>Ga0214216_1000153_pt1 | contig 29629 bp, 45 predicted proteins | sample TroBogypolimnion_12_FD_153054 | JGI IMG/M metagenome (GOLD analysis project Ga0214216, IMG submission 153054) | Freshwater microbial communities from Trout Bog Lake, WI - 27JUN2007 hypolimnion | ecosystem: Environmental > Aquatic > Freshwater > Lake > Hypolimnion/Profundal zone | place: Trout... | reverse complement strand
GATTGCTTGTTTTTGTTGAACCGTTAGTTGATAATTTGTCCAAGTTCCATTACCTTTTGCAGTTACGGTTGTGTAACCGCCAGAACCTTTTGGTGCTGGCATTAGATTTTTATCTGGTATACCGTAACCACCAGAAATGTCATTTTTTACGTTTGAAAGCGCTTTGCTCACTGGGTCAACAATAAGTTTCTTCAAACCAAATGCCGTTGCAAGAATCAAAGCAATCATTGGAAGATAAGTTGTAAGAGCAGCAATTCCTTTTGCACCGTCTTCAGCGACAAGTGCTGCCGTTTCAGTTGCGGTAGTTGAGGACGTTCCTGCAATCAAAGCAGTGTTGGCTGCAATTTCAGTAAGAAGACTAATTTGGGTAGTGCCTTGAGTTTCAGCAATGGCTGCTGAAGATGTTCCCGTGATTGATTGGTAAACGCCTCTAATTGATTTAACAACGCTGCCTAAACCTTGGCCTAACTTAAACAAGATTGCACCAACAAAGACAGAAATGGCTGCATCGTCTGCAATGGTTTTTATAAGCGGATGTTTTTGAAAGAACTTTATTGCGTTCTCAGCCCAGTGAGCAAGGTCGGTAATTGTAGGCAAGAAGAACAAACCAATACCCGTAAGAGCATTTTTTGCTTCAGTCTTTAATTGCTTTAGTTTGAATGGGAGTTCACTGGTAGCAAGACCAAATGATTCTGCAAGACTTCCAGCACCTTTGCCCGATAAGTTCTTTTGAGTATCAATGTACTTCTGAAGGTTCTTAATAATGACAGATGCAGCGCCGCCACCACTTGTTCCAAAGACAGTGTTGACGTAATTAGAAAGCGGACCGCCGCCCTTCTTTGCTGCGTCATTGATTTGTTGAAACATGCCAATAAGATTTCCATTGCGGAAATCAGCAGCCAATTTTGTTTGGCTAAGACCAAGACGCTGAAGAGACTTGTCGTAGGAAGTTAGTTTTCCTTTGGCGTCTGTTGTTGGCTTTAGAAGGTTGTTAAGTCCAGCAGTAAAAGAAACAATGCTTCGGGTAGGAAGACTTACACCAGCAAACGTAGAACCAATAGAAATAATGTCTTTAAGTTTTAGGCCGTAGTTTGAAAGGGCAACTCCAACTCGTCCAGATAGCATTGCTTCTTCGGCTTGGAGTCCACCGACGTATGTTTTAGAACCAGCAACAAGAACACCGGTGAGAGTGTTAAGGTCCATGCCTTTTGCAATCTGCAATGTCTGTGCCGAGATAAGTGCTTTGGTTGTGTCAATGACACTGGCGTTTGTAATGACTGCTGCTTTAGATGCGTCAGTCAAAAGGTTAGTGGCTTGAGCGCCTTTGACCCCTGCCTGGGCAATGATTAGAGCAGCACCAGAAAGGTCGGTTGTAGAAATTGCCGTTTGATTAGACAGGTCCATAATGGTTCGACCAAGTGCTTGAACTTGTGAACCAGTAAGGTTTGATTGATTTTCAATTTGACGTAATGATTCTTGAAACTTAAGTGCGCTGTCTATTCCGTAGCCAATTATTGCAACACCAAGTCCAGTAATGGCCGTTGCTGCTTTGCCTGCAAACTTGGTAAGTTTTGCACTTGTCAGTTCGGTAGTTGTACCGAATTCTCCCATCTTGGTTTGAGCCTCAGACATCTTCGACATGTACTCTTTAGTGTCAGCAATAAGTGTGGCGATTACTGGTGGAAGTAGATTTGCCATGTTACGCCTCCTGCGCTGAAAGTACGAGTTTGTTGAATAATGCGTCTAAGTCAGGTTGCGATTGTTCAAGACCTGGCTTCATAAAAGGAAATGGCCGTGTCGAGTAATGAGGCCATCTTCCGGTTCCGTGATACCCGAGTTCAATGCGTCGAGCATAAACCGTTGTTGGACCAGATGAAGAAGAGTAAGAACCAGGGCCAGTCTTTTCAACTATGACAGTTGTACCAATGCTGGCTTGCAAGGCTCCACTGCGTCGGGTTGGTAAAGGCCATGCGTCAGAACGCCATGTGTCTGTGGCTGCCGCTTCTTCTCCACCAATAAACATTTCCTTGGCGTACTTAGCAACAACTTGTTGACCCTGTTTAACAAAATCAAGCGCACCCCTATCTACCCGAGCAGACATGCTTTCAATTGCTGTATCAAAGTTTTCAATGCCGTTAACGGCTTCAGACATTTTTAACCTCGTTAATTATCCCGTCAATTGCAATAAGCCAGTCAGTGATTTCACGAGGTTGATTCAAGAAGTCTTCATGTGTTCCGCCAAACTTTTCACGGAAACGGTATTCCCTAAAGAGTTCAGACAGTTCTCTGTCGACTTCTGCGTCCTTGCCCTTGAGTGCTGCCTCCAGCCGGGCTAGTCGGCGATAGGGGCTTTTGGGTCAATGGTTGGTGATGTATCAAGACGGTTGTTAAATTCTTCACCACAAGCAGTTGACAGTTCGTCAAACACTGCCTTCGGTAAGTCAAGTGCTGTCTCCATGGTTGGAGCATCGCCCAACGACCAAGATTTCACCATGCCAACAATCAAAGCAGCCTGATAACCATTGAGGTTTTCAATGTCTTCGTCTGGCATTTCACCAAATACAGTCCAGGTTGTAGGGTCGTCTTCGACAAATCCTGCCTGGGTTAGTTTTGATGCTGACCCTGCGGCCTTCATAAAGGCTCGTGTAATCATGCGGTTTGTACGCTCGCTAATTTCGCTGTTGCTGTACAAGATTGCTGATGCACCGTTAGGTAAGTTGATTGCTGGCATGGTTTCCCCTTTGGGTTATTTAGTAAGCCGTTGACTGTGAGTTTACTACAATTGCTTGTAGCGGTGAGTATGAAGTTCCACCGGTTGAGTCGGTTGGGTTTGCACGAGCAGTGAACTCAACTTCAACTTCAGTGTAGGCTTTTCCTCTTGTTCTTTTTACGTTCATGAACTGAACGTTGGTCATAAGGAACGAGATGCTTTCAGCAGTAGCGCCACCAGCAGTGTCGTTAGGGTCCGTGAAAGTAATCTGGAGTGTGTCAGCAACGTAGGTAAGAGCAGTGGCGTTTGAGCCGGTTCCGCTTGCACCAACAGACCATGGGTCCTGTTGTGAGTCAACAACTGCTGTGAACTTTCCAGTTACTTCGATTGGCCCAGCAAAGTTCTGGTAAGGAGCCTGTGCGCCCATTGTGAAGATAGGAGCAGTCTTGCGAGCAAGGGTCAGCGTTCCGTCCTGGATGTAGTTCAACTGTGTTTGAGTCCCACCAAGAGGGCCAACCTTGACCTTTGTGTCCCAAGCAGGAATCATGTGGGTTGTTGAAATTGTTGGTGTGCTGAATCCCGATGGAACAGTTGTTGAGGCTGTGTATGGATTAGCCATGAACTTAACTGTTGACTCAACTGCTGCCTCTGCACCGAAGGTGATTTCCAATTGGTCAGCAACTGCGTTAGTCAATGTAAAGTAGTTGGCACCATCGAAGTCCATAATGGTGTATGAGCCTGGCTGTGAACCGTTTGAGTTCTGGTTTAGAAGGGTCATGGTGTGTGTGTAAGGAGCAGTGCTGCCCGATACTGCGTCAACGCCAAGAACGCTCTTGATGAGGTTAGGGAATGTGTCGGCGAAGAGGTAGAACTTAGCGTCGTACTCGTCGTGACGAACACCCTGAACTTCGTCGTAAACCATTACAGGAGAGCCACGAAGTGCTTCGTCTCGCAAGAATGTCTGGTTAGGAGTCACCTGTGGGCTAGTGACTGGAATGTAAACCGGTGTTCCTCCTGCTGGAAGAAGACCGAGGTAACTATTCGCTACTAAGTATGCAGCCATTATTGTGGCTCACTTTCTGTTTGTGTTGGGGTTGTTTCAGGTTCTGTTGTTACAGGGGTTTCTGCGGCAGCCTTCTTAGTAGAAGCAGCCTTCCAGAATGAGTCAGGTGCGCCATCAAGGTTGTAAGTCACTCCTGGGACAGCAATCAATGGCTTGCCATCTGCGTCTGTCTGGTGTGTGTATACCGTTGTGTATGCACCGGTGTAAATGTATAGGGTCATGTGTCCACCTCTTCGAGTACTGTGACTCTGATAGTTGAGAATGTTTGAGTTACTTCTTGTGCGCCGCCCAGCAAAACTGGTAGGTCGCTTTGTATTTCAATGTCTGGGCCTCTGCCGTTGACGCCTGCTTCGCCCCATTGCCAAACGTTGTTCTGTGTGTTTGGTGGTGCGCCTGCTGTGCGGTTGGCACGAATGGCTGAAACGAACGAGTCGAGGAACTCTTCATTGCCCATTGCCGCTACTTCTGCCTGCTCCTGAGTACTACGGAAATAGCAGGAGAATACGAACGAGTAAGTTACGAACTTGCGTCCGTTGTTCGCTCCACCAAATGCAACACGCTCTTCGCTTTGACGTTCAATAAACGTAAAGACAATTGCGCCTTGGAACTGGTTAGGAGTCTGACCTGGATAGAACGCACCCTCTGGCGTAATCTTCGGAGGGAAGGTGTAGATGGTCGATAGTCCAGTGATGTCGGCTTTGGACAGGTATTCGACAACCTGGTCCCTGACGACTTGTCTTGACATTAGACACGACCCCAGATGTTGCGGAAGGTGTCTAGTAGGTCGTAACCGGCTGCGTGGTGTTGCTCAATAGAGGTCATTGGTGCGCCAGGTCCGGCTGCCGATGCTCCTGAAAGAGTGAATGAACCTGAACCACGCTCTTCCACCATTGCCACTACGAAGTGGATTGTGGCCTCTTTAACAGCCGTAAGGTTTGGAGATGCGAGGCTAACGCCAGCAACGTGAGAGAACTTGCATGGGGCCGAAAGCAAGATGTCGTTTGTGGTGTCTGGAACGTAATCCATTGAGACGTTAACAGTTTCTGTGTTGGCTCCGTCCCAGATGATGAGCGCTGAGCCAGGGTAGATTCCAACGTTTGTTGTGACATGAACCGATGTGTCGCCCTTAACAATTGGGACTTCGTTCATGGTGTTTGGGAATCCGTTGACGTAAACGTATTCGCAGGCATACTCGTTGCCATACTGGGCGCCTGGGAACATGCTGGTGCCGAACTGGTAGAACGCTGATTGTCCTGGGTTCCAGTTGGTGTTGACAATGAATTCGTAACGCTCAATCTGAGTGTTGTTGTTGGTTAGAGGAATCTGTGTCATTCCCCCAGTAGGCCCCTGAGCAGCGTAGGAGAAGGAGCGAAGTTCAAGGACAGGCCAACCGTATGGGTGGATGATGAACTGCCCACGACGGTTGATAGAGGACCGTCCGTTCTCTGTGTTAAGCGTGGCTGAAAGTTTTGACAAGGCACCAGCAGCGTAAGCGTCTACCTTGGCTGATGCTTGGTAAATAAGTTGCGAGAGCGCTGCGTCTTGTGAGTTCACGCCTGTGTTTGGAACAAGGTTTGTGAAGTCAAGGCTCGCAGCAATAGCCGAGTTCTTAACATCTTGAATTGTGACGTAAGGAAGTGTGTTGTCTTCGTCTAGTACCCAAGGTGCAATGATGGTCATGAATTATTCCTCTGGAGTTAGTTCGGTGCAACCGCAGCGTCCACATTTGTCACGATAGACATTGTTGAAACCGCACTCGTTGCATAAATGACCCTTGATGTTTCTGAATGTAATACCTGCCACTGCGAAGTCTCCTGACGATACAAGTTTCTTTGCGGTGTACTGGTCGGTGTGAAACGTTCCATCCTTCTGTTGCTCAATGACTTTGCCATCGAATTCAACAGATTTCATGTTTTCATCTGAACCGAAGATTCTCATTCTTTCCCTTTGCGAATAGAGCGAGGAGTCAGGCTAGGCGAAGGGGAACACCCAGCCCGACTCAACTCGCTAATTGCTAACCATTACTGATTAGCGACTTACAGAATTACAGTGTTGTTGTAATTCCTGTTAGGATTCCATCAAACCCTGGCGTGTGGAACACGAATGAACCAAGCGCATAGGTGGATAAATCGTAACTCATGCCAATTTGGGGCCATTCGATGACAGTCAAATCAACGACTGAATCGATGGTGGCCGTGCCAGGCACGCCTGATACTGGTGAAGGAAGTGTGGTTGAGTGAGCAATCACAACACCTTCTGGAATGAATGGGTGAGCAACAATGTTCAGTGCTGGTCCGCCTACTGGTGAGGTGATTCCAGTTACTGCGCCACCTACGATGATGCCGTCTTCGCCGGTCATGTAGTTAGCACGGTATGAAGTTGCTGAACCCTGCTGCTGAATCTCTGCAAGCAATGCTGCCTGGATTCGACCAGAAGTGTAAAGCGTTCCTGGCTGCGCACGGTTAGTTTCCCACATCTCAACAAGCATTGTGTTGATTTCACCGAATGGTGTTCCAGCGTTAAGAGGGCCGTTGATTGCCTTCTTGTAACCAGCAGTACCTGCAACAGAACCGTTACCAAGGAGTGATGAAATCATTCCTGTGTATCCAGGTGTTCCAAGTGTTGTTCCACCAAACTGGTAAGCAGGTGATGAACCGTTGTCTGCTGAAGTTGATGGAAGCGCTGCAACAGAAGCCCAGATAACTGGTGATGCGCTTGCACCTGTGCTTGTTGTGCGTCCAACGTAGTGAGCGCTTGATGTTGTGTCTGTGAGGTAAACGTTTACGCCTACTGCACCAACTGGTACAACTGCAAGAGTTACTTCAACTGATTCAAAAGCAGTTGTTGTAGTTACGTTTGCACCAGCAACACCCTGTGATTCTCCGAATGAAGAAGAAACAGTAACAATTGAAGAGTAGGTTCCTGCTGGAAGTCCAGTAGCAGTTCCACCTTCAACAACAGTTGGTGACAATCCTGCAATAGGAAGCACTGCTGAAGTTGAGTTCAAAATGTTGTTTTCTTCTCCGAGCATGTGCGAGTAAATTGCAGCAGTGTTCGAAAGTTGGCGAAGGTCTGTGAATCCCTGAGCCTGGAACTGAGCGGAGTACTCTACTGAGTCCGAGATACCTTGCTCAACGAAAGGTACGACGAGTGCGTCGGCTTCGTATGAGATGAGGTTTGGACGGTTGAGTGTGATTCCGTTGAACTGTGCTGTGTTGCTAGCCGAGTTGAAGAATGTGTTCAAGTTCGGTACGCCACCAGTACGTGAGTTACTGTAACCAGTAATCTGACGAATCTGAACAGCCTGACCCTGTGCCTGACGGCGTGGGATTGAGTTGCGCAGTGGTGTCATTACAGGCACTAGGAATTCAATTGATTCCTGAAGGTCGAAAGGTGTGAAACCTACGTTGCCTGGGTTGTAGTTAAGTGGGTTGGTGTTTGACCAGTTCTTGTTAACGTCGCCTTCTACTGACTTGCTGAATAGAGCGATTGTCTCTTCAGATGCGCCTGACTTTGTAAGAGCGTCGATTGCAGTTGCAACAGGTGAAACTGTCTTAACTACACCTTCGGTCTTTGAGAAGTTGATTGCGCCAGCAGCCTTGAGTGCAAGGTTTTCGCTAACTTTGTTGCTCATTGCAGACTTGTAAGCCTCAAAGCGTGCAAGACGCTGTGATGCTGGAAGTCCACCGAACAACTGGTCAACTGTTGGAGTTGATAGTGCCATGTGTATGGTTCCTTAAATTAGATTGATTAGTTTTTTTCCAGGTCAGCAAGACGGGCTTCAAGTTCGTCTGCCTTCTGGTTGTACAACTCACGGAGTGATGCGTCAGCCGTAACAGTTTTAGCCTGTTCTCTGGCAGCCTTTATTTCCATGCGTAACTTGGCAGCCTTGGTGATTGACTCACCACGCTTGTCAGGTCGGATGAGTGAAATGTCACTCGGAGCCGCAAAGTTCTTAACAATCTCCATCTCAGCCTTTAGCAGTTCAATCTGCTCTATGTAAGATGAAGTGTCAGCCTTCAATGCGACTAACTCCTCGTCAATGCCGAGAGCCTTGCGGACCTCTGCCTTGAATTCAGATTTAATTTCGTCAGTAGCGTCTGATGCGCCTACTGCCTTTACTAGGTCGGCGCTAACGCCAAGTCCAATGTATGCCATTGAATCGTCTCCTGATTCGTCCATGTCCCATCCTGTGAATGGGGCTTCTGTTTCATTCTCTGATGCTTCCCCTGTCCACCAGTCCAAGAACATGGATAGTGAGCAAAGTAGTTCTGTTACGTCGCAGATTTCGTTTTCTTCTCCTGCGAGCATCTCGTCGAGTTCAGCCTTGATGAGAGCAATAAGTCCGGCACGAACTGCAATAAGTTCTGTTGGGTCGTGTTCCATGTCGTCTGCCTTAACTAGGTCAGCGTCAGCACCCTTCCAGTTGTCTGGGATGAGGTTTTCCTTGCCTAGAGCCTTGGCACGAGCCTTGATGTGAGCCTTAGCCTTGGCTGGGTCCTTCGCACGTCCGAATGCTTGGATAGCGTTCTTTAGGTCCTTGACTGTCTTGATTGGGAACGAACCGTCAGGCATTGCTGCGCCTGTGTCGGCTGCTGCTTCACGCTCTGCATCTGTGAACTCACGCTTCTCAACTTCAGCGTCTGCTGTCTTGAGTGGGTCGTTCTCTTCTTCAGCAGCGAGTGCTTCGTTAGATGTAGCGGTTGGTGTTTCGATGTCTTCTGAGTCCATAGATGAACCTTTGCCGGTTCCACCACAAGCCTCGCATGCGTGCGTTGAAGCACCTTCGTCAGCGCCAGTGTGAACTTCGCCTGTGCCGTTGCATCCTGAGCATGGGAGGTAGAACTCGCCAGTGGCTTGCTCTGGCATTTGGTTAACGTCTTCTGCGTCGTCCTGCATGTCTACTGATTTGGTCATTACATCTCCTACTGTTTTAGCCAACTCAAAAGAGGCTGACGGATTGGCCGGTCTGTCCACTACCGAAACTTCTACAATTTCTCCACCCTTGATTACGCCCTTCGGCGCACGTGGGTCGTTCATGTCAACGTATGCCGATTTGATTCCAATGCTGAAACCCGAATAGACATTTTGTTCAACCTTCATGGCAGCGATTGGGTCAACAATCTTTGCGCTGATTGCAAAGCCTGTTCCCTGTGATGTCATTGATGTTGCCTTGCCTACTGCACGAGAACCATCGTGTTGCTCTCTAATGTTTCCCAATTTGAACCACTTTGGCATGGCTGTTTTTAGCCACTCTGGGTCGCAGATTTGCTGGTCGAGGTCGAGCGTGTCATCGGTGGCTAGTCCCTTGACGGTAAGGAATCCCTTGTCGTCACGTGACTTTTCTAGTCCGCCAAAGTAGGCATAGGTAATTTCTGACATTGATTGTCTCCTGATTTAATTAGATTTGTTGTTACTTAAAGAACGACGGAACGTCGCCATAAGGTTTGAAGTCATCAAAAAACTCCATGTTTGATGCGAATGATTTTGTCTCGTAGTGACCATCTGACTTGCGAACCAGGTAACAGATGTCATCAAACGATGCGTAATCATCATCGAAGTCAACCAAGTATCTTTGGTCGCCTGCTTGGATTTCCCACCATTGGTCGTTTTCATTGCCCCAATTGGCAACAACAAACCCAACTTGTATTTGTTTCTTTACTATCTCTTGTGCTTCTTCAAACGTAACTGACATTATTGGCCCCCTTCAATGTATTTAAGAATGCTGTCAGATGGTCGCTTGTCGTCAATTCTCACCCATCGAGGTGTTGACATTCTCTTCCATGCTGAGTAGTTAGCATCCCAAATTGTACTTGTTTGAGCGTCGATGAATTGAACTTCACCGTCTTTGATTTCCCAGTTGATAACGTGACCGACATTGCGGCCCTTCCAACCCATCTGCAAGAATCCTCTTGCACCTTCTGGGTTCTGAGCAATGATGTCGCTACTGAGTCTGTCTCTGACCTTGGCGTTAGCAACATACTTTTCGCTAAGTTGAGCGCTTTTGTTTTCAAGGTCTTTCCAAGTTGCATTGATGTAGTTGAACTGGTACTGACTGCTATCTGCTTTGTAAGCATTAGCGGTAACGTCAAATCCACGACGACGGAGTTCATAGTTCTGAACACATCGAGCGCAATTGGAATTGTACGCTTCAACATTAGGGTTGTAACGTGGGTTAGTTCCCTTAATCGCTTCGTCAATTGGGATTGGGTCGCTCTTAGGGAACCTGTCCAATACTGGGTTGTACAACGGGTCAACGTTCTGGTGACTGGTTGCTGCTATCAGTTGGTCTGCAACGCCTGATGTTTCCGGTGCTGCGGCTTCTGGTGTCGAGATTTCCTCAGGAGCAGGAATGTCTTCCGGTGCTGGGAGGTCTTCTGCGTTAAGCATGCTGTCGATGTTTGCAGTGATGTAACACATGCAGTTTGGGTGCAGTGGTGGTGGCTCGTCCGACACGTCGTGTGGATTCGAGTCTTCCATTGCCTGACACTCATCGCATGGGTCGTACGCATTCCAGTCATAGGCGGTGATGCCCGAATCTGTGTATGTATCGATTGTCGTTGCGTTGTAAGCGAAATTAGATTCTGTCTGGGCAATCATCATGGCACGAGATGCGTCGTTGATGATGCTGTCGATTGCTGCTGCAACATCGACGTAAGGCGCTCCGGCTGAAAGGCCGTCAGACAAGGCAGTACCAATGCGGTCCTGTGTCGTTTGGTCAATGCCCTGAAGCGTTATGTTGCGACGGTCCAGAATCTTTTGGAACTCTGGTCCTGCAACCTTCGCTGCTGCTGCTGGGTTTCCTGGTTTCCAGGATGACCAGTCAACGCCTTCAGAAAGTTTGGCAACGCCTTCTTTGACTGCGACTGAGCCAAGTTCGGTTGTTGCATCCTTGGCACCAATCAAGGCTCCATCATTGTGGACGCCTTGAATCTGCTTTGAAAGGTCGAGGTTGTTAAAACGGACGTGCTGTGCAATGGCTTTTCTGGCGATTGACTTAGCGTCGTCTGCTGCCTTGGTCTTGCTTTTGAGTGTCTCTGTAATGGCTATTGAGATTCCTGAGTAGGAGTTTGCAATGGCCTTTTGAATCAATGGAGCGTAGTGCTGTGCTACTTCCTTACGACGTTCCCCCCGTTTAGTAACTAAACCTTTTGGGGTATCTGTTATCTGCGCTTTCACAATGTCTTCAGCCCAGCCAAGAACGTTTTCTGGTAGTGGGACTGTTCCCTTGACCAAGAAGTAAGCGTCGTTGTTTAGTTTGTCTGCGAGTTCTTCTTCGAAAGTTACAAAGTCAAATGCTCGCCACTTGCCTGTCTTGTTGCGTGACTTAATGAACCTGGCAAACTCACGGAGTTCTTCTGCTTGTACAGACTTCGCTTCTACGGGCTTTACGCTAACTTCCGGCGTCGCCTTTGGAGTTTCGGTGCTTTTGCCTTGTGGGTTTTTGCTTTGGTCGTTTTGGTCCGTGTTCGTTTGTTCACTTGAAGGTCCTGTCTGTCCAGTTGTCTCGCCTGTGTTGTCTACTTCTAGTTGACCCTTGAAGAACACTGGGCCATTGGCAGTAAGGACAAACGGTTCATCCGCCGATTCGTCGTCAAACAATGGCATACCCAATTCTCCACGAGTGTCGTTGAGGGTAAGCATTCCAGCGTTGACTGCGGTTGATAGAGCCTTGTAGCGCTGCAACTGGTCTGATGATGATGTGTCGTCTGTGATGTTGAATGTCAGGTTCCCATCCATGCCAAGGTGCTGGCGGCTGAGTGTGTTGACCATGTCAATGATGAAGTTGATGGTTGGCTTTGTAGAGACGGTTTCGGCTGACTGTGATTCGCCTTCTGCTGCTCCTTTGCCGCCACCAAGTCCGGCACGAGCGACTACACCAACCTGTGATGGCATAACGCCGAAGATGGCCGCAATACGCTTGGCAATGAACTCGTCGTAGTCTGACTTGTACTTCTCGTCAATCTGCTTGGTTTGTACGACCTTTGCTCCACCAGGGAGTGAGCGAATCTGTTGACGGTTTTGAGTCATACCTGAGTAGTGGTCGTTCAGGATTCTGTCGTTATCTGCCAACTGCCATAGTTCTAGTGCGCTGTCAGTCTCCAAGAACATTGCTGGTGTTGAACCGGCTTTGTACTCAGCGAGCAACCACTCTTGACGGTTGGTGTAAAGGTCTGTGAATTGGAGGCACTGCTCAACAGCAGAGAAGCCATAGAGCATCTTTGTCTGTGGGTGGCCAATGAAGACGTTAAGTGAGTCTGATGGGCGAACTGGTCCACGCTGTTCTTGTGAGTTGAACTGAGCGTTTACTTCGTTAAGCGGTGAGGCTGTGAACTCGCCACGGGGGTAGCCGAATAAGATTTGTTGGTACGCCGGCATAGGAAATGAAGGAACCCTACCTTTGTCGTCACGAAGAATCTTGATTGTCGATGGGTCGATGATGTCGAAACCAAAGCACTTACCACCAAGGTTGTAGTTCGGGTAAAGAACTACTTCGTCGTACACCAGGTAGTCCCACATCAACTGGGCAATGAATGCACGCCAGTTCTTGTATTCAAGTGGGAATGGGTTTGACCAGAACTCTGTCATTTCAGCAATTTGCTTGCCATGCTTGTCACGAGCAATGTTTGAAGCCTTGGCGTGTGAGCAGTTCTCTTCAGCCATGATTTCAGCAATGGCGTCGTCAGATACTTCAAACGACCATTCCATCTTGGTGATGTCGTCAATGCGGATTGTGATGCAGCGAGAGATGATGTCTACGTTGCGAGCAGCCCATTCAAGTCTTCCGAAAGGGGCAGGCTCCTGTGAAATCATTAAGTTTTCAGCAACCTGGTACTGAGTAACACGAGGTTCAGCACGACCCGTTATTGGATTGACTTGGTCAATTGCTCCTGGGAAAAGTGGCGTACCTGGGTTGAAGGCAGCACCGAACTGTGACATTGGACGAGGAAGTGGAGTAGCAGAAATAACTTGTTGAGCCAAGTTTGGTATTGGTGTCTGAACAGGTGTGCCGTTCAATTGACCTGACTGCATGGCAGAAGCAATCGTGCCAGCCTTAGTCAGTTCATCCACTACGCCTTTGACAATCTCGGCGGTCTTATCTTTTCGGCTAAATAGAGCCACCTGTTACCTCTTCTGGAATTGTGGGAATCCGGCTGAACTAGACGAGATGCGTTGCTCGTTTACCGGTGTGATTTTGTAATAGCAAACTCTACAAGACATGTCGGTCTTACTATTGTTTGCGCCGCACTTAGGGCATGCCTGAGTAGCGCCAGAGAACGCAAGGTCGAACTTGCTGGTCTGGGTAATGAGTGCAGTGATTCCGTGAACCATTGCGTCTAATCGGTCTGGGGATTCGTCCCCTGGAATCCATGACACCATCTGCTCTTCAAGAGCGTCGAAGTTGCCAATGTGAAATACTTTGCCCTGTTCGTACAAACTTGCGACTGGCTCCGCACGAAGTTTTTTTGAAAGTTTTGCTGTGATACCGGTTATGGCCATGTGTGGATTGATTTGCCTAAGCGTGGTTTCGATGAAATCCCCACCCTGGTTCTTTTCCACAATCACTCGGTCTGCTTGGTAATCCTCGTAGGCCACGTTTACTCTACGGGACCAACCCATTGGAGTGTCTTTACATGACTTGTCGGCAATCACGTAGTAGTTGCCATCGGCTCCTAGGCCGCAAACAACGATTCCTGTGAGGTCGCTGTCTTCGCCTGATGTCACTGCTGGGTCAACTGCCACGACGACTCTTGTGAAGTCGTTGTAGTGCTGCACCCTGTGTTCATCAATCATTGTCTGGGTGAATAGAGCGCCCGGTGTGTCCAGGAGCAATTCGCCATAAAGTTCTTGGCGTCCTAATCGTGTGCCGTCGTAACGGGCTTTAAGTTCTGCAAGAGCAGCCTCTGAGAGGTTCTCTGCATTGTCGAAGGTGGAACCACGAGTGACAACAACGCTCCCATCTGTTCGGGACATCCAATCTCGGATAAGTTTTGTCGGTCTTGGCGTAGTCGTAACGACCACCTGAGGATTGTCACCGATGCGTAGTGCAGGGGCTAAACCTTCAGTCCAGATTTCTTCGTATCTAAATGACGAGGCTTCGTCTAACCATGCGCCACTGAGGTTTAATCCTCTGGCACGGTCAGGCTCGTCTGCTGATACAAGGTGGATTCGTGAACCGTTGCTCAGGGTTATTTGCCCATTGCTTCGATTGTAGAAATCACCTTTGTCTTTGCGTAAGTCAACTGCCTTGAGGAATCCTGATGGACCTTCAACGCACGTTCTTCTCACGTCTGTAAATGTTGGGGCAACAATCGCCCACTCGGAGTTTGGAATGCTTCGGGCCTTTTCAGCCAACCACCCCGACCCTAAAAAAGTTTTTCCAAACCCACGCCCACTAATTACTAACCAGAGTCTGAAGTCTTCGGTTGGTGGTAATTGGTTTGGCCTGGCAAGTGTTCGGTAGCGAGAATTCTTGAGTTCTTCAATCGCTTGGCGTGACAGGAGTTCCTGCTCTTTAAGCAGAAGACTCTTATACTTCTTGGCCTTCAGTAAGCGCTGCTGGACTATCGTAGTCAATTTCTTCCCCTAGCAATGTTTCTAGTCGTCTGATTTCCATGTCCATGTAATCCAGGGTGACAACCTCGTGGCGTGCTGGCATGTCGGTTCCGTTGAGTTTTCCTTTACGCTCCATGATTGCAAGCGCACGGTCTACGGCAAACATTGCACCTTTGTAATCTGGGTCAAATGCCTTTTCCAACACAACTTCCAATAGGTTGTCCAGGCGTTCGTTCTCTAAACGACGGTACTCATCAACAACTTCTGCTGGGATTGCAGCGAGCGCACGTTGCACTCTGTTGTATGCAGTCTGCTTTGAAGTGCCGATTCGGTCAGCAATCTTCTGGTAAGTCATTCCACGAGAACGCAAACGCAATGCTTCAGTGTCAAGGATTGCTTGTTCTTCAGTGCGAACAAAACCGCCGGGAGATGTTTGGGTCATTTGTCAAGACACCTAGTCGTAAATGTTTATTCATTGGACAGGAAGCGCCAATAGTAACACTCAAGAGTATCAGTTTTGGTAACACCTTGCAATGGCTAATGAATGACGTGGTAACAAATTGCTTTTTAGTTGCGTCCTGTCACTGTGATTGAGCGGTCTTCAATAATTGTTGTAAATCCTGCTGCGTTCAATGCCTCGGCGTGTGCGTTAAGTGCTGAGTCAATAGCGTTTGACAATTCAATTCGTGCTTGCTGGTAGCGCTCTTCGTTCTTGCCGCGAACTGGTAGACGCAATGAGTGTTCGAGGGTTACTTTGTTGCCCTTGACTACAAACCCCTTGCTGCTTGAACCACTGATGCGGTAGTTGTGTGCGTAACCAATTTTCTTCGATGACTGAACTGACTTAACAAAGCCAGCCTTCTTAAGCGCTGCTGTTATGTTGATTGCCTTAATGTTTGTCATTAGTTCAACCCCAACTTCTTGTTTGCAGCCCAGTGGCGAACAACTGCCTTGGCCTTGTTGAATGTGATGTCTTCTTGGTCGGCCCACTTCTCAAACAATGTTGTGCCAACTGATGTGCGGTTGGTGTGTGGGTAGTACATCATTCCGATGTTCATGTGACTTTCACGCCATCCCAAACCTGAGTTTGCGTAGATTGTCACCATTGTGAAATCGGCAATGTTGTCATCGGTCATCACGTCAACGTGTAGTCCGGCTGTTTGTGCGTAGTCCATAAGTTCTTGGACTCGCTTTGGTATTGATGTGTGTGTCTTTGTCATGTCTCAAGTGTATGTCCTACGGTAGGACAGATGCAAGTATTTGAGCAATCTTTTTTATTTTTTTTCTTAGCCCGGGATAACCAGGAAAGGCGAACGGACGTTCGTAGTGTGCATGGCTGCGGCTTCTAGAGCCTGGTACAGACTTCCTTCGTCCTCATGGTCCGTATAAAGGCTCCCTAAGGCTGGTGCGGCCCCTGAACCTATGGCACCATAGCAATACCCCTCTGAATCCCTTCTGGCCTCTATGGCGCCGCTATTGGAGGAAATCTCGTACAGCCGCCCATTCTCAATTGCCAGCAGTTCCCAGTCGTCCTTCAGGTCATCAGGCAGTTTGACGCTTTCAAGCAATTGCTCAAGTGTGGGGTTGTGAGCCTTACCTGCCAATTTGAAATACATCTGGCCTATCTTGAACGAGCCTGCGTAGCCAAGCAGGAGGTTGCCAAAGCGCCCGACCTTTGGGGTGGCTGTAAGCGAAGCCAGGCCGTCCTCAGTGGAACTCAGCGAGTCTCCACCTATCCAGCAACCATCAGGCGTAACCAGCCCGGCGACGACGGTCATTTCCAGTTCCTGATTGCTTTGTAATACATAATGAGGTACAAGGCGCTGTAAGCAATAAAGCCGTACTGATGTGTGTGTATGGCATACACAACCCATACACCTTCGTTGATTGAAAGAATAAACCAGCCCCTGATTTTTTTTTCACCGACAAAAAACAGCCCGGTTGAGCCGATGGCAGCCAGGACCCATGACCACATTAGTTTTTGTACCACATTTCGGTTGCGTCCAGCACCTTGATTACGTCGCAGGGGTATTGCTTGCGACTTAACGATTCGCCGTCAAAACCGACTACGGCGCAGGAAGCGCAGTAAAGTTCGGGAGTCTCGGCGTGTTTGTTTCGTAATGCCTGGCGTTCAGTTTCAGTCATTGTATAGTCCCAACTCTTCTTGAACCTTCGTAAGTTCTTGCATGAACTCTTCTGCGGTCATTGGATTGCTTGTTTCCTCGTCCATCATTCGTCCTTCAGTCGTAGTACTCGTGCGCCCTTGCGTTCGGTGCAGTACTGCTCCCAAAGGTCTGGATTGTCTTCCTTGAACCTTTTGACATCAAACTGTTGCCCAATCTTGTTGGACTTGTAGGTAAACAGCGTCTTGCCATTGTAGGTGGCTTCGTCGGCATCAGCAATGGCAAACTCCAATTCGATGCGAGCAGCCTTCAGACGGTCCTCAGCCTCTTCTAATTCTTCCTTAGCCTTACGGAAGTCAGCCAACCGGTCAACAATCCATTCTGAAACCTCTACTGTCTTGCCCGTGCTTTCGGGATAGATGGCCTTGAGCGTTTCAAAATCTGCGTCGTGTCCGGACAGAGCGCCGGACGGGTGAGATTTTTTTTCTACGTGGTCCCAGAATTCTTTCTCTGCGTCCATAAGCCCAGCCAGGCACTCAGGTGTGTAGTCACGCATACGAATCACTGTGCCAACGCCTCCGATAAGGCACGCAAAGAAGACACGACTGATTGATGTACAAGCGGCGTAGTGAGCGCCCTGCCAGTAGTAACTGGCTGGAACCTGATTGTTGTCCCATCCTCTTGCGTTGCCTCGTCCTACGATGCCCGTGGTCTTGCACTCCAGAATGGCAATGATGTTCTCTGGCTCTTCATCAACCGTGGTGACTTCGCCTGCGTAGAACTGCTCTGAAGGCTCAACGATAAAGAAGTCCACGTTGGCCAATTGCCAGCGTTGTTCGCCTCGAAGCATGACGGGCCACTCAACAACTGCCATGCCGGTTTGCTCGGCAAAGGCTTCTGCAACTGAGCGTTCAAGTCGGTTGCCCCATTCAGTTGCGGCGTTGCCCTTGAATGTGTCTTGGATTAGTCCGGTCTTGTTTGCCCAAAGTGCATACGGGCTTGAGTACGGATTGACTCCAAGGATTGTGCCAGCATCACTGCCACCGATTCCTGTCCTGCGTAGTTCAAGCCACTCGTCACGAGTGAGTTCTGTTGTTTTGGCTATGACGTTCATTGGTTCTCCTCTGGTACATACATTACAAAGACGGTGTAACACTCATCGTTCTCGTTGCGAAAGCCTTTAGCCTTAAACGGTACGTCCTCCATTTTGAATTTCTCATGTTCTTTTAGACCAAGAAGCATCCTTGCCGCCTTGCGAGTGTACGAAGGATTCTTTGCGTCTCTCTCCCATACAAACCATGTGTTCGGATTGTTCCGTAATTGTTCACGTCGAATTTCTATGACTGGATTTTTAGGACGACCTGCGCCTTTTCTTGGTGGTTCTTGTTGCTCCATAAGTGTGTCTTTGATAGTCATTAGTTTCCCTTGCATTGTTTTGTGTGGCGTTCGATTTCTCGACGCATTGAACGAGCATCTCCCAATGGGAAGATTTTGCTGCATTTGTTACAACCTTGACCTTTGATGTTGGTCGTCAGTGTTGATGCGTAGTTGCGCTTCATTATTTTATCCCCGTAACTTTGAAATAATTGAAACTTTGAAACGAACCTCTATTTTCTAAAAACGAAACTTCGTAACCAGCATCACGCAAAGTGTCTCGGTACATAGTGACCATTTGCGTAACGGTAAACTTTGGCAATTTGCCACCCATTCTCCAAAGACCAGCAGCAGACTCTTTGCAAAACATTTTGTATTCAACAACAAAGTAATCGTCGTTGTAGTTAGTGACTTGAAACCCGTAAGTTTCGCCATCCCATTTTTGAAATCCAGCCTTCTTCAAAGCGTTGGTAATTGTGATTGCTTTTACTGCTTGTGTTGCTGTTTCCATCTTGTCCTCCTCAGGAACTAAAGCGTTGTGCTTCATGTAACAACTATAAGTCCTACCGTAGGACAATGCAAGTATCTTTCAATCACCAGTAATTGCAAGGGTTTTAGAAGATTCTTTTAATGGGGGTAAGAAATTTTGCATCAACGCCAACTCGATTGGGGTCGTTGTTGTACGGCTCACCTTTGTCCCAAATGTTCTTTGCGTAGTCTCCACCAAGCAATCGAATCTTTGATGCAGTGCGTGGTGTGTCACAACAAAGAATGCATTCGCAATTCAACACTCGACTCTCCACCCATAGGACAAGACGATTGCGTTGCATGTCTTTTCTGTCCACTGGCATCTTGTTTGATGAGCGTCGCCATTTGAATTCAATTTCTAGTTTGCCTCGAAGTGCGTCGGGCAATTCTTTGTACGTGTCGTGGTCGGCTCGGTTCCAAATTGCATTGAAGCAATACGCACCAATGATTCGTGATGCACCAATCTCTGCCACAACTGAGTGCAAGTTTGCCGCCTCATTGTCAGCCATCAACTTTGATGCATCGTATGAATGACGGTTGCCTCGATTGAGATTCTGTTCTGTTCGTCCCTTTGCAATCTCAATTGCTGTTGTCTCTTCCCACGGGTAGAGCGAAGTCAACAATCCGTAATACTGCAAATCTTTAACGCTACCCACCAGCAACTCGAAGACTTGTCATCAATGTGCGAAGTGCATCAAGGCGAGACTGTGCTGCTCGAAGTGCATGCTTTATGTTGTCGTGTCGGTTCTTGGCAATGACGTAAGCACGGTACTCGGCTTCACATTGAATCAACGTGCGGTTTGCAATCTCACTAACCGTCAACTTCTCAATGCTTTCTGCTGCGATAAGAAGACTTGCCTTCGCTTTTGTAATCTCCCAATCGGCGTCGGCTTCGGCGGCAACGTCACCGGCAACAGCAAGGTCATCAACATACTGAGACACCTTGCGCATCTCAACTTGAATCCCCTTGGTGATTTGCTCAATCGTAATCATTAGTCTTCTTCTACTTCCCTAAAGCCAGCCATCAGTTCATTGAATTCATCAAGCGTAAAGTTGAGACGCATGCCACATTCGCAGTAGATGTTTCCGTCACCCTTCGTCTTGTAGTTCGATGTGTGCTGACAGTTCATTGTCTCTCGATAAAGCACCAAAGCAATAACCGTGTAGGTGGCAAGGTCAAGCAATGAGTCTTCAATGCTTTCGTTCTTAAGGTTCTGTCCACGTGCTGCTGCTTGCAAACGACGCATCTTGTCGTTGGCTCGTGTCATGCAGCCAACCCAACCTTCAATGCCAAAGTCTTCTGATGCCCTTACGTTGGCGAATGGGTCGCCTGTCTTGCCGTAATCAGCCTGCTTCTTGTCGTGCATGGCCTGCATCTCTTTCAGTATCTGGCTGAACTCTGTCATCACCATCCCCTTCCACATCCGTATTGGTCCGGCACGGAAAGTCCGTGCTGGATTTTTATTGCAATGAATACTTGTTCTGCTGGTGTTGCTAACCACTCTGGACCAAACAATGCTTGGCCACCATAGGCGTACCAATTGGCTTCTAAAACACCTAAACCCCCTGAATAAATTATCCCCTTCATGTGCCAATTACTTCCCGTCTCGCATTGCGCCACAAGCGACCACTGGTGCATCACGGCTGGTGGTATCACCGGCTCGGGAGTTGCGTCCTTGGCTTTGATTGGCGCCGCCTTATGTACAACTGGTGGTGCTGGTTTCTGTACATTGGCATCTGCTGGGAGCGACAACACTACTGAGAATGCAAACGCTAGGGCAACTAGGTATTTAATCAAGATGGTCCTCTGAACGGGCGACTCCCCAAAGGACGGCTGTACGTCCTGATGCTGTGGAGGCTTTACCTACTTCCACGATTCTTCCAGCCTTAACGAGTTCTACTCGGCGTGGTCGTGATGTCGATGGGTTCAGCGATAGTCGGACGGCAATCTGCTCGTCTGTCATCGGGGCATAACGCAAAGCGTTATACACCTGCTCTCGAAGTGACACTGCTTTCGGTGCCACGGATTTCGCAGCAGCAATGCTTGTCTCACTATGAGGCTGGTACGGCGGTACATCAAAGAGTGTTGCGTAAGTCATGTTGCCTCCTCAGGCTTCTATCCAGTTTACAACGTTTGAGTGTCCATTTCACATTCGTCAGATTGAGTAGTGACGTGAACCCATTTATGCTCGTGGCAATCGCAATTTGGCTCGCCACATCTGTTGGAGTTTTCTTCCATCAATTGATTGCATTTCATGCAAATGACATCGTCATCATAAATTATGCGAGGCATTCAACAACCTCCTCGTAACTGAATCCCTTCAAGAAGTTTATCTTGATTCTGTAAAGCGAGTTAGCAAGGTTTGCTGTCTTGCATGTCTCAAGAAGTTCACGGTGTCCGGCCTTGTGAAAGTCTGACGCCACAACCTCGCAGTACACGTGGTACGCAACTTCGCCCTTAATCAAATCAATGCGGCGAACTTCGTTGCCACGTTGAAGAATGGTTGACTTGGTCATTAGTTTTGCACCTCTGAAATTTTCACTCTGTATTCATCTGAACAAAGGTTGATTCCACATGTTGGTCCAACGTAGCAAAGATTCTTTAAGTCTTCTGCGTATTCAGCGTCATTCCAATAAGCAACTTTTACAAATGTCTGATTACCAGTTGACATGATTGCCCAACCGTTGTTGTTCTTGATTCCCTTTGCACAATGTTGACATGGTGTAAGACCAGCCTTCTTTGCTGCTTTCAAATTCTTTTCGTACAAATCTGAATCGTAGCAACCCATGTCATCAAATTGACCAAGCGTAGGTATTACGCCTTCTTTGCCATTTTCTGTTAAGACTTCGTTCACTGTTTCCATACTTACCTCCTCAGGTACCGGGGCGTTTGCCCCATGTATCTATTTAAGCATGTCCTACGCTCGGACGCCAATCTTTTGGCGGTATTTTGCAACCCCGTTTATCAGGAGTTTTGCAAAGTTTCTGAAATTTCTTGTTTTATTTTTGCTTCAAAAGCCAGTCTGTATGGCCTTCCCTGCCTTATGTATTTGGCGTAGCAAGCGTGGCAGTAGCCAGAACGAATGCGGTCCTTGGGGGTACGAGACACCTCACGCTCACATGCCTGGCAGTGGGCAATCGTCGACTCCTTCTCACGCTCAGCACCTTCAGTAACAAATCGAATCTGCTGGTCAATCAACTGAGACAACGTGGCTATGTCGCTCAACGTCTGGGCCAGTGTCTTCACGGCTTCGTAGATTGGGTCGGGGGCATCATCACCGGACATCTTTCGAATGACTGATGCAAGCGTTGGGTCTGAGTGTGAACCTTTGCCCTTGGGTCCTTGCGCTCCTGTTCGCTCAGGGGTGGCACGAGTGCCAGCACGACGCACCAGGTCAGCAATGAGTGCAGGCGTCAGGGTGTTCAATGTCTTTAACGAGCGTTCAACGTCTCGGCTAATGCGGTCACGGTTGTTCATTTGTTGCCTTTCAGTATGTCAATGATGTCGTCGAAGTCCGATGGTCGCCAAATGTACACTTCGCACTTTGAAAGTTGTTGCAATTCCGAAAGTACAACTTTCTGACTTTCCGACAATCTGCCTTTCTCACGCTTCAGTTCAGCAAAGATAAGACGCTGCTGACCAACGTTCCAAAGCGTAAGGTCTGGGAACCCTGCTAGGCTGGCCCTGCGGCTGTCTGGGACTGCGTAACACTGCCAGTGGTACAACTTTGCCAGGTGTGTAACACGTGCCTGAAAATCCTTCTCTAGTTCCGTATCACGCCATTTGGCTTTTCCGAACAATGGGTCAGTCGTCATCTTCAGGCCAATCGATGCTGTCGTCCCATTCAACGGCGATGTCAAACTCTTCATCAGGTCCAACATTGCCATAGACAAACTGGTCCCTTGCTCGTTTAGCGGCTGCAAGGTCTGCGTCAACCGTCACGGACCAAGACACGACAAACCCGTTCGTGGCGGCCCAGGCTGGGTTGATTGTTATCCAGTGATGACACGACCTGCATAACGCCAAACAGTTGTCAGGGTCCAGGATGTCACCACCACGACCACGAGTCAGAATCTCGTGAACGTCAGTGGGCGTCATGGTGCAACCTCTGATGCGTGCCTCGCACATCAACCTGAACTTTAGAATGTCACTGACGAACTTTCGGCGTTCTCTATTCAGTGACATCCTTTTCTTCGACACGGGATTTACTTTTGACCTTTTCAACATTCTCCTTCATACCAATTGGCTTCTGGCCAGTTGTCGTTGATTTCGAAATAGATAATTGCAAGTTGAACACAAGACGGACATAGGTGAGCGCCTGACCCCCAGTACACATCTGTTCTTGAAAGCACCCAGTGCTTGCAGGCATCGCAGGAACCGGGAAGATAGTGAGCCAGAAGTTCCCAATGGTTTCTAATGTCCATTGTCAAAGACTGGTCGGGAGCAGGTATGACCGTAATCTTTCGTTCGACTGTAATTGAGTTAACAGAAATGTCTGCTCGCCAAAGGGCCATCAACAGTTTTAGATAACTATCTAGCGGAGGTAGTTCTTCGTCTTCTGTGTTCAATTTCATTCTCAAACGTTACCACTCGCCGGCTTGAAGTTCTCGTTGAATTGGTAACACTGGTAACTTGGCCGCTTTGACCGTCTCTCTTCCGTAGCAAGAGAAGAAGATAGAAGTTCTTTGTTTGTTGAAGAATGAGTGATTACTTTTCGCCCTTCACTTAGGGTTACTTTTTACACATGGTTCTAGCATAAAACCAACTCACGGCGCAACTCGCAAAAACAAAACCCCCAACCAAACTGGTCAGGGGCCTTATTTCATTTTAATTCCATGCGACTTCTTACCGCCTTGCGAGCCTTTCTTCGTCTGTCACGCTCACGACGTTTAAGCAATCTGTCCTCTTCAAGGATGATTGTTCGTTTCAGTTCACGGTGAGCCAACGAGCAAAATTCACATTTGATTTTCTCTACATTTGGAAACTTTTCGTAGTGACGCATGAGCGCAATGTATCCAGCGTTGGTGCCGCAGTTGTTGTGGTGCGGAGGTTTAGGTATGTACATTGATTGATTTAGAACTATCCCTAGTTCCTTACGAAGACGTTTGCGTTTGCTGGCGCTAAGCCCACCCCAGATTCCCCACTCTTCTTTAGTTATTCCGTAGTCACGACATTCTTTTTGGACCGGACACTTTTCGCAAAGAAGCAAAGCATTTTCATTTATCTCTGCACCTTCTGGGTAGAACCATTCAGTCGGTGCATCTTTACAGGACGCTTCGTCCATCCACTTATTCATCGCTTTGTAATGAATGCAAGAAGAATGGCCACCGTCACTGCTGTTCCCAAACCGTAAACAGCCATCCAAAAACTAATGCCGCCGCTTGATGTCACGTCAACGTAAAGAGCAACTATTGCTGCTGCTCCCCAGGTTATTTTTCTTCCGGTACGAATACTCATTTTAATCATGTTCCCTCCTCAGGAATTAGGTGATGCATAAATACTACGGGTTGTCAACGGGTAAAGCAAATTACTTTGCTGCTAGTCCGTAAGACTCAGCAACTCGATTGTATGAAGCAACTGATGCAGCGCACTGTGCTTCTGAGTGTTCAATTACTCGACCAAAGTTCTCGTCGTTGATTGCAGTCTCGTCGCCGCATGTTGCGCAAACTTCAATGCGGCCACTGCATACATCGCAAAACTCAGATGTTGTTGCTGACAACCAACCCTTAGCGATTGACAGGTTGTCGAAACCAACGTTGTATCCGTGAGCGTCGCATACAAGTTCGTACTTGTGGTCAAGGCTCATCTCGCTGAACAATGACATTCCGTTGCGACGTGCGATTGCACCGTTGTCGTGTTGTGATGCAACGTGCTTCTGCGCACCTTCAAGTGTTGCGAACTTTGCTTTGCAAATCTGGCACTGGTACTTGTTCATCTTTCCTCCTCAGGAACTGGGGTAATTCCCCATGTGTCAACTCTATGTCCTAGCGTAGGACAATGTCAAGTATTCTCTAAAACCCTTTATTTGCAAGGTAAAAGGGAGAAGCCCCGGGCATCGATGTAGACACCCGGGGCATTCTTTAGCAGGCTACTTACGGAAGAGCAATACCGCCCTTAGACATCTTCCTTCTTGTAGCACGATTTGGCTGTTGCGTTTGACTCTTGATTTCTTCAATCAACTTATCATAAGCCTCTGCGACAGAATCTCTTTCAAGCCACGTCATCGTGAGTGCGTACTGCAACAACTGAGTAGTCGTCAGGTCTTTAATCTGACCTGCTTCTTTCCCACCCCAGAACTGTTCAGCCATCTCTGCTGTGAACTCACGCTCTCCTGCTACATCAAGAAGAGCGTCAAGCATCACCTTGATGTTTGCTGACAGTTTTACGGGCGCCATTTAGAACGCTTCCTCAAGTTCAGGAGTAGCAACAGACTTAGTCATCTGTGTCTTCTGTGGACTTGCTACTGCGAAGCGAAGGTCTGGTCCGATTGCTTCTGCATTCAGTTCCCAGATTTCTCCCTTGGTGCCGTCTTCTTTGTCCCACGTGCGCTGCTCCATACGACCAGTGACAACTACACGAGTTCCCTTGTCTAGTGAATTGGCGGCGTTCTCAGCGATGCTTCCAATGAGAGACACGTTGACGTAAGACGTTGTGTCTGGCTTGTCGTTGTATCCCTTCTTGGTAACAGCAACAGTGAGACGTGCAGCAGCAGAACCGTTGTTCAAAAACTTCAGTTCAACTGGTCGCACCACGTTTCCGATGATGGTCAAATTATTCATTGCTTCCCTCCTGGGTGGTTAGTACATCGATGCACAACTTTACTTCATCCGGTGTGAGCGAACTCACGCCATCTACATCATGGAACAAGACACTTTCAATAAATGACTTGCGCTCCTTTGCTTCCTTAAACTTCTTTGCAAGCAATCCCTTTAACACTTTGTGGTCTGGACTCAACGCTGGTTCAACGGTTCCACGCTCTACCTTTTGCATCTCTTGTTTGCTCGCACGTTGGCGGTTGCCTGAACGAGTAGTAGAGAAGTTAAGGTTTGCTAAGCAACGCCCAAGACTGGATGTCTCTGCGTTTTCCAAAGCCGATGTTTGGTTTGGTCCAGAGTTGCCAAATGATTCTTCAGCAAGTCCAGTTGACAAAAGGTTCTGCCCATCAAACGCATACGACTTCACTATGAACTGTGACTGTTTCCCCTGCCAGTTGGCAACGTTCACCAGTTCCGTAATCAACCGTCCTTCTGAATACTTCTCATAGAACTGGTCAATGCGTTCTGCAACATCAACGTAATCGTCTAAGTTAAAACGTCCGGCCATTAGTCTTCCACCTTTTCCCCTCGAATCGCCGCTTTCAATTTTTCCAGCGTCGCTTCTATTTTGTCAAATTTCTCAGCCATGTTTGCATTGAACTCATCAATCATGTCTGTCAATTCTTTATCTATCTGTCTTGCCATTGTCCCTCCTCAGGGTTATTTGGTCCACCACAAGTGCAATGAACTCTTACTTACTTTCACGCCAGTCTCGTCGTACAGTGCATCCACCATTTGACGGTATGACATTTTTTGCTGCATTGCATCGGCTATCCATTTGTCAACTGGAAAGCCAAGTTTGGTATCTATTAGTAGTTGCAAGTTGCTAGGCATGTGCGGCCCAACTTTCTAGCAATACAAATACACTTGAGTCATAACGGTTGAACCTAACAATAAGAGCCGGTGACTCCGTATCCTCAGGCATTCTTGCAATCTGCACCCCGTCTTCGATTTCCGTGACGTAGATAGTGATGCTCGCACTTGCGTTTGAAATCCACAATCCCTCGTCATAGACATACCCAAGTTCGGTCAGTTTGTCAGTTAACTTCATTTGTTTCCTCCTCTCTTCTTTTTTGGTCGAATCAATCGGTCATAGTCAAAGTGACGAAACGCAGAGTGTCCTGACGTTCCACCAATCACTGTAACCCATAGACATTTGTTTTCTTCGTCAACACGGAAAGAACGAATCTTAAAGTTGCCACGCTCACCACAAATCTTTACTTCTTGGTTTGCGACATAGCCGTCATAGTTAGGCACGGTCTGTTCCATTTGGTTCCTCGTATTCTCTAACAAGTGCTGCGATTCCTTGAATCCACTCTTCGTCTTTGATGCAACGGTTACATGCGAACTCCCACGGGTTCAGTCGCTCGCCTACTTCATACTCAAAACATCTACTGCAATTTCCCCAATGCATGTTTCCTCCTCAGGTGTAAGTCCTAACATAGGACAGCCTATCATAAGAAATGCCCTGCCGGGGTTTTAATCCAGCAGGGCAAATCTTGATTGTTCCTGAGGTAAGTAACAATGAAAGCGGTTGACCGCCTGGTTAGTCTACCAGGGCAGCAAACAATTGTGAAGGGGTAACGCAATACACGTCGCTCCAATCGGCAAGCCATCCGGCGTACCTAAGAGCCTCTGCGGTTACAGCGCTGCAAATCCAAGTATTTGGCGCACGCATTGACCAGAACCAGTCAGGTGAAATTATGTCAAACACCACGCTGATGATTGAAAGAATGCCGTACTTCTTGCCAACTTGCATCTTGCTGAAAGCAAGAACCTTGTTTCGGTTTACCCGGTACGGTGGCTCAACAAGAATGTACTGCCCCACTGAATCAAGACGTGCTTCTGCAACGCCTTTAAGTTGGGCCTGAATAACGTAAGCCGTTCCGTCTTGGTCAACTCGTGAAACAACGCAAACGTGGTTCCAATAACTACCACTACGCCAACGAAGGAACTCAGCAAACCTTATGCATTTTGCCATCCAACCAAATGAATGGGCAAAGACAATGTCTCCCGGAACTGGTGTTTTGGTTGTGCTTTGTTCAAGCAACGACACTATGGCTTCGGTGGTGTAACTACCCCGGTTGCCTGAATCTCTGTCGGTGCAGCCTTAACTGGGAGACAGCCAAGAAGCCAAGAAGCCTTAGGCCACTTCTCTTCAGCAAACCTGATGGCTGTGTAGTACGCCGTGGTTGCCAACGGTGTTAAGTACATCAAGTCAGCAGATGGAAGGGTTGCCCATTCCTTTGTGACCCACGCCACGATTGCGCCAATGATTGCAGGTACTGCGGTACGGCAAATGTTTCTATCCATGTTGTTCATTTTGTTGCCTTTCGTTTTGGGCATTTGTGATTAGAAGCGTCAAGAATCTTTTGTGGCATTTTGCCAAATGGAATACGGCTCATCTCACCGTGATGCAAGACCACAATGGTTCCGCATTGGTCGCAAACATACTGAAGTGTCATGTCTACAACTTAGCGATTAAGTCGCCAGCACGCATGAGCAAACAGTTGTGACCTTCGATGGTGAAGCGTAAGTAGTGAGGGTTCTCACGATAAAGAATCGTGTCTCCTTCTGATACCAAAAGTGGTATCAAGGAACCGTCGTTGGATAGCCTTCCTGGGCCAACTGCAATGACAGTTCCAATAGGAGGAGCAGACTGTGCCACCTCAGGAATAATAAGTCCAAACGAAGTTTCCTTCTCTGGCTCAATTGGCAGTACTGCTACATAGTCATCAAGTGGTGTGAACATAGGACGCTATTTTATCACTACGTCAAGCGTAATGTCGGGTACTTCTTAGCAATAAATTTATCAAGAGACATGCCTTCATAACGACGGCAAAGATAATCTAAAGACACTTCCATCAGGTCGTATGCACCGTTGTTGACTTGATGCTTGATTAAGATTCCACGCCAGTGATGATTGCCTTGCGGACCCTTGTAGTCTTCGTCATGCAAGTAACACGCACCAGCGATGAGTCCACGTTGTTGTTGGTCGTTGACGTAACGGATTGCAGTGAGGTATGTCTGCTGGTGTCCCATTGTAAATGAGTGACCCAACGTTTTAAGTCTTCCTTCAGCAGTGCCGCCAAGTGGTCGCCCATTCATCGGGTTGTACCAGAAGTGCGAATACCCCACGCCATCAAGGAATACGGGACTTAGGTAAGAGTGAACTTTCCATCCGGTCTTGGCGTAGATGAGGTCGTCTGTTGAGATGACCCCTTCAAGTTGTGCGTCTGATTCGACTGCACGGTCAATGCGATTCTCATGGTTGCCAAGCAAGATGTGTCGCTCAGGATTCCATTTAGCATGTCGTGTCTTGCGACGGTTTGCATTGAACGCAACAAATGGAGCATTAAGAATTTCCCACGCATCATTCGCCGCTTTAATGTCAAGTTTGTAGCGACGGTTTTCCATTGACTTCTTGCCCTTGTCATACATCGACAACGATGGCATGTCGGCGTGGTCGCCTAAGTGAATGATTTTGATTGGTTCATCGTGAAACTGGTCAACGATGTATTGTCCAATCCATCGCAGATGCTCAGTGGGAGCGCCTGGCTTGGCTTGTGTATCTGGAATAACAACGTGGATGTTTGGCAAGGCCCGACCCCCTGATGGATTAAGGGAAGCCTATCAGGGTTAATACGAAGAATCTACGTCATTTCCTAGAACATTGATTACGCCTTCAACGGCAGCAGCGTAAGTGTTTGATGTGTCGCCTGGTGTTGGGTACCCGGCCCATCGCCAAATCCATCGCCCTACTTGAGCAGTGGTTGGAAGCGTTGCTTGGTACTCACCTTCTGAAACACGAATGATTGTGTTGGTTGGGTCGCCTGAGCCTTGGGTGTACGTAAACACATTTGGCTCCATGCCTTGCACGACGTAAGAAAATTCCACAATGTCAGGGTCAACTGGTTCGCCAGATGTTGTGAGGAATGGTCCAGGTGTTGCCCCGACCTTTGGCGAAGAAGAGGTGTAGAAGGTTACGTTGTTGCCCTCGTAGATGTCGATGGGGCTGATTGGAATCATTGACATAATTGGTCCTAACTAGAAGGTTCTAAAAGTACGGAGCCGTACAGTGTTGGGTATTCTACCGTTGCATAGATGGTCGATGTAAGAACCGAACCGTACACGATTGGGTAAACCGTTGAGCCGTACACAAATGCTGGCTTCTTGGCAAAACGAACAACGCCAGTTCCTTGAGCGCTGAACGTTGCCGACAAGGTTCCGTAACCAATGTCAATAACCGTACCGTGGGCCGTTGCAGAGAATAGCCCCTGCAAGGCTCCCAGAGCAGGCTCAAAAGCCGTTCCGGACGCTTGAAGATTGGCCTGGACCGATAGGGTTCCAGTTGCCAAATCGATGATTAAGCCCGTTGCGGTTGCCGAGAAGTCCGAAGCCAAAGCACCAAACGCAGGCTCAAAACTTTGGCCATTTGATGAACCTGAATAGGTGGCC
>Ga0214216_1000132_pt1 | contig 32455 bp, 29 predicted proteins | sample TroBogypolimnion_12_FD_153054 | JGI IMG/M metagenome (GOLD analysis project Ga0214216, IMG submission 153054) | Freshwater microbial communities from Trout Bog Lake, WI - 27JUN2007 hypolimnion | ecosystem: Environmental > Aquatic > Freshwater > Lake > Hypolimnion/Profundal zone | place: Trout... | reverse complement strand
AATACATTGAATAACGGTGATGTTGTCAGCTGCACGCTGACCTCGAACGCCACCCCTTGCCTGGCGGGCAGTCCGGCTACCTCGAACTCAGTGAGCATATCTGTTAATCCTTTGCCAACTCCGGTAATTTCTGGATTGTCGTCTATTTGTGCAGGAACAGATGGTTCTGTTTACAGTACCGCCGGAGTGGCAGGACATGTTTATGTTTGGACCATTTCAGGAGGAACGATATCTTCCGGTACCGGCACAAACTCTGTAACGGTAAACTGGAGTTTTGGCGCATCCGGAATTTTGAATTTGAATGAAACAATTTCGGCAGCTGGATGTCAAGCTTCTGCGATTCCAAAAAATGTAACCATTAATCCATTGCCAGCGGTAGCCGGAATTACTGGCAGTTCGACTCTCTCCGAAGGAGAAACCACGCAACTTTCTGATGCTACTCCCGGAGGAACCTGGTCGAGCACAGTGCCAGGGGTAGCATCCGTTGCTGCCGGTGGGTTGGTAACTGCCATTTCTTCAGGTAACACAAACATCATTTATTCAGTCAACGATGGAACCTGCAGTAATTCGACTCTTTTCCCATTCTTTGTGTCACCAGCATTAACTGTTGCTCCAATCATGGGTTCATCCACCCTGTGTGCAGGTTCAACCACCTCATTAACGGATGCCACGGTGGGTGGAACTTGGTCCAGCCAAAATTCTGCGATTGCAACCGTAAATGCATCAGGATTGGTAACAGGTAAAACCAAAGGGACAGTTAATATTATTTATACTGTGACGGACGCCGGAGGTGAAGTTGCATCGGTGATAGCCATTACGGTCAATTCGTTGCCAACGGTTTTAGCTGTTGATCCTGCTTACGTGTGTGACGCTGGATCCATGACGCTGAGAGCTGTTGCATCATCAGGATTGATCAGATGGAATTCAGATGCACAAAATGGCACAATCCTTGGGACGGGAGAATCTTTTAACACTCCCGTGCTCAATTCTACCACAATTTATTATGCAGAAGCAATCAGCAACAATTGTATTTCGGCAATAAGAACTCCTGTCACGGCAACAGTGGCGAAAAGTCCGGCAGCCCCAATTATTGCAGCCATCATTCAACCAACTTGTTCATCCCCGGCGGGAGAAGCAATCATCAATGGTTTACCGGTGAACGAACGATGGACACTCATTGAATCTCCGGCTGGTACAACCACAACAGGTACAGTATCAAGCACAATGATCCAGAACTTGCTACCTGGGTCGTATACTTTTACTGTTCAAAATGAAGTTGGATGCGGTTCTCCGGGTTCCTCGAATGTGGTCATCAACACACAGCCTCTGATTCCTCCGTCTGCAATCGCCAAATCTGCAACAGACCTTTCCCAGACCTGGTTTACAGCGAACTGGGAAGTCACCCCAACTGCCACAGGATATCGTTTGGATGTGGCCACAGATAATGCCTTTAACTCCTTCGTTCCCGGATATGCAGACAAGGATGTTGGCAACGTAGTCTCCTTGCCAGTGACAGGCCTAAGTGTAAAAAGTACTTACTATTACAGGTTAAGGGCGTATAATATCTGCGGGACGGGTAACAATTCTGCATCCATCGCGGTAAATACTCTGATTGAACTTCCGGTCTTGCCAACTGCCTTGCCGGCCAGCAGCGTAGTGCAAACAAGCTTTACTGCCAACTGGAGCAGTTCTGCAAACGCAACGGGTTACCGGTTGGATGTTGCCACGGATGTTGGATTTAACTCGATTCTCTCGGGTTACAACGAAAAAGATGCTGGAAATGCAACCTCCATGAATGTTGCCGGTTTGGCTCCAAATACTTCCTACTTCTACCGAGTCAGGTCCTACAATGCCGGAGGAGAAGGGGGTAATTCGGCGGTTATCACAACTACCACTTTGCCTGACCTTCCTTTGGCTCCGGTGGCCTTTTCTGCCGGATACCTGCTTCAGTCAAGCTTTACTGCCAACTGGAGTGCCTCCTTGCTTGCCTCGGGCTATCGCCTGGATGTGGCAACGGATATCGCTTTTGCCAACCTCTTGCCAGGATTCAACAACAAGGATGTGGGGAATGTGACAAACTTCAGCATCACCGGATTAACGGCAAGATCCGGCTATTACTACCGCATCAGGGCTTATAATCTTGCAGGAACAAGTGGAAATTCAAATTCAGCTGCGGTCAGGACCCTTGCCATGCCACCCACGGCACCAACCGGAATTGCTGTAAATACTTGTAACTACCGGATCATTCTAAAATGGAAGAAAAATGCTGATCCTTACGTTGTACGATACAGGATCTACGGCGGAACCGAGTCCAATCCCACAGAAAGGATCGATTCGACTTCAAATGGCGTATCGGATACGACGAAAACCATCTCCGGACTGATGAGCGGCAAAAACTATAATTTCAGAATTACTGCCGTCAATGACGATGGTACCGAAAGTTTATACAGTTCGCAGGTATCCAAAACTGTATCCACGGGACTCGTTCCTTCAATTTCACTCAAGTGGAGCGAAATCCTGATTTGTGCCAATGTTGGTGATTCCATCTCATCCTACCAGTGGTACAACGGCAATTCGCCTATTTCTGGGGCAACAGGTCAGTTCTATGCTTCCAACAAGGTACAGGGTAACTACAAGGTCGTTGCAACGGACAAAACAGGATGCAGCAACGCTTCCAATTCCATTGCGGTGCTCGCCACAAAATCACTCACGCTATACCCGAATCCGGCATCCGTCAATTTCACGCTGAAACTGATCAATGCGATCAATGGGAAGGCCATAATCAGCCTCTTCAACACCACCGGAATGAAGGTCCTTGAGATCCAAACCGAAAATGTCAGCGAAGAACTGATTAGAGAGATTGCCGTGAATAACCTTGAAGATGGTACCTATGTCGTTCAGGTAATGGTGAATCAACAGGAACTCTACTTTGCCAAAATATTAGTTAAAAAGTAAAGACCCTTAAATATAAAGACATGTACAAGAACTTCCGCAATGCTTCCTGGACAGGAATGCTCTTTTCCCTGTTTCTGTTTTTGAACTCTCCCCAATCGATGTTTGCACAAGGGGGTGATAGCATCAGAAGTATCGGACTTTTCGTGGAACTGGAATTTGGACCCTCGCAGTCACAGGTCACCAACAATGGCACCAACGCCGTATCGACCCTCGTTTCAGGAAAGGCGAATACCTTCGATGAGAGTCTGGAAATAGGATACTTTTTCTCAAAATACCTGGGTGTATCCACGGGTGTTGGATGGAGTACCTTTAAATCTCAGCTTTCACTGGCTGCCTACCAAAACAAATTCAATACTGTAGATTCAGAGAAGGAAAACTATGAGATGCAGGTCGCAAGTACGGGAATGAGGGAAACGCAAAAAATTGGCTATCTCACCATTCCGGTTCGCCTTACTTTTAGATTACCCTTGTCGGGGACCATCGGATTCTTCCTTCAACCTGGAGTGAGCCTTGCCTTTCCACTCTTGAAAAGTTACCAGGGAAGCGGTACCTTTAGTTACAAGGGATATTACGCTGCCTACAACGTCCTGCTGGAAAATCTTCCGGCTTATGGTTTTGAATCAAACAAGATTGTGGCAGGAAATGGTTCTCTGGAGATCCACCCGGTAACCATCCTGGCAACAGCTACCGCAGGCCTCGACTTCTACCTTCAAAAAAAAATTCAGGTGGCAGTCGCTGCTTGCCTGAGCAGGTCGGTCTCTCAGATCTCTGCCTATGCCTCCAGTGACCAGTTTCAATTATCCAAAGCAGTTGGAAACCTCAACAGCCTGATGGGTGGATGTAGCTCTTCCACAGTCCAGTCTGTGGGATGCTCGCTGAAACTCAGGTACTATTTTTAAGTCAATTCAGGATTTTATCAGGATCAAAATATTTTTGGTGTCGATCCCCTTTTGCAGTATCAAACCATGCTTGAATTGACAAAATGTTTGAAAATCGTAAGAATTGATTTGATATTTGTTAGACTGGCCAATTCGGATTCCTTTCATTTGTATTCTGAAAATCATAAGCATACAATCAAATGGAAAATTTTGAAGGATCAGTTTCAACGTACGTTAGACAAAGAAGAGGTATAAAATTATTTGATATTCTATCTGCTGGTGGGAAGACCATTCTTTTTCTGGCACTCCTGCAAGTTCATTTGAATGCATTCCCGCAAGACACAGACGGTGCCAAGGTGCCAACGAATATTTCCGGAGCGGTAACGGTCACAAACAACGGAATTTCCCTGATCCCCACCTTTACCCTGGGAAAACCGGCTGCTACCTTTGATCTGGCTATCGGCAAAAGAAAACTCAGCTTTGAACCCGAATTCCAGTTTTCCCTGGATGGAAAACCCTGGACCTTCTTTTTTTGGGGTAGATACAAATTGGTGAACAATTCAAAATTTTTCATCCGGACAGGTTTGCACGAATCGCTATCATTCGCCACCTCAACCAGCACATCAAACGGAATATCCAGCGAAACCATTACTGCGCAGCGGTATCTGGCGGGAGAATTCACACCCAATTATTTTCTGGCCAAACACATTGGGGTGGGAATGTATTATCTTTACTCCTATGGACTTGACAACGAATTCGTCAGAAATACCCATTTGCTGATGTTGAATGTGAATTTTTCAAACCTGAAACTGTCGGATCAGTTTTCACTATCAGTAATGCCGCAGATATACTATCTGAAGATTAATCAAAACAGTGGGGTAAATATGACCTCTTCCTTCACCCTGGCAAAAACAAACCTCCCCGTTTTGTTTGCTGTTTTCGTTAACAAGACCCTGAAATATGACATCCCCGGCAGTAAAAATTTTGTTTGGAACGCCAGCCTGATCTATACCTTCCATAAATCTTTGGTGGCGAGATAAAACAATCATTATCCAACATTAGGTTTTGCTTGAAATTTGTAATTTAGAGGGATGGACAAAATTGAATCGATAGAGGAATTTTACAAACGAAAATTCGATTGGATGCCCGATAACATCCGCAACGAGATTGGCCATTTCAATGTTTTCAGGCTCGATCCTTTTGTGGGCGACAAAGCACAGCCAGTCCCATACAAACGCAGAGATTTTTACAAAATAATGCTGGTGACAGGAAAAAGCCAGGTGCATTTTGCAGACAAAGTAGTGGAAGTACAGCATCATGCATTGTCCTTCTCCAATCCATTCATCCCCTACAAATGGGAACACCTCGACAATGTCCGGAAGGGTTTCTTTTGCGTCTTCAACCACCATTTCTTTCACCAGTATGGAAACCTGAACCAATATGCCGTGTTCCAGCCAAAAGGCGCACACCTGTTTGAACTGACGGAGGAACATGTGGACAGGGTACAGGCCATTTACGAACGGATGTTCGAAGAGATCAACTCCGATTACCTTCACAAATACGATGTACTGAGAACGCTTGTTTTTGAGCTGATCCATTTTGCCATGAAGATGCAGCCTTCCGAAAAATTTGACAAGCAGCTGGTCAACGCATCCCAAAGGATTTCAACCCTGTTTCTTGAACTGCTGGAACGCCAGTTTCCGATTGATGACAACCACCAGACCGTGAGCCTTCGCTCTGCCTCGGAGTATGCAAATCAGCTGAATGTGCACGTGAATCACCTGAATCGCGCGGTTAAGGAGACCACGGGTAAAACAACTACGACCATCATCGCCGAACGGATTCTGCAGGAGGCAAAAATTATTCTGAAACACAGCAGCTGGAGTGTGGCTGAAATAGCCTATGCCCTGGGCTTCACGGAAGTAACCCATTTCAATAATTTCTTCAAGAAGCATGTCCGGTTGAGCCCTTTGAAATTCAGAAATGGTTGAATTTCGTATTTATTAGATTGATATCTGTTGTTTTGGTAGGGGCGCCCTTTTTACATTTGTACACTAAATAAATACAAACTACGATGGAAAAACGCAAATTAGGAAAAAGCAATCTGGAAGTCTCGGCCATTGGCCTTGGCTGCATGGGAATGAGCTTTGGCTACGGAACCATTTCGGATACGAAGGAGATGATTACTTTGATTCACAAAGCCGTGGAAAACGGTGTAACTTTCTTTGATACGGCAGAAGTGTACGGACCTTTCATCAACGAAGAACTGGTTGGCGAGGCACTCGCTCCCTTTCGGGGGAAAGTCACCATTGCAACAAAATTCGGCTTCAACACAACGGGTGGCACCGGGCTCGACAGTCGACCGGAACGGATCAAACAAGTTGCAGAGGAATCGCTCAAAAGGCTTGGGGTGGAAACCATCGATCTGTTTTACCAACACCGGGTCGATCCGAACGTTCCGATTGAGGATGTTGCCGGAGCCGTAAAAGATCTTATTCGGGAAGGGAAAGTCAAACACTTTGGCCTTTCAGAGGCAGGCGTTCAAATTATCCGCCGCGCACACGCCGTGCAACCGGTCACTGCCCTGCAAAGCGAATACTCCCTCTGGTGGAGGGAGCCGGAAGAGGAAATTATCCCAGCCCTCGAAGAACTAGGAATTGGCTTTGTGCCTTTTAGTCCGCTTGGGAAAGGTTTCCTCACGGGAAAAATGGACCAGAACACTACTTTCGACAGCAAGGATTTCCGCAGTACCGTCCCACGTCTATCCCCAGAAAACCTGAAGGCGAACATGGCATTTGTTGATCTTGTGGCATCAGTTGCCCAACGCAAAAATGTGACACCTGCCCAAATAGCACTGGCGTGGATACTCGCCCAAAAACCGTGGTTCGTTCCGATTCCTGGCACCACCAAGTTGCACCGTTTGAACGAAAATCTTGGAGCAGCCGATGTGAATCTCACAACAGAAGAGGTGCTGGAATTGAACATTGCCTCTGCAAAGATTGCCGTTCAGGGAGAAAGATACTCCGGAGGCAGTGCAAAATTGATTAACCGCTGATTTCACTCCATGCGTAAAAAAGTATTGATTATCTCCTCCAGTCCGCGAAGGGGTGGCAATTCCGATCTGCTCTGCGACCAGTTTTTGGCAGGCGTTCAGCAAGCCGGACATCAGGTGGAGAAGATCTTTCTAAAAGAAAAGGCCATCAACTACTGCACGGGGTGCGGGACCTGCTTCAACCGCAACAAACCCTGTCCGCAGCGGGATGACATGGCCGATATATTGAATAAAATGGTGACAGCCGATGTGATTGCCATGGCTACTCCTGTCTATTTCTATACGATGTGCGGTCAGATGAAGACCTTGATTGACAGAACTTGTGCCCGATACACGGAGATCAGCAACAAGGATTTTTACTTCATCGTGACCGCAGCCGTCAACAGCAAACCTGCCATGGAGAGAACACTGGAAGAATTTAGGGGATTTACTTCCTGCCTCAGCCGGCCAAAAGAGAAGGGAATCATCTATGGAACAGGCGCCTGGGAGAAAGGGGAGATCATTGGCAAACCTGCCATGAAGGAGGCCCTCCAGATGGGGATGCTGGTATAAATTCGCTTGATTAAGGAGTGTGTTTCGCATAAATTGGGCGTCTTATTGGGGAACCTCAAATGACAATAAATATAATTTTATTCTTGAATGAAGAACTTTAAAAATCAAAAACGTACCCTGGGGAATGGCGGACCCGAAGTCTCCGCCCTCGGACTTGGTTGCATGGGGATGAACCATTCCTACGCACCTTTTCCCGAAAAGAAGGAGATGATCGCATTCATCCGCTCTGCTGTCGAGAAGGGGGTCACTTTTTTTGACACGGCCGAGGTCTACGGGCCATTTATCAACGAAGAGCTCGTTGGTGAAGCCCTTGCCCCCGTTCGTGATCAGGTGGTGATTGCCACGAAATTCGGATTCAGGATCGACGGTAACACAGGAGTGAATTCGGGTCCATACAGCCGGCCCGAATACATTAAAACCGTGGTGGAGACCTCGCTCAAAAGACTTCGTACGGAGGTCATCGATCTCTATTACCAGCACCGGGTCGATCCAAATGTTCCCATTGAAGAGGTGGCCGGGGCCGTGAAGGAACTCATCCGGGAAGGGAAGGTGAAATATTTTGGTCTTTCGGAAGCAGGTGTAAATACCATTCGCCGTGCTCATGCCGTTCTGCCTGTGACCGCCCTTCAGAGTGAATACTCACTTTGGTACAGAAAACCGGAATTGGAGGTGATTCCGTTACTCGAAGAACTTGGCATAGGTATGGTTCCTTTCAGTCCGCTCGGGAAGGGTTTTCTTACCGGGAAAATAGATGCCGATACTACTTTTGAATCTGTCGACCTACGAAACGCCATTCCGAGGTTCTCGCCGGAGGCACGTCTGGCCAACCAGGGTTTGTTGGACCTACTGAACGACCTGGCAGCCAGGAAGAATGCAACACCGGCCCAAATCGCACTGGCCTGGCTGCTTGCCCAAAAACCGTGGATAGTTCCCATTCCCGGAACAACAAAAATGCATCGCCTGGAGGAGAACGTTGGTTCGGCATCTGTTGAACTGACTACCGTGGATTTGACTGACATCAGGACTGCACTCGACAGGATCGAGGTGATCGGGGCGAGATATCCGGAGGCGCTGGAAAGAAGTACAGGATTGTAAATTTCAGACGACGCGTGATGAAGGGCAGTAAAAATGGTGCAAGAGCACCAAAAGGGATCAGGCCATTGTTGTTGATTGGTGTCTGTACCCTGTTGATGGGGTTGGGCAAAGAGGCCTCCGGGCAAGAACAACATCAGATCGTCCGGCTGGCCACGCTGAAGATTGATGCGGCACAACTGGAATCCTACAAGGCTGCATTGAAGGAGGAAATAGAAACTTCGGTAAAAATTGAACCGGGCGTCCTGACCCTGTATGCTGTCTCAGACAAGGACCACCCCACGCTAATCACCATCTTTGAAATCTATGCCGATGAACAGGCATACAATCTGCACAGGGAGTCTTTGCACTTCAAAAAATACAAGGACCTTACCAGAGAGATGGTTCAATCACTCGAACTCAGGGAGGCTGTTCCCCTGAACCTGGAGACGAAGAAATAGAGATCCCAACAAGCGATCAGAATCAGTGGTGAAGATGAATTTACGGACCAAGGCTCAGAAAACTGGGCATTCGGCAAGGAATTGCCGGCTGAAAGAAAAATAGATTTTTAACAGACAAAGGAGGACAATAAATGGCAATGAGCGAAACTGCAAACAGGAATCACGAACTCCTGTTCCCAAATCACACCTCAAACCTAAAGAATACGGATCCGGAGTTTATCGAGCTGTTCGATAATTTTGCCTTCGACGAAGTGCTGGAATACGGCACGCTGGATACCAAAACCAGATTGATGGTGATCCTGGCCTCCACCCTTGGCTGCCAGGCCCTGACAGAATACAAGGTGATGGTGGGCGCGGCCCTGAATGTTGGAGTTACCCCGGTGGAGATCAAGGAAATTTTGTATCAGGCGGTGCCCTATGTCGGAATAGCCAAAGCATATGACTTCCTGCATGGCACCAACGAAGTTTTTCAAAATCGGGGCATTGCCTTGCCCCTGGAAGGCCAGTCAACCACCACCCCGGAAACCCGGTTCGAAAAGGGACTGGAGGCGCAGAAAGCCATTTTTGGGGAGCGGATCGACCAAATGTACCGCGAATCGCCTGCCAATCAGCTTCACATGCAGGAGTACCTCTCCGCCAATTGCTTCGGCGATTATTATACCAGAAATGGGCTCGATCTGAAGATCAGGGAATTGCTCACCTTTGCGATCCTTGTGTCGCTGGGCGGCTGCGAGCCGCAGGTGAAGGGACACGTGCAGGGCAACCTCAACATGGGGAACAACAAGGAAACCTTGTTGAGCACTGTCACCCAGTTGTTGCCATACATCGGCTATCCGAGAACACTGAACGCCATCCGGTGCATCAATGAGGTGATTCCTGAATAGACTAAAGAACGGAATTGATATGATTTATTGTGTGCGTAGCAGATGAAATCTTTCTTGTAGCTGGCAACCTTGAAACAAGGGGAAATTATTTTATTTCACGAAAAAATTAAAATGGAATAACTTCAGTTCTACTCAGGATTGTATTCTGAAGGTGCGAATAATAAAGAGCTCAAAGAGGTCACAGGTCTATAGAATGCGGTATTCCAGCTTGTCAGCGACCCCGACGGGGTCGAACCTCACGAATCGCTCATTGTTCAGAGTGATTCGTTTTAAATGTTCAATTTGAGAATCAAGTCTGAATCTAAAATGAATACTTTTGAATGATCGGAATAACCCAATGAGGCAGATACTCCGATAGCCCGAATGAAAAAGTAAAACATATATTATGCGATTTACAAAATTAGTTCCCAACATTTTCTACGAAGACATAAAGGACGGACTGAGTCTTTTTATTGATTGTCTGGAGTTCAGCATTGGCTTCAGCGATTTTGATTCCGTGAATCCTTGCTGTGTTGTCCAGAAAGAGGAGCTATCTCTGTTTCTGTTCCAGAACAAGGAATTTGCCGACAAGGACAGACCAGAAATCCGACTTCATACGGACAACATTGGAGAGGCGTTTGCTCAAATTTCCCGGACACATCCAAAATTTTTGCATCCAAACCTGAATACAGTCACTTTGCGCCCTTGGGGGGCCAAAGAATTTGCCCTAAAAGATGATACAAACGTCTGTGTGATCATCCAGCAATGGTGACGAAAAAATCTGTAAAACCAATTTCAAAAGTCCCCGGTGGGGTCGAACCTTCCTGCTCATTTCTCTTTCTATAAACCTTAAATCACTGCGGGATTAGGATTTAACTTTCCGAAACTGTCCCCCATTCGTACCCCAAAAACGAAAAGCCCTTGCAAGATAATTCTTACAAGGGCTTCTTTGTAGCGGGGGTAGGACTCGAACCCACGACCTCCGGGTTATGAGCCCGACGAGCTACCAACTGCTCTACCCCACAGTATATTTTTTAAAACCAGCTGTGTCGGTTTTGTGGGTACAAAGATAGCCAATTTTTCCGCTTCTGCAATAAAAATGCAAGTTTTTTGCGTATGTTTGGATATTCAAGAAAACACAGCAAATGTCGGCAGAAAGAAAGCGGGACAAACTGAAGAAACTGTTTCAGAATCCCTACCGGATCGTCATCTTCAACGACTTCAACCTGCATATCATCAAGCAGATCAGGTTCAATGCACGTACCCTCGTGCTCGGACTGGTAGGTGCCATCGTCTCCATCATCATCGCCGTGACCATCCTCATCGCTTTCACCCCCTTGCGGGAATACATACCGGGATACCCTTCCGGGAAGCTGCGGCAGCGACTGATCCAGAATGCCCTTGTCACCGATTCGCTGGAGCAGAAGATCAGCCTGTACGACCGCTACTTCCACGACATGCGTGCCATGCTGAGCGGTGAAAACTCGCTCGATACAGTTGCCCGCAGGGACTCCATTGTCAGGCCCAACCTCAACGATCTGAAGCGGTTAAATCAGGACAGCCTCTTCAAGGACGAGCTGGACCAGGAGCAGTTCAACCTGCATCTGAGTCCGGGCAGCCCGCGCAAGAGCGGCCTTGCCAGTTTGCTTTTCTTTCCGCCGCTCAAAGGGATGGTAACCGGGAAGCAGGATCTCTCCTCCGGCCATTATGGCGTCGACATCGTTGCCAAGCAAAATTCAAGGATCTCTTCCGCACTCGACGGGACCGTCATCTTTTCCGAATGGACCATGGAAACGGGTTATGTCATCATGATCCAGCACGATCAGAACATCATCACCTGCTACAAGCACAATGCGGAACTGCTGAAGAAGCAGGGAGACAAGGTGAAAGCAGGGGAGGTAATCGCCATCATGGGCAACACCGGCAAGGAGACCACAGGACCGCACCTCCATTTCGAATTGTGGGTGAATGGCAACCCCATCAATCCCGAAGATTACATCAGTTTTTAACTCCCGCTCCTCCTATGAAGAAAATAGCGTTGCTTGGTTCAACAGGATCAATCGGTCAGCAAACCCTCGAAATTATTGAACAAAATCCTGATCTCTTCGCCGTTGAGGTGCTGACAGCCAACAACAACGTGGATCTACTGGTCGAACAGGCGCGCAAATTTTTACCGAATGTGGTGATAATCAGCAACGAAAATAGGTATGAATCGGTAAGGGAGGCATTGGCCCAGCTTCCGATCAAGGTCTATGCAGGCTGTGACGCCATTTCCCAGGTAGTAGAGATGGGTACCATTGATACGGTCGTCACCGCGATGGTGGGCTATTCAGGCTTGCTGCCAACCCTCCGTGCGGTGAAGGCGGGGAAGCAGATAGCCCTGGCCAACAAGGAGACGCTCGTCGTGGCCGGAGACCTGATCACCAGGCTTGCCATACAAAACAGGGTGGAGATTTTGCCCATCGATTCCGAACACTCTGCGATCTTCCAGTGCCTGGTGGGGGAGGCGGAAGAAGCCGTGGAGAAGATCATCCTGACCTGTTCCGGCGGACCATTTCACGGGCAATCGGCAGAAGAGCTGGCGAAAGTTACCGTTAAGCAAGCGCTCAAACATCCCAACTGGGAGATGGGAGCCAAAATCACCATCGATTCTGCTACCCTGATGAACAAGGGTTTCGAGGTCATAGAGGCCAAATGGCTCTTCGGCGTGAAACCGGAACAGATCGAGGTGGTGGTTCACAAACAGAGCATTATCCACTCGATGGTGCAGTTTTGTGATGGCTCCATCAAGGCACAATTGGGTCTTCCGGATATGCGAATACCCATACAATTCGCTTTAGGATACCCTATTCGCATCAAAAATTCACTTCCTCGCTTCAATTTTGGAGATTGCTCCACTTTTACATTTTCGGCTCCCGATACAAAAAATTTTCGTAACCTTGCACTTTCTTATGAAGCACTGTACAAAGGCGGTAACCTTGCCTGTGTATTGAATGCTTCCAACGAGATAACTGTCAAGGCATTTTTAAACGAGAAAATCTCCTTTACGGATATTGCCAAAATAAATGAACTGGTGATGGAGCGGATTCCGTTTGTGAAACATCCCGAATTGGGCGATTACATGGAAACTGACAAAACCGCCCGCATTTATGCGGAAGAGATGATCCTGAATGGAGGCAAATAAACATTTGATACATAGAAGATGGTAATATTGATCAAGGCAGCACAGCTCATACTGAGTCTTTCCATACTTGTAATCCTTCACGAATTCGGACATTTTCTGTTCGCCAAGCTTTTTCATTGTCGGGTGGAGAAATTCTACCTCTTTTTTGACCCCTGGTTTTCTCTTTTCAAGATTCAAAAGGGGGAAACTGAATACGGAGTCGGATGGCTTCCCCTGGGTGGCTATGTGAAAATTTCCGGGATGATCGATGAATCCATGGACAAGGAGCAGATGAAACTGCCCCCCGAGCCTTGGGAATTCAGATCAAAACCTACCTGGCAGCGCCTTTTGATCATGATCGGCGGAGTGTTGTTCAACCTGATTCTGGCCCTTGCGCTCTACTCCATGATCCTGTTTGTTTGGGGGGAACAATACCTTCCCAATCAAAATGCCAAATTTGGCATCGTGGTTTCAGAGACCGGCCGTGAAATGGGTCTTCGCAACGGAGATAAAATTTTGTTGGTAGATGGGAAACCGGTTGAGAGCTTCACCAAAATCGTTCCTACCATCGTACTGGATGGTGCACAGACGATTGAAGTTCAGCGCGATTCCCAGAGAATCACCCTGCAAATCAGCAAGGATCTCATGCCAAGATTGCTGAAAGACAAGGAGATTATCTCCCTTCGTATTCCATTTTCCTGCAAGATTTCGGCCTTCGCCAAACAATCAGGTGCAAGGGATGCGGGCTTGGAGGTAGGCGACGAGATCCTCTCCGTTGACAGTGCAAAATTCAGGTACTACGACGAATTTGTCGACAAACTGGCCCTCTCCAAAGACAAGGAGGTCAAGGTTAAATACAAGCGCAATGGCGTTGTCTCAACCCGGAAAGTAAAAATCAGTCCGTTGGGATTGCTGGGCTTCCAGCGGGCCTTTGATCTGGACGGGATCTTCGTATACAAAACCACCCATTACAGTTTTCTGGAATCAATTCCTGCCGGGATTTCTAAGGGATACAGGGCTGTTGGCGATTACCTCAAACAATTCAAACTGCTCTTCACTCCGAAAACGAAAGCCTATGAATCTTTGGGAGGATTCATCGCCATCGGCAACATCTTCCCAAGCGTCTGGGACTGGGAATCTTTTTGGAGTCTGACGGCTTTCCTTTCGATCATCCTGGCGGTCATGAACATCCTTCCGATCCCCGCCCTTGATGGAGGCCATGTCCTCTTCTTGCTCTATGAAATCGTCACGGGAAGAAAACCCAGCGACAAATTTCTGGAATATGCACAGATCGCCGGAATGATACTCCTATTCTCACTTTTGATCTATGCAAACGGAAACGATCTCATAAAATTATTTAAGTAAACAGCGAATAACAGATTAAAACTATTGTTATATTTGCCGGCAAACGCTAAAAACAGGATGCTATGAACTTATTTATATTGGGTGTGTTAAGTGGTGCGCACGTGGTGCTGATTATTGCCGCACTGCTACTTTTATTCGGTGGCCAAAAAATTCCTGAACTGATGGGTGGCCTGGGTAAGGGAATGAAAGAGTTCAAAAAAGCAATGAAGGAGGACGAACCTGTCACTCCACCTCCTGCAGCCCCAACAGAAGAAAAGAAAAACGAACCCCTGAAACAATAGTTCAAGGATACGCTCTCATACAAATTCCCCGGTGATTTTCATCGGGGAATTTTTTTAGCTATTCTCGTCTCCTTGCCCGCTCATCCCCTTGCACCCTCACACCCACTTTCCCACCCATCTTCCCCGTCTTCCCAGTCCCCTGGGGCTACGCTCAGGGACTGCTTCTTCATTCGACATATTACAAATTTCCCGGCAATGTGTAACGAATTTCAACTTCCTGCGTCTTATTGTCAGATGAACAAAATGTCACACTTTAAATGCTTCGTTATGAGAAATAAATGGCACAGTCTGATTGCGGTATGGTTGGTGGTATTTTCACTGACGGCAGTTTCCTGTATCGCCCATATCCATGGAAATGGGAAAGTGGTCAAACAGGAGAGACCTGTTTCAGGATTTGATGAAATATCCGTGAGTACAGGTATTGAGGTAATTCTTACGCAGGATACTTTTGAGAAGGTAGTGGTTGAAGCGGATGAAAATATCCAAAAGGTCATCAAGACTGAAGTAAATGGAAGCAAATTAAAAATATACCTCGACGAAGGGATCAATTATGCCAAGAAGATGAAGGTGTATGTGACCCTCAAGCAACTAAGGGCCGTTGAAACGAGTTCAGGCTCTGAGGTGAAGACAGATGGCAAGATTAATTCAGAGCGGTTGAAAATTCATGCTTCCAGCGGTTCCGAAATGACCATGGAGCTCAATTGCAATGAGGTCATCGCCGATACCAGCAGCGGCAGCGAAATGACGCTTTCCGGCACGGCAGTCTCTTTGAAGGCTGATACTTCCAGCGGTTCCAATTTGCACGCCTCCAAACTGGTGGCCGAGAAGGGCGAAGCCTCCGCTTCCAGTGGATCCGATCTGGATGTAAATGTGACCAAGGAGATCAAGGCGCACGCCAGTAGTGGTTCCAGCATCAACGTTCACGGAAATCCTGCCATCAGGGATACCAACAGTTCCAGTGGTGGCGATGTAAATTTCAAATAGAACCCATATCCTCCATATATTTTGAGTGGTTGGACCGGATAGCGGCACAACCACTCTCTCTTTTTTGTAGATTCAACATGTAAAGGTCCATCCTTAATTTTGCAATCGGATGATGCAACATTTCCTTCGATCTTGCGTCATTGAGCTATAAAAACTAAAATACAGGTATCATGAATAAAAAACATTGGTTTAGTTTCTCCATTTTGTGGATCCTGGCATGCACAGTGAGTGCGGCCAGTTGTTTGGCTCAGATCAACGGGAACGGGAAGGTTGTCAAGGAGACACGTCAGCTCTCCGGCTTCAAGGCAATATCCGTGAAAACGGCGATAAACCTGCTTGTCAGTCAGGGAGCCGAAGAGAAAGTGGTGGTCGAAACAGATGAAAACATTCTTCCCTATCTGATGACCATCGTAAAGGATGGTAAACTGGATATTTTCATCAAGGGAAATGTCAACAACAGCAAGGAGATGAAGGTCTATGTCACCGTAAAGCAGTTGAACGAACTGGATGCCAGCTCTGCCGCCAAGGTCAAATCGGAAGGCAAACTGGAATCCGAAGATCTCAGAATTTCGGCCAGTAGCGGGTCTGCCGTTGAAATTGGGGTCATTTGCAAGAACCTGGAGATCAAGTCGAGCAGCGGAAGTGCTTCCGTCCTTACAGGATCTGCAACCTCCCTCCGGGCGGAAAGCTCCAGCGGGTCGGCTCTCGTAACTTCCGATCTGAAGGCGGAAAAGGGTGAACTGGATGCCTCCAGCGGTGCTGCATTGGTGGTCCATGTGACCAGGGAGGTCAGGGCACGTGCCAGCAGTGGCGGACAAATATCCATCTCCGGGAACCCCTCTTCCAGGGATACCGACAGCTCCAGCGGAGGATCGGTCAGCTTCAAATAAGTAATTGAAACCGTGCGGTATAAAAAAGCTGCGACCTTATCCAAGTCGGGATAAAGTCGCAGCTTTTAGGTTGAAGTCAAAAATTAATCGCGTCTCATGATGCCGTAACAGATGATCTTGACGATGGCATCCACGCTCTTGCCCAAATCGTTGGAACGGTATGGACCGGCCGACAAGGGCATTTCCAGCCCGCGGATGGCGGTGGTGATTCCGATGGCCACCAAAGTGAAATCCTTGATGACAAATTTGTGCTGACGGGCTCCGTCCAACAGAATCCGTTTCATCATCCGGATCTCCTCCTGATCATACTGTGATTTGATTTTGTCGATGAACTCTACGGCAGCCGTGTCATTCTCAATGGCATTGTAAAAATTGGCCAGCTGACGGTAGGTGGTGATTTTTGTCATTACATAATCGCGCAACTTGTCTGCGGGATCCATGTCCTTCTGAAGCACCTTTGCGAGTTCAACTCTCAGGATATCTGCCTCTTTTTGAATCACTTCCTGAAACAAATCTTCCTTGCTGCTGAAATAGTAATACAAGGAACTCTTCCCCTTCCTGACGGCATTTGCGATGTCGTCGAGGGTTGTTTTCTTGTACCCGAATTTGCTGAAGATCTCCTGCGCGATGGTCAGAATATTCTCCCTAACCGCATCTTTTTTAGTGCCTAAGTTTTCGTTGCTCATAGGTAATTGTTCATCATTAGTGATCAAATATAATTATTTTGTCGAAGAAACAACAATTTTGAAGTCGAGTTGCTTCTTTTCAAGATTGGCTCTGAGGATCTCAATTTCTACCTCATCACCCAACTGGTATCTCCTTCTGGAGCGCCTGCCCGTGATGCAATAGTTCTTTTCATCAAACTGGTAGAAGTCATCTGTGAGTTCGTGCAGTGGCACCATTCCCTCGCATTTGTTCTCTTCCAGTTCGACATAGATCCCCCATTCTGTGACGCCTGAAATGACGCCCTTGTAGTGCTGGCCGATCTTGTCTGACATGAATTCGACCTGCTTGTATTTGATGGAGGCCCTTTCCGCGTTGGCGGCACGATTCTCCATGTCGGAAGAGTGCTTGCACATCTCCTCGTACTTGTTGGCTGCCACGGAAGTGCCATCCTGCAGGTAGCGATCCAGCAGCCTGTGAACCATCATGTCGGGATACCTCCTGATCGGGGAGGTGAAATGGGTATAATACTCAAAGCCCAGTCCATAATGACCAATGTTTCGGGTGGAATATTCTGCCTTGGCCATGGTCCGGATGGCAAGGGTTTCTATGACGTTCTGCTCCTTCTTGCCATTGACATTGGTGATCAGCTGATTCATGGAAGCAGATACTGACGCAGGAGAGTTGGTCATGATGCCGTATCCAAACCGCTTGATGAAATGGTTGAACTTCTCCAGCTTTTCCGGATCCGGCTTGTCGTGAATTCTGTAGACAAAGGTCTTCTCTTTTTTTCTTGCACCAGGTTTGCCAATCAATTCGGCCACTTTTTTGTTGGCCAGCAACATAAACTCCTCGATCAGCTTGTTGGAATCCTTCGACTCCTTGAAAAAGACACTCACAGGTTTACATGCCTCATCTACGATGATCTTTACCTCCACCCGGTCGAAATCGATGGAGCCACCTTCGAATCGCTTGCCCCTCATTTTTTTGGCGAGTGAATCCAGCATAAGGATCTCCGTTTTCATATCTCCATCACCGGTTTCGATGACGGCTTGTGCCTCCTCATAGCTGAATCTCCGGTCCGAAAAGATAACGGTCCGACCAAACCATTCATGATGTATTTTGGCATTTTCATCCAATTGAAATACAGCAGAATAACATAATTTTTCCTCGTGTGGACGAAGGGAGCAAACCCCGTTGGAGAGTCGCTCCGGCAGCATCGGCACCACCCTGTCGACCAGGTAAACGGAGGTGGCCCGGTTGTAAGCCTCATCTTCGAGGATGGAGTTGAGCCGGACATAATGGGTTACATCTGCGATGTGTACTCCCACCTCCCACAAACCATTCTCCAGTTTTTGAATGGAGAGGGCATCGTCAAAATCCTTGGCATCCGCAGGGTCAATGGTAAATGTGGGAACCTTTCTGAAATCCCTTCGTTTTGCAATCTCTTCGTCCGAAATTTTCAGGGGGATCTTATTGGCCGCCTCATCGACCTTTTCCGGGTATTTGTAGGGAAGGCCAAATTCGGCCAGGATGGCGTGCATCTCCGTGTTGTTGGAACCGGCGTCGCCAAGTACATCAATGATTTCGGCAACCGGATTTCGTGCATTTTCGGGCCAGTCCAGAATCCTGGCGATGGCTTTTTGTCCGTGTTTGGCTCCTTTTAAACTCTCTTTGGGGATGAAAAGATCGAACGGCATTCGTTTGGACGGAACCAGGAAGGCCGAGAATTTGGAGATTTCGACGGTGCCAACCAGAGTTTTCTGGGCCCTTTCGACCACTTCGACCACCTCTCCCTCCGGGTCACTCTTCTTCCTGCGGGCGAACAGTCTGATTTTTACCTTATCCCCGTCGAGGGCGTGGTTCATGTTGGTGGATTGAATCAGTACGGTTGCATTCAGCTCTTCGCAAAACACCTGACCGAATCCTTTGAAATTGAGGTCCATGGTTCCTGTGAAGGTACTGCCGCTTTTGGCCTTCAGCCGGAATCTTCCCTTGGAGACCTCCTCGAGTGCTTCATTGTCGCGCAACTCCTGCAGTGCCACACTTACCATCAGCTGAGCGGTAGTGTTTTTGGCGCCTATTTTGGAGGAAAGTTGCTTGTAGTTGTATACATAGGTGGGCTCCTCATAAAAGAGCGCCATGATGGTAGTTTTTAAGCCGGCTTTGTTGAAACTTAAGGCCTTCTCAAGCTTTTTTACTTTTGACATTCAATATTTTTTAGAATCATTAAATATAATAAAAAAATTTCGACTGTTTGTATCAACCATTCGGGAAACTTAAAATCAACTCCCGTGAAGGTCGTCGCTGTTGCTGCTGTGAGCTGCAGGCAAACTTGAAAAGATCAAGTGACTTCTGAAGGGAAGTGATTCAGGTGGTCCGAGATTGGGGTCCGGAATGTTGACTCGCTACAGGTAGGCAAAAACTATATTTCCGGGTGTGCCAAAAGATCCTGGATGGCAGTTACCAGTATTTTCCTCTTTTTTAACGGGATAGCCGAAAGGCATACAGGAGGGTAGGATGCCAGACCTTGCTTTAACTTTACCGTCAGATGAAGGTCCCATTTTAGTCCGATGAGGTATTTTCTAACCTCGGCTTTTTTCAGGCTGGCAATTGGAAACTCAATGGATTCGTAGATTCTGTCGGTACTGTACAAGGGATAATACCTGAGAATGACCCTGTTGTTTTCTACTTGAATGCGGACATAATTGAAGTTGATAATGCGGACCAGAATCAGCAGCAGTATCAATAAGCTGCCAAGAACAAACAACAGCATGAAATGCTCCAGATAAATGGCTAAGGCCATGGCAAGCAAGAGCACTACACCTGAAATCAGTTGAATTTTCTTCAGCAGGGAGAGTTGTTTCTTGTTGGAATATTGCATTGCCTGATCCGAAATAAAAACACAATGAGCGACAACTTTTTGGGTGCCATTCTTGTTTTTTCAAAGTTAGATCTTTTTGCTAAATCAAAAGAGGGGATAAAATGGAAATTTGATGCAACAATTTTATAATATTGGGCCCAGGATTCTTCAATATTTTTCGCTTGAGTTTCTGGGTCCCCTGGTGGTGAAAGATCCGGCAAACAATCAAAAGAAACTCACTAATAGAATCAGGAATGACCAACGAACCTGACCTTTTAATTCTTCTCAAATCGGGTGATTCTGAGGCTTTTGCTGAATTGATTGCACTCTACAAAAGGACTGTGCTTAACATCTGTTATCGTTTCCTGCTTAACAGGGAGGATGCGGAGGATGTTTCACAGGAGGTATTTATAGAGGTTTATTCTTCTGTCAAAAATTTTAGGGCAGAGTCAAAATTAAGCACCTGGATTTACAGGATTGCGGTAAGTAAATCGCTCGACGAAATTAAAAAACAGAGCAGAAAAAAAAGAATCTCCTCCATTGGGAAGACATTGGGGATTGAGTCAGTTGCTCATCTGCTGGGAGGAGCTGTCCGACCGGATCAACTGGTTGAGGAGAAGGAAGGAATGGCGCAGTTGATGAAAGCACTGAATAAATTACATGAAAATCAACGTATTGCACTAACTTTAAGTAAAATGGATGGATACAGCAATTCGGAGATCGCAGAGATCATGCAAACCTCTCCGACTGCAGTTGATTCGCTGATCTATAGGGCTAAGCAAAATCTAAAATCATTTTTGATAAAATAACGCCAGAAAAGAGAATGAATATCGTCAAAGCTATATTATCATGAAAAAAGGAATAAATTTACTGGAACAATTCGACCAACTTACACCATTGGAGCCTACTGCTGAATGGAGTGACCAATTGTTGGAGCGAATCAGTCAATCCGACTCGAAATCACACGATCTTCAGAGCCGCAGGTTGTTTTATCTGGTCGTTGCATTCTTGCTGGCCGCGAATGCTTTATCTTTGACCAGGAGTTGGTTGAATGACAGGTCACAGCAAAATAGCATGGACTTGAAAACCCTTGCATCGGAATACCTGATATCTACAAATTCCGCTAAATTTTAAGACATGGACATATTTACGCGAAATAAATTTCTTCTGCGCATCATCTTTGTCCTGATTTTTTTAAACCTGTTCTCTACTGGTTATTTGTGGTGGCACAAGAATGAGGGACCCGATGATCGGCAACCAAGGAAAGGTAAAGACAATCCCAAACAGATTCTGAGAGAAAAATTGCACCTCTCAAGGGAACAGGAGGCGGCAATCATTAAAATAAGAACGGATTTTGCAGAGAAGGAAGAGGCCATCAGCCAGACAATCAAGTCGCAGCGGGATTCGATGAACGCAACGATGTTTCGTGCCAATTCAGATACTGTCAGCCTGAAAAAAATAGCCCGTCGGGTGGCTGAAAATGAATACAGGATGGAGTTGTCCCGCATTGAACAGGCTCAAAAAATGAGAGATATCTGTACGCCGGAGCAGTTGCGGGAGTTTCAGCGCATTGTCTCCAATATTCGTGATTTTTTACAGCCCAAAAAGAAAAAAGATTAATTCCGTGCCAGATTTTTGATTTTTCATCTTCTAAACTGATATCATCGAAACCTGATACAATTCAGACCATGATTTCAGTTGTTATTTTAAAGTTGATCAGAAAATCAATTCTTATTTGCCTGCTGACCCTGCTCTTCAGCTTCTCCTGTAAAAAAGAGGAAGCTTCCGTCAACGGCAATTCCTCAGCCAATCCGGTCAGCATGGGTTTCCTCCCGGATACCGGTCAGATTGCCAGCTACACGACCACAAGGGGAGAAGATTCGGATTTCAGCTACCATACTCCCTCTTTTCAGGATAATGGTGATGGAACCGTTACCGATAAGATCACAGGATTGATGTGGCAAAAAACAGACGGAGGCGAAATCTCTTTTGACAATGCCGCTTCTTATTGCAAATCACTGACTTTGGGAGGACACATCGATTGGCGTCTTCCTGTTTCAGCGGAACTCTTTGACATCAACAATTTTGACCAGGTCAACCCGGCCTTAAATACCCTTTATTTCACCAAAACTCTTGCCGATTATTGGTGGACAAGCGATCTGAGGGCCGATGAGGCGAACGATGTTTGGGTAGTAAACGCCGGCGGAGGAATCGGCGCACATCCCAAATCGGAAACCATCAGTGCCGGTGGCACCAAAAGATTTCATGTCAGAGCTGTCCGAACGCCCGTTGCCACAACCATTCCCTCCATCCATTTCAAAGACAACGGTGATGGCACAGTCACCGACAACTATACGGGACTCACCTGGCAAAAGATGTCATCCTCCACATTGCTCTCATGGGAAGAGGCGCTGAATTATGCGCTGGGATTATCCCTTTCGGGGATGACAGACTGGCGGGTTCCGAACATCAAGGAGTTACAGTCGCTCAACGATGAAAAATTAATCAGGCCCTCCTTCAACAAGAGCTATTTCCCGACTCTCATTTCCGGAAATTTCTGGAGTTCTACTTCCCAGGTAAATGCAACCACCAGGGCCTGGGATATCAATGTCGATTACGGTATTGTTTCCTATTCCGATAAAACAATCAAAGAGAATGTGTTGTGTGTGAGAGGAGGATCCAATTAGCAAATATTAATCCATGGGGAATCAGAAAAAAAACAGAAGTATTGAGATGATAAGAAGCAAGACAACAGCCTATTTCCTGGTTGCAGCGCTGGTGCTGACAGCCTGTTCCAAGACCACAGATGCAGTCAAGCAGGAGGCAGTTGCGGTAACTCCCGTCATCCCGGCAGTCACCAGGGGGTATTCGGTCATTCTCGGAAGACCGACGAATACCTCTGTTACGGTGAGTATTCTTTTCGATCAGATTTCGGAAGTATACTGGGAGTATGGAACCTCTTCGGGCAGCTATACCCAGAAAACCGCAACTTCAACTACGGTCAGGGATACACCCTTGGAGAGTGACATCACCAGTCTGAGTGGTAACATGAAATATTATTACCGGACGAGATTTCGGGTCGCGGGATCCTCCTCCACTTTTGATGCCGGTCCGGAACAATCTTTTGTTACCCAGCGCACCCCCGGGAGTACCTTCACCTTCACCATCGAGGCAGATGAACATCTTTACGACAAAAAAGGGGTCTTGAGCATCTATCAGATATGCCTGAACAACCAGGCGCTCGACAAACCTGACTTTATGTTTTCCTTGGGAGATACCTTTGGAGATGACCATCAGGCAACCACCATTACCTCCGCCGAACTGGATGCGTTGCACAAATATTACAGGCCTTTGCTTGGGACAATCTGTGGTTCTGTCCCATTCTTCTTCTGCCTGGGCAATCATGAAGGTGAAAATGATTACTACATGGGTTTAACCCCGCCCAACAATCTGGCCATCAACGGAACCCTCTGGCGAAAGTTCTATTATCCGAATCCTTATCCCAATGGATTTTACGGTGGCAATACAGAGAGTGAAGCCTGGGGAATATCCCAGCCCGAAAACTACTATGCATGGACCTGGGGAGACGCCCTCTTTGTGGTGCTGGATGTCTATCGCTACCAAAGTACGCTCAATCCAAAACCCGAAGGTTGGGACTGGACCCTGGGGCAAACTCAGTACAACTGGCTAAAAACCACCCTCGAAAGCAGCCACTCGAAATACAAATTTGTGTTTGCGCACCACATTCACGGCGAGGGAAGGGGAGGAATTACCAATGCCAAATTGTATGAGTGGGGCGGTTACGAGGCAAATGGGACTACCTATTCGTTTGCCTCGAGGAGAGTGGGATGGACAAAGCCCATCCACCAGCTTTTTGTTGACAACAAAGTCAATATCTTCTTCCAGGGACACGACCACCTTTTTGCACACGAAATATTGGATGGAGTCACTTACCAGGAAGTTCCCATGCCCAGCGATTCAACCTACCAAATTGGCAAATTGGCCAATGGTGACGCCTATACTTCAGATGTTCTGGATGGTACAGGCCATTTGCGTGTGAACGTTTCTCCCGCCGCAGTAAAAGTCGATTATGTGGAGGCATATCTTCCACACGATGAAACCGGAACGCGGAAAAATGGACAAGTTGCTTTTACCTATACAATTAAATAGCGATGAGAAGAAAAGATCAATATGCATTTTTTGGAATCATTTCCGCACTCATTATTGGATTGGTCATGATCCTATTGGCCTGTCACAAATCGGAGGATGGAACGGTAACAGTTCAGAATTCCGAATCGATTGTTTTGTCTGACGGCTCGGCTTTCTCTGAAATATTGGGAAGACCTACCAATACCACCATTTCCGTAAACATTCTTTTTACGCAACAGGCCGAAGTTTATTGGGAATACGGAACATCCACCGGAAACTATACCGGAAAAACAACCACCAGTTCCGTCACCAAAGACATTCCTCTGGAGGCTGACCTTACCAATTTGACTACCGACACCAAATACTATTACCGGACCAGGTATCGTTTGAGCGGCTCTGCCTCCTTCCTGGCAGGACCGGAACATACTTTTCATACACCGAGATCATCAGGCAGCAGTTTTACTTTTGCCATCGAGGCAGATCCCCATCTGGATACCAATTCGGACACTACCTCCTACAAGCTGACCCTGAGCAATATCCTTGCAGGCAATCCGGACTTCCTGATTGATCTGGGAGATACTTTTATGTCTGAAAAACTGGATAACCCGATCCAGTCGGAAATTACCAAACGTCACCTGATGCTGAGATCCTACTTTGACAAAATCAGTCATTCTGTTCCACTCTATTTGGTGATTGGCAATCACGAAGGAGAACTTGGCTGGTTGCTGAACGGAACCGCAACCAGTATTCCTGTGATGGCTTCCCAGACCCGAAATTTATATTACCCAAATCCCACTCCAAATAGTTTCTATTCCGGAAACAGCAAGTCAGAGAACCTTGTTGGGCTTAGAAAAAACTACTATGCATTTGAATGGGGCAATACCCTGATCATGGTACTGGATCCCTACTGGTATACCACTGCAAAACCAGGCTGGGGTTGGACCCTGGGAATTGACCAATATACCTGGTTTAAAAATACCCTTGTGGCCAGCAAGGCGAAATACAAATTTATTTTCTGCCACCAGATTCTGGGGGGCAATGGAAACGACGCCAGGGGAGGAACCGAATTTGTTGACTTTTTCGAACAGGGCGGGAACAACCTGGATGGGACTGCCGGTTTCGACAAATACAGGCCCGGATGGGGAAAGCCGATCCATACCCTGATGAAGGAAAACAAAGCCACCATCTTCTTCCACGGACACGACCACTTTTACGACAAGCAGGAGAAGGATGGGATCATTTACCAGGAGGTTCCACAGCCATCCAACAAAAATATCAGCAATACCTCTGCTGCCGATTACGGTTATGTCAGCGGAGTGATCCTTCCCGGAAGGGGATATCTGCGGATGACCATCACCGCTTCAAGCGTCAAGGTCGATTACATCAAGACACTTCTGCCATCTGAAGAAGGCACCAACGGAAAGAACGGCGACATAGCAGCTACGTATACCTTAAATTAATATGAAACGACATCTTCAACATCCAAAAGTGTTCGCCTTTCTTGTCTTAACAGTTTTTTTGCTACTGCTTGTCAATTGCAAAAAATCGCAGGTGACAACTGCAGAGAATCCTACGCCCACACCCAGTGTGACCATCACAGAGGCACAGTTGCCGGGTGGAGATTTTGACATGGGCGACCACTTTGGATTCGTGGATCCCAACCATCCGAGCGATGAACTCCCCATTCACAAGGTAAAAGTCAACGCATTCCGGATGGCCGTGATGGTCACCACCAATCAGCAATTTCTTGCCTACCTGAATGCAGCCCTGACAGGCGGGTCGATTGAGGTTCGCAGCAACATTGTTTATAGCAAAGGCACTTCAGACATCTATTACTATACCAACCAGTACGCTTCGTATTACAGCATCGGATACGATGGAAAATCCTTCGCCATCAAGGATTTTCGTGCCAATCATCCGGTGGTAGGGGTGATGTGGAGTGGCGCGGCAGCCTATTGCAACTGGCTGAGCGGACAAAATTCACTCTCAGAATGTTACAACCTGAAAACCTGGATCTGTGATTTCACAAAAAATGGCTACAGATTACCGACAGAGGCTGAATGGGAATATGCCGGAAGGGGAGGGAACATCAATCCCTATTACATTTATCCCTGGGGAAATACAACGGATGTGACAAAAGCCAACTGGCCTAACTCCAAAGATCCTTACGAAGGAACGGCGGAAGCTGACTATCCGTTCACTACGCCTGTCGGTTTTTACGATGGCAAACTGCATCTGAAATCTGAATTCAATTGGCCCGGTAGTGCACAGTCCTATCAGACCTCAAACGGTGCAAATGGTTTCGGATTGTACGACATGGCCGGAAATGTATGGGAGTTCGTCAACGACTGGTATGGGCAAAATTATTACAGTACCAGCCCGTATGACAATCCAAAAGGACCGGATACCGGATTCACGATGCCTGACGGTAAAACCTACCGGGGAATGCGGGGCGGAAACTGGTACAATGGTGACAACATCTCCGGTGTGGATGACGGACATTCCAGGGTCTCCAACCGCAATCCTTCCTATTATCGAGGTCCATTGGATCCGAATCATCCCTGGTACCATGTGGGTTTTCGGGTGGCGAGAAACTGAGCGTGACCAGAAGACTCGGAGAGGGGGAGAAGTAGAACCATCGTCGGAGACACTGAACACAGCCGAAGTGTCAGGCTTCTTAAGAAATCAATGATCGGTCCCTGAGCGTAGCCGAAGGGCTGATTTTAAAGGTATCAATTATTGCCAATAGTGCTAAACCGAAGGGAATTGTGACAAACGAAACGTTAAACAACCTTATTAAACTGAAATAGTATGAAACCTCAATCTAGTTTAAAAATTAAGGACTTCACTCCTGAACCAAAAGTAAAGTCAAGCGTTTACCTGCACCAGACGATTTCTTTAATTGCCACTCTTTTAGTGATGATTTTGCTGGGAACCTCCTGCAAAAAATCCTCCGATGCCACAACGGATACCACGACCACCACCGACCCAGTGGTGACTGATCCAGGGAATAGTTCCAATAACATGGGACTGATTCTCAACACGACCAAAGCATTTCAGGGGTATACCCTGATGGCACCCAAACAATACACCGCATCCTATCTGCTCAACAACGACGGGCGCATCGTGCACCAGTGGTCTGCAAGCACCTATCCTCCCGGACAATCGGTCTACCTGCTGGAAAGCGGTCACCTGCTTCGTTCCTGCATGACCAAGGGCAAACTGAGCAGCGGCGGAGGTGAAGGCGGCCGAATCGAGGAATATGACTGGGACGACAAACTGGTTTGGCAACTCGATTTTTCGACGGATACCTACATGCAGCATCACGATATCCGCAGGATGCCAAACGGGAACATCCTGATGCTCGTGATTGAAAAGAAGACTTTCGCCGAGTGCATTGCAGCAGGATTTAATTCGGCCATGTTTCAACCTGAGATTGCCCAGACGGGAATGATGTTGCCGGACTATGTGGCAGAAGTCAAACCAACCCTTCCTGTTGGCGGAACCGTTGTCTGGGAATGGCATACCTGGGATCACCTGATCCAGGACCACGATGCCACCAAACTAAACTATGGTGTCGTGAAGGCCCATCCCGAACTGATCGACTGTGCCGGGGACCAAAAAATGCTTCCATCCTTCTGGAACCACATGAATGCCATCGATTACAACCCAACCTTCGATCAGATTGCCCTGAGCGTCAGGGGAAACAGTGAAGTCTGGATCATTGACCACAGCACCACCATGGCAGAGGCCAAAGGCCATACCGGGGGGAAACGCGGCAAGGGCGGAGATTTGCTCTACCGCTGGGGAAACCCTGCAGCTTACCGGACAGGGACCGTTGCCGATCAACGCTATTTCCAGCAGCACGATGTGGAATGGGTACATTCCGATTGCCCCGGAGCCGGAAACCTGACCTGCTTTGACAATGGTCTGGGCCGAGGTGATTATTCCACTGCGGAGGAGTTTACCCCTGCCGTAGACGCAAACGGAAATTACACGATGGTGGCGGGAACTGTTACCGGTCCTGCTACCTATACCTGGTTTTACAAGGGAACCACTGCCAATCCATTGTACTCTGAAAATATCTCAGGCGCCTTTCGGTTGCCCAACGGAAACACCCTCATCTGTTCCGGAACAGTGGGTGAGTTGATTGAAGTCACCTCGGCAGGCGAGATTGTCTGGAAATACATCTGTCCGGTAGCTGCCACCGGTCCTATGGTGCAGGGTTCGACCATTCCGGCCGACGCAGCCAGAGCTGGGGAACTCATGAACTCAGTCTTCCGGGTGTATAAATATCCGCTCACCTATGCCGCCTTCACCGGAAGAACGCTCGTGGCCGGCAACAAGATAGAGAAGTAGTGCCCTTGCAGTCGAAAAAATGATAGCATACTTATTGAAATAGGTAGTTGTTTCATGTTTCCGGAAGGGTTGGAAATCATCCTTCGTTTATTCTGGGTGCGTTGGAGTCTTTGTGGTTGATTTTTACTGCCACAAAGACTCCAACGCACCAGATTATTATTAGGCCAAATCAAAATATTCATTTTAAAGATATTGGCACTTCAGATCAATCATCAGTCGCTCAATCATCTTCCAAAATCAGCCCTTCCATCTTGGCAATTCAAATGAAAATTTGCCGGTTCATGGCATCAACTAAAAAAATAGTTAAATAATTATAATTTTATTGGTGGACTATAAATATAGTTGTATATTTGTTCTGAAGGATTGACACTAAAAATGACAACAATGCAATTAACGAGATCAGAAGAGCAGGTGATGCAAATATTGTGGGGGTTGGGCGAGGGATTGGTCAAAGACATTCTCGACAAATTCGACGAACCAAAACCCGCAAGAAACACCGTATCCACGGTAGTTAGAATTCTTGAAAAGAAAGGATTCGTCGGCCACAAGGATTACGGCAAAGTGTTTGTCTACTATCCGCTGGTGCAGAAGAAAGAGTATTCAGGGAAGCAACTTTTCGGGTTGATGAACAACTATTTCAACAACTCCTTCCCGGCGATGGCTTCCTTCTTTGCCAAGGAGAACGACCTGTCGATCAAGGATCTTGAATTGTTGCTCGAAGAGACAAAAAAGGAGTTGGTTAAACGGAATAAAACCGAATAGGATGGAAACAATAGGCCTGTTTCTTATGAAATCAGCCGCATGGCTGACCGGTTTCGCACTGGTGTATTTGCTTGTGCTGCGCAATGAGCGTTATTTTAGGCTAAACAGATTCTATCTGCTTACGGGTATTCTTGCCTCGCTGATCTTTCCTCTTTTTGCTTTTCATTACGCTGTGATCCTTCCTTCGCCCCTGCCAATCGATTCGGCTTCGGTTGATGACCTGATCGTGGGAGGAGTCGTTGCCAATCAACCGGCAGTGCCCTTCTATTATTGGATCTACCTGGCAGGAATGGTCCTCTTTCTGTCGCGGCTACTCTTTCAGACGTGGAAGATCGTTCGCAAACTGAAGAAAGCAGGCCACGAGCAATCCGGTGCCATCAAACTGGTCCGCACGGCCGAGTTTGCCTCCTCGTTTTCATTTTTCTCCTACGTGTTTGTCAATCCTTCCACCTCGGCGCACGAAATGAGAGAGATCATGAACCACGAGCAGGAACACATCCGGCAACGCCACTGGTTGGATTTGCTGCTGGTAGAGATGATCTGTATTGTGCAGTGGTTCAATCCTTTCGCCTGGGTGTATGCGCATCTGGTCCGTCAGAACCACGAGTATCTGGCCGATGAGCAAGCCCTGGCCACCACTGCCGATCCGGCTTTTTACCAGGCAGCCTTGTTGAACCAGTTGTTGGGGGCGCCTGTTTTCAGGCTCACCAACTCTTTCAGCTATTCACTAAACAAAAAAAGATTTAAAATGATGAAAAAGAAAATAGATTCTCCTTTCAGAAAACTGAAAATGCTGGCGGTCTTGCCGCTGGCGGCGATGCTGTTTTATGCCTTTGCCGTGCCGGAATACCAGTATTCAACGGATAATACCATTGAGGCTCCCCAGGCTAAGACCGTGGATGTCAAGGGGCAGGTGCTGAAAAGTGATGGCAGTCCCCTGTCGGGAACCTCCGTGATCCTGAGAGGATCTACGATGGGAACCATCACCGATCAGGATGGGAATTTCCTGATGAAGGGAATTCCTGCCGATGGGGAGCTGGTCTTCTCCTTCGTCGGATTCCAGTCCAGGGTTCAAAAAGTAACAGCCAAACCGATGAAAGTTGTCCTGAATGGCGAAAAAGTGGCCCTCGACAAGGTAACTGTCACCGGGTACGGAGCAACTTCTACGCCACCACCTCCTCCGCCTCCACCACCACCTCCGGTACCTGAGAAAGTGATAGACAGTGCAAATCCGCCGTTGATTTTCCTGGATGGTTTCCTGATTACCAAGGCGCAAATGGACAAGATCAATCCGGAGACCATCGAATCCGTCAATGTGCTGAAGGATAAAGCCGATACCGAAAAATATGGGGAAAAGGCTAAGAACGGCGTAATCCTGATCGTATCAAAAGAAAGTGCAAAACTTAAATTGTTCGTTGTGGATGGTGTCCCGATGGAACCGGGTAAATTTATTATTACGGATTGGAAAAATTATGTAACTGTTAATATGTTGAACGGTGAATCAGCCTCCAAATTGTACGGAGAGAAGGGAAGGAATGGAGCATTCATTCTGATATCCAAGGAAAAATTCATGGGATCTCAACTGATTTTATTGGATGGAAAAGCTATATCAAAATCCGAGATGGATCAATTAGGTAAGGATAAAATAGCATCTATCGATATATTAACGGGTAAGGCTGCCATTGACAAGTATGGAGAAAAGGCAAAAAATGGTGTCATCCTGATTAGTTCCAAAGGACATAGTACTAATACCGAATCAAATGTAAATCGCGATTCGGGAAAAAAGGCCGAAAAGCAAGAGGTTTCAACAATTGGGAAAGACCCTGCCAACCCGCCTTTATATTTTGTGGACAATGTTTTAATAGATCCCAAGGATATTGGTCAAATCAAACCCGAAATGATTGACCATATGGATGTGCTTCGAGAAAAAACAGCCACCCAATATTATGGTGAAAAGGGAAAGAATGGGGCTGTCTTCATTTATACCAAGGAAAAAGTGGCAAGTCAGGAAGGCAAAAGGGTTCCATCGTCAACTAAAAATGAGATAAAAAAAGATGGCTCAGATGTATTTGTTGTTGTGGACGAGATGCCCGAATTCCCTGGTGGTGAAGTCGCCTTGAGGAAGTTTATGGTTGAGAGCGTCAAATATCCCGAAGAAGCAATCAAAGGCAATATTCAGGGCAAGGTTTTTGTCACCTTCGTCGTAAAATCGGACGGGACCGTAGGGAATGCTAGAATTGCAAGGGGAGTTGACCCATTACTTGATGCGGAAGCCATCAGGGTTGTCAACCTTTTGCCGACCTGGAAACCTGGCAAAATCCATGGGAAAGAGGTGAACGTGTCTTACACTGTCCCTGTTCAGTTTGCCCTGGAAGGTGATAAAACAGGGACGAAAACTGTAGTTGAAGAGGTAAAGACTCCCAAAATCAGAGAGGATGCTGTTTTTGTCGTCGTTGAACAGATGCCTGAATATCCCGGAGGAGAAGTTGAGTTGCGCAAATTCATCGCCTCAGCGGTCAAATATCCCATCGAGGCGGTAAAGGACAAGGCACAGGGAAGAGTATTCGTCTCCTTCGTGGTCAACAGCCTTGGCAAAATTGAGAAGGCAAAAATTGAAAGATCCGTTCATCCTGCTCTCGATGCAGAGGCGATCCGGGTGGTCAACCAGATGCCGGAGTGGCAACCAGGCAAGCAGCACGGTCAGGCGGTGAGTGTGCAATACACCATTCCAATTGAGTTCAAGTTGCAATAAAGTTCTTTCATAACTTTGGATGAGGCCGTTTCAGCATAGCTGGGGCGGCTTTTTTTATTTATATTTACAATTCACCGTTGGCTGGCATCGCAAATAATTTTTAACAATCACAAAATGAGCGAATTAAGACATATTCTCATTCTGTATGGAATGGTAACGTTGTTGTTTTATCAAACTGCTTTCGCAGGAAATCAGACCACTACCATAGTTATTTCCGATCAGGCATCACAGCTGGAACAACTGGCTGCCAAGGAGATCCGCAAATACATTTTTTTGCGAACCGATGAATTGCTAAATATTGTCACGGTAAAGGAAAGGGATTTGATCAAAGGAGATGCCATCCTGGTCGGGGAGGCCGGTTCGGCCCGGATGAAGAAAACAGGGTACAACTT
>Ga0214216_1000129_pt1 | contig 33245 bp, 19 predicted proteins | sample TroBogypolimnion_12_FD_153054 | JGI IMG/M metagenome (GOLD analysis project Ga0214216, IMG submission 153054) | Freshwater microbial communities from Trout Bog Lake, WI - 27JUN2007 hypolimnion | ecosystem: Environmental > Aquatic > Freshwater > Lake > Hypolimnion/Profundal zone | place: Trout... | reverse complement strand
TTACAGTTATAGCCGACTGCGCAGCCACCACCATATGACCCACAGGTACCAGTACAGCCATCGGAACCGCAAGTTTTTCCAGTACAGTTAGGAGTACAGACTGGCGCTGTACAAACTCCAGCGGCTGAACAAGTATTGTTTCCGGTGCAACCACCGCCATTTGAACCGCAATAGCCACCGCAACCGTCGGAACCACAGTTCTTTCCAGTACACTGCGGCACACAAACCGCTGTCGTACAAACACCACCATTACAAGTTTGACCACTAGCACAACCAGGCCCGCAAATATTACCGCAGGCATCTAAACCACAAGTTTTACCGGCACAATAAGTGGTAACCGGATTTGTTAGCGGATTACAAGTCGTACTTAAGAGACCATTAGTGCCACAAGAATATTGACCGGCCACTGAACAGGTACCATAAGGTGAACTGCAACTAACCGTATTTGAATTAATAGCAAAAACACATTTTCCATTAGCATCGCAGGAATCGGTAGTACAAATATTATTATCATCACAGCCGCCGCACTGAGTAACGTTGCCGCAATTATCAGTAAAAGTACCACAAACCAGACCAGCAGTGGCGCAACTGGTTGTCGGCACGCAAGCCGGGGTTTTGGTACAGCCAGAAGTAGCTACCTGTCCCGAAACACAGGTCAGTGTTCCAGCGTCAAAGCCGTGGGCCGTACAAGTATCAGTACCAAAACTATTCACCGTACACTTGCCACCACAACCGTCATCGGCACCGCAAGTTTTACCGGTACAGCTTGGATTGCAAACGCAAGTATCAGTGGCGGTGGAACCAGAACAAATTGTTCCCGTCGGACAAACAGTACAAGCGCTGCCGCAAGTGCCAGAAGCACAAGCACACTGGCCATCTGAAGTACAAATTTTAGTCGGATCACAGGTTCCACAAGGAGCACCGGTAACTGCGTCATAGCCACATTGTTTAGTGGCACAATCTGAATTAGGAATACAACTGCCAGCCATACAGGTGCCATTACAAGTACCGCAAGTATTACCATAACTATCTAATCCGCAAGTTTTTAAACCACAGTCATTTTTTAAAACACAAGTTCCCGAAACGGTTGAACATTCATAATTTGTCGGACAAACACCAGCTCCACAAGTACCACCACAACCATCAGAACCGCAAGTTCTACCAGTACAAGATATTGGTGTACAGCTACAAGTGCCATTAGTAGCACAGGTCTGGCCGCTAGCACAGAAGCCGCAGATATTGCCGCAACCATCCGGGCCACAAGTTTTTCCAGAACAATTTCGGGTACACATCGACATTGAATAAGGGTCATATTGAAAACTCAAACGACAGAAAACAGCCCCGCCAGAAGCTGGTGTATTTTGATCCCAAATGTAGGGGCCGCCATCAAATAAAGCTCGAGCTGTAATTATAGCCGGACTAAGCCAAGCTGTGTCATTAAATCCTGGCTGGGTCCAATTTGAACCTCCGGCCGCTAATAAGGTGGCGGGTTCATAATCAACTGGAGAGAGAACTCCGCCTAAACTAGGCGCCGGACTGCATTTTACCCCAATATTACTGCCATTAAATTCTGCAAAACTAGTAACAGTAACATTATTATTCATGGGACTAGGCCCAATGTTTATTTTAAAAGCTAAACCATAACCAGCATCATTTAGATTGCTATTCCAAAAAGCAAAAACATTCTTGCCGGCAATGAGAGTCGTTGTTGCGGTGTCAATTGCGGTCGCGCTAGTTTCTTTATAAAGACGCGTAGCATTAGCATAAACGATGTGCTCCTGATCAGCATTAGAGGTAATAGTGGCCATACAAGCACCACAATCCTGTTGGCAATTCCAACAATTTTCCATCGCTTGCGGCTGACCATTAACTTGGATTTGGAATTGGCAAAGACCATCGCCACAATAACCACCACCATTATCCCCGGGCTTAAAGACGCAACTCTGATTATCTAAAATTGGATAAGGAGAATCGGCATTAGTCATGCAGCCATATTGTAAATCAGAGGAAGTGCTAATAGAATTTGTAATCACACCGTCTGGGCCATCACACTCTTCGTTGCCGTCGTTATAAAAACCACCGCGACCCTCAGTGTTAGGTTGCTGCTTAATACCGTCGCCACAGAAAGTATTAATATTCAAGTTGAATATTTTTGTCGAAGAGGCACCATATTCGTTAGTAGCTTTAACACTAATAGCATTAGGGCCAATCGTGCCGGAAATATAAGGAGACTCTAAATAAGCATTAGAGCTGGTGGCGTCAGTTCTAATTATTAAACTAGTGGGACTGGTAGTGCTAGTAACGCTATAAGTCAAAGTATGATTACCGCTTTTTAAGCTGCCAAGTAAACATGAGCGCGGAACATTGGTGGTGCTTATTTGATAAGGCCGGCCGAAACGAGCCATATTTTCACATTCAAAATCTAAATAAGGCTGTTCAATTTTTAAATTAAGATTAATATCTTTGGTAGCTGTCGCCCCGTTAACAGTTGCCGATATTCGATACGGAAGCGTAATATCCACCGGTATTTTAGCTGAAGGAGAAATTATAATTGAATAATCAACTTTAACGCGATTTAAACCAATCATGGTTAAAGTTGGTGTATAACCGGTAATCTGATTATTAATTGCCTGATTAAATCCCGGGTTAAGCGGTTTAAAAGAAAAATTAGAAATAGCCGGAATCGAATTACTACCTTGAATATAAAAAGTATATTTAAGCGGGTTAATGGGATCAACATAATAATCAACACTATCCGCTTCAATTACGGGTTTACTGGCGGCACTAATATTAAAAGTGAGTTCCGTACTACTAGCGGCGCCGCGACTATCGCTTAAAGTTAGGAGCATTTTATAAACACCAGGGGCTCCAGTTTTAGCGGCATAAATCTTTTTCTGATTATTACTGCCGGCATCTTGTAAAACCGGAGTTGCACTCCAGCTGGACCAATTGCCTGAAGTCGGAGTAAGTTTCCAAAAAATTTGATCACCCTCCGCGTCTTGAGCTCTGACGTACCCATCGAACTCTTTGCCGGTTTCACCGTCAGTATAAGAACTAACAAGGACTGGTGCCGTATTAGAATTAGAACCGCCATAGCCGGCGCCGACAGCACAAGAGCTGGCGGTAAATTTGCCTTCAGCCGTATCAATACCGGCATTTTTAGATTCAAAGACGGCACAAATATTATAATTAACCCCATTGGAAGTGGCTCCATACATAAAGGCGTAACTACCATATGGCAGAACTAATTTGGGATTAACAAACTCATTAGTATCTTTACTCCAGCAGGTTGTCGCTTCATAACCGGCGCAATAACCTAAAGTATTAATTGGATCGATAACTGGCTGAGTTAATTTAATTTGTGGGCCGAGAGTTTGCTGCCAACTTGGCCAAACAGAAATACTATTTCCTAAAACATAAGTGCCGGATTGCAAACCGGGATAAGTGCCGTTAGCCGCCTTATACGTTTCCATTAGATCTTTTAGTTGATTAAGTTCTCCCAAACGTTTAACATCACGAGTTAATTTAGCTTTTAAGCTATCGCAGAACAAACTAATCGGACAATCGCTATCAATTAAGCATTGCTGACTATCTTTTAAAATACACTTGCCTTGATTAGCGCTAGTAGCGGAATTAGAGCAGATATAGCCTTTAGCACAGTCGGTATCTGCCTGACAATTTTGATTAGAAATCGAACATTGTCCCGGAGTTAATACATTATTATTAAATTTCCAATGAGAAACTAATTGCCCTAAAATATCCACCGTATTAGGAGCTGATTCTTGATTGTAAGAAATCAAATAGACATTAGTGTAAAGCTTATTACCAACTGTATCCAGATTAGCCGCGTTTACAAAAACTGTTCGCCCATCGCGAATAGCTTCATAGCCGTCAACAATTAAACTTTGCGGTGACCCCTTAAAGCCCTGTTTCGCATACCAGCTATCAATATTGTCATGGTTAGGATTAGGCATAACCCTGACACCGATAGCATCGGATTGTTCCGCCGCCTTTGTTTGTAAAATTAGAAAAGTGAAAATAGCACTAACAATAATCAAGCTGATACTAAGTTTTTTCCACTTAATTCTTTTATTCTGCATAGTTTTTATATTTAAAAACAAAAAATTATTGAGTAACGGCGGCTGGTATGGTTAATTTAACTTCGCCGGACACCGGGCTAACATTGCCACTTTTATCAACCGCTGATAAAGAGAAAAAATGATCACCGGCTCGATAGTTGTTTTCATCGAACTGCAAACTAGTAGCCCCATTAGGAGAATCAACCGAGTCAGATATCTTACCAGAGAATAGTCCATGAAATAATCGGTAAAAAAGAGTGTCATCAGTATTGGCTGTCCAGCTAATGATTATCTGGCCATTGGATATTTCCGCTTTAAGCCCGGTTGGCGTCGCTGGCGGCGTCGTATCAGTTGGAATAGCATTTTCACTTCCCGAGAGCGGGCTTTCAGCTTTCTTGTCAGACACTGAAGAAACTTTAAAATAATAATTTTGACCATCAATTAAATTACTAACGATATAGGAACAATAATTTTTCCCTTGAGAAGCGTTGCAAGAAGCTTCCTGGAGAGTTAAAGAGGTAACATAAGAACTAGCCGACCCCGAAGCTAATCCATAATAAATCTTAAAAGAAGCAACCGTAGTCGAAGTGCTAATCGGTGAATACCAGCTGACCACCACTTGTCCGCCAGCGCCTGTGCTAGTAATTTGAGTAATTTCTCCGGCCTGAGGAATTGCTTCTCTGAAAAAATAAGATTCTTTTAGAACATTCCAAATGCAAGTGCCACCCGTACCGCAAGCTGAGCCGGAAGCGGTACATGAAGTACCATCGGTACTACAAACTAAATCAGACGAACCAAGAATTAGAGCCGGATCCATTACGGCTGGCAAATCATCGGCGGTGCCTGGTTCTCCGGCATCACGGCAATAATAGAATTTATAATTATAGTTAACACATTGGGAAATTGGATTTCCTGAAGCATCAGTACATTTATCCGACCAAGGACTCCAAATCCCGTTTTTTTCCATCGGCCAAGGATTGGCGCATAAGAAAACGTACAAGGTTGAGTCACCCGTTAAACCATCACCATCTAAAGTAGCGTTACAACATTTATTGGAACAGTTAAGGCCGCTGCAAAGACAACCACCGGCAACGCAACCACCGGCATTACTAAAATTAGTCATATCGGCCGTAGCGCTGATTTGCGTACTCTTGTCAGTTACCCCAGGCATGGCCGCAACTACTATCTGATTAGCTTCAAGTCCGACAGTATTTAGATTCTTGGCCACCGTTGCATCGGCAATCTTCCAGTTCCAGTTCCAATAATAACCAGTAACCGGCTGTAATAATTGATTGTCGACACTATAAGCTAAGGCTGATAACGCCCGATCATTATCATTTACGGTGTCAAAAGTCGGTGTGCCCGGAGTATCATCGCTAGGATCATTATCAGCGCTATTAATCAAAAATGAATTCGGGTTAACTTCGACATCGGCAATCGTACATAAACCATTCTTACCGCTATTATTATCCATTGTAGTAAATCCAAAAGTATAGGAGTTTTTGAAAACTACTTGGTTAAAAGAAGCGTTAGCGATTGGACTAGAGCCGGAACCGTTAAGACCAATCTTATCGGCACTCATCACCCCGGAATTACTATCTAAATTTTCATCACCTTTAACAACCACAAAATAATTCGTGAGCGCGTTTAAAACCTTCAGCGGTTGAATATAAACGACGGTTGAAGAAGCGCCAGTTGGAGTAAACGACGGCTGAACATCAATAGCGGCTGGAGTGACGCAATATAATTTATCCGGAGAAGGCCCAGCAGCAATCGCTCGATAGTCAGTTAAACCAAGAATGTGCCGAAAATTACTAGCAATATCTTGATATAATCTGACAAAAATATTAACCGATTTTGGTTTGAAATTATTAAAAGATAAAACGGCGCCGTCTTGGCAGGTATCCTTACCGTATTCCTTCTCTTCCACTAGTAAAATATTAGTGGTTAGAGTTGGTATATCCATAACGGTATCAAAATTAATAACAATCTGGCTGTTACGGCAAACTTTATCTTTTCCATTAACCGGAGAAGTGCTAATTACATTAGGACGTCCGTGACAACAAGTATCGCCGCCGCAACCTTCGCTAGCACTATTGCCACATTGGCTATCCGATTTACAACCACAACAAAGACCTCGCTTATCACCGCCACAAGGTGATTTATTAGGCAGGCATTTTAAACCATCAGTGTCTGAACAGGCGTTAGCGTCTTGGGGATCACAGCAACAAATTCCACAATCACCAACTGTTGGCGGTGCCCCAGCCGCCGTTCGACAAGAATAAGGATTACCGCAAAAACTAGTATCGCAAGCATTAATATTAGCCGAGGCACAAGTCGATCCTGGGGAAGTAATAACTGAAGAACAATTAGTTTGACATGTAGGAACTCCAAGATATGCTCCGGTAGTACTGGCTGAGCCGACATCACAAATTTTCTTGGCTGTATCACAATTATAATAAGCACAATAATTTATACCTGAAGAATTTATCTTATCCAAACCGTCAACACATTTATCGTTTTTAAAATCAAAACAGCAAGAACCATAAGTAGAACATTTAACAGCATCTGAACCAGTTAAATCACAAATTGATTGTGGATTACTAGCGCAGGTAGTGGCACAGGTTGACGTGGCCAAGAATTGGCCGGTAGTAGTAGCCGTTGCATTACATTTAGTTTTATCAGATGCATCGCAATCATAATAAGCACACTTGCCACCAGGAAGCAGCGTGCCGTCGCCGCCTTGGCAAGTTTTTTTAGTGGCATCAAAACAACATTGCTGAGAATGCAAAGAGCAACCGGCTTCATCTAAGGCAGCACAATCAACACAAGCCCCAGTAGGAGTTTTACTGTCAATCTGACAATATTTACCACTGGCCATACTGCAATTACAAGCCGCGTCATGTTCAGCCGTCGTTGTTCCTACCCCGGCACAACCAGAACAGCGGCCAAAACCAACGCCATCATCAGTGGTATCACTACCACAAGTTCCGCTGCATTTTAAAGGAGCACAACAATCTCTGGCATCTTGACCAATTTCACAACAACAATCGCAAGTTTTTTGTTCAGCCTTAAGACAAGAGAATTTAGAAGGAACATCTGGGTTAACCCCACAAGAAGCTCCTAATTCACAAATCTTACTCGATTCACAGATGCCGACATTATTTCCGGAGCCGTTATCAACGCACTTAAAATTAGTCGGACAAGGCTCACAGGCCACTGGCGAAGTATTAATGCAATAACCGCTATCGGCGGCCACCCAACCACTAGGACAAGAGGTATTTACTTTTAATTCTTTTACAAAAGTCGTCTTGCCGGAGGTCTTATCATTATAAGCCCGACAACTAAGAGATCCCGTATATTTAGTATCTGATCCACTTAAAGAGTAGCTCAAATCATCTTCCAATTGACAAGCCTTAGTCTGACAAACATCATCAGTTTTATTATAAACACAAACACCGATATTATTATTACAGTAATCTAAAGCACCACACTCCGAAGTGGCACTACCGCAATCACTAGTAACCTCAGGTTTAGAAGGATTAAAAGGTGAACACTTGCCGGGCGAATTAGGACAAAATTGGCCGGTTTGGCAAGTGCCATAGAAAGCGGCCATACCAATACAGCTATCGAATTGGCTAGTGGTAGTACTGGTTAAAGAAGTATTAAATTTAGTTTCATAAACCGAGTTAGGAACATCAAAATAACAAGACAAAAGGGTGGCCGCACAAGAACCAGCCTTATAAGTATTATCAGCGCAACAAATTGGACTTGAAGCGCCACACTCGCTGTTACTGGCACATTTACCAACCACAAAATTAAGTTCATTCCCCCATACGCCATTTTTCATAACATGAACTGGGCCAGTAATGGCTGGCACCGCCGGCGTTTTGCTGTTATCAATCGGGACAACGATATCAATTCGATCCGCTAAACCATCTTTAATGATTGTTGAAGAGGTGCTGACACCGCGACTAAAAACAGCCAAAGCATCAGTGCCGCTATTACCAAAGTATTCCCCCCATAAAGAAACTTTATCCCCAATTTGTCCACGAATCGGATCAATTTTACACAGACTAGTTTTTAGTGATTCCGCCGGATTAAACTTAAAAGTATTATTAGGACTCAGCAAGTCAGTATTAATAATTAAATTGTCTCCCAAATTTATCTTAATCCCATAACTACCTAAACTTAAGCCATCAGGAACTTTAACTATTATTTGGTTATTATTCCAGACTGAATTAGCGCAAACATCAGGAAAATCGTAAGAAGCTTCCGTGTCGCCAAAAAAGACCTGGCGGCTACCTCTCATATTACCAAAACCGCTCCCCGAAATAGTAACATACTGTCCGGCTTGGCCGGTAACCGGAGAAAAAGAAGAAATATAGGGTCCGGCAGCCGGGTCTTGCTGCTTAGTAAAATCAAGGGCGTTACTTTGCTGATTAATACCCAGTAAGTTCTGTTCCACAAAAGTCGTCGTCAGTCCGGCAGTAATACTTGGTGCCAAAGTTTGGCCGGATAAATTATCACTTAAAAAATTAGAATTGATCCCTGCAAAAGCATTAGAATAAGCACCAAAATAAGCAGCACTGTTTTTTAAATTTATTCCTTGATAAACCACTTTAGATCCTAATAAGCCTTGTACTGGATCAATTAAACATAAGCCCGGACGAGAAATGCTATTCTTTACAAAATCAGGGATTTGCGGACCCACGGCATCATTGGTCTTATCAGTGCTATTAGCCGAATCACCTTCTCGCTTAACTTCAAGCGGACCAGTAACGGAGCCACTAGGCACGGCTACAATAATTTGACGATCAGTCCAAGAGTTAATGCAGCTAGGATTTAATGAACTAGGATTACTGGCTAGCTGAGCCTGATTGCCGCTCGTTCCTAAAAAAGTAACCTGACCATTATTGGTTAAGTTGGTAATTGTAAAATCATCCACATATAAATCCGTACCGCTGCCAGTAGAATTATATCCGGCCGATAAATTAATCTCTTTGGTTTTATTGCCGGCGCCATCTAACCAATTATCCATCTCTGGAGTGTATTGAAAACTATAAGAATAAAGAGTCCAATCGCTAGTTACCCCGCCCGGAATCGAAGCCATAGTTAAGGGTCCAGCAGAAACAGAGATATCATTGGCTGAATGACCTTTGTAATAGAATTGCACGGAATAAGTTGAGCCCACAACTAAATTAAGGGGTGCAAAATTATAACTTAATTCCGCCAGCATCACATTATAAGAATTAATACCAACTAAATTTTCACCTTCATGATAAACAGCCGGCCCGCTTAAATGAGCGGCGTCGCTGTCCGTAAAATGACAGGTACTATCAGTCGCGTTCCAGGTGCAGCTGCTTAAATCCTGGCAAGTGGCTTTACTGCAAGTACCGGGATAAGTTAAATTAGCATCTTGATGCAAATCAACACTCTGTTTTCCTGATTTAAACTCGGTACTAACAATCCCCACACTGGAATGTTTTTGTGCGACCGCCGTCCAATCAGTCGGAACTGAACCTAAAGCACTTTCATCAAAGTCGCTACTCGCTAAAACATTGGCCGCCGACTGAGAAGTTGTGCCAAAATTATAGCCATAAATAGTGATAAAATTGTTAGTGGTCCCATTAGGAGTACTAACATCACACTTAGCCCCGCCTAAACAGTCAGTATCTAAATTACAACCGCGATTTTGATCGTTGTTACAAAAACCACCGGCCGGACTAATGCCGGTAATTACTGGCGGACCCGTACAAACACAACTATTGGGATCACACTTTAAATAAGGCCCGCATAAATTATCATCGGCTTTGCAAGTACTGCCACTAGCATCAGTATTGCAGGAATCACCCAGACCAGCTTTTGGCGTACACAAACAATCAGGGCCGCATAAATAATCAGTTCCACACAAGCTATCATCAGCTTGGCAACCACTTAAGGATAAATTACCATCACAACTAGTTTTATTATCAATGAGACAGCTTGAATTAAGACACGGTCCCCAAGTGTCGCCATTACACGTTTGAGCGCCGCCACAACCACAAGAAGTGACTGATCCACTAGTACAAGAGCCTAGACCATTATCAGTTCCCCCGGTTACTCCAACTAATTTACTTAAAATAAAGAAAGCAATACCCCAAGCTGATAAAATAATAATTAGTCCAATAACGCCATTTCTTAAAATTTTCTTAGCTGTTTCAATTTTTTCTTCACTACCGCCAGAGGTCATCCAAATAAAACCACCCCAAAGAATTAAACAAAGAGCCAGTAAACTTAAAAGTCCTAGTGAAAAATTAATGATATTAGTGACTACCGTAAAAGGACTGGTATTATTTAAAGCTATAGCGCTATCAACCGCTCCGGTTCCCACATCAACCGTGGCCGCTAAAGATTGCTGAGCCACTAAGAAAAATGTTCCCAAAATTAAAATAAAAAGTATTAGGCGTTTGAATTTGCTTAGCATATTTATATCAGAAAATTATCTTCAAAAAATTAATTAACACAATTACCGTCCGTGCCCAAAGCATTAGTCGGTGACCCGAAACAACAAGATGGATTAGTTTCGCTTAAGTTCAAGCAGGCTGGTCCGACACTAGGCTTAAAACAATTTTGATAAATATTTTTTACTCCCGATCCAATTTGCGAAATATAGGTAACCGATTCAAAAAAATCAGAATGCATAATTCGAGACGAAGTGTAATCCGGCTGACCATCTGGGACACCTCTCTCCTTGTTATCGCTCTCTATCCAATAGCCTAAAGGATTATTACTTGAACTGCGTAAATTAAGTAGTTTATGATTAGCATTTACCAAACCATTATTAATATCCACACTGCCGGTTTTTAAAGTGCTGCTCATCATTAAATCATTAAAATCAATCACCACGGGATTAGTCAGCACCACCCCAGCCTCTAAAAGTCTTGGGGATGTCAAGGAAATGGTTGGCGGTGTTGAATCAATTTGATCGCTGATAAAAAATGAAAATTCATAACCATCACGTTTATCCAGATTAGCCTCTCCTTCTACGAAATAAGGATAAACCGTCAGTACTGGACCGTCAGCCTTCTTATCGCGGTTTCCATCTAAAGAGTTAAAAGCCAAATCAACCACGCCATTTAAATTTAAAGCATCGGCCATCGGGTAATTGATGTTATTAACCGTATCGCGACAAATACCAGAGGTACAAGTTGAATAAGGAGTAAAGGCTTGGCAATCAGTTGAAGAGCTGCAAGGCTTTAAAGTTGCCGCATTTATTTTAAGTGATAAATGGCTACTGGCCGGTAAACAATACATCGTTTCTCCGCAGCTATTGACGCCACACTCCTTATCGGAAATAAATTCTAAAGTTTTGTAAACATTACTGAGAACGAATTTTCCGCCAACATAATCGCCAACGCAGACCGCTGCTTGGCAATTATAAGACAAGCAGTCACTATTAGCGCTACAAGACTGTCCGGCAGCTTTAGCAGTTTTACTGGCATTTACTAATTGAATATAAGATTTAAGTTCATCAGCGGAACCAGATAGCGTCATTGGATTTACTGCTTCATTAAAATTAACTTGAATAATTGAATTCATCGGTTTGTCTTGAACACCCTGTATTTGATAGGTATCAGATTTTTCAGCGCCGCCAGCAAAATTTTTCAAAGACAAGCCCTGCCCATTAGATGAAAGAGTTAGACTATTTCCAGCTACTCCAGTATTCTTAGCAAAAAGCGTTAAAGTACCGCCAGAAGCCGTGGTTGTTACCTCACTGCTACCACTTAGAGCAACGGCAATATTAGCCGCCATCTCCGCCGGAGAGCAAGAAGTCGGAACCAAAATTTCATTACCACTATTAGTTTTAGTACTGACAAAAATATAAGAATTGGACCCGACGGTTAAATTCTCAGCGGCTTGAGCCGGATTAACGTTAACGTTCCAAGAATCCCCCTGAACCGCGCTGCTAAGATTAACTGTAAAATAACCAGCAAAAACCGCTTGATTATTAACGACATCGCTAGCCCCTAACAAATTATTACCGCTAAATAAGCGCATTTTATTAACACTTTCCGATAAATCAATGGTAAAATTGGTAATTGATCCAGCATAATTAGGATCGACGGTGACGGTAACATCAGCTGAATTGCCAGTTTTTTGAACGCTAGCGAGACTCGCTGGTAAGTAGGTTTGCGGGCAACCGGTAACAACTATTTGCGCTTGAGCTGCCTTAGCAGCTGAATTAGACACTACCGTATCAGCCGCAGTATCTACCGGCGGAAAGATTCCTGAAACCAAAACTTGCGGCGGTTCCAGATCCAAATTACTGCTGGTTTCAAAAACCCATTCCAAGAAATCTGAAGAACAAGTAGAAAATAAGGCTTGGCCACCACTTTTTTTAATATCATTAGTTAAATGAACCGCGTATTCTACATTACCGCTGGAATTTCCCAAATAATTTAAAGGTCTTAAAACTAAAGTTTTATTATCGGTCGGCACAGAAACTTCCACATCAGTAACGTTAGTCGAGCAATCTCCGGAAACACAAGAATTGCCATCGGAAGTTTTATAGATTTGAATATTCTTAGGATTTATTAAATTGCAATTAGGCGTATTATCGCAAGTACAGGCAGCCTTAGTATCTTTGTTTATACAAATTGTATCTAATTGCAAAGGTTCTTTAACGGTAACTAAAATGGAAGTATTTCGGGCTACTTCTTTACTACCCGGTTGCGGATAGACAGTTTCTACGGAGCAAGACCCCAGCGCTCCGAGACTTAAGTTCTGAAAATTATTAGTGGTTTGAGCGGAATCGGTGCCTGTGGTAACGTCCACTAATTTTGATAGAACAAATAGAACAATTCCCCAAGCTGATAAAATAATAATAATACCAATAACGGCATTTCTTAATAATTTTTGAGCCTCCCTGATTTTTTCCTCACTGCCCATCGAAGTCATCCATAAATAACCAGCGTAAATAACAATACTGACGGCAATAATAGATAACAGGCCAAGAATTACTTGGATAATTCGACCAACTATTACAATCGGCGAAGTATTGCTTAAAATAATACTGCTATCTACTGGAGTAATTCCTACGTTCACATCACCAGCCGCTAAAGCGATTTTGAATAACAAAAAACTGGCCAAAAATGCCAAAATAGGCAGACCAAATTTCCTAAAAAAAGAAGCTGGATTTTTCATCTTTTATTTATAATAATTAACTGACTATGTTATAATAATTATAACAGAAAAATATAAAAAAGAAAAAGCTATGACCATCGATCGCATCGTCAAAAAATTTAAAGAAAACCATCCACAAATCGATGCGGAAATTTTATGGTTGGCTTATGATTTTGCTAATGAGGCTCACAAAGAACAATTTAGAAAAAATGGCGAACCTTATATTAATCACCCGCTGCACACCGCTTATTTGCTAACCGAAATGAAAGCTGACTTAGCCACGGTAACCGCTGGCTTGCTTCATGACGTGCCTGAGGATACTGAATATTCTATTGAAGACGTGGAAAAGAATTTCGGCGAAGAGGTGGCTAGTTTAGTTCGCGGTGTTACCAAATTAGGAAAATTAAAGTATCGCGGCATTGAACGTTATCGAGAAAATATTAAAAAAATGTTTTTAGCGATGACTAGTGATATTCGAATTGTTTTTATTAAGTTTTGTGACCGCTTACATAATCTTAGAACCCTTGAATCGCTGCCGGAAGAAAAAAGACGGCGTATTGCCAAAGAAACTCTAGAAATATATGCCCCGATTGCTGGCATGTTGGGAATTTGGCGTCTTAAGTGGCAAATGGAAGACTTGTGTTTTAAATTTCTTTATCCTGAAGAATTCGACACTTTAGAACAAGAATATGAAGTTGAAAAAAAAGCCGAACGAAACTTATTTTTTCAAAAGGTTAGAAACATCATGGCCCCGCGGCTAGAGGAAGGCCAAGTAAAATACGAGATCGAGGTTCGTTTTAAGCATCTTTATAGTATTTGGAAGAAGATGCAGAACAAAAATCGCCGCTTCGACGAAATTTACGACGTTTTCGCCTTACGTTTAATCGTGGAAAATATTAATGACTGTTATAAAGTTTTAGGCATCATTCACACCCTCTGGAAACCTAAACCTAACCGCTTTAAAGATTATATTGCCGTCCCTAAACCCAACGGCTACCAATCGCTGCACACCACCGTTTTTGGACCAGAGGGCAAGGCCGTTGAATTTCAGATCAGAACTCAAGAAATGCAAGAAGAATCGGTTTATGGATTAGCCGCTCATTGGTATTATAAGGCACAAAGTAATAAAGAATTCGAGAAGCAGCCAAAATGGCTGCAAGAAATTGCTGATGTTCAAAAAGAAATCACTAATACGTCCGAGTTTATTAAAAACGTTCAACTCAATGTTTTCCGTGATCGAATTTTTGTTTTTTCGCCTAAAGGCGACGTCTTTGAGCTACCCGAAGGATCGACTCCGATTGATTTCGCCTATGCCATTCATAGCAATGTTGGTAATCATGCCTCGGGAGCAATTATTAATGATCGGCAAGGGCGCTTAGATCAGGAGCTTAAAAACGGCGACTTGGTAGAAATTGTGATTGAAAAAGGGCGGCAACATCCCAGTAAGGACTGGATAAAATTTGCTAAAACCAAAAGAGCCAAAGATCATATTAAGCAATACGCTAAAAAATCAACCCTTGAAAATATTAAGCGCTTTATTCCGGGAATAAAAAAATAAAAAAGACCCTGATACTTTCGGGGTCTTTTTTATAACTTATCTTCTCATTTCTTCTTCCGGTAACTTACCGGTTTTACGTAAGAAATCTTTTTCTTTTTTAAGTTTTAAACTAGTGAGGGCGTACTTTTTTTGTTGACGCTTAGTTTTTTTAGGAACCAAGTGTTGTTTCTCGCGAGCTTTTTCAAGACGTTTACCGTTCTTTAAAGCCTTCTTAAATTTTCTTAAGAAACTTTCAAAACTCTCTCCAGTTTTTCTTTTAAAATCAGCCATAAATAACACCTACCTTTCTAATTATTTTCTTATTTAATTTTTCTTTAATCTTTTTTTGAGCCACAATTTCCTGGACGCCGGACTCCATATCTCTCATTAAAATCGTTTCATCCATAACCTCTTTCTTGCCCAGAACTAAAGTTATTTTGGCCTTTAATCTGCCGGCCTCTTCAATCTGGGAGCGCAAGCTATCGACAGAAAAAGATTGACGGACATTAAAGCCCGATGATCTTAAATCTTCAAATAAAAGCAGAGCTTTAGTTTTCGCCTGTTCACCAATTTGAGCGACGTAGATCAATTCCTCTTCATCGGGGTAAACCGCAAAAGAATTTTTTTCTTTGAGTTTCATCATTGCCCGTTCAAGTCCAATGGCTAGACCGACGCAATGAGTCGATTTTCCACCCAAGCTTTCCACTAATGAATCACAGCGTCCACCGCCGGCTAAAGCCAATTTACCATTGGCAACGCCATCATCTGCGACCGGCCAAAATTCAAAAACAGTATCATTATAATAACTTAAACCGCGAACCAGGTAGGAATTAAAATTATAAGGAATATTAAGCTCATCTAAATATTCTAAAACTTTACCAAAATGTTCACGGCTAGCCGCCGATAAATAATCAGCGATTTGCGGGGCGCCTTCTCTAATTTTAACACAGGAATCTTCCCGGCAATCAAGCAAAGACAAAGGACTCTTAAGCAAATTCTTCTTACAATGATTACATAATTTTGATCTTCGTCCGCGTTCCTTATAAAAAGAAGCTAATTTATTATTATACTCCTTCCGCGTTTCCATATCCCCTAAACTATTTATCTGCACCTGGACATTGATCTGAAGTTCTTTAAAAAAGCGGTAAGCGCTATTAATTAAAACCGCCTCCGCCATCGGTTTTTTCTCCCCGATAATTTCTAAATCGAATTGGTTAGATTCACGATAACGTCCACTAGCCATTTTTTCCTGACGAAATACTGGGCCGACAGAAAACAAACGAATTGGCTGTGGAAGCTCTTCCATCTTATTTTCCAAATAAGATCTAATCATACCCTGAGTAAGTTCAGGCCGCAAAACCGCTTTTTCACCTCTTTCAAAATCCACAAAATAGAATTCCTTTTCCGAGTTTTTTCTGGTTGATTTTTTATAAAGACTAAAATCTTCAATAATTGGTGTTCTAAGCGGTGAAAAACCAAAAATTCTGGCCAGCTCCCAAGCTTTAGTCATGGCCAAATCCCAACTTAAAAAATCATTGCCCACATAATCCTTTAAACCCAAAAGACGGCCAACTGCTTTAGCGCTTTTTTTCTCTACTTTTTTAGTTGCTGCCGACTCTTTGACCGAACTAGCGGCAATTTTTTGCTTTGGCATATTGATTAATATTTTGGTAAATTATTGTTCGAAAAAACCTTAGCTTCGCTGATTGGCAAACCGCGCAACCAGACTCTGCCGGTAATAAAACTTTTATTAACCGGACCAAAAAAACGAGAATCTTGAGAAGCGCTGCGATTATCACCTAAAACAAAATACTCATCGGCTTTTAAAGTAATTTCATTTTCATTGTTAGCGATGGTTACTTCATTAGGTTTTAAATAATCTTCTTTTAGCAGAAAGCCTTCTGGATGTTCACTATTGTATATATAGACGCCGCCATTTTTAATCTGAACACTCTCGCCGGGCAAACCAATTACTCTTTTTATGAAATGTTCTTGAGGGTCGCGTGGATAACGAAAAACTATAATCTCGCCTCTTTGCGGAGCATGAAAACGATAGCTAAGCTCATCAATAATCAAATATTCATAATTATGAAAATTTGGCTCCATTGAAGTACCTTTAACATAAAAAGGCTGAATCAAAAAATAGCGGACCGGAACAATAATCACCAAAGCAATGGCCGCTAGCTTGATAAGTTCTCGCAAAAACAAAAATATTTTTTTTAACATAACAAAAATTAAAAATGAGCACTAAGGCCAAAAATATATGGATATTTTAAGCAAAATTTTATTCAATTTAAGATAATAACTCAACAAAACTTTCGTCTATTCTAACATTAAAAATAAAAAAAAGCAAATATCTCTATTTAGCAACTAATTTTAAAAGTTTTTTCACTAATTTTAAATAATAAGCATTGCATCGCCGTAAGAAAAAAAGCGATATTTTAGAGTCACTGCCGTCAGGTAAGCCTCTTCCATCAGTTTTTTACCGGCTAAAGCGGAAACCAGCATCAATAAAGTTGATTTTGGCAGATGAAAGTTGGTAATCAGTCCGCTTACTACTTTAAACTGATACCCCGGATAAATAAAGATATCGGTCCACTTAGAAAATTCCTCCGGTTCACCGGCTTGTCCCCATGATTCTAAAGTACGAGCGCTGGTTGTGCCGACAGCAATAATCCTTTGACCGTTTTTTTTAGCTTTTTTAAGTCTTAAAATAGTTGATTTATCAATTTCCGCATATTCAGCGTGCATTTTATGATCTAAGATATTTTCTGTCTTAACCGGTGAAAAAGTTCCCAGTCCCACATGCAAAGTAACATGCTCAATTATAACCCCTTGATCTTGTAATTTTTTAATTAAGCGCGGCGTAAAATGTAAACCGGCGGTCGGTGCGGCCACAGAGCCAATCTTATTTGAACTAGCGTAAATCGTCTGATAATTTCTTTTATCCTCTTTCTGGTCTTTAGCCCTCTTAATATAAGGCGGCAGCGGCAAATGACCGATACGAGCAATTTGCGAAAAAAAATTGGAGCCGGTCTTGTTAAATTTTACAAGCCAAGTGCCGTCTTGATTATTACGGCAAACCACCGCTTCAAAATTAGGTGACAAATTAATCGTGGTTCCAATATTTATTCGACCGCCCAGTAAGCACTCCCAGGAATCATCGCTGATTTTTTTATGCAGAAAAACTTCTACGGCTCCACCGGTATTTTTTTTATGGCCAAATAAACGAGCCGGAAAAACTTTAGAATCATTAATCACTAAAACGTCACCTTTTTGCAAATAGTTTGTTAGTTCGCTAAATTTTCGATGTCTCAACTCTTTGGTTTTCTTATTAACCACTAGCAAACGAGCGGCGTCACGCGGCTTAACCGGCTGCTGGGCAATCAACTCTAGCGGCAAATTATAATCAAAGTCACTTAATTTATAGTTCATAGTCAGAAAAATTACTTGCCAATAAAATCTAGACCTAAGTGCTTGTAAGCCATTTCTGTTACCAGGCGTCCGCGCGGCGAACGATCTAAAAATCCGAGTTGTAATAAATACGGCTCATAAACGTTTAAGATGGTATCAATATCTTCGCCGGTGGCCGCGGATAAAGTATTAAGCCCGACTGGACCACCTCTAAATTTTTTAATGATAGTTATAAGCAACTTTCGATCAACATGATCAAGGCCTAAATCATCAACCTCCATCATCTTAAAAGCTTCTTCACAAATCGGTAAATCAATGTAACCGTTGCCTTTTACTTGGCAATAATCACGCACCCGTTTTAATAAACGATTAGCAATTCTTGGAGTTTTTCTGGACCGGCTAGCAATTAAAGTCGCGGCTTTAGAATCAAGTTCGATGTTTAACAACTTGGCGCTGCGTCTAATAATCCGTTCCACATCTTCAAGCTCATAAAAATCTAAATGATGCATATGGCCAAAACGATCCCGAAGCGGCGCTGAAAGTAAACTCGCCATAGTCGTAGCCCCGATAATTGTGAAATGAGGTAAATCCAAGCGCAGAGTCCTAGCACTTGGACCTTTACCCATAATAATATCTAAAGCAAAATCTTCCATAGCCGGATACAGGATTTCTTCGATATTCTTATTTAGACGATGAATCTCATCGATAAATAAAATATCGCCCTCCTCAAGATTAGAAAGGATAGCGGCCAAGTCGCCGCTTTTTTCAATCGCCGGGCCAGAAGTAACTTTAATATGAGCGCCTATTTCATTGGCAATAACGTGAGCCAAAGTAGTTTTTCCTAAACCCGGAGCGCCATAAAGCAAAACGTGCTCAATCGGTTCTTGTCGTTTTCTGGCAGCAGAAATTGCAATCTCTAAATTGTCTTTAACTTTCTCTTGACCAATATATTCGCTTAAAGTTTTAGGGCGCAGAGAAAAATCAAAAGATTTTTCATCACCCTGTTCTTTTGGATCGATAATTCTCTTTTCTGTTTCCATAAAATTATTAATAGCCGGCTTGGTCCCAAGTTTGTTCACCATCGCCGCTTATATCATAAGTCTCTCCAGTATATTGATGATTAACCGCAAAAGCAATATTAAACCAAGCCTTAACCCTAGCCAATATTTCCCGACGTTTCATCTGATTGATATTGGCGTAACCATGCAAATCAGCCGAGCAGCCCAAAGCGTCAATATTTAACTCATGACTAAGATACAAGGCGCGGGGCAAATGAAAATTTTGAGTAACAACTAGGGCTCGATTTATCTTAAAAATATTTTTAGCTCGATAGATAGAATCGTAAGTATCAAATCCGGCGTGATCTAAAAATATATCGCTAGCTAAAACGCCGTGATCTAGCAGATATTGTTTACCGGCGTCTACTTCGTCATAATTTGCCTGGCCGTTATCACCAGACACTAAGATTTTAGTAATTTTCTTTTTTTTATAAAGATCGACTCCCGTTTGCAGCCTATCAGCGTAAACTCCGTCAATTACTTTAGCGCCCACCACCCTAGCGCCTAAGACTATGCCAATTGGATAACTACTGATATCCTGATCGCAATCAATCGCAATATAGCTAGCTCCAGACATCACTTTAATATTGGCAAACCAAATAAACCAGAGACCGATAATGGCCATATAAAGGAAGTAGCGAAGTTTAAACCAAGACAAATTCATATGATTATTTATAACGCCATTGGCAGATATCGCGGAAATCGCAGTACTTGCAAAGCTCGCTTGGGTTGGGCGGAAAGTTACCTTTTTTAATTTCAGAAATTTCTTCTAAAACTTCTTGGCGTAATTTCTCAACGTCTTTATCTTTAGCCTCAAAAGAAGTTTTATATGTTCCTTCTAAATAATAATAGCTTAATTTAGAAACTTTTATTTTCAAAAATTCTTCTAAAAATATTTTATATAAAATTAACTGGCGCTTATCAGCATATTCCAATTTCTCTTTAGGATTACCCGTTTTATAATCAATAATTTCTAAAGTGCCATCAGATAGTCTATCGACGCGATCAATTGCCCCCTTGATTACGCCATCACCAATCTTAAAAGTGAAGTTTTTTTCTAAGAATAAAATTTCTGGCAATTTTTCGGCTGATAAATTATACCAAAAAGTTTTTAAAATATTTTTGCCTTTCTGATAATATTTTTCGCGCTCCTCCTTGTTGCCATAGCCATCAACTTGCCAGCGATCTTCATAGAGTTCTAAAAGTTTTTCTTCTTTTAACTCATTTTTTGATTTACTAAATAGAGAATCCTGGACGGCACTAGTTGCTTCTAGCGGTTCTAAAAAATCATGAAGCACATTATGTAAAACACGGCCAAAAATTAATGAGGCTTTGTCCGATGGTGCGGGAATTTTTAACACAAAAGCAAATTTATATTGTAATGGGCAGGTCGAAAAAGCCGCTAATTGAGAAAAAGAAAATTTATCAGGCAGCACTAATTTCTCTGTTTTTTCCGGCTCTTTCTGATCAAGTCTTTCTAGATCTCTAATCAATTCTAATTTTTTGGAAAAATTTTCATCCGCCCCCACTTCAAAAATACTCAGACCCATCTCAGAGATAAACGGTGATGGTTTTTTTTCACGAATCCCGCCATAATCTTTAGCGCCCGTAATAAATAACTCTTCTTTAGCCCGAGTAATCGCCACGTAAAACAGGCGGCGCTCTTCTTCAATATGAGCATCTTTACTACTGACAATTTTTTCTTTAACTAAAGCGTCAGGAATACTTATTTTTTCTGTCCGAGAAATTGTGGGGAATTTTTTATCCACTATATTTACTAAAAAAACATACTTAAATTCCAAACCTTTAGCCGCGTGCACCGTCATAATTTTAACCGTATCATTATCAGAAAAATCTAAACGAAGAGCGCCCACTTCCCCGGCTTCCAGTTCTAAATTCATCAGCTGCATAAAATCACTTAAGCGTGAGGCTGGCAGGGTATCTTCAAACTTTTTTATTTTTTGATAAAACTGATTAAGATAGGAAAAAATTTCTTGATCGCGATCAAAGTCATAGGAAGCGACTAGTCCGGAGTCATAAGCAAAACGTAAAAATATTTTACTGGGTTCTAAATCGGCTACCAGCTTAGAATGCTTGTCCAACAACTCTAATAATTTATCAATATTATTGCGGCCAATTTCTGAGATATTAGGAATAGCGGAAATGTTTTTTAAAGCTTCAAATAGAGACCAAACTTTATGCTTGGCGAATTTATTAATGGTAATAATATCTAAATGGCTAACTTTAAAACTTTGCATATTAAGCACGCGGAACAAGGCCGATGATTCGTGATAATTATCCAGGAGCCTAAGATAAGCTAAGCAGTCTAAAATAATATCTTTAAAATATAAACCTTTAAGGGAAACAAATTGATTGGGAATTCCCAAACGAGTGAGCTCCTTAACGTAAGCATCAGCCGTATCATTAGCGCGCACTAAAATGGCAAAATCTAACCATTCGCCTTTTTTCTGTTCATATAAATCGGCAATTTGTGAAGCCACAAACCCAACTTCTTCTTCGCCACGATTAAATTGTAAATATCTAACAGCGGCCGCTTCCTTGCTTTCAAACTTAGCCCCAGATTTAAGTTGTTTATCAATATGCAATTTTTCTTCTAAACGATTGGGGTTATTGTGCTTAATAAAATCATAGGAGTAATCTAAAATTTCCTGTCTGGATCTATAATTATCAACGAGCACCAATTCTTTAGCCTCTTTATAATCATCCTTAAACTGCATGATGTTCGAGATTGAAGCGCCGCGGAATTTATAGATAGAATTATGAACCGCCACGCCAGCTGCAATAAAATTATGAGTAGTCTTTACTTCTAAATCATAAACTGTTTCTAATTTTTCTTTCTCTTGGCGGCTAATTATTTCTTCATAAACCAAACCTTTATCAGATACTACTGGGAGTGACATGCCAGGAAAAATATTCTTAGCGGGAATAACTAAAGATTTTAAATATTTTTCTTTGTTAGTCGCAATGTTCATTTTTACCTCGATAAAGCCACCAACCTCTTGTTGAATTTTTTTAGCAACGGCCCCCAAATAAGCTAAATCGGTACTAGTAATTCTAACTCGTTTACCTTTTTTAGCGGCTGTAACCGGTAAGTTTAATTTTTTGAGTTTAATAATTACTTTAACATCACTAGTTTCTAAACTTAGCGAATGCAAAACTTGCGGATGATCCAAAAAACCATTTTTATTATATTTAGAACGATAACTACGGCAACACATTTCTAAATTAATAATAATTCTGGACTTACCGCCGCGCTTAACGGCTTGTAAAATATAGGGCGGATGATTTAAATCGAGATTTTTCTCTTGAGCTAATAATCTAACGCCATTATCAACTTTAAGTTCTTTATATAATTTTTCAGACCAAATTTTCTTATCCATAATACCATCACGCTCCATAAAACAAGAGGTTGGGATTCCATATTTTAAAGACAGTAAAGTTTCATTAAATCTAGCTTCCTCTAAAGAATTAAAACAGCCAATAGGCATAATACTGTCAGCTCCTCGCTCTAATCTTAAACGAGTCGCCAAGTCGTTAGTCATGCCCAGGCGCCAACCTAGTTCTTGTTTTAACATTAAATAAACGTAATAATATTTCTTGCTGGAAACACGAGGCGTAAAAGCAAAAAGTTTATGATTGTCCGTCACTGTTATTTTTTTTCCGGACTCCAGTTCAAAAGTTATCAGGCGGCATCTCTTTTTGGTTTTATTTACATATTCAACCGGAGAATAACTTAAATAACCTTTACCAACGGCAGTTACTACTTCATCGCCAATTTTAATATCTTTTATCTTTTTAGATTTTCCTTTAACTAAGATTAAAGATTCTCCTGGCAAACATTGGTCATCATCTCCGACGACGGTTAAATTATTGCTTGGTAGCGCCAACATCTTAATTAATTCATATTGCGCCCAGTTGGTGTCCTGAAACTCATCTACCATAATATGTTTAAATTGCTTTTGATAAGCGCTTAAAATATTTGGCCGGGTTTTAAATAACTTAAGAGTAAAGACGATCAAATCGCCAAAATCTAAAAAATTATTTTCTAATAATAATTCGTTATAGATTTGGTAAGCAGTCGCCAGTTCTTTAACGCGCTTAACTTCCAACTCATCTTCATTTAAACTTTTCGCCGCCGTTTCCAAATAATCAAGTGCCGAAACATCCTCATCTTTAAGACGAGAAAAGTGGCGCAACAGTTCTGAAATAAATTTAGTCGGATTGCCGAGCGGTTTATAATAATCCAAATCAAAACGTGAGAGATTTTTTTTAATTAAAATCCATTGCTCAGTGGCTGATAATAATTTAAAATCAGCGGCCAGCCCGATATCAAGCGCATGCTCCCTTAAAATACGCTCGCAAAAACCATGAAAAGTGTGAATCCATAAATCCACATAGCCATATGGCAGCAAGGTGTCCGCTCGCGCTTCTAATTCGCCAGCTGATTTTTCAGTAAAAGTAAGCAGCAAGATTTCTTCAGTAGAAAATTTCTTTTCTAAAACTAAATAAGCCAAGCGATTAATCAAAACCGTGGTCTTGCCGGTGCCAGCACCGGCCACAATTAACAGCGGGCCGGTTTCATGGGTAACCGCTTCTTTCTGACGACTATTTAATTTTTGCATTAAGTCTTCTATCACAAGTTTAGAATTTTAAAGACTTCTTCAAAATCGCTTCTTTTTTAGCGTCAACTGGTCCGATTAGAGCGAGATTTAAATTATGTTCGACAAAGATTTTTTTAGCGACCCGTCTTAAGTCAGCCGGGGTAATTTTATTAATCTCCGAGATATAGCCAGCCGGGGTAATATATTTTTTACGCATAATGGCTTGGCGACCATACCAATTAGCCAAATCATCAGACGCTTCCAGTGAAATTGCCAGCCGCCCTTTAAGCATATCCTTAGCTCGAGTTAATTCAGCTTCAGAAACTAGCTCGCTGGATACATTTTTATAAGCCGCCACAATTAGATTAATTACCTCTTCTTCGTGATTTAATTTAATCCCAGTAGTCGTTGTTAGATAGCCGGAATCCGAATAAAATTCCGCCCCCGTTCTAACTGAATAAGCTAGTCCGCGGCGCTCCCTTATTTCACTAAATAGACGTGAACTCATGGAGCCACCTAAAATAATGGCTAATAGCTTAATAATAAATTCATCCTTATGGCCAATGGCGGTCGTTCTCACGCCCAAAGACAAAGTGACTTGATCGGTTTTTTTAGTGACCTTTAGGATGGCTGGCGATTTTTGATTTTCTTTAACTTTTACTTTATCCTTCCAAGCATTGCTAGTAAAAGTTGAAAAATATTTCTTTACCAAACTGCCAATGTTTTTCGGTAAATTTCCGGCCACAATTAAAGTGGCGCTTTTAGTGCCATACTGCCGCTTGAGATAATTGATAAAATCTTGACGCTTAAAAGATTTAATATTAGTAATTGTCCCAATAGTATCCCAGCCGGCCGGAGTATCGCCATAAAGACAATTTTCAAAAACATCTTCAATTTTCATTAAAGGATTATCTTCATACATGTTAAGTTCTTCAATAATTGTGCCTTTTTCACGTTCAATTTCTTCAGCGGGAAAAGTAGAATTAAGCAACATATCCGAAACTAACTCTAAGGCAATTTCCGTTTTTTCTGAAGAAACTTTAATCCAATAACCGGTATACTCTTTAGAAGTAAAAGCGTTATATTCACCGCCAACACTATCAAGTTCTGAAGCCAGAGCTAAAGCCGTGGGGCGCTTGATAGTTCCTTTAAAAAACATATGTTCCAAAAAATGAGATAAGCCGCTTTCCTGGCGGCTTTCATATTTAGAACCCGTCTTAATAACCACTAAAACGGTAATAGTTTTGGTTCCAATTAAAGGAGCGCTAATATAAGCCAATTTATTATCTAAAGTATTAATATTATATTGTTTCATATGTTTTATAAGATAAATTTTATACTTTAAATTTATCACGATTCTGCTATAATTGGAACTAGCCAGACTTATTTACTTATGGCCTTAACTTCTCCATCTATGGCGACTTACAAAATCAACGATCATGATCTAGTTTTAAGCAATGACAAGAAATATGTCTTGCGCGTTAAAGACCTGCCGACCATCGACAAACCTCGAGAAAAAATGATGAGCCGCGGCGCCAGTGAATTATCTTCCGCCGAACTACTAGCTATTATTTTAAATACCGGCGATAAGAAAGAGGGGGTTTTAGAGCTAAGTTCTAGACTGTTAAAAGAATATGGCGAAAAAGCCATTATCAGCCAATCGAATCCGGAAAAATTATCCAAGGAACTTAATGTGCCGATTGTAAAAGCTTGCCAAATCGTGGCTTGTTTTGAACTGGGCCGCCGTTTCTTTCTAAAAAAACCCCATGGATCAGTCACTATTAGAAGCGCTAAACAAGCCTTTGAGCACCTCAAAGAAATGGGTGATTTGGGTAAAGAAAATTTCCGCGGCTTATATCTAAACAGCCGCTATCAACTAGTTCATGACGAAGTAATTTCCGTTGGCAGCCTAACTTCTAGCTTGGTCCACCCTCGAGAAGTTTTTAAGCCCGCTTTTGAATATAGCGCCGTAGCCGTCATTATTGCCCACAACCACCCATCGGGGTCTTTAAAAGTAACGCCTGCCGATTTAGAAGTAACTGCCAATTTAGTTGAAGCGGGTAAAGTTCTTGGTATTGACGTTTTAGATCATTTAATTATCGCCGGTAATAAATTTATCAGTGTACCCTTAAAATAATCAGTCACCCCCTCAGACTTTAATTAATATGTCAGTTTCTTATCAAATTAAATCTTATAATTTTTTACTGCACGACGAAAAAAGCGTAAAATTTCACGTTGAGTCTGGCGATTACTTTGGAACTTTAGCCACCATTTTATCTTTGTATCAAAAACAAAATAAGTGGCCCGAAAGTTATCCAGAGATTCATGACGACCTAATGAATCTACAAAAAAATTATTACATCAAAAAACGAGCTAAATAAGTTCGTTTTTTTTATTAAAAAAGGACCTTAGTTTAGATAACATTTGTTAGATAAACTAAGGTCCCTAGAAAATTAACTGGCAATTGCAGCTACACTCCCCTCTTCATAGAGACTACGAGACACCCAACACCAACCCCAAGATCCTTTCAGACCATTCCAAGATAGCGCCCGAAAACAGATTCCTTCATCATGATTATAATAAGTGGTTCCCCGGAAAACAATATTTTTTTCAGTTATCCATTCATTAGGAATAAGATGACGATGCGCCAATAAATAATCTAGAACATTGGCGTTTAAAAATAAAGGGGCCATGGATTCTTTCCTCAAATTATACTCAATCACATTTTCTCCAGATAGTTTTTTAAATTTAAACAAAGAAAGTTTTGAAAGTTTAAATTTAAATAAGCCTCTTTTCTTATGATCCACAACTTTCCAATACTGAATAGCCATTGGAAACTCGTCACAATTAACCCCATGTTCAATTTCTTTAATTTGATGAGTGTCCTTGGTTGTTCCCAGATAAAGCTTATGCTCATTCGGTTTCTTTTCAATAACTATTTTTTGAATAATTTCCATAGAATCTTCATACAAAATAGTCCCCTCACTTATCCGACGAATAATCTCAGTAGTTTTTTTAAACAATTTACCGATTTCTTCATCAGAAAGTTTTCGCTTGTCGACAACAGAATTTTCCGTTTTCATGACAATATAATTTTTCAGATTCACTGTTCTCAAATCATCGTTGATTTTGCCACAGTAGAAAAAAGATTAAATTAATCTACTTACTACCACGATAAAATATTTGGCAAAGTTCAGAGCTAACAAAACATCTTAATACTGATATTTAATTTTGTAAATAGATATTAAAAATCCTCGTTAAACATCAAAGCGGCTAGTAAGAAAAATATTATGAGTCCCAGCGGTTGAGTCCACAACCAATGATCCAGCAAGCTGATAATAAATAAGGCGAGGCCGAGCGGCCATAAATATTTTTTAGCGCTAATTTTAATAATCGCCAGCCAAAAAATCAAAGCCCCAAACAAGCCAAAAATTCCCAGTTCGGCCCAAATTAGCAGCCAATAGTTATGAACCGGCTGATAATACCAAGCTTTGTGACGACTATTATCAATCTTTTGCTCGGCTAAGATATAACCGCCAACGCCAACGCCATAAATAGGCTTTTTAATAATAAGTCTGGCTGCTTGGCCTAAATAAGTTTCTCTTTCGGTAATAGATTTTTTTTCTAGGCGGCTAGAGACATCGACTCTTCCTAAAAATAAATCACCATAAGGAATAATAATTATAGCCGAGATAAAAATCATCAAAAATAGAAACAAAGCAATCATTTTTTTTTGAAAAACACCCTGCTTCCAGAAATGAAACACTAAAAAAGGAGCACTAACAATGAAAGCAAGAATCCCTGACCGAGAAAAAGAAACGAGTAAAGCGGTATAAAAAATAGCAAAACTGATTAGATAAAATAGTCGATTATTCCGCCCCATGACCCTTTTCAAACTTAAATATAAAACTAGAATTAAGGCGACCGCCATCACGCCGCCTAGGATATTAGGATGATCAAATGAGCCGTAGGCTCTTAAATAACGGCCCGTATCGGTCTCAATTATTGAATCACCCAAAATAATGGTTGAATGATAGGCTAAACCTAAATATTTATTGGCATACGTACTTTGAATAAAAAATTGCCAAATTCCCAAGATGGCCGTAGGAAATAAACCAATTAAAAATAACTTGCCAGCGTGAGCCGCTCGAATAAAATCCTGGCGCTTAATAAGATAGAATAATAAAATTCCAAAAACTAAAATTATGTAACGATATAAAGCTAATATTTTATCGTCAGCCCAAAAAATTGACAGAAAGGTTATAAACTCTAACAAAATTAGACCGCTCCACCAAAGAGGCTTGCTTAATTCTTTCTTAAAACGGAAATAGTCTTCCGTGAAAATTCGCTGACTCCAAATTAGAATCGGAATTAGCAATAGAGCCATCGACAGGAAAAATGATATTTCTAAGTAATTAGAGCTAGCGGCTACTAAAATTAGTTTAGTTTGCCAAGGCCAAACAAGCAGCCATAAATAAAGACAATACTTGCTTATTCTATCTTTGTTCATAAACTTTAAAATCAGCTAAATGACTATAATACTTCTGATGAAACTCTGCCCGACGATCATTTAAATAAAAACGTAAGACCGAATCAGTAATGACTACTCCGGATTTTTGGCTGGCTAATTTTTTCAAAGTTGGCGGCATAATCGCCACTTGAATCTTACGAGCTATAAAATTAAGAAGGTCGCCGACGCAAAAGAAAATTTTTTCTAGCAAATTTCGTTGCCAATAATTATCTGGGAATTTATCTTTAAGCAATAAGCTATTAGGAAAAGAGTTTTTTAGCCAGGGATTTTTAAAACGTAAATAAGATAGATAACGATCTTCGTCATAAATTGGGTAAAGGCCTAAAAACCAGTGATCAAAATAAGGGTCATCCGGTTTAAAACGCAACGATTCCATATTTAGTCCGTCGACACTGGCATAAAAACTTAGACACATTTTATTGCGCTTACACTGCTTAGTCGGGCGTTTATTCATTATTTTCATCAGTCCCGTACAGTACAGACGCGCTAGCCATAAACGATGAGGGGAGGAAACAATAAAAATATCAATATCACTTTCATTGCGTAAATTATGATGGCCGATCAAATTAGAAACCGCGACCAATTTTACGCTTGGCAGCAATCTAAAAAGTCTTGAAGCCCGGCGCGCTAACTTAATTTTATAATTGGCATAATTGTAGCGCTCCCTTCTAATTCCAATTAACTCTTCGCGATTCGGTAAAAAACAAAAACCCTCTTTTTGAGAAATATTTTTTTGCACCAAAAGTCCATCGATAACATTTTCCAAGACATTTAGGCTGGATTCAAATCTTAAATTCTGCCAGATCTCCCAATTGGTCAAGGGATAATTAAATAAATCAAAGAAAACGATCGTTTCAATAACGGCTTCGCGAAGTTCATTGACAGTAGCTTTGTAATTATTATTCATCATTTTTTGGTCGATCAATTTTTATAACCTCAACTTCACTAACCCCACCCGTAATTTTAATAACATCTTTATCAATTTTTTTAAATTCCGCCGAAGCGTTATTATAATGATTAACAGTTGTCGTTAAACTGTTACCCATCTTCTGCAAGAAATCATCATAAGAAATAATATGGCGGCCTAATTTTTCCACATTCTGTTTAATTTCCATCGCTTTCTCCTCAATCTGCATCGCCTTTAAACCTTGCAAAACCGTCTGTAAATAAGCCAGAAAGGAAGTCGGTGAAATTATAATTACTTTCTTTTCGCGAAAAGCATATTCAATTAAATCGCGGCTATTCACCTTAACACCGCCGACGCTCCCCACTAATAAATCATAATAAATAGATTCTGACGGAATAAACATGAAAGCAAATTCTAGCGTACCAAAGTTAGGCATCACATATTTTGAAGTTTCATCAATGCGGTTTTTCAAATCAGTCTTAAAAGAAATTTCTAACTTCTTACGGGTTTCAGGATCTGAGCAATTAAGCAAGCGTTCATAATTTTCTAAAGAAAATTTGGCATCAATTGGGATAATTTTATCTTTAACAAAAACCACGGCATCAACAATTAGATCTTTGCCAGTTTTTTCGTCTTTACCCATTTTATACTGCATTTCATAAGACTTGGGCGGCAAGACATTCTTCAGGGTTTCTTCTAAATAATATTCTCCTAAAATACCGCGCTGTTTCGGATTTTTTAAAATGTCTTGCAGGCTTTGCAACTGGGCGGAAAAGTTAACCACCTGTTTATTGGTTTCGTCTAACTTAGTTAATTTCTCGGTGACATCAGCAATCAGCTTAGCCGACTGTCCGGTAATATTTTGAATGGTTCGCTGTGTCTGCTCAAATTGTCCCTGGCTAGCTCGATGCGTTTCTGACAGTTTATGGTCTAATTCTTGACGAAGCTCTGAATTTTGACGATTTAACTGATTAAGTTGTTCCGACTGAATGACTAGCCGTTCCATAAACGGTGCTAATTTATCTTCTCCAGCATCTTTTTTCTTGAGCAAGATAAAAATAACGATTGCTAAGCCGGCTAAGATCAGGACGAATAAAAAGATAAGCGAAGTATCCATAGAATATGTAAAAATTTAATTAATAGCTAATTATATTATATCTCTTTTAAACTTATTAGGGCATATTGACATCAACTTTATAATGTAGTGTAATTAACTTATTAAGTTTATTAACAACCAACCAAAAAAATAAAACCATGAAAAATGCGAAAGAAATCAAAGAAATCTTCGTAATTACCGGACAAGCCTTCTTTTGGTTTTCGGCCTCAGTTCTATTACTGCTTATCGACATAGTGGCCGCCATTGCCACTTATTTTCATTTTAAAATGACCAGCAGCTCATTTATCAGTTTAGAGCTGCTATTTTCAGCCGCCGTAGCATTAAATGTTTTTCTGGCGATTGACATTCGAAAGTTATTAAAGGAAAACCAAAAATTTATTTCCAAATGGGCCTACCTAGTTGCTGCGGTTATTCTAGTAATATCATTATTTTTATTAAGCTACAATTAAAAAAAGAAAGGGGGAATTATGAAGAAACGCCAGCCAAAAAAGCGGCACGAAAAACCGGTTCACAAAGAATCGGTTTTTTTAATGGCTAAATTACAAATTAAGCAGTATAATTAAATTGATAGTAAATTTTAATAACCATTTAAATTAATTAGCCATGAAAAAACTATTTAGAGATTAAACAATTACCGGCGAAAACATTTACTAAAAAGCTGACTCACAATGAGCCAGCTTTTTTCCTATCATTTTTTATTTATCTATAAAATTAAGCCCAAGTAACGCTGGCCACTCGGTCATCATCGGCTTTAAACCTCATGATCTTAACGCCCTGAGTATCACGGCCCAAAACGCTTACCGACTTAAATGGAACGCGAATTACCTGGCCGTTATCAGAGATGATGACAATATCGCGATCTTCCATACTTTCCGAATTTAATAAGAAAGCATTAGTAATTTCACCGGTTTTGTCAGTAATCTTAGCCGTCTTAATGCCAGAGCCGCCGCGGCCTTGAACTTTGTATAAACCGAAGTCGGTTCTCTTACCGTAACCACGAGCCATGATGGTTAAGATCTGATATTTTCTAATTTTGTCCTTATCGGTTTTAGCCACACCCATACCAATTAAGCGATCATCCTTATGAAGCCTCACACCATTAACACCTGAGGCGTTGCGTCCCATATCGCGAACGTCGGTTTCCTTAAAGCGAATGGCCTGACCTTGCGCAGTCACTAAATGAATATGATCACTGCCTGAAGTTGGTTTGGCCCAAATTAATTTATCATCCTCCTTAATCTTAATTGCCATGAGTCCGCTACGTCTGACATTAGCAAAGGCGCTCACATCGACTTTCTTAACTAGGCCCTTTTCAGTCGCAAAGAATAAATAGCGGCTAGTAGAAATCTTATCTAAAGGTAAAATTGAGGTCACTTGTTCTCCGCCGGTAAGCTGTAAAAAATTAACAATCGGTGTGCCTTTAGCGATACGCGAGGCCTGCGGAATTTCATAAGCCTTAAGTTGGAACACACGCCCCTTAGTCGTAAAGAACAAAATATCATTATGGGTGAGTGTCGTGAACATGAACAGCACAGAGTCTTCTTCCTTAGTGGTTAAACCGATAATTCCCTTGCCGCCCCGGGCCTGAACTTTAAAGGTGTCAGGCTCCGTGCGCTTAATATAACCATCCCGCGTCATCATCACAATAGCTTCCTCATTAGGTACTAAATCTTCCATATTAAATTCTTTAATACCGTGAGAAATAATTTCGGTTCTCCTGTCGTCACCAAATTTTTCAGTTAAAGCAATAAGCTCTTCTTTAATTAGAGCTCGAATCTTAATCAATGAAGCTAGCAGAGTTTCCAGTTCACCAATCAGTTTTTTCTTTTCCTTAAGTTCATCTTCGATTTTCTGCTGCTCCAGATTAGCTAAATTCTGTAAACGCATTTCTAAGATAGCTATAGCCTGACGTTCTGATAATTTAAATTTCTTAATCAAACTAATTTTAGCCGCCTCTTTATCTTTTGAAGCTTTAATGGTTTTAATAACTTCATCAATATTTTTAAGCGCGATCATTAAACCCTCTAAAATATGAGCTCGGTCTAAAGCTTTATTAAGCTCATACTGAGTGCGGCGTTTAATCACTTCTTCGCGGTGCTTAATATACTCTTCTAAAATCATCTTTAAAGTCAGAACCTTTGGCTGAATGCCACCGTCAACTAACGCCAGCATATTTAAATGGAAGGTTGTTTGCAGTGAAGTATGCTTATAAAGAGCGTTTAAAATCTTCTTAGGATAAGCTTCCTTTTTCATTTCGATTACCACCCGAACACCATCACGATCAGATTCATCCCGCAGCGCTTTGATACCATCAATTTTTTTATCTTTCACTAAATCAGCAATCTTTTCCACTAAATCCGCCTTATTAACCTGGTAAGGGATTTCGGAAATAATAATTTGAAAACCATTTTTATTTTCTTGAATATCAGCCTTACCTCTCATCACAATCCCGCCTTTACCAGTAGCATAAGCGGTTAAAATATCTTTTTTATTATAAATAATACCGCCGGTTGGAAAATCTGGTCCTTTAACAAACTCCATTAAATCTTCAATGCTCGCTTCTGGATTGTCTAGGAGATGAATAATCGCGCCCGATAATTCTCGTAAATTATGCGGCGGAATATTAGTTGACATACCAACTGCGATGCCCATTGTACCATTTAACAGTAAGTTGGGCAGTTTAGCCGGTAAAACTCGCGGCTCTTTGCAAGAACCATCAAAGTTAGGAATAAAGTCTACCGTATCTTTATCAATATCAAATAACATCTCTTCGGCAATACCGGCGAGTTTGGCTTCGGTATAACGCATGGCCGCC
>Ga0214216_1000123_pt1 | contig 33850 bp, 16 predicted proteins | sample TroBogypolimnion_12_FD_153054 | JGI IMG/M metagenome (GOLD analysis project Ga0214216, IMG submission 153054) | Freshwater microbial communities from Trout Bog Lake, WI - 27JUN2007 hypolimnion | ecosystem: Environmental > Aquatic > Freshwater > Lake > Hypolimnion/Profundal zone | place: Trout... | reverse complement strand
GATGTTGAGGTCGTTGTTCAATGTTTTGGAGTTGGTCTTCGTTTTCAGGAAGAGTTTCATGTTTTCGAAGCGGTAGCCCAGACCAACGCTGGCCTCGTTGTTGTACATCTCCGTCGACTGGTTGTTGGTCAGACTCAGAGTAATGTTGCGGGATTTTCTGTATTCGAAACGAGAAGTAAAGTTGTTCAGCCAGGTGATGTCGATGTCGAGCAGGGGATTGAAGGTTTCCGTGATGTTGACGGCCGTGATGTCCTGGAACGGCATGAAGTTGTTCTGGGCATCCCTCACATAGCCAAATCCGTCGCCCGCCGTTTCGTAGTTGAGGTTCGACTGGTAGGAACCGACGTTGTAGGTTGAGCGGTAGTCGTGCAGGATGTTCATGGATTTCATCACATCTTTCAGGATGTCAATTTTGTTCACGGCTCCAGAATATTGAATTCGCCAGTTGGGAAGCATGAATTTGGCCGATGGGAAAGGCGTAAGTTCAACTTTTCTGGCACTTTGACCAGTATACGCTGCAAAAAATGCGGGAATCAGTACCTCCTGGGAGGTAGGTCCGTAACCAGTTGGGAAACCTGTCGTCGGATCGATGACCCCTGGCTGATAGTTGAACCCTGCATTTGGGATTCTGGATTCGTCCAGTCGCTGGGCAATGATTCTCCTGTTGGTCTGAAAGTCGGTCCACCCCTTTGAATCCTGAACGAACGCCTTGCCAAGTTTTTCGAAAGAGGTCCCGATGGAGATGATGGACATGCTGAAGTTCCCGTTGAAGGAGTTGTTGTAGGTATCCCAACCGTTGGTGGCATTGTAGATCAGGAATTCTGAGGCATTTTTCGCAAATATCCTGTTGGCGGTCAAATCGATCTTCAGGTCCGGAATCGGAACGATCTTGGCGCGAATATTGAGTCGGGTGTTGTGGCTCATCGTGTAGGGTTTGCTCATGATGGTATCCTTTGTGACCCAATTCTTGTTGGCAGCCTGCAGCCCGAAATTGTCATCCTGATGACCGAGGATAAAAGGAAGACCGGGTGCCATTGAAGAGACCGTTGCGCCAGGGTAACTGTTCAGGCCAAAAATGCTGCTTCCCGGCAGGTAACCAAACAAGGAGGTTCCACCGTTTTCACTGTAGGAAAAATTAACATTGTAAAGCATCATCAGGAAGCGTGCTGTCAACTCACTCAAATGCAAGGCAGTTGGCGTACTGTTCTCCTTTTTGGCTGTAATCTCCACGGAGGCAGCGGCACAGTCGGCCAGTGGTGTAAAAATCACCCGGTTGTCATTCACTATCTTTACCTGACCGGCGATTGGCTTGCCAGTTTTGTCTGTGACTTTGACCATTACCACCGATGACCCGAGTTTGTGGAAGAAGGAATAGGGCGCATTCTTCCTGAGTTTGAGATTTTGCTCCGTATATTTTTGTGAGGCTGAGGGTTTTTGACCCGTCATATTTCTTTGTCTGTTTTCCTGGACCTCTCTTCTTCCCCTGCTGAACTCTCCGTATTTTTGGTTCACTGCCCGAAGAAATGGCACCTTGTTGTAGATTTTGAGGAAATCAAGCTGCCCGTTCACCTGGAGCGAACTCATGTTGCTGATCGAATTTCCGACCACGTAGTCACTGGTAGTCATGGGTGCCAGGTTCCAGTCGTACCCTGCCTGGTACACGACGGAGGCCGAAGTCCAGTCGAGCAATGGCAATTTATTGATAGGCAAGGTATAGGTGGCATTCCAGGTATGGTGGTAATGGGTGTTCTTACCACCTTCCAGAATCGATTTCCAGATGGTATCACGCCTTGCTTCGTAGGCGTTCTGTGTATTCAGGGTCACTTTTGTCGGATCGCCGATGCGGGAGGCATTGACGGCGGAGAAGTCGATCTTCAAACTTCTCGTCAGATCGAATCTAAGATCATAGTATCGGTTCCAGGTGTAATCTCTTTGGTAGGAGATGGGAAGGACAAAATCAGGATTGGTGATGTTCCTGTATTGAAGTTCACTCGTCAGGTTGTTCATATCCGATCTGAAGGAGATCTGTGCCGGGACGAGGTTAAAATTCAAATCCTTGATGATTTGCAACGGCTTGGCCTTCAGGAAGGGAATGTTTTTAAACGGATCGATGGACTTGGGTTTCCCGTTGAAGTGGTAATTCAGCAGTGTGCGTGTATTGTCTGTTCGTTCAATCAGTGTGTTGACATCCCCGTGCTGGAACTGGTTGTAGGAGTAAGAAAAGGAGAGGTTGGAAAGGTCGTAGAATTTGCTTTCTGATGATTTGTTCGATTTATCGATCTGAACGTTGGTAAAGTTGATGCTCTTCCGGATGTTGTAATCCTGCGACATTTTTTTGATGGAGTCGCGCTCCGCTTTTGTGGCCGCGCTGTTCAGTGCATCTGCAAGTTTGACATCTTTATCGACTGGTGAATATTCCGGCGTGGCAACTGATTTTGAAAAACTCATGTACATCGGAATTTTAATCCCTGATGATGGTTTAAAGAATTTGCCCAGTTCAAGGTTGGTGGAGATATCATACTCTTTCGTATCGTCTATGGAGCGGTTCGACATTTTGGAGTCGATGTCCCCAAATCCTGCGGTGGTCATCCTGCCGGCAAAGGAGTAGGTTCCCAAATCTGCCAGGTTTCCGGAGACGCGGCCAATGGCTGCCCAACCGCCATTTTCCTCAAAGTTGGTCAGTCGCAGTTCGTTCACCCAGACTTCGGCGGAACGGCTTCCAGTGGTATGCCCCTTCCTGTTGCCGATACCTATCATCATGACGCTTATGTCGGAAAGATCCGGGTTTCCCTTGATCTTGATCATGTTCTGGTTGTTGTTGACACCCTGGTGAATCTGTTCGAAGATGTCTCCCATTCCGATCGTGGATCCCTGGGCATGCATCTCTGCATTTCGCTGCAATTTGAGTTGGGGAAGCAGGTCGAGTGGAATGTATACATGATTTTCAGTGGGCCAAACGATGTATCTGTCACTCTCCTTGGCATTGTCGTAGAAACCGGGTGGTGTCAGCTTAAGCGGAATCTCATATTCGTAGTAATTGTAAAGGTAATCGGATCCGATCCGAATGAACAGTGACATCTCATTGTCTCTGAGTGGAGCATTGTCCAGTTTTTCCGCATGCACTTCCAGTTTCAGATTTCTGTAACGCCTGAGGTCGACGGAAGTAGACTTATAGGCCGCCTTTGCCTCGCCCGGTTCTACCTCTGAGACCCGCATGACCATGGATTGTTCGTTCAACTGCCGCAATTGGGCATTCGAAGGGTCAATGACCCTGTCTACTCCCGGAGGCAAAACGTAGTTAACCGGTTTACGGTTGTTGTCTTCCTCAATGTTCACCGCTGAAAGATCCAGCTGTGTCGAGGCAGAGGAGGGAGTACCGTCCGGATTGAGGGACTTTTCGTACCTTCTCCAGTTGGTCCTGACCAGATCAAGGGTTGCAAAACGAAGTACGACAGGTTTCTTCCACCCGTTGACCAGCATCCTCATGAATCGAATCGATCTGAAATCACTGATGGAACCAACCGTACTGTTTGGTTCTGAGATGGGGACTTTGAACTGGTACCAGGTGACAGTTGATTTCTTGCCGCTTTTTAAGGTGATGTCCGCAGTCTGAATGTCGGAGATGTAATTCTTTCCCAACACCATGTTGGCCCTGTCTATTTTGAGGTTGTACTGGAAGTAGGCCTCATTCTCGCTCAGTGTATTGTCGTCATTGATGTCCTCTACGTCGGGAATGGAGGTTGCGGCGGTTGGATAGCTTTCTGTTGACTGTTCGTTGGTAGGAGAGTTCCCTTCTGTGTTGCTGAAAAATTTGTATCGTTGGAGCAAATCTTTTTTCTGGGCATCGTAATCACTTCCCCTGAAGTAGTGAAAGTCATCGCTGGAGGGATCTTTTTCCACTTTGGCATAGGCGGTATCAACAACCAGCGGACGGAGTGAGTTCAGGAAATTCTGGAAAAAAACCTGTTCATCCTTGGAATTTAGTCCGTCGAGTCCAATATCCTGGTAAATTCTTGACTGAGCGGAATTGTCAAACGCCTTGACGAGTGATTGCTGTTTGGAAACCCGTCCCCAGGTGGTCACATCCATCCCCGTGTAATCACCATTGGTGGGAAGTCCGTGTTCAAAAGATTTTCTTCCGTCACGGAGAATATCTTCAGAAACGGATCCCAGGTGAAAAATCAGGTTGCCACCCGGATTTTCGTCTCCCGGCTTGTCTTCCAGGAAGGGATCCATCATCCAGAATTCGATGAACTCCACATTGGTAGCTTCGAAGTCACTGGTATCAATCTTGCGCATGATGCCTCCCCATCTGCTTTCAGGCTTTGCCAGCGACCCGTCCTTGGCTACGCCGGAAGAAAAGGCAGATGGATTGGAGTCGTAATTGTAGGGGCCACGTTCATCGGGATAGAAAGCCAAATCCAGGGTTGGAATATTTGTTGGTTCTCCCACGAGATTTTGCCTGTTTGGAAAGATTTCAGCCTGAAATACCTCCCTGACCCGCTGGTCATCCAGTTTGTTGTTCTGCAGCAGGTAGGAAGGGGCGGTACTCCTTTGCATGTATGGGTCGATGATGTACCAGGAGAGCAGGGCCCTGTTGTAGCCATAGGCCAGATCATTGATCAGGTTGCCTTCGGGAAACTGGGTGTTCCCTTGCGGTGTACTGGCCAATGACCAGCCCACAAAAGATTTGAGATTGATGGGTGTTATGGTTCCTTCAAAGTCATCCAGGTACACGGCTCCCTCCTTGGAGATGGCCTTGGAGTGCCCAGGGAATAGCTTGGCCCACTCCATATCGATGGCAATTTTGGAATCCTCCTTGGTGTGGATAAAAGGAAGAAAATTGACCATCTTGGTAATAAATGGGGAGGTGGCACTGTAACTTCCGTTGAATCCGAGCATGGTATTGGAAATCGGATCGTCGCCGTAGTTCACTTTTTGGGTAAGGGGTTTTTCCAGCAAATACATGACCGTTGAACCGATGTTGAAATTTTTGCTGATTTCGTAGTTCAGATGGGTCCCGAGCATCGTCTTCCGTTGCATGCTGATCAGATCCTGGCTTTCGGTGGAGATGGTAATGGGAGTTCCTGATTCCAGGAGTCCCTGGTTAATCACTTTCACCCTCCCCTGCGTATAATCGACGATGAAGTCGACATCCTCCTGAAGTTGCATTCCTCCAGCCATTACTTTTACCGATCCCCTGGCAATGTTGATGGCATCCAGTGAAATTTCAGAGTTGGAAAGGCCCTTGTAGCTTCCCTTCAGGTGGTACTTGTTTTTTTCCGCATCCTGTTCTGCTGCCGTTCTGGTATCGTTGTACAGTGAGGTGAATACATATTTTGAGATGGCACTTGCATCCCCGTTGAATTTCTTTTGCAGGTTCGAACCAAAGGGCTGCACCACCGGAAAGATGATCCGTCCCTTCGCCGCATCGACCGTGACCCGGTCAATAAAGTCAAAAATACCGTCCGGATAGGGATCCAGCTGACTGTTCAGATTATCGAGATTCATCACATTGAGCAGATTCTTCTCTTTCAGCGGACCATCCGGCAGATAGCTCAAATCTGTTCCTGAGGCATTGTTCCTGTAGAGCACGTCCATTTTAAACTGCTCGCTGGAGAGTCTTTGCGCCTGAATGTTGTAGATGTTTTTCATCATCAGGTCCCAGTTTTTGAACTTTGGGTTCAGATTGGTCCCCTTTAGCATTTTCAGGACAAGGGTATTTGGAGCCTGAATTCCATCTGTTGAAAACTCACCTACTTGGAAAGTTCTACCGTTGGCCGTGTACTGATAGGCAACGGCAAGAATCTCATCCGAATTAAGGGCCATGTTGAGGGAGATGTAACCCAGCTGGCGGTTGATGCTGTATTCAGTCGAGTCGAGGCGCCTTGCATTTTCAATTTTTTCATAATCACGACCAGCGATGAAATCGCGGGCTGACAGTGGTTTCAAAGCCTCGTTCAATTTGGAGATGTCCCTGATGTTGGCATAATTGGTCGTAAGTTCCTTGTAAATTCCACTGATATCGTTGTTGGGGAGTTGGTTAAAGGGATAGCTGAGTCCGGGTGAGTCACCGAATTCGGTGATCGACTGATTCTGCTTGTTGAGACCATTCTCTCCCAGGTCGAGCAGGGCCAGAATGTTGCGTGACTCCTGGAAATGGCTGGATTTGTTGGTGACCCATACTTCAATCTTGTTGATGGTGACAGAGGTCTTCAAGATGGGAATTTCTGACAATGCCTGGTCGTAGGTGTCGAAAAAATGGTGTCCCAGGAAAAAATTCCTGTTGGCATCGTAGTTGGTTGCATTGATGTCAAATTTTGTCTGTTCGGCTCCCCCCGATGTATTGATTACCTTGGTTTCTCCCTTTTGCTGTGAAAAAAGGGTCGAAACGGAGAGCTTACCGAACTGGAGATCCATCTTGACCCCAAACAGGTTGGTTCCTCCCCGGATGAGCGATCCCGTTAATGGCATGGAGACATTGCCTGCCTCCACATTTTTTACGATGTCATCCTCGTTGCCTGAGTAGTTGAGTTTGATTTTATTTTCGAAATCGAAGGTTGCATCCGTGTTGTAGTTGAACCTCATCTTCAACCTGTCACCAATTTCGCCATCGAGGCTTACGTTGATTTTCTGACTAAAATCGAAAGTTGTATTGGTCTGCATTTTGGTCGGGATGGCCGGATTCTCAATTTTGTTGCTCTTGAGGCCGAGTGTCATCTCCACATATCCCTGCGGGTGAATGTTCACTACGCTGCTTCCGAAAACCTTGTTAAAAGCATCTCCGCCAAGCTGAAACTGCGGAATGAGCTGGCCACGCCTGTCGACAGATTGTTGGGAAATCTTTTTCCGCCAGTAGCGGTCGATCGACTCTTTCAGGTCTGTTTGAAGGTATTCGTGCAGGCTGAGTGCCCCGGGTAACCTGTATTCCACGGACCCTGCTTTTTCCGTTAGGAGGTATTGACCGGTTAGTGCATCAAAGAGAATTTCCGTTTTTATGTTGGATGGCTTTTTCAGGTAGAGTGCAGTACTGTCTCTGTCATTCAACCGAGAAAAGGGATTCTCCTTTTTCCTGGCATGGAGATGAACGACTGAAGTGTCGTTTCGGACGGAGTCGCCGGACGGATGAATAAGAGCATCAAAACTCCTGTGCAGAGCAATTGCAGACCCTAAGGATGCATTGCTGTGCCAAAGAAGTGCAAAGCATGCGGAGAGCAATGCCGCAACAAAAGTTTTGAAAAGTACTTTTTTCAATTTGGTCAAAAACTCTTTAGTGCCAATTTGATCAGATTTTCAACGTTGATGGCAGGTTGTTCGGTTAGGACCTGGTCTATCAGTTTTTCTACTGCTTTTTTGTTGAACCCGAGCATTTCCAAAGCTGAAACTGCTTCGGATCGAACCGGATTTTCGCCAGAACGGAACAGGAGATCTCCTGCCGGGATTTTTCCGATTTTATCCTTCAGGTCGATGATCACTCTTTGTGCCGTTTTTACGCCGATGCCTTTGATGTTCTTCAGTAATCCGACATTTTCCGTCAGGATGGCATGCTGAAGTTCATCGGGCTTGTGCGATGAGAGCATCATGATGGCCGTATTTGCTCCGATTCCGTTGACGGATATCAGCAGCCTGAATAGCTCCCGTTCTGACGGATCAAAAAAACCATAGAGAATATGCGCATCCTCCCTGACCACCTGGTGCAGAAACAGTTTGGCCTTTTCACTGCCGTGAAGTTGGGAATAGGTGGTGAGAGATATGTGAACAAAATAGCCAATATCGCCAGCTTCGATAACAATGCCGGCAGGGTTCAGACTGATCACAGATCCTTTGATATGTTCAAACATGAGGGCTGGATTTGATGTGATTTATTCACCTCCTGTACGATCTATTTCGTGGTGTTTCAGTGGATTTTTTGAGAGTTCCTTGTAGATTTTTCTGGATTCAAATACGTCGATGGCGAGATAGATTGCATTCCGGAACGAATCTTCTGAAGCCATTCCCGTACCGGCAATGTCATAGGCCGTACCATGTCCGGGTGAAGTCCTGACAATGGGCAGTCCGGCAGTAAAATTAACCCCGGATTCAAAGGCCAGTACTTTGAAAGGAATCAAACCCTGATCGTGGAACATTGCCAGAATGGCGTCAAATTTCTTGTAATCTCCTGATCCAAAAAAACCGTCTGCGGCAAATGGCCCCAGCGCAATAATACCCTCTTCGTTGGCCTGTTTGATGGCGGGATAGATGATATTCTGATCTTCCATTCCAATCACCCCGTGGTCTCCGGCGTGCGGATTCAGTCCCATTACCGCTATGCGCGGTTTCCTGATCGAAAAATCCTCCAGCATGGTTTTGTGCAGGATGCGGATGTTTGTCAAAATTTTCTCCTTGGTCAGCGTCTGGGAAACTTGTGAAACTGGAATGTGACCCGTTACTACACCCACTTTCAACTGGTCGCTGATCATCAGCATCATGTAATTTTTTGCTGCAAATTCATTGGCAAAAAATTCGGTATGGCCCGGAAATTTGAATTGATCCGATTGAATGTTCTCCTTGTTGATGGGGGCCGTGACGACCACATCAATGTCGCCCGACTTCAGATCCCTCACGGCAGCCTGCAACGAAAGCAGTGCTGCCTCTCCTGCCTCAGGGGTCGATTTTCCCAATTCCACCCTGATCTCTTCATCCACGCAATTGATGATGTTCACTCTTTTCGAGTTGGCATCACGGGCGTGGGTGATCTGATTGAAGCTAAACAGCTCGACATCAAGGGCTTTTCGGTGGTAGGCGGCAACTTTTGGAGATCCATAGACAATCGGCGTACAAGATTCAAGTAACCTACTGTCTGACAGTGTTTTGATAATTACCTCATATCCTATGCCGTTGATGTCCCCATGGGTTATTCCGATTCTCAGTTTATGCTGGTCCATACTCTGTTTTTATTGGTTTGAACGGCAAATTTCCGTTCTCTTTATTTGTCAAATTTAAACTTTTATTCATACATAAGCGGATTAGCCTCTTGAATTTGAACCTGCGTCCATATGCCGGATGAGGGCATTGAAAAATTCGTAAAGCAGTCTCACTCCGGTTGCGGTTCCACCTGCCATGCGGTAGTGGTCATTGGTGTGCAGGAAGGCAGGCCCAGCGATATCGAGGTGAATCCAGGGATAATCAGTAAACCGTTGCAGGAATTTACCCGCGGATATGGCACCGGCCTCACTTCCTCCAATGTTTTTCATGTCTGCAATGTTCGATTTGATCAATTCGTCGTACTCCTCCCAAAGGGGAAGTTCCACCAGACGTTCATTGACTCTTTCGCCGGAAGCCTTGAGTAGTTCGAACAATTCCCGGCATTTGCTGCCCATTGCTGCTATGCCGTGGATACCCAGAGTCATGGCTGCTGAACCTGTCAGTGTTGCCAGGTCAATGACCAGCATCGGGTCGTATCTTTTTGCGTAGCAGAGGGCATCAGCCAGTATCAGCCTTCCTTCGGCATCCGTATTCAGCACCTCTACGGTTGCCCCGTTCGAAATGGTGATGACGTCACCAGGAGTGATGGCATTCCCACCGGGCCGGTTGTCGGTAGCAGGTACCAGGGCAATGAGATGGAGCGGAAGCTTATTTTTGGCGGCAGCGTAAAGGGCAGATGCAACAGCAGCCCCACCGGCCATGTCACATTTCATGTAGTCCATCGATTTGGCAGTGGGCTTCAGGCTCAATCCACCGGTGTCAAAAACGACTCCTTTGCCCACCAAAACAATTGGCTGGGCATTAACTGCCTCTTCCGGCTTCCATTCCAAAACGGAAAATGTAGGCGGATCCAAACTCCCCTTGTTAACTGCCAGCAATCCACCCATGCCGAGTGCTTCAATCTGTTCTTTGCCAAGAATTTCACTCTGCATCCCTGCATCAAGGCTCATTTGCTGAAAAACAGAGGCCAATGTCCCTGCATCCAGGCTGATAACGGGTTCATTGACCAAATCTCTGGCCTTGTATACGGCATCGGTAACCAATGAGAGCTCTTCCAGTTGCTTATCCGTCAGCTCGTCCGCATCGATCAGAAGCTCTTCCAAACTGGTTTTTGCCTTTTCGGCTTTGGAATTATATTTTAAAAATTGATAACTGCCCAACAGGACGCCCTCCACGAAGGCCAGCAGCTTCCCTGAACTTTGCAGCAGGGAGATTACTTCTGCAGATTTGATTTTCTCTTTTTTAGCCCATAGGGCAACCTCATTTCCCAATCTGCGCCAGACTTCCATCAGATGATTTTCTTCCGGAAGGGAGGGTGTTTGTACGATCAGCAACTTGCTGGAGAAACGGTTCACCTCGGTAATACGTTGCTCATTGTTCAGCTTGTCCTGAAGATAACTGCTCTCAGCCTCGCTGAGAGATATTTGGGATAGGTCCGCTGCATCCTTTATCAGAAAGATGCAAATATTAGCGTCTGTTGCAGGAATACTTTTCTTTACAATCATGGTTTTGAATCTACGTTTTTTTGCCTTCAAAAAGGCTTTGGCTCAAAATTACTACCTTTAACCCAATATAAGCAAGGTTAGCAAAAAAGGAATGACGAAAAATTGACACCTAGCAAAATTCCCTGGTTACCATCCGGCAGATGTTAATTTTTCCAAATGTTTCCTGTAATGAATTGTATAACAGCGGAGAACGAAATTGCTTCCGGTGCTGGAAGGATCGGATGTCTGGACGTTTCAGCCATTTCTGCTCTCTTCAATTCCTTCGGGCTTTGAATTGCATTCAGTTTTTTCACTTCTTGTGCCTCATTTTTCATATACTTAACAAAAATTTTGTCATTTTGTTAAATACAATAGTCACAAAATATGTTTGCATCGCTTTTTAAACGGGCCCTGAGCCTGGATCCGCTTTCAGCTTCCGAGGGAGAAATGCTTTTAAGGGAAGCCTCCACTCCGGATCTGATATGGGTAGCCAATTCTTTGAGACAACTTCATAAACCTGGAAAGGTGGTCACCTGGATGATCGACAGAAATGTCAACATCACCAACATTTGCATCTCCGGATGCACCTTTTGCAATTTTCACAGGAAGATCAACGGGGAGGGGACCTATACCACCACTCCTGAGGAGTATATCCAAAAGATTGACCAGATGATTAAGTTGGGCGGCACCCAGCTGTTGCTGCAGGGTGGCATGCACCCCCGTTATGGTTTGAAATTTTACACAGATCTTTTCAGAGATCTGAAGAAGAAATATCCTGGGGTTAAACTGCATGCACTGGGTCCTCCGGAAGTGGTGCACATCGCCAGAAAAGAGCGGCTTCCCTTTCGGGAGATTCTTGTCAGACTGATGGAAGCTGGACTGGACAGTCTGCCGGGTGCCGGGGCTGAAATTCTATGCGACCGTGTCAGAAAGCAGGTTTCACCTGGAAAAGCATCTGCCCGGGAGTGGCTGGATGTGATGAAGGAGGCCCATCAGCTTCACCTGCTTACCTCTGCCACCATGATGTTCGGTCACATCGAAACTCCGCTGGAGCGGATGGAACACCTGGTGAAACTGAGAGAACTGCAGGAACAAAAACCTGCCGGGAGTCCCGGCTTCAAGGCATTCATTCCATGGCCCATTATGTCTGAAGGGACAGCGCTGGGAAAGAGTGCCCAAATCAAACCGACACTACCTGTTGAGTACATCCGCATGATTGCCATCAGCAGGATCATGCTGAACAATTTTGAGAACATCCAGGCCTCCTGGCTGACGGTTGGGAAAGAGACGGGTCAGCTTGCCCTTCATGCCGGAGCCAATGACCTGGGCTCGATCATGATCGAGGAGAATGTGGTCTCAGCTGCCGGGGCATCCTTTACCATGAATGCCGCACAAATGCAAAAATGCATCGAGGAGGCAGGTTTTACTCCCCGGCTTAGAAATCAGGGATATGATTTGATCGATTTGCCTGAAGGAATTTAAATTAATCATTGACTATTCACTGTCAGCGTCGTATTTTGACGGGTCTCCAAATTTTTGCAACCTGTTTGCAGGCAGGCAATAGCCAACAGCTAATAGCTAACCGCCATCCACCTTTTAAATAAACATATTTTGTACCTTTGTACTGAAAATTTGGAAGGAAGACCCTGGGGAATTTGATCATTCCGGAATCATCCGCTCCAAGCTTAACCCGTAAAAGAAGTTACCGAAATGAGAAAATGGCGTATTGAAGATTCTGCTGAACTTTACAACATCAACGGATGGGGAATCAATTATTTCTCCATCAATGAGAAAGGTCACGTGGTTGTTAAACCACGCAAGGACACTGTTGAGGTCGATCTGATGGATCTTGTTGAAGAGTTGCAGTTGAGAGATGTTTCAACACCAGTTCTGCTTCGTTTTCCTGATATCCTTGACAGCAGGATCGAGAAAATGGCCAGCTGCTTCAAAATTGCAGCCGAAGAATATGTTTATAATGCGCAGAATTATATCATCTATCCGATCAAGGTCAATCAAATGAGACCCGTCGTGGAGGAAATAGTCACCCACGGAAAAAAATTCAACATCGGACTGGAGGCAGGTTCCAAACCGGAACTCCATGCAGTGATCGCCATAAATACCGACAACGATTCACTGATTATTTGCAACGGATACAAGGACGAAGACTACATCGAACTTGCCCTGCTCGCGCAGAAGATGGGACGTCAGATCTATCTAGTCATCGAAAAGCTGAGCGAGATGAAGCTGATTGTCAAAATTGCGAAGCAGTTCAAAGTAAAACCCAACCTGGGCATTCGCATCAAGCTTTCCAGTACAGGCAGCGGGAAATGGGAAGATTCGGGTGGCGATGGCAGCAAGTTTGGACTGACTTCAAGTGAACTGCTCGAGGCGCTTGATTATCTCGATAAAAACAAGATGAAGGATTGTCTTCGCCTGGTCCATTTTCACATTGGAAGCCAGGTAAATAAAATACGACGCATCAAACTGGCCATGCGCGAAGCATCCCAGTTTTACGTACAGATGCACAAGAATGGCTTCCACATTGATTTCGTGGATATTGGCGGCGGTTTGGGTGTCGATTACGACGGAACCAGGTCTTCCAGCGAAAGCAGTGTCAATTACAGCATCCAGGAGTATGTCAACGATGTCGTTTCCACACTGGTTGATGTGAGCGAAAAAAACGGGCTTCCACATCCCAACATCATCACTGAATCTGGTCGCTCCTTAACGGCTCACCACTCTGTACTGGTTTTTGAGGTGCTCGAATCCACTTCACTTCCAACTTGGGAAGAGGAAGAAGTCGTAAGCCCGGATGACCATGAATTGCTGAGGGAACTCTATTCCCTCTGGGATACCCTCAACCAGCCCAGGATGCTGGAAACCTGGCACGATGCGCAGCAAATCCGTGAAGAAGCGCTCGACAGATTCAGCCTCGGACTGCTGGATATTGCCACGAGGGCAAAAATTGAAAGATTGTTCTGGTCCATCGCGAAAGAGACCATCCAGATGATTACCGGACTCAAACACGTACCCGAAGAGTTCTTGTCATTACCTAAGTTGTTGTCAGACAAATATTTTTGTAATTTCTCCCTCTTCCAGTCGTTGCCAGATTCATGGGCGATAGACCAGATATTTCCGATCATCCCGCTGGATCGCCTTGATGAGAAACCGGATAGGAATGCAACCATTCAGGATATTACATGTGACTCGGATGGGAAAATTGAGAATTTTATCTCTGCCCGTAGCCAGTCATACAATCTGCCGGTACACTCACTCAAACCGAAGGAACCCTATTACATTGGCGTCTTTCTGGTTGGTGCTTACCAGGAGATCCTGGGTGACCTGCACAACCTTTTCGGGGATACCAATGCCGTCCATGTGTCTGTGGATGAAAAGGGGTACAGCATCGATCAGGTGATTGACGGCGAAACTGTTGCAGAGGTACTGGAATATGTGCAGTACAATCCCAAAAAACTGGTCCGGACCGTTGAAACCTGGGTTACCTCCTCCGTTAAATCCGGAATTATTTCGGCAGAAGAGGGGAAAGAATTCTTATCTAATTATCGTTCAGGATTATACGGATATACCTACCTCGAATAGTCTCGCTACAACATGAGGAGTGCGTTCAAATACGGGCAAAGAGGGTGCAATTTGCATCTGCTTTGCCTTTTTTTTGTACTCTTATTTTTGTCCCGGAATCTCGATGGACAAATCTATCTTCAGACCGTAAAGGGCATCATCCTTGATCAGGAATCCCGGCAACCCATACCTGAAGTTAACCTGAAATTTACGGGACAGGCTTCTGCCTATTCTGCCTTCACCGACCAGAATGGAAATTTCAGGCTGAAGATTCCCAGCGGAAGGTGGGACCTGCTCGTTTCGCGTCTTGGATACCTATCCAAGATTCAAAATGTACAGGTGGGGACCGGGAAGGAGGTGGTACTTGAACTGACCATGGAGGCGAAGCCCTTCGAAACAGCGGAAGTGCAGATCTCTGCGGGTAAAAAATTGTGGTTAACCCCTTCAAGTGGTTCCAGTGTCCGGACTTTACAAAGCCAGGATGCAGCCAGGTTCGCAGGAGGATATTTTGATCCGCTCCGAATGGTGGCCAATTTTGCAGGGGTCACCAGTGGCAACAGCGATGCCAGCAATGAAATTGTCGTCAGGGGCAACTCTCCCCGCGGATTGCTTTGGAGGCTCGAAGGGCTTGAAATTCCGAACCCAAACCACCTCTCCAATGGTGTTGGCAGCAATGGGGGGGCCTACTCCATGATCTCTACCAATGTGCTGGCGGATTTTGATTTTTATACCGGAGCTTTTCCTGCAGAGTATGGAAATGCCTTGTCAGGAATAATGGATCTGAGGCTCAGAAAAGGAAATACAGACAAACAGGAGTTTGGCGTGCAGCTAAGTGTAGTTGGGGCTGAAGCGGCAGCCGAAGGGCCGCTTGGAAAATCAACGGACAACTCTTATCTTTTTAATTTCAGGTATGCCAATTTTGATATCCTGAAAAAATATGGCATCATCAGCATCCAGGACCTGAGCATCATCCCGAGTTCAACGGACTGGGCCATTAAAATGAATTTTCACGGACAGAAACTGGGCGATCTTGAATTTTTTTCTGTCGGCGGAAAGAGCCAAACAGGGAACGACCCCTCCTCCAACAGAAATGAGATCCTGAAAGGAATTAACAACGATGAATTCCTCGAGGAGGATGGACTTGCCGTCTTTGGCCTCAGACACCTTAAAAATTTCAGGGATGGCAAAACCTACATTCGTACCATCGTCGGATTCACAAGGGCCACGGAAAACTGGCACGAAGGTGTGATGGATACCAGTTTCGTTCATATTCTGAACAAGCAGGACTGGATGGTATCTCCCGTGCTGCGGACTTCCGTGATGGTAAACAGAAAAGTAAATGCAAATAGTTCATTTCGCGCAGGCTTTGAATACCACAGAACCTTTGCGGATATGTTCAGCATCAGAAGAGTGTCGAGTACTGCCTTTGATACGCTGGTGGATCAGCGTGCGCAAAACTATTATACGCAAGCCTATTTCCAGTGGAAATACAAACCCGCTGATTTTTTTGAACTGACTCCGGCGCTTCATTCAACCTATACTAGCCTGAACAAGGAATTGACCTTTGAACCAAGGCTGGGGCTTCTTTTTCAACTTCCAGATAACCAATCGCTTAATGTAGGTGCCGGTTTATACTCCAGACAGGAACCGATCCCCATCTATTATTTCAGGGTGAAGGTTGGAAAGATCAGGGAGCTGATCAACAATGATTTGAAGACAACAAAAGCGTTCCATCTTGTGGCCGGATACCGGAAGTCATTTCCAAACGAACTTAAAATATCCCTGGAGGGCTATTACCAGCACTTGTATGATGTACCAGTCAGTGTCTCCGCCTCCAATACCTTTTCGATGGTAAACATATCGGATGGTTTACCCGACAATGATCTGAACAACCGGGGCCTTTCAGACAACACGGGAGTGGAACTTACCGTTGACAAATCCTTTTTCCGAAACTATTACCTGTTGGCAACGCTCTCCCTCTATGACTCGAGGTACAGGGCATCCAACGATACGTGGTATTCAACCTATTACAATTCCAATTTTGTTTTCAATTTTCTGGCAGGGAAAGAGTTTAAGGCTGGGAAATACAAGCAGAACAGCCTGGGCTTTAATCTGCGTAACATTGCCAGAGGGGGATATCGGTATACACCTCCCGATTATATCCTGAGCAGTGTCAAGAAGGGAATCGTCTACAATGTGCAGCAAACTTATGGCTCACATCTGCCCGCTTTCGAAAGGATGGACGCCGGAGTCAACTACCGCATCAACAGGAAAAATTCTGCCTTTAACTTTTCTCTGGACATCCAGAACCTGCTGAACCGCCACAATGTATACAAGCGAAATTTCAGTTATGCAAAAGGAGCAATTTCGCAATCGGATTACAAGCTGATCGGTTTGGTTCCCATCGCCGGACTGCGTTTCGATTTTTGATCAGCGTTGAGGCCTGCATTTTGACTGTGTTTAAAATTAGCTGAATCCTGTCCATTTGATTTTTTCTTCTTGAATCCTTTCTGTTTTCGTGACTTTGGCAGATTAAACAGCTACCAATATTTTACAAAGAAGTAAAACAGTTTTCTGGATTGACGGGCGGGGAAATGAAAAAGGGAAGACCTTTCGATCCTCCCCCTAGAGATAATTATCTAAAAATTATGAAAACACTTAGCCGCATTTGGAGGAACCGCAATCTGTACAGATGAGGCAGCCTTCCTGATAAATGACATTTTCCGAACCACATCCTTCGCATTTGGCATCCTCACAGGAGGTGCCGTTGGGAATGAATTTCTTCAGTGCACGTGCCACACCGTTCTTCCAGGTATTGATGGATTCCACATCGAACTGCAAACTGGTAATGAGTTCAACGATTTTCTGGATGGGCATGCTGTGTCTAAGCACACTGGAGATCAGTTTGGCATAGTTCCAGAAAATTGGATTGAACTTGAAGGACAACCCTTCGATGGTAGTTTTGTAACCACGGTTGTTGACATATTGGAAATCGTAGCGTGAGACTCCGTTTTCATCCCTGTTCTTGATGATCCAGCCGCTGGTTACGGAACGTGGAAGAAGGATACCCTCTTCATCATCGGCCAAACCGGTGAAGATCTCATAGGGTTTTCCATCGATCAAACCGATGAAGGCAATCCACTTCTCCTTGTTGTTTTGAAAGCGTACGATGTCGGCTTCCAGAATTTCGGGACGTTTGGTCGGGAATACTCCCTCTTTCTTCTTGTCCTTGGTAGAGAGCAAAACGCCGGACCTGGAGCCTTCGCGGTAGACTGTCACACCCTTGCATCCGCTTTCCCAGGCCGAGAAGAAGAGTTTTCCAACCAACTCCTCCGTGGCATCCTCGGGCAGGTTGATGGTGACGCTGATGGAGTGGTCGACCCATTTTTGGATTTGCCCCTGCATCCTGACCTTGGCCATCCAGTCAATGTCGTTGGAGGTGGCTTTGGCATAGGGAGATTTGTTGACGAGCTCGTCGATCTCATCGTTGCTATATTTCTTGTTGGACTTGTATCCGTTGATCTCCATCCACAATTTGAATTTGTGGTGGAAGACGAGGTACTCTTCCCATGAGTCGCCCATTTCGTCGACGAAGTCGATTCTTGCCTCCTTGTCGTTTGGATTGACCTTCCTTCTCCTCTTGTAGACGGGCATGAATACCGGTTCAATGCCGGAGGTAGTCTGGGTCATCAGGCTGGTTGTACCTGTTGGTGCGATGGTGAGCAGGGCGATGTTGCGGCGGCCAAATTTGGTCATCTCCTCGTAAAGTTCGGGATCAGCCAGGGCCAGCCGTTTGATGTACGGATTATTCAACTCTTTCTTGGTGTCATAGATGGGGAATGCACCACGTTCCTTGGCCAACATCACCGAACCCCGGTAGGCTTCGAGGGCAACGATTTTGTGCACCTCAACGGAGAAGTCGATGGCGTTTTCTGATCCGTACTGCAGGCCCAAGGCGGCGAGCATGTCACCTTCAGCGGTGATGCCAATGCCCGTTCTGCGGCCATTGATGGCTTTTTCCTTGATTTTTTCCCACAGATTCAGTTCTACCTGTTTGATTTCGTCCAATTCGGGATCGGCAACGATCTTGTCGTAGATGGCATCTATTTTCTCCAGTTCCAGATCGATGATGTCATCCATGATGCGCTGGGAGAGTCTGACATGGGACCTGAAAAGCGGGAAGTTAAATCTGGCATGATCTGTAAACGGATGATCTACATATGAATACAGATTAATAGCTATCAAGCGGCAACTGTCATAGGGGCAGAGTGGAATTTCGCCACAAGGATTGGTGGAAACGGTGCCATAGCCAAGGTCGGCGTAACAGTCCGGAACAGATTCCCGGATAACTGTATCCCAGAAAAGGATTCCCGGCTCTGCCGATTTCCAGGCGTTGAATACAATTTTTTGCCAGAGTTTAGCTGCGTCTGTCTCTTTGGTATAGACAGGTTCGTTGCTGTGGATGGGATATTTTTGATGATAGGTAGTTGCATTTCGGACCGCCTTCATGAATTCATCGTCGATTTTAACAGAAACGTTGGCACCCGTCACTTTCCCCTCGTCCATCTTTGCATCTATGAACTGCTCTGAATCGGGATGTTTGATGGATACGGAGAGCATCAGTGCGCCTCGCCTGCCATCCTGGGCAACCTCTCGGGTTGAATTTGAAAATCGCTCCATGAATGGTACAATGCCGGTAGAGGTGAGCGCGGAGTTTTTAACTGGTGAACCTTTGGGACGGATATGGGAAAGATCATGACCGACACCGCCGCGTCGTTTCATCAGTTGCACCTGTTCCTGATCTACCATCATGATGCCTCCATAGGAATCGGCACCATTTCCAACCACAAAACAGTTGGACAGGGAGCCTGTCTGAAAGTCATTTCCGATCCCGGTCATCGGGCCACCTTGCGGTACGATGTATTTAAATGCTTCAAACAACTCAAACAACTCTTTCTCGGAGAGCGGATTGGGATATTTTTTTTCAACTCTGGCAATTTCCGAAGCCAACCTGTGGTGAAGGTCATCGGGAGTGAGTTCGAACAGGTTTCCATAAGAATCTTTCAGGGCATATTTATTGACCCAAACCCTGGCAGCCAGTTCATCCCCCTGAAAATATTTGAGTGAAGCATCGAACGCCTCTTCTGTGGAGTAATTTTTTAAGGCACTGTTTTTTTTCATAGCGGAGACGTCTTTTGTTTCCATGGCTTAATTTTTCGTCGAACAAGTAAAGATTCAGGTATTTCAGTTGGATAACCGGAATGAAGTATGTCTATTTTTCAAGGGTAAAGATAACCACAAAGTCATTTTTCCGGACAGTTAATTTCCGTAATGAAAAGAAAAGTTATCAACTTGCGAGTGTTAGTAGACATAAAACCAGACAGATAATTTTTTTTTCAACTCAAAAAGTTGCCAAAAAAAAATTTTCCGTGAAATTTTCCGTAAAAGAAAGTGGAGAAGGGGGAGCGGGGAAATTCTAATTTTTGAAAAAATAGCGGACAATCTGTTCGGTGGCTCCGCGGTTACTTTCAACGTATTGTGAGGCACAAAGGCTCTCTTTTTCCAACCTGACAGGGTCAGTCAGGTAACTTTCAAAAAGCAGGCTTAACTCATCGTAATTGGCGATGGTATGGGCGGCACCCAGCCTGATCATCTCAGTCGCCTCGTGAAACTTGTGGTAGTCCGGGCCAAAAACAACTGGCATTCCGTAAACGGCCGGTTCGAGAATGGAGTGGATTCCGGTGGTAAATCCTCCCCCGATATAGGCTATTTTTGCATACCTGTACACTGAAACAAGATAGCCGTATCCATCAACAATCAACACATCTGCCTTTTCAAGTTCTTGCGCCGTTGAATCGGCTGAATAGCGAACATAGGATCTTTTCAGCAGGGTAATAATCCGCTCCAGAGACTTTTCGTTGACTTCGTGCGGAGCCACGACAAACTTGATGTTGTGGCTGCAGTTGTTCACATATTCCAAAAACAGGCTTTCGTCTTCGGGCCAGGTGCTGCCGGCTACGATGACCTGCCTGCCATGACAAAATTTTTCCACTTTGGGCAGATCGGCGGAGGCCCTGGCAATCTGTGCAACCCTGTCAAGCCGGGTATCTCCGTTGATGGAAACATTTTCAAATTTAAATTTGACCAGAATATCCCATGAACTTTTGTTTTGCACAAAGATGTGGGTGTAGGCATTGAAGGCTTTTCTGAACCATTTCCCCCAGGGTTTGAAGAAAAACTGCGAAGGCCGGAAGATGGCAGAAAAGAGGTAAGTGGGTATCTCCCGCCTCTTCAGCTCCGTTAAAAAATTGAACCAGAACTCATATTTAACAAAGAATACCTTGTCAGGCTTCACGATGTCAAGGAATCTTTTTGCATTGCTGGGAGTGTCCAGGGGAAGGTAGCAGACATAATCGGCCAGCGGATAATCTTTTCGAAGTTCGTAACCGGAAGGGGAGAAAAAGGTAAGTAAGATCCGGTATCCCGGAAAATATTTTTTTACCCCCTCGATAACCGGTCTGGCCTGTTCAAACTCACCCAGAGATGAAACGTGGAACCAGAGTAGCTTCTCATCGTCCGACCCCACCTCTTTTTGCAGCCTTTCAAACAGGTTTCTTCTGCCTGCAAGCCATTTTTTTGCCTTGGGATTCCTGCACGAAACCACCCAGATCAAAAACCGGTATACCTGAATTCCTGCATTGTAAAGCAAACGCATCATCGTTTGTGACGGTTAAATATTAGGAACTATCCCTGACTAATTAGTTTAACGCAGATTTTTCCTGATGAAAACCCGTGTCTTCTGAAAGATTCAGCCCATTGGCGGCTGCAACGGCCAGCTTGTCACACCGCTCATTGCCCGGGATGGAGGCATGCCCCTTGACCCAGACAAACTTTACCGTGTGAAGCTGATATATTTCCCAAAAGCGCATCCAAAGATCACTGTTTTTCTTCCCTTTGAATCTGTTTTTGATCCAGTTGAGCAACCAGCCTTTTTCAACGGCATCGACTACATACCTTGAATCTGTAAAGACGGTTACCTGACTATTTTTATGTTTCAATGCCTCCAACCCGACGATGACAGCCATTAGCTCCATCCTGTTGTTGGTGGTGAGGCGGAATCCGGCAGATAACTCCTTTTTGTGCTGACCATGCAGCAGGAGCGTACCATATCCCCCTGGTCCGGGATTACCCAAAGAGGAACCATCCGTGAACATGGTGATGGTTGGTGACGGTTCCTCTTTCATGGTGCCGGATCAATCAATTTCGGAATTATTGTGCGATGGTCATTTCGTCGACCAGGTGTTTGGCCCCGGCATACTTGTCAATGATCCACAAGACAAAACGAATGTCAACATTGATGCATTTCTGCAGATCTGCCTCGTAGGCAATGTCTCCACTCATGGCTTCCCAGTTGCCGTCGAAAGCAAGGCCGATCAGCTCGCCATTGGCATTCATCACAGGGCTGCCTGAATTGCCGCCTGTGATGTCGTTGTTGGTGGTGAAGCAGGTATGAAGCGTTCCGTCCTGATCGGCATATCTGCCATAATTCCCGGCGTGGTACATATCAATCAGATGCTGCGGAAAATCAAAATCTGCATCTCCGGCAATCCCTTTCTCCGCATATCCTTTCAGGGTGGTGAAGTAGTTGTAGTGCACACCGTCGCGTGGATTGTAGTCTCCGACTTTGCCATAGGTCAGCCTCATGGTGGAGTTGGCATCCGGGTAGATGTTTTTATCCTTGTTCATTTCGTTCAATCCCGCCACAAAAAGTTTTCTGCCATTTTCGAGTCCTGCAGAAGATTTACGGTAATCCTCCCCTACTGTTTTCATGGCGTTCATCATGGATAACATGACCGAATAAACAGGATCCTTGTCCAGGATCTTTTTGGATGGATTGTTCAGGAAGGCAATCATTCTTTGCTGATCAGGGAAGATGCTTTTCTTGTAAATGCGGGCAGCATAGGCGGCAAAATTCCCCCTGTATTTGTTTTTTATCTCGGCCATAAAGGTGGGCTGGTATTTTGCAGCAACCTCTTCAGCATACATTTTGGTAAGGACTGCCGTGATCTTCTGGTCTGTGGCGGCATCGAAATCCTTGTAGAACTCATCGATGGATGCCTTGAATTTGTCGGCTGCTGACTTGATTTTTGCCTTGTCGTTTCCTTTTAATTCTTCGTAAAGGGAGCCAATGCCCATGGAGAACCTGAAAACTTCGGGACCACCCAAAAGTGCTTCCCGCGAATATTCCATGGCGACTTTGTCGTCAACCGACTGATAGGATTTTGCGATGCTGTTCAGCGCCTCCCCGTATTTCGCCTTTCTGGCTGGGTCGCTGTTTACCCAGGCAGTAAATTCCTTCTCAATGGCCAGTTTTTTGTCAATAACGTTGAGGGCAGTCAGACCCATGTTTTGGCCAATCGAATATTTGTAGTAGTTGGAACTTCCTGCAAATTTGGAGGCATACTGAATTCTGTTTTTGTCACCTTTGGCCATGTACTCCTTGATGATGTCCAATTTGGCAGACCTGGCCTTTATTCGGATGTTGTTGACGATGTCCATCGTATTCTTCAGTCCAAAAGAGGTGAGGTAGCGGTTGGTCCTGCCGGGATAGCCCAAAATCATGGTAAAATCATTCATCTGAACTCCCTTTAAAGAGATGGGCAGGTGATGTTTTGGATGATAGGGGACATTCTCCTTGGCATAATTGGCAGGTTTACCATCCGGGGCGCAATAGATCCTGAACATGGAAAAGTCACCTGTGTGCCGCGGCCACATCCAGTTGTCGGCTTCTCCGCCGAATTTGCCGATCGACTGTGGAGGAGTTCCGACCAGACGGATGTCACGGAAAGTTTCGGTTACGAAAAGATAAAAGACGTTGGCTTCAAACAAGGGCCTGACCCTGGTTTCGTATTTGGTGGTTCCCTTGGCCTCTTTTTCGATGGCAGAGATGGCTTTGGCCATTTTTTCCTGACGGGTAGAGATGGACATGGTGTCTGAAATTCCTTTAAGTACCTGGTTTGTAACGTCTTCCATTCTTACCAGGAAAGTGACGCTCTTGCCGGGATTTGGCAACTCCTCCTCGTGGTTTTTGGCCCAAAATCCATCCTTGAGGTAATCGTGTTCGACGGAGCTGTGTTTTTGAATCTCCCCAAATCCACAGTGGTGATTGGTAAGCAGCAAACCATCGGCGGAGACGATTTCAGCGGTACAGGATCCATAATCCATGGCCACAACCGCATCTTTCAGACTAGAGTTGTTGATGCTGTAAATCTGTTCGGCACTCAATTTCAATCCCATCGAATGCATCTTTTCAATGTTCAGCTTCCCGATCAGGGAAGGCAACCACATTCCTTCGTCTGCCTTCACCTGAAGTGAGAGGAAAAGAATACAGGCAAATACAACCACCAAGCTCTTTTTCATATGTCTGTGTTTTTTTTAATTGGCTCCCTATGATGGGGGAGAACTGGCTACAACATTAGATTTCTTGTTTTTAAGGTACTCCTCTCCCGGTTTTATCCGGGTCTTCTGGTTTTTTGTGCGCAATGAAAGCACACCGCCAAAAAGGAAATCACCTCCTTTCAAAAGAAACGGTAAAATTAATTTTATTTAGACACAAATCCCGTGAAGCCAGCTTGAAAAGAATCTGAATAAGCTGCCCACACCGACACTTTTTACTTAATAATACCCAATGACTTACCCACTTTTTTGAAAGCAAGAAGTGCTTTTTCGAGATGGGCTGGCTGATGGGCCGCAGACAGTTGCACCCTGATCCGCGCCTGGCCTTGTGGCACAACAGGGTAGTAGAACCCTATCACATAGATTCCCTCCTGCAGCAATTGCGCGGCAAAATCCTGTGAAAGTTTTGCGTCGTAAAGCATTACGGCACAGATGGCCGATTTGCTCGGCTTGACATCGAAACCCGCGGCAACCATTTCGGAAATGAAGAAGGAGGTGTTCCGATGAAGCTTATCCTGAAGTTCTGAAGTTTCTGCCATCATCTCAAACATTTTGATTCCGGCATTGACTACTGCCGGTGGAAGAGAGTTCGAAAAGAGGTAGGGTCTCGATCTCTGCCTGAGCAGTTCAATCACCTCCCTGCGACCCGTGGTAAATCCGCCAAGTGCTCCACCGAAGGCTTTGCCCAGAGTTCCAGTAATGATGTCCACTTCGCCGCGGATGTTGAAAAGTTCAGTTACACCCCGGCCGGTTTTGCCTACAACTCCTGCCGAGTGGCACTCGTCGACCATAATCAGGGCATCGTATTTTTTGGCCAGCAGATTGATCTGGTCCAGCGGAGCTACATTGCCATCCATGGAGAAAACGCCGTCCGTGACAATGATCCTAAACCTTGCCTCCTTCGCAAGGATCAGTTGTGCCTCCAGATCCTTCATGTCGGCATTGAGGTACCTGTACCTCTTGGCCTTGCTCAGGCGGACACCGTCGATGATGGAGGCGTGGTTCAGGGAATCGGAGATGATGGCGTCCTCTTCCGAAAAGAGAGGTTCAAAAATACCGCCGTTTGCATCGAAGCAGGCGGCATAGAGGATGGTATCTTCCGTTCCGAAAAATTCTGCTATTCTTTGTTCCAGTGTTTTGTGGAGATCAGTCGTACCACAAATAAAACGGACAGATGACATTCCGTACCCGTGTGTCTGAAGAGCGTCCGAAGCGGCCTGAATCAAAGCGGGATGATTTGAAAGCCCAAGATAATTGTTCGCACAAAAGTTCAAAACTTCCTGACCGGAGGAGAGCCGTATCACTGCATCCTGTGGAGAGACAATCAACCGTTCACTTTTATAGAGTCCTGCCTCACGGATGGATTGAAGTTCGTTTTGGAGATGCTCTTTTATCTTTCCGTACATAACTGAATGTTTTTTAATGATTTCGAAAATAAGATCAGAAAATTGGATGATCTTCATACAAAATTATGCTAATTTTATGATCGCATTTAAAACTTTCCTCATGTTTTGAACGGAGCAGGTCATTTTGGTCAAGAAAATAGCCTGTATCTACGTGATAGAGGAGGTTTTTGATAAATTATAACAGCTAATCAAAGTCTGATGAAAAAGAAAAATAGTTTTTTGCCCTGGATTGTCGGCCTGGGGTTGGTGGTTATTGTGATCCTGCTGGTTGGAAAAAAGAATGGCTGGTTCGGCAAGGATGTTACCCTAAAGGTGGCTACTGAAAAGGTGGAGATTCGCGATATAACCGAAATCATCACGGCCAATGGGAAGTTAAAACCCCAGATCGAGGTTAAAATAAGTCCCGAAGTACCTGGTGAAATCATCGAACTTCCTGTGAAAGAGGGCAACAGGGTCAAGAAAGGAGACCTGCTCGTGGTGATCAAGCCGGACATCTATCAGTCCAGCCTGAGCAGAATGGAAGCAACACTCAACACGCAAAAGGCGAGATTGGCCCAGGCGGAGGCACAACTGATCGAAAAGGAGCTGAATTACAACCGGGCAAAACAGCTGCTGGAAAAGAAAACCATTCCAAAATCTGAATTTGAAACGACAGAAGCGGCCTGGAAAGTGGCCATTTCTGAGGTCCAGGCTGGCCGGTATTCCGTCAAGAGCGAGGAATCAAGCGTGCGGGAAGCCGCTGCAAACCTGACAAAGACAAAGATTTTCTCACCCATTGACGGAACGGTTTCCAAACTGAATGTGGAGAAGGGGGAAAAAGTGGTTGGGACCAACCAGTTTGCCGGAACTGAACTGATGACCATTGCCGACCTGGCCACCATGGAGGTTCGGGTAGAGGTAAATGAAAATGATATCGTGAAAGTGCAAAAGAACGACACTGCGATGATTGAAATCGATGCCTATCTGAAAAGGAAGTTCAAAGGGATCGTCACAGAGATTGCCAGTTCTGCCAATGTTACGGGTACCACCGTTGATCAGGTAACCAACTTTAATGTGAAAATACTGTTGCTTGCTAAATCCTACAGGGATTTGATAGAAAAGGATTCACTGAAATATCCATTTTTGCCCGGAATGTCAGCTACGGTGGAGATTCAGACGAATACACGCAAAGGCATCATTTCTGTTCCCATCCAGGCAGTAACTACCCGCGGAGCTGATGGGACAATCAAAAAAGCAAAAGACCAAATGGAAAAAGAGGGAACCGAAGATACAAATTCCAAGGAGGTTGCTCCCGTTGAACCTGTACAGCAAGAGGTTGTTTTTGTTGTCAAGAATAAAATGGCCTGGAAGAAATTGGTAAAGACAGGAATTCAGGACAATACACGCATCGAGCTTTCAGGCGGCATAGCCGTGGGGGATGAAGTCATCGTGGCACCTTATGGACTAATATCCAAAACACTTAAAGATTCTACCGCTGTTGAAGTGGTTAAAATCGAGGATCTTTACCAAACCAAGAAATAGCCATTTATCCCGCTTTACCTTGGGAAATGCACGAGTTACTCGTGCATTTTTTTTTGCCTCCCATGCAATTTGTATTTGATTTAAATTGAAATAGCATTAAACAATAATATTAATTCAAGTTGACAACTAATCAGCTGTTGCTGTGAAGGATACTTTGATTAACAACTCAATTCAATCTCATATAATTATTCCGGCATACTGTATAGTTATACCTGAAATCCAAAGTTAGGAGCCCAATTCCAAGAAAGGTCGATTTATCATAAGGAAATTCCCGTTTTGAATTGTTATAAATAGAGGTTAAATCAAATTTTTAAAAGTTTAAGCACTAATTATTTACCATAATAATGGGAAAAACATAGTTTTTTGCCAGGTTACAATTTGACTTGTTACAGTATTAACAAGGTAGTTGGGTATTTCCCTTAAATATGCGACTCATGTTGTACGAACAAACGAACAAAATTTGCTGGTCGCTGGCCGGACCGGATAATGTGCCTTCTATCGGAACATATGTCCTTGGTTTGTGGCAGGTTTTTTGTAAAAAGTTCAGCAGGTCAATCAGCAACGCTCGCTATTTTCTGTTTGTTCTAATTTGCTCTTTTTCCTTTCCTGCACTGACTTCTGGGATTGCTTCTGCCCGTTCGATTCCCGTTCCGTCATCGGAGTCAATTCTCCGGTGCCTGCAGGCACCCTTAGAAGCAAACACCTTCCTGCTGACTTTAACTGCCACCAATGTTTCCTGCAAGGGTTCAGGCTCTGGTTCCATCATTTCATCTGTTTCAGGCGGATCCGGTGGAACGGTTACCTACACGCTGATGCCGGGATCGGTCTCAAACGTTACAGGTATTTTTGCAGGTTTGGTTGCCGGAACTTACACCGTCACTGCGGATGACGGGGGAATCCTTGCCAATGCATCCGTTTCAATAACCGAGCCAGCCATCATGCTCACCTCTTCCATCCTCACACAGGTCAATGTTACCTGCCATGGTGGAAACGACGGAAGAGTGACCCTCGCCGGAAATAACGGCACTCCAGGCTATGCCTTTAGTTCTGATGGAGGCGTAACCTATCAGCCCGGCGGAACATTTGGCTCATTGGTGGCCGGAACCTATCTGCTCAAGGTCAGGGATGCAGCCGGATGCACGGTCAATCAGTCAGTGACACTGACCGAGCCTGCCACAGCAGTTACTCTGACTGTTTTATCGCAAACAGATGTCAAATGCAGTGGAGGTTCAACCGGGGCAGTGACCATAACCGGAAACGGTGGTACGGCAGGTTATTTGTATAGCAAGGATGGCGGCGTCACTTATCAGGCAAGCGGAATTTTTGGTTCCCTGTCGGCCGGAACCTACCAGTTTGTGGTGAAAGATGCAGTGGGATGTCTGGATTCAAGGATACTTCCAATTGCAGAACCTGCTGCCCCCCTGACTGCCTCCATTGCTGCTCAAACAAATGTTTTATGCAAGGGTGGCAACTCCGGCATTGTCACGATCGCTGCCATAGGAGGAACAGCAGGCTATACCTACAGCAAGGATGGCGGAGCTACTTACCAGGCAAGTGGAAGTTTTTCAGGCTTGATTGCAGGTTCTTATACATTGCGGGAAAAGGACAGCAATGGATGCCTTTTTGATCAACCAGTAGCAGTTACTGAACCGGCAGCTTCGCTGACAGTAGTGGCATCAGCGAATACACCAGCCTGTAGCAACGGCATATTGGCACTCACGGCCACAGGCTCAGGAGGAACTGGTCCTTATTCCTATAACTGGACGGGACCAAATGCATTTTCAAGCATTCTTCAGAATCCCTCCATGGTGTGTCCTTCTTCCAGCGCTGCCGGAAACTATGTGGTAACCATCAAAGATGCAAATAACTGCACGGCCGTAAATTCTGTTTCGGTCACAATCAATTCTGCACCAGTTGTTACGGTGAATGCCTCCATCAATACCATCTGTGCAGGGGGATCCGTCACGCTTACCTCTTCCTCAAACATCCCACCACCTCCGGGTTTACCCGCACCCATTCTGACCGCTACCAACAATTCAACAGGAGGCACTCCCGCCAATGCGGCCTGGACGATTCAAAATGACGGCTATGTAACCAATGGACTCACCTTTCATTCCAACGATAATTCTCAATTCTACCTTTCAGACAGCAGATCACAAAATGGGACCAAGACTGAGACCATTTTGAAAACGCAGGCATACAATACGATGGGCTATACTAACCTGTCACTGGGTTTTTGGCATTATTTCAGGTTCAATGGTTCTGCCAATGAATCAGCAAGTGTTCAAGTCTCAACGGATGGTACACTCTGGACCACGGTGGCAAGCTACAACTCTACCATTGGCGCCTCCAATTCTTTCAACAACGAATCTGTCAATCTGATCGCTTATGTTAACAAACCCCAACTATACATCAGATTTTACTATTACTCGGATGCGAGGGCACGTTACTGGGCCATCGATAACATTTCGCTTTCCGGAACCTCTACGGTTGGGCTACCCGTCATCTCCTGGAGCTCAAATCCTTTAGGGTTCAGTTCAGTCCTCTCCAATCCACCTGCTGTCACACCCGCTGCAACTACAGTCTATTCTGTCACCTATACCGATCCTGCTACGGGATGCAGCAAGACTGCCTCCACAACCGTGGTGGTAAATCCGGCACCTGTCATTGCCATTCAACCCAATTATTGTGCTGTTCCCGGACACGTCAGATTAACGGCAAGCGGCGGTACTACCTATACCTGGACGACCGGGGAGACCACCAATCCAATCCTGACAGACATAGCGAATACTTATGGTGTAAGTTCAACGAATGCGTTTGGTTGTACCGGATCTGCCTTTCTTCCAGTATCAACGGAATTGGTGACCAATGGAGATTTTTCATCCGGAAACAGTGGATTCACCAATGCTTATGGTTATACAACCGCAGCCAATGGTCTCCTCCCTGAAGGCCTTTATGCCGTCGGGACGGATCCAAACTATTATCACAACAACTTTTGGGGACGTGACCATACTACAAATTCCGGGAATTTTCTGATTGTGAACGGAATTGGATCAGCGGGTGTGGTGGTTTGGCAGGAGACAGTCACCGTATTGCCCAATACGGATTACTATTTTTCGGCCTGGGCCATCAGTTTGAATTCCGTTGCGCCCTATGCCAACCTGCAATTCAATGTCAACGGTTCCCTTGTGGGAACAACGGCACCACTCGCAGCAAGGGCTGCCAACAACAACCCACCCTACAACTGGCAACGATTTTATGGAAACTGGAACAGTGGTGCGGCTACCTCAGCGGTGATCCAGATCGTGGATTTGCAAACGGCTCTGGGCGGCAATGATTTTGGATTGGATGACGTCTCTTTTGGGACACTATCACCAATCCCTTTTTCCATTTCCCCAATTGTTAATCCATCTGCTTCAATTTGTTCGGGAAATACAATGTATTTGAAAGCCAATATTTCCGGAGGAAGAGCTCCGATCACCTTTTCGTGGACAGGACCCAACGGATTTACATCTGCCTTGAAAGATCCTGTGATTCCCAACATTTCCGTGGCCTATTCAGGTCTTTATACGTTGTCAGTCACCGACGGATATGGATGCGACCCCGTTATCAGCTCGACCAATGCGGTAATTAATCCAACGCCTGTTCCCTCCATTTCCTCCCTGAATGGTCTGGGGACGATATGCCCGGCCTTTCTGGGGAAATATTGGACAACTTCGCAAACAAATGTGGTCAATAATTGGAGTGTCACAGGCGGAAATATAGTTGGATCGGCCATCAAGGATACTGTTAACATCCAATGGACCACTACTGGCAATGGTTTTATTACCCTGACTGCCGCCAATTCTGTAAGTGGATGCGATTCAACGATTACAAGGTCGGTACTCATCCAGGATCTGATACCTCCAGTTCTTGGCTGTCCGGCTTCCCTCAATTTACCAGGATGTGACGAAACGGCATTGTCAGTACTTCCATACTCCGCAACGGCGACAACCATTTCCTATGCCCAGTTTCTGGTAGCCGGAGGAACCGCCTCCGACAACTGCGGACTCTCTTCCTTCACCTATCAGGATAGTAAGTCGGGTGCACATCCTGTGGTCATTCAACGTACTTTTACGGCTACGGATTATGCCAACAACAAAAGCAGTTGCACACAACAAATTGTTGTGGCTGACCTGACTCCGCCGGTATTGCCTAACCCCTCCTCTTTCGGATTTTGTGTCGAAAATCTTATCTCTGCAGCGATTGTATCCAATTTACTTAAAATCAATCCAACGCCAGACTATTTTCTTTTCAAAAAGGGGAGTACTGCACTCGATCTGGATCCCGCCGGATTTGCCGATAATTGCACACCTTCCAATCAGTTGATATTGCACTGGAGAGTAGATTTTTCTGTGACAACTCCTCAACCATCGATTTCCGGAACCGGAGAACCTTCGCTTTACTCCTCTGATATACTATTTCCCGGAGACGGTGCAACATTTTCGGATGTAATCCACACCATCACCTATTGGTTGGTTGACAGTTCCGGCAATGAATCGACTCACTGGGCGGTACCTGTTACCATACATCCCAGACCCGCTCTTTCCCTGCAATCCAGCCCTTTAATTCAAACGATTGATACCAACACAAAAATTTTAAGTTATGCACAAAACCACTCACAAAAACAGAGAAATTGAATCGTTATGCTAAAATTCGGTTCACTGGAAAAATTTAAAAGTGACCTTAAAATCCATTTTATTATCAAATTTTTTTCTCCCTTAATTTTTTTTATCATGAAACAATTGATTCTTTTGGTTTTGGTAACCGGGATGGTTGCCACTTCTGCGCTTGGTCAAACTGCTGTTACCGGATCTGCGCCCCAGCCTACAACCTGTACGGATGATCCATTGCATCCTATTGCAGGTAAGCCGTATGATTATTCCGCCATTCTCAATCCTGCCGGCGGAAATACCTATTGGTATGCAACAAAGTCAACTACGTTTGTCACGGCAGGAGCAAGAACAGCCGTTGAAATTCAAGCTGATGGTACGACGATCCAAACCGGAGCCACCAACTACCGCACTGCCGGAGCCGGAGCAGCTTCTCCCACAAAAACAAATGTCACCTGGACTTCAGGCGGACTAAAAGGGGTGGATGCAACAGCCAATCCGCTGTTTATGGTGCTGGAATACAAAGGTCCTACCTGTTCAAACAACATGAAGGTCTTTCAGATTTTGCCGAAGAATGCTTTTACAGTGGATATACTCAACATCAAAAGCAATGGTTTAACTCCCCTCGCATATGGTGCAAATGATTCACAATGCTATGCCGACATAGCTTCTGCGAAATTTGTTGCACCCAATATGGTCTACGATTATGGAGTAAATAAACTCTATTTTGAAGTGGTTGCAGCCAATTTTACCGGTTCCTTCACACCATCGTTTAAACTATCCGGGTTGAAAACCGGCCAGACGGCACTGGTTGAGTGGACAGTTGACAAAACTTTCTCGGGAGGATTCAATGCACTGGGTGCCGCACAAAATGCGACAACAGGTTCTGTTCTGGATTTTGCAGGCACTGCAGTTACCACCAATGTAGCCAACACCTCTCTTGGTGTTTCAGTCTATGTCCGGGTAACGGTTACGAATGGTCTTTACGAAGGTCTCACCGACGACAATGTCTCCCTGGCCGTTGAGGCAGTTAACGCTGCAGGTGATGCAGACATAGACAATGCAACCTGTGCGGCTCCGGCAACTCCTTACGAAGACGTGGCTACACAAACGCTCAACATGCGTCCGACTGTTACCAGCGATCCGGCTACCGGAGCATTTGTGACCCAAACATTGCCCTAGGAATTTTTCTCTTCAACGGAGATCAATATCCCTGTTATTCGTGTGAATAAACGGGGATCTGAATTGCATGGCAAAGACTCACTTTGCATGGAAGTGTTAGGTGTATTCATTTTGAGTGGATAAAAGTTCCTTAAAGATGAACTTTCGCCAAATAGTACCTGACAATTGCCAGAAAATTGGAAAAAAGTCATGGTAGTTCATTACTGCAAAAAAGGAGCGTCCAATTTATCCGTCTGAAGAGAGGGCAACCTTCCAGGCCGGATGGATTTCACCTGTCCTGTTGCCGATTCTGCATGAAGCATACTCGTCCATTATGTCAATTAAATTCATTGGATTGAAGTCCCTGTGACGGACAGGGGACGCGGTTCACTGTATTAATTTTTATCGTTGAATTATGATTAAGATTCTCATAATTAAAATGATATATGTCTAATTGATGAAATTTTACACCTGGTGTAAATTTGCAGTGCTGGTCTTGCTGCCAGTCCTGTTTGTTGCGGAATATTCCGCTGCACAGGGTAGTATTGCGGTTTTTGCGGGGCAATGGAAGAGCCTTGCGGTCCTGCCTGGAGCGGGAGATACTTATGCCTGGAGGATTTTTAATAAGCCAACTTTCAGGACAGAGGATCTGGCCACTTCCGATGAGGTGGAATATAATTCAGGTTCAAACTTGCCAGCATTACAGGCATTGTGGAAAAAGCAGGGAGACTTTTATTTCACAGTCACTGTTTTCAACCAGAAGGGATGCAAGAACATGAAAGTTGGACATGTTAAGGTATTGTCTCCGGCCATTCAGGCAGTTGCCGGAAGAGATACAGCAACCGGCATCTGCAGTACCCTGATTTTGGATGCCTCACAATCGACGGGCGATGAACTATCCTATCATTGGGATATGCTGGATCAGGGGGGAGTACTCCTTCCCAACAATGGCGTAACCGTTAGCCTCTCCCTGTCGCCAACCTATGCAGGGGATCTTCCTTTGAGCATCAGGATCAAATTGACCGTCACGGATAAATTTGGTGCCGCAGCCATGGACACGATAAAAGTTACTTTCGTATCTCCACCCGTCGTGGGAATCGTCTATCCGACGAATCCAAACAAGGATGGTTCCATGTTGATAGATGGCAGTGCCTCCACAGGCCAGGGTCTCAAGTACCAATGGAATGCAACAAAGGGAGAAATTATAGGGGATACGAATAAATCACAGGTACTGATCCGGGGAGCCGGTCTGTATTCGCTGGAGGTAACGGATGCATTCGGATGCAAATCACTTAAAATTTTCCAATTTCCGTTTGAACAGAACGATTTGGCCGTCAATGCTGATTACGTGAGGACCTCCTGGCTGGACTCCATCCACATTCATGTTTTAAACAACGACTATGATTCCAGAAATGACATTGACAAAAACACCCTTACGGTTACCAAAAGACCAAACTATGGCACGACAAGGATTGGTCCGGATGGTACCGTCATCTATACGCCAAACACCCACAAGGCCGTTGTGGACCAATTTACCTATCAAATTTGTGACTCAGCCAACATTTGCGGGAGTGCCCAGGTGACCGTTGAAATTTTTGACGGACCCGTGTGGATTCCGGAAGCGATA
>Ga0214216_1000117_pt1 | contig 34623 bp, 45 predicted proteins | sample TroBogypolimnion_12_FD_153054 | JGI IMG/M metagenome (GOLD analysis project Ga0214216, IMG submission 153054) | Freshwater microbial communities from Trout Bog Lake, WI - 27JUN2007 hypolimnion | ecosystem: Environmental > Aquatic > Freshwater > Lake > Hypolimnion/Profundal zone | place: Trout... | reverse complement strand
ATCTATCTGCATGTACTGACCGTTCCATGTGCCGATTCCGGTTTTGCTTAACCAGCAAAGAAAGTTTGGGGTACATACCACCGATCTGTTTGATAATGGCGAATCATACTTGTTTACAATGGTTTTTATGCCATAGACAAGCGTTCCTCCGACATAATTTACCCTGTAAACGGCTGAAGACGAGAAAATGTAAATATTGCCATTCCAGTTTACAGCGTTATTGATATCATCTTCGCCAGGAATTGAAAGGCTTCCTGATAAGGTCGTTGCAGTTACATCCCAGTTGGTATAATCCTCTCTATCTGACCACTGGATATTCCCTTTATTCCCAAGAGGACAGATTGCAAACAGGAATCTTTCGTCCGATGTGATACTCCATGACACACCATTTGGCGCATTTGGACAATTTGTAAGAATTGATGCTCCGGATGGAAGGATATAAATATTTCCATCACTTGTACAGCTCATTACTAGAGTTGTACCGAAGGAACTGAAAGCATATGCGTAGGCTGTTGGAGAGAAAAGAGCGCTTGGAGTTGTTCTTGCGCTGCCATAATTTCCTGTTCCATACATTCCAGTACCATAGCCGACCGCTGTAAGTGTTCCTGTTGTTGGTGGCGTAAATCCGGATGGCGTTATATCGGTTAATGTTCCGTCGTATCGGTAAACATTTGATGTTGTTCCGATTATCAGCACGGGCAACTCTCCTATGGGATAAGAGTAAAGCCCTATTATCTGACCAGATATTGTTCCGTTAAAAAGAACAGTCCATCCCCCAATAGGGTGCGCTCTGCTATTTATCCACCTGACAAGATTGCTGTCAATCCATTGGCCCTTGTTACTGTAATCAGTGCCAACCTTAACAAGACCTGGTGTTGGCGTTATTGGAACTAATGCCATTTATGCAGTCCTCTGCCATATATATACCGTTATAAAAGGTGGAAGATTCGCCCCAGCCGCTGATACTCCTTGAATATCGCTTGTCGCAGCATGCGTATGCGAACCGGCATTGCTGGTATTTGTCGTATTTGTGTTCAATCCCTGCACGGCAACACCTGCTCCGGAATTACCCTGAACCTGTCCGCCTGATGTAACGTAGTTGTAAGTATGGTAATGATCTCCTGCGGCTGTGTTGGTTATGCCGTGCTGGTGGCTTACAAGCACGGCATCCGTACTTCCTCCAGTTGCGCCAACAGACCCAAAATATGAACTTCCAGAACTATAACTCGCGATGAGCCTTCCAGTCCCATAGGCTGACCAAGTACCAAACCCAAGAAGCGTCGCGGGATTTGTTCCCGCCGAAGCGTTAAAATAAAGGCTTCCAACAGGATAAATTGTAGGCAAAATAGCTAAAGCAAGTCCTGAAAGACTTGATTTCCCTGATAAAATATTAAGTTCTGCCGCTGAGGATGTTATGGTTGTTCCTCCAACACTCCATCCACCTGAACCAAGGCTTACGGTTCCGCTTGCAGCGTTCAAGGTTTTTCCGGTTCCAACATTCAGGCTTACACTTGTTCCGGTCTGGCTGAAAACTGCATCAATGGTTGAAAACGCAGAATTAAGCTTTGTTCCCCAGGTGTCTTGACTTGATCCAACTTGCGGTTGGATAATTGAAATATTCGGGGTATAGGTATCACCCATCTATCATACTCCTGAATAAAAGTTAGCTGCCGTATTGATTCCGCGCCGAGATATCGGATAATCTGTTCTTAGTATTGCCATTTGGTCATGTTGGCCTTCGTGAGTCTGCACCAAATTCATTGCCTCATCAAAAAGCCCTTGAAATGTCTGTAATCTATCCTCACCAGACAAAAAAACCGCTGCCTGTGCAAGCGCTCCATAGAGGTAAACTTGCGGGTAGTTATCAAGTATCCAGTTGGACTGATTTGAAACAGAAAGGCTGTTTTGCGACCTATATCTGAAAAGAAGTTGATAAACGCCGCTAGCGTTGCAGTCAAAGGCGATTTTACCGTTATCAACACCCCAGAATGAAGGATATGTTGATACATTTGAGTATCCGAGCTGTTCTACCGGACGATAGAGAATTTCACGTCTTGGAGACCACAAGGTATACCATAATCCAATTGGTAGGTCATAATCCCAAGGGAGCGAAACATACCTGGATCCTGGAACTGTTGATAACGTCGCCTCGTTCTCATCGCTTTTTAATGCAAAAAGAATTGTCATCTTTCCTTCGGCAAGAGATATGAAGTCTACTATCTGGCTTGTCAGGTCTGAGCGATTAAGCCAATCAGCAATTGCGCTCTGCAGGTTGGTGTAAGTGTCAAGAGCCATTATCCATTATCCTTTAATACCTTTCCTCTCCTGTTTGACGGTATTTTTGGGTTTATGTCCTCTTCAGGCTGACCAGATATTTCCAGTTCCTCTTCTTGGTTGTTCACAATAACGTATTCTCCATCCGGCCCATTTGGCCAGATCATCTTTGGGTATTCCTGAAATTCCGGCATCTCTTTTTGTTTACAGGTTTAAAATACCCCACCGGCTTAACAGACAAACCGGTGGAGTTCAACGAAACAACTACCTATTCAGTCACCCTGCACGCATGCATTGGACGAACACCGGCAAAACCAAAGAGCACATCAACCCTTGTATTTTCAAGGTCATTCTTACCGTCTCCGAAGGTCATGACACGGACGGCAAACCCGTCATTGTTATAGGTGTAACCTTCGCATGATGCAAGTACGGGAAGCGGAATAAACGCAGCTGTGAACGCATCCTTCTGGTAAGTAAGGTTCTGCCGATATGCTGTAGAAGCTGAACCGACAAAGGTCACGGCTGCACTGTTTGCAGGTGATGCACTTACCGTTGCTCCTGGATTTGTAGAGCCACCGACTACAATTGATGGATAGATTGGTAGTGTAACCGTTGTTGTTGATGCTGTGGTGTTCGCTGTTACAACAAACTGCCTGAGCCAAGGCAATGCCGTCTGTGTCAGTGGGTGCACTGCATAAACACCAGCAATGGTAAATACTTGTCCGGCATTCCACGTGTTCCCGCTAGAAACACCTCCTACCAACAAGCTTGAACCGGTCTGAGATGCTCCTGATACCGCCACGCCTGATACCGTAGACCCGTTCGTGATGCTTGGTAATGCCGAAGTTTCATAGAAATCCAAACCCTGCAACCTTCCGAGGGAGCCCTCAAGATACTGCTCTCCAATGTCCTTCGTTGGAGTGAACAGAGTTTTTGTTGTGTCTGTCAACTCGTTATTGGAGTCGTGCGATATCAGAGCGTACCTGTCACTTGAAGGAGCAAGAACATCTCCAAGGCGTGACCTAGCATACCCCCACGTCTTGAACGCCGTAGGAAGAGATCCTGCTGTGCCAACAAGGTTTGGAACCAACGGAATTGCCTGACTGAGCAAGTTTGCGTGCACTGATGCTCCAAGCGTATTGATAGCTGGTTTTATGAACCTTTCACGATAATCTTCAATCTTCAGCACCTTCTCAATCGAGGTAAACGTAAGAGGAACATGAAGCTGGGTGTTGATTGTCAGGGTGACAGGAAGCTCTGTCTGTGCCGGAGCGCTTCCGCCTCCTGCGAATATGGATCCAGAATACACGACGTTGTCTGCAGGAACTCTGATCGTTACAGACGTTCCTTTCTTAATGGAGTTTATCGGAGTAAGAAAGTCAGATTCCCGAGCCCTGTTAATGTTTGTCAGGAATGGAACGGCTTCCTTAAGCATGACAGCCGCTTCGCGGGCGATCATCTGATGGGTAAGAATGGTATTGGCCATGATAAATTATTTTTTTTGTCGTTGCTTTTGTCGATGGGCAGTCCACTCCGCATCTGTCATGCGATCTTCGCTTTTTGCTGTTGCCGGAGCTCTTCCGGAAACGCTGGTAGACGGCTTTACATCTATTGCGGTGGGCTGCTTACTTTGTTTTGCTTTTTGAATAACCTGCTCCCCTAAATAGGCCATATTGAGCAATTTGATGGATCGTACGTCACTCACTTGCCCTAACTCGTTAGGGGTGAATCCGAACTTTTCCTGGGCAAATTTCGTCAACTCTTCTGCCTTTTTTGGGGACCAGTCAGGGATTTCTTTTTGAAGCTTTAGTCGCCCTTCTTCGATCTGCTTAGCAGTCTTCTGCTGCATTTCGATGGCCTGCTGCTGCTCTTTCTGACTCAAAGTTTGTCCTAGTGCAGTTCGCTGATCTTTGATCTGCTGATACTGCATCCATGCCCGCTGCGTTGCTGCCGGATCCTGAGAAGATGCCGCCTGCCAGTCAATCTTTTCAAATACTCCAAGTTGGTCATCAAGACTTTGGAGTTTTGCGTAATCAGATATATTGGCCTTCTGAAACTCAACCTGCTGCTGAAACTGCTTCTGCGCATCTTCGATTTGGTGGCGCTGCTCTGCGACCTGTTGAGTTTTCTGCGTATAGTCAGCATTCTTCATTAACGCTCCTTTGAGAGCCTTCGGAACGCTATATTTCTTCCCGTCTTCCCATTCGACCTCTTCGATCTCTTCTGCTGGTTCAATTGGGTTTCCGGATTCGTCGAGTTCAGGAGCTTCTCCTGTTCCCTCTATTTCGTGGTTATCGCTGTTGACTTCTACAGCATCCGTTACCGTTGTGTCTGCTGCTTGATTGGTCAATAATTCATCGGGCATGTTTACACTCCTTAATGGTTGGTGTTAATTGTTTGGTGATTGTGGTATTCGTGACGGGTTAATCATACCGTCATTTGATCTATTCGGAATAGGTATTGGATTTTGTTGATGCTGCGCGACAAGAGCAGCAATTTCCGGACGAAGCCCTTGTGGCCGCAATCCGCTTAAAGCTATCCCGTTTTGATTCTGAGCGGGAATGGTTTGTGCAATCGGCTGAGTCATTCCTGGGCCTGCACCAGGCATAATATTACCTGCTGTTAAAAGTTGTTGCAATGTCTGCATGACGAGCGCCTGTACATCCTCAGGCCCCATGCCAACTTGAACGACCTTTAGTCTGTCAGTCTCTGCGTTGTATGCGTCAATCTTTAACTTTTCAACGTCGATCGATACATCCATTTGTGCTGTTTGCGCTTTTTGTGTCAATTGCGCTACCTGCTGCTGCAACTGCTGTATTGTTTGTTGAGCTTGCTGCATTTGAGGGTCTTGCCCTTGCAACTGCTTAAGGGACTCAAGCACCTCATCAGCTCCAGGCCAATCAAGATTTTTAACCAGCGGAATAGCTAAAGCCGGAGCAGCGGACGGGATTGCCCGCACAAGATCTATCATCTGGTTAGCAGCCTCTTCTCTGCGCGTTGTGTATGATGGTCCTGTTTCGACTGTCAAATCATATTTTCCGGCTGACAAGTCAAAAACCTTTACATCACCGCTGGGAAGCGTAACCGGCCTGCCGAGCTGGACCGTTGACGGTTCTTTTCCGGATGGGCCTAGAATTCGAACCATTCGTTCGCCAGTGTATACTTTTGGTATCAGGTCAATCAGTATGCGGCCTGTATGACGTATGGCGCGGCTGACATTGTCGATATAATTAAACGTCGCAGTGTCTCCTTCGCGCTGCCTTCCAGTGATAGCAACTCCGGATGTTTCGTTTCCAGGCGCGCCCATCGAAGCGTCGAAGAGTCCTGTCACTGACTGAATATCGGCAGCGCTTTGCATCGCCTCTTGAATCAACCCTGCAGGAGGGCCTGCGTATGGCTGTCTTTCTGGTGGCACTTGACCGTCATACTGTATGTATGGGAATGCGTTTACGTTAGCAAGCTGCCACTTTTGCTTGTCACTGTCAAAAGCTCCAACAGGCCCGATGAACGGAGTTTTAGGGGATTGAAGAAGAACCTCAACAGTGGTTGACCTCGCGACATTGTATGACCTGCAAGGGTCTTTCATGTCTCTAACTATCCCTTTCCAGTACCGTTTTCCTTCAATATTTGCTTCCTGACCATAAACCGGACAAATGGGGATTATTGATCCAGCCCAGACGTTTGTCTCCAGTATTTCTGCGCCGGTTATAATGCGCTGCGTTACTTTATGAGACTTTACTTTGCGATCTCTCGTTACAGTTAACCCTATAGCAGAAATTATCTCTTTGTTGGATAGATACGTCTCCTCATCAAGTATTGTTCCGTCACTAAGCTGTACAATGCCTTTGTAATCTTCATCACGAGTCCACCACTCCGCGATCAACAAATCATCTTTTGCAACCCACGAGTCATTGTTTGCGTCATATCCGGTAGAGCTCCAATCAACCTGTTCAGCTTTTTTCCACTGTTTTTGAAAAGCCTCTTTTGTTATCCGCTCCACAACAAAAGCCACATTCCAATCGCTCCCGTCTGCCTCCTGTGAATGCGGATCTCCAAAAACTGAGAATGGGTTGTAGATCGGTTTTATGCGCAGATCAGTGTCGAAAGTGTCGTCATCTGAATCGACAATATCAACCATCCAATATCCAAACCCACCCGTTACACTGCAGTCCACTGCATTGTCGTATGCTATGTCAGCATTAGACGAGTACTGTATATTTTGTATCAACCCATTGTAGATATTGGCCGTAAGCGGGTCTGCTACATCATCAGAGGGATGTACTTTGATGCTTGGCTTATTTTGCCGTGCATCATTGACGATCTGATTAATGATCGCTGTCGTCTTGTTGATCGTAAGACAAGGTCTTCCATCAATCTCGCGTTGCCTTCTTGCAGATTCCGGCCACTGCTCAGCGAGTTTTGAAAACCGCATGTCATCAAGAGCCTCTGCGCGGTTATCGTGCTCGACATCCTCGCAAAGCTGAAATATTTTTTTTGCGTCCTCGATGAGCTGCGAGTCAGTAGCCATATATCCATAAGTTGATTTAAGCGAAAAATCAACACGTAGAGGAACTATTCCGCGCGATAAAATATTTTTTTTAAAATCATCCCATCCACCCCACAAAAGCACGCGAATAATCATCTTGTGGTAATCCTGTTGACGCTATCCTTAGCCCGGACATGATGGCGTACCGTGTGGCATCCATAAGATGATCGTTATCCTTGACAATGCGCCCCTTTTCGTCACGCCGGTACATCCGATACTCTTGCCGCCATTGCTGGCATGAGCGGAAAACCTTGAGTCTCCCAGAACTCAGTCGCTGCCAAACCTCATACAGGCCAGACTCCACTGCATTGTCTGCCGGAGTCAAAGACAATCCCAGGCTCCGGTAACTGTCAATCAGGCTGCTCCCGTCGTGCTGTGATCTGCCTCTTGCGGCAGGGTCGATAACCCCCTGCGTTACTTTGCGCGATCTTATCCCATCCGCATGTATTGCTGGCTCCGCTTGCCCCCTGTAGTACTCAGACCAGATATACGCGATATCGGCTTGCTTATCGACCGCCAGGAAAACAGCCGCAGTACGATTCCATCCGACATCAAGACCGTAGACTTTTGGCCAGTCCTCCGGTATTGCGAAATCATCGACAAAGACATCCGTTTCCGGCACTGGATATATCGCTCCGCTACCAATGTGCGGGATACCTTTTGTGCGGGCCTCCACGAGATGAGGTTCGCACTGTGTCAGCATGCGCTTTTTTTCCGCCTCAGTCAGATGGGGCGCATCATCCCATCCCGCCATGACGAGCCCTTGATCTCCTCTAATAACGACTCTCTCGTCACGGTACCCATCCGGCATGTACTGCATGACGATTGGTGTTAAGCCTTTAAGCGGTGTAAAGGTCTCTATAAGATGCCCTCCGGTTGTCATGAGCCTGATAATGCACTCCGATCTTATACCCTCTGTCGCTTCCTCGTCTAACCAGATGAGGTCTTTTTCCGTGCCCTGAAAACTCTCTCTGCCCTGTTCGTAGCTTTTAAATCCAATCTCTGACCACCCCCCAGAAACATGCTTGATACGTGCTGTGTCAATCGCCCCCGTCCCGTTTTGTCGATATCTAATTGTTCCTATCGTGTCACCAGGTATCAATCCTTCGCCGATACTGCCAGACGATCCCATGAGTTTGCGCTGTATGATCTCACGCACAGCCTCCATGGACTCTCCAGCCACCCATACTCGTACTTGAGACTGATATCTCTTACCCTCCCACCATGTCGGATATCTACCAGTGAGATGCACGGACACTTCATACGCCCCCGCACCCTCAGTCTTGCCGACACGATTAGCAGCCATAAAGCACCGTATCGAGCACTGAGAGCCGAGCCGAAAAAATGCCAGTTGTTGCTGATAGAGATCGCGCCTCAGGGTACCGGTATCGGGATAGTATGCGGCTATGCGGTTACGTCTCTTACGTCGCTCTATCTCCGCGGTAACTTTGATCAAAGTCTCTTTTGCTTCGCGCTCCGTCATATCTTGCCGCCCGCTTTGAGAGCTATGATAGCGTGATCGAGCATCTTATCGAGCTCATCATCACTCTTTGTCGATAGCGTTACATCAGCGCTTATCTGCTGCTTGTCCGTCCACATCGCCAGATGCTTGCCGAGGAGTTCTGCGCCCTTTAGCACTGCGTAGGAGTCATACTTATACACCCCCGTCACGTTGCCATCTTTGTCTTTGACCGGCTCAGACTGCTTGCAGCGCTCAATTGTGTCTTGTATCGTAGTTAGTACGTATTCGGCTGTTATTTGCGTCGATTTTGCACGCTCATGCTTGAGTGACTGAATCCTTTCAGTGACTATATTTTTTTTTAGCAGCTGCCACCCTATGATCGCATGGCTTTTTTCCGAGTATCCAGCCCGCAAACATGCTTGAGATGCGTTCAGATCGACAAGGTATTCCCTGCAAAACATTTCCTGCTTTGCAGTTAGCTTATTTCCTTGCGATGGTTTTTTTGCGCCTGGTTTGATCATGCTCTATCTTAAGCAGCGCTCGACACAATCCAAGCGGCAATAATCTTTTCTCCTCTCAAAAAATATTACGCTACTTTTCCCAAAAATCTTTTATTTCTGAACATTATTTCGCATTATCTTATGTTTCAGTTTGCATCATAAGATAATATTGTGCATATTTAATCAGTGGGTATGACAAACAACAAAACGGAGATTGAAAATGGAACTGAATAAAGAAAAAGTTGAAGCCATCTACGGGAAGGACGCTACAGAAGATCAGATAGCTTTTTTAGTGAATAAGTCATTGCCGGAACTTGAGAAGCTTTATTCCGAAAAGAAGAGTGAAGAATCACAGGGAGACTTGTCTGTATTTGGTACTCAAGAAAGGCTTGAAGCATACAATAAAGCACACCGGATGTGGAACTCTCAGGATGAAGAAAAATCAAAAAAAGGAGCTGATCTTGTCCATGAAATAGAGTCTGGCCTTACCGTAGATCAGAGAAATAAATTATATGGTATCGGAGATACTTATTCATCAGATGATATTAAATCCCTTATTGATGCGGCTGATAAACTTGATTTCAGTTCGCCTGAAGCACTCGGAGAATCATTAAAATATGCTGTCACGAAAATAGGGAAACCTGACTCTGTTGAAAAAATGGATAGTGCACAGAGAGAGGCTTATTTCCAATTAAAGACAGCAGGCGAAGAAGTTCAGAAAAGGGGGTGGGACTCTTCGATAGTATCAAAATACGCGATTGAAGGAGCGGCTTCAAGGTTTACTGACCCACAAGATGCGGAGTTCATGCTTCAGCAGTTCATAAAACCTTCCAATGTTTCCGCCTGCATCATAAAATAATAATGTGCATATTTAATCAGTGAGTGAATGAAACAACAACAACCAACGCGGGGGGAACCCCGCATAACCAAACCGGAGAGATCATCATGAAAAGCAATCGTCTTATAGTTGCAGAAGGAATCATGGACTCAGCAGCAGCAGAGTACAGGTCAGAAAATCTTGCAAGCAGTGATGCTTTGATGGAATACGCTGATGGTATCGAGATTGATATCACGCAATCCGAAGCTGAGCAGGTTTTGAGTGTGTGTCAGCGCATGCAGTCACGTCTTGACGATGGGGAGATCCCAACAACAGATGACTGGTATCATGACTTTGAAAAACCGCTATCTCAGACAATATGAATTTTACCGTAACCGAGGCGGAGGTAATCCGCCTCACGGGATACAGCCGGCAGCAACTCAGGAGGCTGCGGCAAGGCTTCGCGCAAAATAAAGGAGGCAAGGAGTACGTTGCGGATCCGGTTTTGCGACAGGGCATTGACTGGCAACGTTATGGCAGGGCAGTCCTCTATAATGAGTGCGTCATCGGGTTACTGATGATTCGAAAAGATGGAGCGTGATAGCACGAAAAACATAAATTTCGAATTTAAAAATGAACCGTATGTAAAAAAGCATGCTTTTTAACCGGAAATAATTTTTTTACAAAGGTTTTCGCATGCTTTTAGTTCTTCATGGAGTGCCTCAATGCTCTTTATGATCTTTCTTCTTCTGCAAAATATTTCAGCGCGATCTATCTCTTTCCGCGCCTTGATCTTTCTTGAAATATCACGGATAACATCTTCTCGTGAGCTCCCTTTCGTGATTATTTTTGCGTTATTGACTGAGCAGGTAGCAGTCCAAGAGTAGATATGAGACCTGCTTTTGATGTCGCGGGTCTTTTTACCCAAGAGACAACTTTGATGTCGGTATTCGCCGTTATGCTCGATAACGACGACCTCATTTTCAATATTAATCGTTTCAGGCATGTTTTAAGCTATCTTTTTTTATTGAACCACTACTTTTGTCAGCCACCAACCTGTTTTTGCCTCCTGATGCACTTCCTGTGCGTTATGCGTTATTTTATAGCCTTGTCTGCCGTCAATAATCCGTTGCGCTGTGAAAGTTGTGCCCTGTATCGCTTGTTTCCTTCTTTTGCGATTGACAGATCATTTTGCAAAGAATCAACTTCAGACCTGAGATGCTCGACTAACGATTCAGCGTGATCTGCACGCTTGATTTCTTCGCACAGGCTCTTGTCTTGTGCCCTTGTGAAGTCCACATACCATTTGGTTGACTTCTCAAGCTCTTGCACTTTTTTGCAGCTCCGGCAGGCCGATACAAGCTGCTTCGAGTGGTCGATTTCTGCGCGTAGTGCCTGCTCCAGCTCAGCAATACGATGGCCTTTTGCTGTGAAATCTTCTTCAAGCTCTTTGATTCGTGCTGTTGCCGTGTCGATGAACCCGACAGGATCCATATCAGCTTGCAAGTGGCCATACTCAAACAAATCTGCTAACCGGCTTATAGCTTCTTCTAATTTCAGATTATTCTTCATCTTAAATCCTCCATTTCTTTTTTAAATGCCTCGTATTTTTGTTCTTTAACGAACTCTTCAACCGACCATTCTGCAACAAATGCTCTTTCCTCAGAAAGTTTTAACTGCGCTTCAAGCTCCGCAATACGCTTTCTCTGTATCTCGATCATCTCGCAATTTACCTTTGCAAGGGAGCGCATTTCAATGACATGTGCATTTTTTAGTAGATCTGTTGCTTCCATGACGATTGTGCTGTCATCTTCCCAAATTAATCTAGTGGCCCTATCAAACTCAGTATCCATTGTTCCTTCGTTCATTTTTTCCCTCCTTTCTTGATTTCAGAATCACTCTGTCGTAACGCCATTGCGACAAGTCGATCATGATCAACTGGCATTTGCGGATTCAGCAGCTCCAAAATCCTTTCCTCAAGCTCCTTTATACGCTTATCCTTTTCGTCTATATCATACTGGTGATATAGTGACAGTCTATCAAGCATAAACTCAAATCCTGATGTCGAAAGAGTTATCATTCTTTGTAGTTTTAACGGATCTCTCAAACTCCTAATGTATGAGCCTAACTCATCTTTCGCATCTTCTTTTGCATCAAAGATTCTTGTAATTTCTCCTATCTTAACAGATTTAATCAAGCACTTTACCTCTCCATCTTCTCCATTCATCATCTCTGCCCCCATTTTTTAAGGTTAAATTTTTCAATGTCGTCAGAACGGAAGGTCGTCTGTTCTGACTGTAGTTGTCGATACAGGAGGAGCCGCATACGTCCTTCGATCCTGTTGCTCCCCCTGAGGCTTTCCATCAAGCATTTGCATTTCGTAGATCACAATCTCTGTGGTGTACTGCTTAACCCCCTCTTTTTCCCAGCTCCGTGTCTGCAACCTTCCCTCAATGTATACCAGCGATCCTTTGTGCAGATACTCTTTGCATATTTCTGCTAACCGTCCCCAGGCAACGACTCTATGCCATTCCGTTCTCTCCTGCCACTCTCCCTGCTGGTTTTTGAACTTTTCGCTTGTTGCGACAGTGAAGTTTGAGACGGTTGTTGATCCAGCCTCTCTACTCTCTGGATCTCCTCCAAGTCTACCTAACAGGATTACCTTGTTCACGCCTTTTGCCATGGTTGTTTTTAGTTTTTGATTATTCCTAGAACCACTTCTTTAAACTCTTCAAGAGTCCTGCATAGGGTATACTTAAACCCTTGCGACTCTACCACTTTCTGCCAAACCCTTTGTTCCCTGGATTGCGTCCCTTTCCCATCCTTCATTTCGATCATCACCGCTTCACCCTGGTAATAAAGGACAAAATCCGCCCGCCCTGCCTGCACGCCTTTTGCTCTATTTCTTGCTCCATCAATGCCGTCCCTGCTGTTATTGAGATTGTAGCACAACAAGCCCCGAAGCTGCGGGAAACTGTTGTGGAACCATACATAACAGTCCTGGTGGATTCTTCCCTCGCTCTTATCCATCAGTCGAAGATGTTCGCTGATGATAAAAACTTATCGACAACGCCACGCACTGCATCGTTATCTCCAAACCGCTCTCTCGCAGAGTCGTACCCAGCTTCTTGCACGTCTTTTTCTTTCCGACCGTACCACTTTTCCCAGCCGGACTCTATGCCCAGATACCGGTTCCCGTTCGTCATCGCCCAACCCTTTTTATAGCCCTTCAGATGCTCGTAGTCGACGAAGTCTTTCATCGACCTGAAACGGTGCAATACGAACCCGATCTTCCATTCACGGGCCCGTCTGATAGATTCCAGCTCCTCTACGCTTGCTGTCTCAGAAAACCGCAATACTTCTGAAGGAGTCATTTCTTTTAGCTTGATGATCATCTTCTCATCCTCCGCCAGATCCTTTTCCCATCCGCAGAAGGAGCACTTTCTTGCTCTCGCAGGAAGAAGCGCTTTGCATGACGGGCAAACCGCCATAACCATTTCACCGGCCTTCTTGCTTTCCTTTTTGGGCTTTATATCGAGCGACCATTTACGGGGATTTCTCCAGAACCCGTGTCGCTGTACGTTCTGTCCGAAATCGAGGATGATGAAAAATTCCTTCCCGAAATACGGCCTGCTTCCGCGCCCGCACATTTGGAGGTACAGCGGAAGACTCATTGTCGCCCTGTAAAGGATGATGCACTCGATTGACGCGCAATCGTACCCCGTATTGAGGATCCCGCAATTACAGAGCACCTCATACGTCCCGTTGGCGAAATCTCTCAGGATTGCGTTGCGCTCTTTTTCGGGAGTCTCCGCATCGAGATGGGCCGCTCTGAATCCGGCTTCGAGAAACCCTATTGCAAGGTTTATGGAGTTTTCGACTGTAGCGCAAAATACCAGAGTCTTTTTCCCCAGGGCAAACTCTCGCCAGTTCTCGATCACGCCATCAAACAACTTTCGCTTTCCGTAGACCTTGCCCATATCTCCTTCGTTATAGTCGCCTGCCGTTATTCTAACATCTGACAAGTCAACACTTACGCCATAGGCTTTTTCGGGGCAAAGGAACCCTTGCTCTACCAGGTCGATAATTTCAGGTCCGTTGATTATCCCGTCATAATCTGATTTCAGTGGCCTCATTTTTCCGGTTCTTATCGGTGTGGCAGTCGCGCCGATCACCAACTGATCTTCATCGAGTGCTTCGAAAAGGCGGTTGAACGTGTTTTTATGGGCCTCATCGATGATGATCAGCTTGAAGCGCTTTACAAAAGCTGCATAATCAGGCTTTACAAGGCGCCTTTTAAGTGTTTCGACCATCGCCATAGTGACCGGCGACTCATCAAGGCGGGTTGTCTTTGCGCTAAGCTCTCGGTACCCTACGCCAAGTCTGGCCAGTGCATTGCCGCCCTGTTGATGCAGCTCTTTCCGGTCAGTCACAATCATCACCTTTCCGCCCCTCTCTACCACTCGTCGGGTGATGTCGGTGAACACCGCGGTCTTTCCTCCGCCGGTCGGCATCTGCATGATCAGGCGTTTTTTCCCTGACGCGAACGCTGCCCGCAATTGGTTTACCATCTCCTGCTGATACGGGCGCAGTTCGAGAGGATTTTTACCCACTACCAACTTAAACTCTTGTTGCATATCAGCTTATGGTTTATCGGTAGTAGGGTAGTATCGAGAATTAGAAACTTTCAAACTTTCTATATTCATCATCATGTGTGTGTGTATGTGTGTAGTTTTTATTTTAGACTCTTTTTCCCTTCTTTTACCTTACTACCTTACTACCTTAAGAATAAATATATATAGTATATACGGTTAACTGGTAGTAAGGTTGGTAGTAGGATTAGATGAAGTAGTAACTTGTACATTACTACCAACAGTATTAAAACGGCAATATCTCATTTACTTGACTCTCACCCACAACTATAGCACACGAGTCAACCCCCACTGCTTGTCGTATGTTGTATAGGTATCTCGCTATTTTATTAACTTTAACGGGCTTATATATATACCCATGCTTCTTGAGCACCTGCCCTAACTTCTTTTGGTTGATCTTTATAGAGCTTCCATTAATCTTACTTGACAACACATTGCTGATCTCGGTATTACTCATAAATGAATCCGGCAGCGCTTTTTCCGGTGGGTCGAAATACTTGACAAGCAATTCCTCCTCTGGGCATATTTCCCGATACCGGTCAGTCGCTCCGTTAAGCATGGCAATGTCCTCACCGGAGAGCATCCATCCGTCGCCTACGAGCTTCCATTCTTTGTACAGCTCAACCATCAAATCAACCTTGTCGACTGAGTTGTAAAGATCCCAGTCGATTGACGACACATGCACCGCCAAGATTCTCCGGTTCCCCGTTAAATCTCCTTTGATGTTCTCATCGTTGGTGGTACCAGCCAAAGCAGCAATCCTTCGGTGAGTCTCCGCCATGCGGGCATACGGTTTTCTAAGGGTTATCTCTTGCTTGCTGGAAATCTCCTTGAAAAGCGCTTCCTCTCTTCGGCTCTTCCCTGAAAACTCATCATCGAGAATCAGCGCCTTGGTTGTCATCAGCGTGAGATGGTCCTTGTCACCATCCATCTTCGCCTCCGCGTAGTATGCCTGCAAGTCTTCGGGGAACAGCCCTCTAAACCACTTACTTTTTCCTGTTCCCTGATCGCCAACCAGCACCAGGGTAAGAAGGGAATATGTGCCGTGCCAGCCGGATACCATACCAAGCAGCCACTTTCGGATAAAGTACCGGCGAAACTCTTTTGCCTCCCCTCCTGCAAGAGCATCAACTCGTCCTGAAATCGCGTCAATCACAGAATTGACGCATCCTTTCGGGCTCTTGTGTCGGTTCTTTTCGAAAAACTCAAGAATAGGATTGTAATCTTTCGCTGAGGTCTCGATAAGCTCAAGCAACACATCCCGCTTAACCTTCGACGAACCATACTTAGACCGAAGATCGACCATGAACTTGCAGACTGTCCTGTCAACGATCTTTTCGCCTTCATACTCAATACAGTCGTTGATCAGGTTCCGGCGAAGTCGCTTGCCTTCGATGTCCCGCTTGATGAACTCATAGATCTCATCAGCGCTTTCCTTTTCTCCGGCTGCTGCACCATCAAATACCGCGTCAATCAGCTTCTTCGCGTTTTCCGCTGACTCCCCCTGCATGTCAACAGCGTATCGGACAGCGCCCTCTTTTGCCGATGCTTCCGGCTCAACCCCTGCCGTTACCGCCTTTCGGGCATACTTTGCAGTCTTGATGATCTCTTTGGTCTTTGGCGCGGTGATCTCGTATCCTGCTTGTTTGGCAATCCAAAAAAATGAAGAGATTGAAACCGCTTTTGACCCGTTGCACTGCTTGTATTTCAGAGCAGTCTTTGCCGGATCGTAACCCTTGCGGAACTGGCAAACTCGCTGGAAAAAATCAAGGCCGGCATCGCCAAACTCAGTATTTAAGGCAAAAGCAATCTTTACGCCATCTGCATAGTTGGCTGTGATGTCTCGCTGATCACGCTCAATCTGCTGCAGGACATACTCAATGTCAGAGTTGCAGCAGGCCATCTTTTTCCGGTGAAAATCTACAGCCTCTTTTTTCTCATACTTCCCCCACCGGATGGAGCGCTCATTGATATAGAGGTCAGTGTCATACCCGACAAACCGAAGCCTGGTCACGTCCTTACAGGCTGGATCGATGACGATATTGAACTCTTCAGCGAAATACCTCTCCATTGCGAGAAAACTCTCTATATGCTTCTCAGGGTTAATCTTGACATAGAGACTTAACCCCAGCCCAGACACGGATAAATGACCGGCATAAATATGCTTGTCACCGAAAAGCGTATCCTTTAGCTCAGTGAGGTCTATTCCTACGTTGTGCTTTGCGTCGATATCGATGTTGAGTATGCCAGAATGCTCCGCAAGATTGGAGCGCTTTCTTCCACCGGAGAATCTCCCCGACGGGATGAAGCAGGAGAGAGCTTCTTTAGCTTTTTTCGTCTCTCGGGCTGACGGACCATATTTTTTGAGCACTGACCGATAGGCGAAGTACTCATCCTGCCAGTATCCCCCTTTTATCCTGTGGAGTACGTCGAGAAACTCGATATCCTCCACAGGAGCAGTTGAATGGCAATTTTTAAACAGCGATACGTTGAGCATTAGTTTTCGGTATCTGGTTCAAAATCTTCACCCCTGACTTTTTTGAGTGCAGCAAAAGTCCTATCAATCAAATCACCTGTGATCTCACCGTATTCGTATCGCTCAAGCCACTGTGACAGCGTGACGAAAAGATCAGGAGCAGCGCATATCAGACTTGCCAGCATCATCTGCCTACCCTCTCTCCCTTCGTAGTGTGGCACTGTGGCGATACGCCCAGCACTCGCGGGGCTTCCTTTAACAGCTATCGCCAAGTCTCCCTTTGCGCCGACTTCCCTTACCTCCCATATCTCCTTCATGCAGCCTCTCCTTCAACACCGGCTTCTTGCTGTGGTGTCCGCTTCTCTATGACTTCATTCAGAAAATCTATCGCAAGACGAATGCCTGTTGCAGTGTACCCAGCGCGGAATTCGTTATTCATCCCCGACTTTTCGCTGTCGGTTAACAGCTTTTTAGCTTTCTGAGCCGCAGCCTTAAATCTCTCTACATCCTCAGGGGATGGATTCTCTCTGCGCAGCTCCTGAACTGTCTTTTTCGGCTCACCCTTTGCTGGGGATGAATCTTTCTTTGCTGGCGCCTTCTCTTTCTTGGATTCGTCCTGGGAAGGCGCTTGCTCTTCCTTTTTTACCTCTTCAGTCGCCTGTTGATATCCCCCTTTACGGTAAAGGTCAGGGTCATCCTCAATGTCCTGGGTGAAAATGTCGCTTGCTGCCGTCGTTGTCAGTGTAGCATCAACAAGCGCCCGTTTTTTAGCCATCTTCAAGCATGTGTTGTAATAATCTGCTGGATTGTCATGATCAACTTTTCCGACAAGCTGGCTCTCGATGCTTGCATCGCCATCATTCCATTTCTCACCGCACCCCCCTTTTTTCTTGAAGCAGATCCATCCTCCGCCATACTCTGATTTGCCTTTGATGATGGTATCGGAAGCGCCGCATGCAGGGCATGTATATCCTCCTTGGCGAAACCGGTATTTACCTTCCATCGTGCTGCAACTCCCAACTCCAGTGCCAAGGCGTTGGCCGTCAGGGGAAAACAGCGTGCACTTGATACGGTACTCACGGTGTCCGTTAAGCATCTCAAGCACCTCGATCTCAGTATCATTTGAGAGACGAAACGTCATCATTATTTTTTCAGCCCCTGACTTGAACAAAACCTTCTTGTCGCCACAGCCTGGTATTGTCCCGAAATGCTCCCCCTCTTTCATGACGTCCTGCATGACATGCTGAATAAGGTTCACTTGGGCCTTTATATCCTCTATCGGCAAAGCGTATGATGTAAGCGCCCCACGCTGCCGTACCGCCATCTCTTGTGTCATGATATTTCTCATTTTTGGGTTATCGGATAGAGAATGTCTTTTCTGTCGGAGCCAACCAAGCAGGCCATTTGCGGTTTCCTTTCATCCACCGCTCAGCGATGCCTTTGATATCGTACTCAGGCTCAGTGATGGACATCTTCGAGCCCTTGATTGGCTTTTTGAGATACGCCTCAACAGTTTTTCGGAAGTCAGGGATGGTAGAGGGTATGGTTATCACGACGTTATGCGTCCTCAGGTTGATCTTTTGAAGGGCTGCTTCGTACTTGCCAGTCATCTTCTCCATATCGATCTTAACCGGAGTTTTAGGCGCCGAAAAGAAGTACGTCCCTTCGATTGTCTTGACCTTTTCTTTCCCCGTGAGGAGTAATGCGGATTTCATGGTGCAGCGTAACCACTCGATACCGTTTTTGATACCAGTCTTTCGCGCACTGAACACCTTTGCGCGCTCATCGAGGTAGCTGACCTGACCTTTCCAGTAATCAATCAATCCTTTGCAGTTATCGAGCTTTGTCTCAATCTTTTCTTCGACTGCAGCCATCTGGTCGCCGAAGTCAGCAACGCCACCGGATTCAATGAGCTTTTCTTCGATTTCCTGATAGAGTCGGATGAGGTCGTTCAGGGATGCGTTCCCTTTGGTGGACACCAGGTCTTTCAGTGGGTTCGACTTCTTGACCTCCTCGACATCCTTAACAACGATAGGATCGTCGTCAAAAAGGTTGATTTCGTTTTCTTTTTTCATTTTTGTACTTTTGATTGTTGATTGATGCTTTTAACCGTGTAGTTCTTCTTAGCCCGCTTACTGTTGTCGCAGGAAGCGGGCTTCCTTTCGTCCCCAGCCCGTACACCCTCCAAGGTTTTATCAAAACATTTACGGCATACTTCCATCCCTTTACGGAATATCAGCTTCCCCTTGAACGTCGAGTCAGCAAGCGGCTGGCTGGTCAGTTTCCCGCATTTGTCACAGATTGTCATTTGTTCCCCCTAAGATTGTTGATTAATACCAGTACTCCTTTACACCGTCGCCCTCTTTGTCCGCAAGCATCTCTTCCGACCTGAAGTCATAGATTAGATAACCGGTCTTTACGACAACGAGAGCTAACGCAATCCAGAACCCAATCGAGGCACACGAAGTCATTTGCTCACCATCAATCGCGGGCACAGCAAAGAGTCCGACGATCATTAGCACCATCCCCGTTTTTACCACTTCAATTGTCTTCATTCTTCCTCTCCGTTTTTGATTGTTGATTATAAAGGCTTAGGTATATTCCACTCCGCTATCGCCTCAAGCGCCTGAATCATACCAAGAATTACGGCAGAACAGATTCCTGCAAAAGATGTCATGGTTATCGTTTCCCCGTCGATTACAGGAGCCATCATTAGCCCTATAATCATTATGACGAGTGTGTTCTTTATTATGTCGATAGTGCCCATTCTACCTCCCCTACCGATATTTGATAGCCGTCTTCCGCTATCAGGATTCTGCCGTCAAGAATTCTGACGATCTCATAAAACTTGGTGTCTCGTGTGATCGAGTACCTGATCACGCGCCCGATCTCCGCCAAAAGCTTTTTCATTTTTCCTCCTTTTTAATTATCCATCGCCTTCGCCATAGCCATAACCAGAGCCAGAGCCATCGCCATAGCCATAGTCAGAGCCAGAGCCAGAGACAGAGCCAGAGACAGAGCCAGAGACAGAGCCAAGGCCAGAGCCAGAGCCATCGCCAGAGCCAGAGCCAGAGCCATTGCCATCGACATTGCCATCGCCATAGCCATAGCCAGAGCCATCGCCAGAGCCAGAGCCATCGCCATAGCCATAGCCAGAGCCATCGCCAGAGCCAGAGCCATCGCCATAGCCATAGCCATTGCTATAGTTTATACCGTCCATTCCGCCACCTCATTTAATGATTTCAAAGCGGTTGCTGATATGGGTATAATCTCTATCGCTTGGGTTAGGATTATTGACTTTACCGTCAAAGATATCCGGCTTTCTTTGACGTTTTTCAGCCCTTTTTCAGCTATGTCGGACAGTGTATTTGCCCCTTTCCACGACCATATTCGGCGAGCGTTATTTAACTCAACTTCCATCCCGTCATGCCTGACTAGTTCGCCAAAATGCACGCCAGCCGAATAAGTGCGTATCAATACATTCTTAGCCGATTCCGTCGGTGGAATCTTTTTTGTGTAAATTTCCCCATTAATCGTGATTTCATTTGACATGTTGGTTCCTGTTTTGTGGTTTATGGATAATTAATTCTATGTCATCCATCTTGTGTAGCCGACCGCAAGTATCCCTTATTGATCTTGTGCCGAAATCGACTGTCTGGAGATGAAAAATGTCATCACCCCTGTACTCATTTCGATTGTAGAACTCATCGCAGAAAGAGAACTGCGCATTCTCGAACTCGTCTCGTGTCATTTTCCTACCCGTTTAAAATGTTGTTGAAAATTCAGCCGAAACGCCACCCTGTTTCGGAGCAACCCGAACACCACCAAGCCAAGCTCCAACAGCTCCGCCAATCGCCCACTCCGACATATCCACCATGCTGGCGTTTTTGTCGAGCAATTCTTCTTTACCAATTCCGATCATTGATGGTACTATCCAGCTTACAACTGGGCTTGCTCCCTGCGTCCTGAGCGCATACGCAATGCCGGCACCAAGAGCGATATGAGAAGCAACAGGTACCCACGAAGGATTGTTGTTGCTCCAGTCGCAAAACTGCCGATACGAGCTCTCTGCCCTTGCACTTGCCGATTGCCCAACGAGCAGACTGAGAATTAGCCATACGATGCATTTACGCTTCATGATGCTCTCCTGTTCATGAGTTTTGATTTTCAAACTCTCCATTTGCCGCCCGGACAACATCGCAACAGCATCAATAATGATCTGGTCTACTGACTGGCAATAAGCTTTTTTGTCAAAAGGTTTGAAATTTCTTGAAGGGTGCGTATATTGAGGCTGTGATTGTTCCGCCCGAATAATCCGCTTTTCCTGATCTCTGAGCCCTGCATTTCGCCCATGCAGGGTTTGGCTTTTATTCTTCATGATTCATGCCTCCCCGTTTGCTTCGCTTCCACTCTCCAACCACGCTATGAATTTGTCAATAGGGATTAATAACCTGCCGCCCGGCCCCTTTATTACAGGTATTTTTCCTTTGCTGGACAGGCGGTAAAAGCTCGCTTCAGATAAATCATAATCAGCAAACTTTTTTGCAAACTCCCGCGCGCTCTTTAAGCTGAAATACTTTTGTTCTGGATGGCTAATTTGTGTCGATTCCATTTTTGTGGTACATTTAATCGTTGCAGTTGATACCGAAACCTCATCATTTACAGTGGTGGGGTTTCTTTGTTTAGTTGGCATTTTCTGCCTTTTCAGTTAATTGGTTAATCTCCCATCTGATCTCTTCTCGCTTCAACTCTTCACGCTTTTTATCCCTCAGCATTTCTCCGTATACCGCCCTGTACTCTTCCATAACAATTGGGTTATCTCGGTGAAATCTTTTCTTGACAGCTCCCACTGAAATGGACACCCCCTTTCTTTCTTCGAGCCTATCACGAACTCTCGGAAATATCCCCTTGAGCTTCCGGTTATCGAACTTTTCTTTCATCATGTCACTTATGTGTATCTTTACCGTCTCTTAGTTGTCACAAAAGAATTATAACCAAATAATTTGAAAACATCAAACAAAAAGATCAAATAATTGGAGGTAACATGAATTTTAATGGATAGCCTCTTGTAAAATATAAGAGATTGTGCTTATATTACGGCATCATGGGCATTGCCTCGGGGATTGCGCCAAGCCAGTAATCCGGAACCTCTCAGAAATGGGAGGTTTTTTATTACCCACCACACTAAGTTAAACTTATGCGCCTATCCTTAACTTACTCGATCAGCAAGTTAACGCAGCGCATATATAACCGGCTTCTTGAGCTTGTCCAGATAATCCGACCATTCCTGCATCTTTCTTTCAGCGCTGGGAGTGCTTTACCGTCGGCAGTATATTTTTGTGGAGCGGTGGCGGGAACCTATGAGTTAATACTGAAGTAACCTTGCGGAGCATGTCAATAAAAGTATACCTAAAGCTATACTTAATAATGTTATCATCTTAATTTAAATCTTTTCGATAAAATCCCCCCTCAGGCAGGTCTGCTACCATAGGGATTGCAACTCCGGTGGAATCCTTAACCCACACCTTCACCCCTTTCAGGGTTTCTCTTAGCTGGACCATCTTGGTGGTACCACTACCGAGATACATTACCCTGCTTGAGCTGCTGCACGCGCTTATCAACAACAGGGATATTAACCCAGCCGTCTTTTTGTGCCGACCGAAGAAAGTTGTCATCGTCTTTTGTTGGTTTACTTGCGGTTAATTCCTGCGGCTCGTTCGCCTGCCGCCATGCCCTGACAAGCCCTACCATCACGCCAGGAGACGATAGAGCTTTTGCAATACCATAACATATCGCTATGGTGACTTTTTCAATCCAGTCCGTCATGAGGCTGGCGTTGGATTGGTGACAGCGCTCTTTTTCAGTGCGATCTTTATCGCTCCAGGGATGTCCGAGGCAGTCTTCACGATCTGATTGAACTCATCCAGACTGAGGCTATTGTCTGAGCTTGCCGCAACAACCTCTCCTAGTAAAGATAAAGTACCATCCGCACCGGCTTTGACAGCTTGAAGCGCTCTTTCGGCTAACTCAAGCTTGTCTTTGTATCCGTTAATGTATCCGAAAAGCTTGAAAGCTCCTGCGGCAAAAATGACAACCGGCGCGAGAAATGATGAGATGCTTGAAAAGTCCATGGTGTTCTCCTTTTTTGGTTTGTTGATTGTTATTACTCAGGCACGGTTTTTCCTGCTTGAAAATCTCTTAATGACAGACCGCCCGTAAACTGAAAATGCGGCTTTTCTTGGAATGTCTTCCAGTCTCCAGCCCACTCAAGGCCGCAAGATTTCCCGATGTGGCCGATGCTTAGCCATACCTGCATGTCGTCCCATACCGGCTTACCACAAATAACTGGCACGGTATCAAATGCGACATGGTACTGATGAAAACTTTGCCCGCCCCGTGCATTTGTTACAATGTGCCCAGGGGTTGTCCTCCCCTGAGCATAGAGGGCGGTCTGGCATGCAACATCTCGATACGTGCTTGTGATCAAGATGTCAATTCCCGACTTCTTGCACTCGTCGAGAAACTTCTCGCAAAGTGGCTGCGCTTTAGGGTGCAGGTCTTTAATGTCTCTGCTGTTTATCATGATGCTTCGTTTTTTCTTGGGTTTAATCTTAATAGCAATGCACACCCCTCCGCATGTTTCAACTCGATTGTCCTGATACGATCAAATACCTCACTAAGACTTTTATCAAGGTTCTCTTTGAGCAAAGACTGATTGTCGCTGATCTGCTTTACTGTTTGCGTTACTGTGCTGAGAGACTTCGTGATATCTGCTTCTTTTAGAGAGACTTTCAACTCTGCGTTTTCTTTGTTAAGAGCGAATCCCATTTTTGCATAGTAAGCGGCAATTCCTGCCAGAAGAAGAATTGACGTTGTGCCTATTGCGACAAAATCCGAGAAATCAACTTGAGTTATCTGCATGTTTATTTTTTTAAAGAGATGTTGGACGCAAAGCAAATGTTGACTCTGTCTTCCCTGCGTTAGAACCGTAAACAGATTTCCATTGTGCCGTGTATTGTCCGGAGCCATTAGACCCACTCTGATAAATATATTGCCACGTTCCGGTTCCTGAGTTATATGTAGCCGCCTGATTCAATACAGGAATAGTCCCGTCTGGAGCTAGAATAGATACCGTCACCGATGCCGGAGTCCCTCCTCCAACAATGGTTATTTGAGCGCTGAGCAAGACAGCTGTTCCTAAAAACATGATTCAAAAGTTTATTGCGTCGAAACGCTTTGGTTTATCAACTCTATTTCTGACATGCTTGCGCCAATATATTCACCACTCATTCCAGTTATGCTCATTTCATCGAGATCACTTGGTATAAATCCAATGAGATCACTGAGTGTGCGATTTTGAGCCATTATAAGCTCTCCTGAAGCAGTGACAAACGAACAATGCTCTACTGCATGAAGGGCGTAGATTCCAATGTCCGCGGTAATCCAGACCCCTGAAGCTACGTCCGTTATGTATAGTGTTTCAGATGCAAGAAACGTTGTGCTGAATGTAGTATTATCGAAAAGTAAGGACGTTTCAGTTGGGGATATTGCTGAAATCGTATAGACATTCTCGCTTATCGCAGAACTTTCTGATATGGAAGTTGAAACCGATATTCCTGCAAGGCCGTTGCTGTTTAATGTTTCGGTGGACTGTATTATCACTTGACCCAACGACGCATCTGTTTGAGTTGACGTGTCATTGGTCGATATCGAGACAACAGCTCCAAATAAATCAAAAGACCCAGAGGAATCTGTCGTTGTGATTACGGATAAGACGTTTGTTCTCGTATCATTTGAAGAACTGGAATCGGTAACTGTTGACAGAACTACGATTCCTGTTGACTCTGATGTTGCTGACGAATCAAGAGCCGACACAGAGATTATAACAGACTTTGTGTCTGTTGATGTAGACATCTCTGAAGGGAATGATGATATCGCAAATGAAATTGCATCTGAAGCTGATCCTGAGTCGGCTGCGTTCAGCGCAGATGTGAACGAAGCAACATCTGAAGATGAAGACGAATCAAATATTGCTGTCGTTATTGATATTGATGAGCCTTCTGAACCAGAAACCGTCTCTGAAGGAGAATAGGTTGCAAAGTTTCCCTGGATAACGGAATCTGTCGCTACTGAAGAATCAATAGCTATCAGCGAAACACCGATTCCGTAAATATCAGTCGATGTTGACGAATCAGTGGATGTTATAGCGGATACCAACCCTACCACATCCGATGAGCTTGAAGAATCAATAGCTATCAGCGAAACACCGATTCCGTAAATATCAGTCGATGATGACGAATCAGTGGATGTTATAGCGGATACCAACCCTACCACATCCGATGAGTTTGACGAGTCAACAGAAACCGGAGTTACGTTAATGCCTGGTTTGTCGGATGATGTTGACGAATCAGAAGGAGATGCCCTTGCAACAATTGCTGAAGCATCTGTTGCTTTCGATGAGTCGGCAGGCCTCTCCGTATCGCTTACGGGAGCCGTCGCGGTTATCTGGATTGTGAACGAATTGGCATCTGATGCCATGCTCCCGAAACTACCAGGGGTTTCCGAAGATGACGGTGACGATTTGTAGAATATTCCTGAAGAATGAAACGAATAGTTATTCGTGTTTCCTGTGGTATACCCCGTCGGATTTGACGGTAATGTTGCTGAGAAACTCGCTATAGCTGCAAGGCAGTAATCAGAGCTACTAAGCCCTGTTAATGTCGGGCCGTTCTGCCCATCAACAGTATGATTCCCTATTGCAGCACCACTGAAAGTCGCCATAGATGCGGAAGCGTTTGCGCTTACAGTGATATTGAATGACGATGTTGACGTCACAGTCCTATAATAGATCGATCCACTTGCCTCGCCGTCTAATAGTGTCCAATCTGATGGTGTCGTTATACTACTGTTTGATACTACCATTACAGCGAGGTGGCCTGATGCCGTACCGGCAGGGTACGTCATCGTTATTGTCCCGTTTGAGGTGTATTGGCCAGACCCACCAATGAACGCGATGCTCATATCAGCTAAATTGCACCGTGTAGTTGAGTGTTAGCTGAAACCCATTACTTGTAGTCACAGGCCCGATAAGCAGGTGACTTAGCATGGTTCCTGCGCTCGAAGCGTTAAAGATTCCAGCTTCCTGCACAGTGCTTGCTCCCGAAGCAGTCCATGTATAGGCTATCTTCAGTGTGTCGTTCGTGTAAGTCGTTGTGGTCCTCGAAACAGTGCCAGATGCTCTTGCTAGCGAATTCGTTGAGATTTCGCCTCCAAGCGCAGTATCGCCAACAACGGGAGTTGTTGCGCTTGTGCCCACTGCGAGGTACGTAAACGCCGTTACGCTTCCCGTGTTACCAACAAGGCCCGCAATGGCGGCCTTGCCAGCACTGGTGATGATATTGTTGTAGGTTTCCTCATGCACGACATTGCCTTCAGCATCTTGCAAGATGACCGTGCAAGTACCGTCAATTTTAACAATATTATCTTGTTGCTTTTCCTGTCCGAGAATTTCAGTTTCCGGCATAATTTGCTCCTATTGAGTGTTACTGTTAATTTGGTTATACACTTCTGAATATCACTCCGTTAACACGGAATCGCGCGTATCCTGTTGCCGTTCCGCTTGTCCATGCAGTGGCAACTACCTGAAAAAATTTCATGCTTAAAGGAAGATTCCATGCGCCATTTGCCGTGCAACTGGTTACTCCTGTTGCAGAACCAACCGGCTGAGCGATAAGGTTAGACCAGTTTGTCGCGTCAAATGAACCCTGAAAGGTAAATGTTCCTACCCAAGTTCCTTGAATTTGGAAGCAAACATCGCCAAATTCCGAAACCTCAACAGGCGGAATGAGTAACCCGCCGTTTGCCGTAACCGAGTTTAAAACAAAATCCCTCACCAGTGCGCGGTGGGGTTCTCCAAGATTATTTATCTCCTGAATGACCTGTGTTGGTATTATTGCCTGAGATGCGGCCATGATGATGGGATGATGGAGTTAAAAAAATGCTCCAAAGAAAATCCAAACATCTGAGAACTATTCCAGTGAGTAAAATATTTTGTAGATTTGTAGTGAAGGTATCTTCAACAAAGATTATTGAATCATGTGGGAAATAGCAGGAGGAATTCTTTTGGCGATGCTTGCCATTACTTTAGCGCCGATTGTTGTTGTGCTCTTCCTTATCGGCCTTTTGGTGTTGTTTGTTGTGGCTCTGTTCTATAACCCAAATATGGTTATAATGTTTGGGTTATATCTATTAGTAGCCTTCCCTTTATTTCTTCTTAGAGAGCGATTATACAAAAAGAGATGATCACTTATTGTATTGCTCACCCACTGATGCCCCGAACGGTGTTAAGATAGTAGGCAAAATTCTTGGATATTTCGCAGGCAACTGGTTCAGTAAAGGCAGTCCATGTGTAAGATACGCTGCTGATATGGGATTATCTGTCGCGCCAAGAATGAGGTTTGCAATCCCTGCTGAAGGAATTGCTGAGAGCGGATTCTGAGCAAGACTTTCGACAAACGTTCTTGTTGCCGTTCCTGAATCGTTAAGAAGCCGCCAGTTTTTGTTCGCCTCCGCCAACCGTGCTATATCGACCAATGGGCCAGATATAGCACCTGTCTTATATGCATCACCATAGTAACTCTGCAATGCGTTCGCTACCGATAGAGGGTTTACATTACCATTGGTTACTGACTTTCCTTTTGTAAGGGTTTTCAGTGACGAATACATGTTATCGGCCTTATCGAGTACGTCCTGAGATTTTTGAGGCAACGACTGGATAGCATTCTCTTGGAGGATCTTTTGAACATCCTTGAGAGCTGAACCAAGGGTAGTGTTTGGAGATGATGAATAGAGAGCATCGTCTGCAGCGTTTTTAAGCATTGTCCTGCCGCCCTGATAGATATTCCCTGGTACGTCTCCTGCTCCGGTAAAGCTTGTGTATTTGTCGATTGCGTTATTCACACCTTGCCCAAGATCTCCAAAAGGAGCGTACTTTGACTTAATATCAGCGATCTCTTGCTGGAATTCAGGCCCAAACTGAATGTTTGTATCAGGAGAATAAACCTTGTTATAGAGCGATCCTATGTTATTCTTGGCTACACTGAGAACATCTGGCGTTAAAGCATCTGCATCTTGGCCTATTGATTTTGCTGCAAGCTTGTTTAACGTTGACTGATTTCCCGTTACACGCGACTTCTTCCACCACGTCGCGCCAGGAATATTCGACAACTGATCTTCTATGCTCATGAGACCTGGCCTTCCAGTCCTTTGTCCTGGAGTCAGGTTTATACCTATCTTATCAGCTAACGCAACACCAGCTTTTTCAGATGGCGAAAGATTTCCCATTGGTCGGAATATCGAGTTTGCAAGCTTTCCAACACCATATCCTGCTGCTCCACCAAGCAATCCTCCACCAATATTGCCAGCGGACTGGCTTGCATAATCGCTGTTCTGCGTATCAACCGGCTGGAAAGAACCAAGAACCCCTCCTATCGCAGCGGATCCTAAAAGCGTATTTGCGCCAGGCAAAAACATTAAAGGAAGTCCTGCCGTTGCGCTCCCTAAAATCCTTCCCAAGTCTATATCAGACCCATTTTGAGTTTGATACGCTTTGTTGTAATCCCTAAGGCTATTTGATATATCCGCATCATTTTGGCCCATATTTTTGGTCAGCTTATCAATGATATCAGGCATAATAGGAGAAATTCCAGACATCAAAGGAGCTAACGAAGGAGCGGTCATTGCTCCAATATTTGGCAATACCGTGCTTAACGGAGTATCGGTAAGCGGAATATTATGTGTATTAATCCAGTCCATCAAGTGCATGGCTCGCTGGGCTGCTCCCTGACCAACATCTGTTAAACCCCTAACGAAACTATCACCAAAATTTAATTGCTTATCAGGGGAAGAATGCTGTTGGTTATCATTTCCCTGTACCGGAACAGGGCTCCACTGGTAATATTTTGAGCTCCACTGATGAGCGTTTCCATTAGCATCTTTATACCATTCGCCCTCCTTGATATCATGGGAACCGTCCCAATAGGAAATATTGCCTTGTTGCGCTTGCTGATTCTGAGGAGTTGTTGTTTCAGGATCCAAACCGAAAATATCAGCTCCTGTCGAACCAGAAGTATCTTGTTGCTGATTTTGCTCGCTCTGATTATTTTGAGATACCCCTCCAGGAGATAATCCAAAGATATCCGCACCATCAGAAGGGGTTTTTGCCTGGCTTGGAGAAAAAGCGGATGCCTGAGTTTGTTCAGGTTGCGGCCCATTTGAATTTGGAGAACCAAGAACTTTTGTGACATAATTTCTTGTTTCTGCAATATTTGGGATACCACCAGAACGCCTTACATTTCCAGGTCCCGCATTATACGCTGCAACGGCAAGGTCAGGACTGCCGAAGTTATCAAGCTGCTGCTTAAGGTAACTTATGCCACCCCTTACATTCTGTGCCAAATCTCTTGGATCAACGCCAAGATCGTTAGCCGTTCCAGGCATTAATTGCATCACACCAATAGCACCAGCATCACTTACCTTTCCTTGATCGAATCCAGACTCTGCGTTCGCAACACGAAGAGCAAGGTCAGGATCTACGCCCTGGTTAATCGCCTCTTGTGATATTAAGCCTGTAATATCCATTACTGATTCTGAAATATTGGGTTTTGCTGAGTCCAGATATTCATGTAATCCTGAAACCCTTTTCCTGAGCTGTCAGGAGTATCTATTCTTCCAAACCTTTGCTGCCACTGTCGAGCCATATTTGCAGTTTGTATTTGCCTGTTAAGAAGAGCTATGGCGTTTTGTGCTATAAGCATTCTTCCGCCAGGCGTGTTGGCTAATGACGGACTTACCTGATTAAATAATGAGACTTCATTGTCCGTCATCCTGGTGATTCCGGCATTTTTTATCAAATCCGGCACCATGCTTGTTGCCAGCGCTTTTGCTGCATCTTTATTTGCAACATTCCCAGGGCCTATACTGAATCCAAGCGATTTTGCTGCACTTTGAATATCATATTGGTCTGGAGCAAGCTTTCCTCCGTTTTGATCTGCGAGAAGCTGCTGGATCTGCTGATATTTAGCAATATTTGTTCTAGCAGAAACGGCATTATTCTGCATAGCGTTATACTCATTTGACGCTGATTTCGCGGTATTTGTTTGGTATTCGGTATTTCCAGCGACAGATGAGGGATTGAGCCCTACAATTGCTCCATTTCCTGAGTAGCTTCCTGTACCAGATGGTGAATAGTAACCTGTTCCGGTATAACTGCCAGTTTGTGGAGAATATGCTTGCCCATTATTATCGGTCGGAACATTTCTGACGACCATTCCCGTATTTGGATCCACTGAATTGAAAGCTTCAAGGTTTTTCCCAAGAGCAGCCGTTGCTGCTTTTCCTGTGTTATACCCTGGTATCCATGAATATGACCCCGTTGCTGGATCGTATTGCATTCCCTCCGGAACTTTTGGGGTTGCTGATATGGATCCATCTGCATTCTGAATCATGCTTCCCTCTCTTACAGCATTCCCAAACTTAGCCACCTTCCATGCGTCCAATGCGTCTTTAGGCAAAAAACCATATGATATTGCTCCCACGAGCTTGTCGAGAGGCATGCTTGCGAATCCTCCTGAATTGCCCTGCGATGACGGTTGATCTGGTTGCGCTTGTTGAGGCTGTATTTTTTGTAATAGCTGCATTCCATAATCAGGATTTATGGACATAGGATCTAGGGCGGAAGACTGAAAGGGTGCAGGGTCTTGTGAATTCTCTTCATTATTCGCAGAATATCCTGTCGGTTGCTGCGCGCTTGACTGTTGGCCGCTATTCATTAAACCATTAAGGAACGCCATTTTTTGGCGCGCCATATTCATCTGCATGGCTTGCTGCTGATTCTGAATACCCTGCTGATACCCCTGCTGACCTCCTGCCAAACCTTGTGCAATCGCTTGCCCTATTCCTACAGGCATGCGGGATGGCGCGGATGCAGCAAGGAGACCTTGAGCTATTCCGAGTAAGCTTTGCGTCTGAGGATCAGCATAATTTATGTCAAGTAGTCCCATGATGTCAGATTTTTAAATACCGAGTAAATTACCGATACCACCAAGAAGAGAAGTTCCTCCAACCCCACCGAGCGGCGTTGAAGCAGCAAGAGTTCCTCCTAATATCCCTGCTAATGGATTTGTATAATATGGAGTTTGGGCTGTAGTTGTTGTGTTATATGGTTGACCTTTCATTGTACTCGCGAGCCCTGAAGCCGCTTGTTGTGGGTAAAGAAGGCCATAGAGATAATTCTGATAAGCAGTAGACAGCGCGTTCTGCTGTGTTGCTTGTGCAGTATTTCCCATTCCAAACAAGCTGTTTTGTGCTTGTTGTTGGGCGTTTATTCCAAGTCCTGCCTGTTGTGTTCCGAGTGTCTGTTGGGCGAGTCTGTTCTGAATGTCCTGATTCGCCATTGACTGAGCGTTGGTAAAATTAGCCTGGTTAAGTCCCGCGTCCGTATTCGCCATAACTTGGGCGTATCCACGATTCGTCTCTGCGTTCTGTACACCTAATCTATCACCACCAAAAGCACCAGCAGCAATGGCGTTATCTCCATTCCCTTGATTGGCAATAGTGTTCTGTCTCTGCAGCTCCGAATTTGTCGTATCAATGACGTTCTGCGTATATGGGTTCATATACTGCGACAGGTTTGAGCCCGCTACCGTTCCAGCATTCTGACCCATTAGGCCTGATAATAGGCCATACCCATTAACGTTCTGCGCATTATTGGCGTTCGTCGTAGCATTCGATATGCCGAGATTCTGAGCGGAGCTTAACGGAGCAGCAAGGGGTGCTGTGTAACTGTATGGCGTACTCGCTGCATTACTCGCCATGCCATAAATATTGTTCCACTGAGCCTGCACAGCAGGATCTATGGATGTTTGCTGGGTTTGTGTCGTACTTCCGCCTTTGCTCATAATTCTTTCCCTATTAAGTTTTCGTCCTTAAACCCCTTGTCTCTGAAAACTCGCTTCCACCCAGACCGTCCTGAGATGAAAATTTTTACACAGCCTGCAGAACGCGCTGCGAGTTCAATATTTTCATACATTACCAAGAGTTCTGATATATCCCCGCCAGCAAAATTTATTGTAACGCACCTGCCTAAATCGCCTATCCATTCTTCAGTGACTACTGCGGATTTTTCACCACACCATAAACACCATTTCAGATTAAGCACCTTTTCTTCGACTTGCTCAATGGAATAGACGCCATACCGTGTAGCCTTCTCTATGATTCCTTTTGCGAAATCCCACGAACCCTTAAGCTTTTCCGGATAATATGCGCTCATTCTGGCTTCTCCGGCCATACAATTTTTTCAGGGAACCCAACCTGTTTTGTTATATCCCTTAATGCTTTCCTGTACGATACCCACTTCTCTAAGTCAGAAACAGGTGAATCAGAAAGCATTATATAATCTGTTGATGCGATAAGTCTATCTCTTTCAGAACGAGCAATGGCTGCTTTCCGGCCACCGCTCTTATCTAATAACTCTTCTTCAGTGTAATCTACAATAGACTCATCCTTGATGTATTGAGTCATCGGATTTGCTTCTCCAATGACAACAGCCTCACCAAGTAAACACTGGCTTTTAACATGATCTTCAGGGCATGACCCAGTTCTTAAGATTTGCCCTGTGTCAGGATTATAGACTATAAAGTTCATCGTTTCCCCACGATTGCTGTTATTGTTCTGACCCTTGTTATTGAATCAGAATAATTTCCTGTACCATGATTAAAACAACTAAAATAATACGTCCCTGGTGTCGCGTTATAGATAATAGTCATGGAGTAAGTCCCACCATAAGGAGGGAACGAGTTGAATAAATTACCAGCAGCCATGAAATTAGAAGTATTAAGACCTATGTCAAAATATGCCTGAGAGCCCACGTCCTGAGCTCCCGTAATGACTATTGGCACCGTCGAAGATCCCGACGGAAGGTCAGCCGTATTTATTGTAACCGCTAGTGTGACCTGCCCCCATGCATAGGCAGAAGCACAAAGCATATTTGTTGCCGCATTGTTGGCTATTTGCGTGCTTCCAGTGCTTCCATTAACCAGTAATTGGCCATTAATCTTCACTTGTCCGCCTTCGACCTGAAAAGTAGCTGCGGTGGCACCAGGTTTTATTATTTGGAAGTCGTCTGCATTGATCTTGAACGTCGAATAATTGCTGCCATTATTCATGACAAACCCAGACACATACCCGTTAACGTCAAGATTTACGCCATACAACGCCTGAAGTCCATTTATAGACGACCCGTATGTCGATAGGGTTGATGTATTCCCTGAAACGGTTGTGCTTAACGTATAGACTGTGCTGGATATCGCTGAATCTGCCGATGCTCTTGCTGAAGATTCTGCTGTTACGAGAGCTTTCGTTGCCGCAAGTCCTGTTGTTGGATCGTTTACCTGAGCGGATAGAGTTGTAACCGTACTGGATATCGCTGAATCTGCCGATGCTCTTGTGCTGATTTCATTAGATAAATCAGCTCGTGTTTTAGGTAGTCCTGTCGAGGAATCGTTTACCTGCGCTGAGAGCGTTGTAACCGTGCTGGATATCGCTGAATCTGCCGATGCTCTTGCTGAAGATTCTGCTGTTACGAGAGCTTTCGTTGCTGGAAGTCCTGTAGTTGGGTTGTTTACCTGCGCTGAGAGCGTTGTAATAGAACTTGCCATCGCCGAATCATTAGTCGCCAGCGTAGTAAGCGTTGTGCTTATTGTTGAAACGCTCTGATTAAACGTTGATTGCAGAAGATTTATCTGTTCCGCAGTTGAACTTCTCAGATCAACGAGAGCGGACTGTATATCCGTTATTCCGGCTGTGTTTCCATTCAATCCAGCCGTAACAACACTAATCTTCCGTGCAAACGATTCGGATGTTGTTTGAAGGGTAGTCTGCCATGTCTGAATACTTGCGCCATACTTGTTTGCATAAGCTGCCAGTGAATCAAATAACGACTGAAGGCTGGTTCCGAGAATGTTTATCTGATTCAGAATGCCCAAAACAACAGGATCGTTTGCCGATACCGAGCTTGTCGTTGAGTTAGATGAGGAATTGATGGCATCTATTGACGTTTGGATGTTGTCAAGCTGATCATTTATCCCTGTCAATGCGTTCGTGAACGTCAACTGATCGTATTCTTTTGGGATATATGGCAGAATCATCGTGACCCTCGCTGAACAACATTTGCACGCAAAACTCCAATACTGAAATCAGCATCCGTAACACCATCAACACGAATAGCCATTTGCCTGGCAGTTACTCTTAAATCTATTTTCCCATTACTTACCTGATAAGATGGTGTGGACTGCATGGGCGTTGTTGGGTACATGGAGTATTTTATCGTGTAGGTCAGTTTATCCGCTCCAACTGTAAGCTCGTCCGGAATTAACCTGTCAACCATCATGACATTGTCTCCTTCCGAAATTTCATTTGGAGCTGACTGTAAATACGGGATTAACGAACCAATACCACTCGAACCGCTCAGTGAGCCATTCTCATGCTCATAAATGACTCCTGCGTCATCTGAAAGTATCGCATTATCAAATACTGAAGATGTGTTCCAGGCTCCTCGAGTAAGACTTCCAATACTCCATAGATTGTCTGTTATTGACCATACAACGTATTTGTTTGGTATGATTGAGGCCGTGCTCGAAAAAAACCACCAAACCTCATTATATTTTCCCTGGTATCCTCCAAATGTATAGGATTCATACCCTGGATAGATGTTGTTTGATATGAACCCATTTACAGGGTTATCTATCTGCATGTACTGACCGTTCCATGTGCCGATTCCGGTTTTGCTTAACCAGCAAAGAAAGTTTGGGGTACATACCACCGATCTGTTTGATAATGG
>Ga0214216_1000090_pt1 | contig 41331 bp, 56 predicted proteins | sample TroBogypolimnion_12_FD_153054 | JGI IMG/M metagenome (GOLD analysis project Ga0214216, IMG submission 153054) | Freshwater microbial communities from Trout Bog Lake, WI - 27JUN2007 hypolimnion | ecosystem: Environmental > Aquatic > Freshwater > Lake > Hypolimnion/Profundal zone | place: Trout... | reverse complement strand
TGGCATAATGGCTATTGAACTGATCGACTTATGGAAAGCTGCGTGGCAACAGACTGAAGCACAACGCGCTGAGTATGATCTCAGCACGTCCGGTACATGGCGTGTAGCCAATGCTAAGCGTGACCCAGAGGATGGTGACTGGTGGTACACCCATGGTTACAAGTTCTTCGCTAACTGGGTTGAGTGGCGTAAGCAGAACGAGGATGTGTGGGAGATTGCCAAGTTAGAAGATGGCAGACCAGCAGTAGAACTAGATATATCAGTAGAGATCGCAGGGTTACCGGTAAAGATGTATCTGGACCGAGTAATGCGACACAAAGCTACAGGTGTCTACGCAGTGCTCGACATCAAGACGGGCAAAACTACACCCCGAGATGGACTTCAGCCCGCCTTCTATCGTTATGGGTTGAAGAAGAACTTTGGCATCCAAGCTGACATAGGTTATTATTGGATGGCAAGAAAACAGGAAGTGTCAGCACCTCTCGATCTGACCATCTTTACAGATGACATGATCGAATCGCTGGTTGGCATGTTCGATAAAGCCAGAAAGAGTGGTATCTTTATGGCGAACTTAGATGCTTGTGGCATGTGCGGATACGCCGCAGAATGCGAATGGAACCCAAAGGAGAAGCAATGAGCAGTACAGAAGCACGAATCAGTATCACCGTCAAGACTACTATTGGTAGTCTCGTAACAGTACGCGCTGAATCAGAACAAGAACTCGATAACGTTATTGCGTTAGCGCTTGAGTCAATCAAGTCAGCAGTAACAGAACTTGAAGCATCAGTCGCAGGTCGATCAGCTGCACAAGCACCTATCGTTGGGCTTACACCTAACGCACAGAGCCTATTGCAGTCATCACTAGGTGCAACAGTGGTACAGGACGTCCCACCTTTTAACCCAGCTCCTGCAGCAGGGGGTGGTCGTAACTGCAAGCATGGAAAGATGACAGGTATTCAAGGTGCGTCTAAAGATGGTGGTATCTATAAAGGTTACTTCTGTCCATCACCGCAAGGAACTGTCGACAAGTGCAAGACACAGTACCTACAGAAGCATGACCCAGAGTTCGTCATGTTCGTGGCAGATCGCATTAAGTAATGAAAACCTTACGACGATCCGTTCGTAAAGCAGAAGTTGGAGGGGAGCCTTTACCGGCTCCCTTTCAAGCTTTCGAGAGAGCCGGAATCGTTCTTCGTCGTGCTGAAGTTACAGTCATCGCCGGTACACCCGGCGCTGGTAAATCTTCTATTGCCTTAGCGATTGCTTCTCGATTGAAACAACCTGTCCTTTACTTCTCAGCTGATACCAATGCTCACACCATGGCTATGCGACTTATCGCTATGTCAGGGAAGATGACACAACAGCAAGCAGAGAACACCATCAAAGCCAACCCTGATCTCGCAGAACAGATTCTGCAGGATAACAGCCACATCTATTGGTCCTTTGAGTCTAGTCCTAGCCTTCGAGACATCGACGAAGAAGTCAGTGCCTTTGAGACTATCTGGGGTAGATCACCTACCATGATCGTGGTAGATAACCTTATGGACATCACAATGGATGGCTTCGAGGAGTTTGCTGCTATGCGTCAGATTATGAAAGAGTTAAAGTTCCTAGCCCGTGATACCAACGCCTCAGTGCTGGTCTTGCACCACACTCAGGAGGGTTCACCGGGTCATCCTTGCCAGCCACGCTCAGCGTTGCAGGGTAAGGTTGCACAGGTACCAGCGATGGTCTTAACCATCGGTACCTACATGCTGCCTACTGGACTCGATCAGTACATGTGCATAGCACCTGTCAAGAATCGCTACGGAAGAGCAGACCAAACCGGCAATACTTATGTACAATTAGTCTTCGACCCAGAGTCGATGTACTTGGAAGATGTAATGCGTACCTACGATCAAGAGGAGATGATGGTTGTATGAGTAACGCAGCTAAAGCAAAGGGTTCTAAGGCAGAACTAGACGTCGTTAAATGGCTAAAGGAACGAGGATTCCCTTATACAGATAGACGATTAGCTGGTGCTACTTTAGACAAAGGAGACATCTCCGGGGTACTTGGTGTCACTATTGAGATCAAGAACCACGCGACGATGAATCTAGGTGGGTGGGTTGCAGAACTAGAGCTGGAGATGTCCAACGATAAAGCTTGGACGGGAACAGTTCTGCATAAGCGCAAGGGGAAAGCTGATGTAGGAGAATGGTACTGCACCCAACCCGCACATATTTGGATCGAACTTCTAAAGAGAGCGATGAAGAATGACGGACAAACACAGCATTGAAGACTTCTTGCACCACATAGGTGCGACAGTACCAGCTAGAGGACACGGTTGGAGAAAGATGAAGTGTCCATACCACGATGATCGTAACGCGAGCGCAGCCGTGAACTTTGACCTTAACAGGTTCAAGTGTCACGGTTGTGACGTAGCAGGAGATACATACGATCTAATACGCAAAGAGAGAGGCGGTACATTAAGTGAAGCTATCGAGTTCGCATCGAGCATTTCTGCAGAAGGCCACAATCCAGTATTCAAAACACATAGGCCAAGCGGAGGAGTATCTCGCAACACGGGGTCTCTCGGTCGACGAAGCCCGAGCGTTTGGACTGGGAGTAGTCGTAGATCCGCTTCCTAGTCACGAAGCAATCGTAGGACGTTTAACTATTCCTTACCTCACGCCTAGTGGCGTGGTAGACATTCGTACAAGATCTATGCACGGGGAAGAGCCTAAGTACCTTGGTTTACCCGGTGCCGAAACAACTATGTACAACACTAATGCAGTCTTTACAGCCACGAAGTACATCTGCCTCACTGAAGGTGAGTTTGATTGTATAATGATGACTACAAAGACAGCGCATCCAACGGTAGGACTACCCGGGGCTTCGTCATGGAAGCCACATTACGGACGTATCTTGGATGATTTCGACATTGTGATCGTGTTAGCTGACGGTGACAAGGCTGGTAGTGAGATGGGCAAGAAGGTTGGTAGAGAACTCTCCAACGTGAATGTCATCCCAATGCCCGAGGGAGAAGACGTAAATAGCGTCATACTAAAGTATGGAAAGGACTGGATCGATGAGCGAATCAGAGATTGTATTACCGCTGGATAGGAGCATCTGGAAACATGTCAGAACAATGGAAGCATCGATTGGGATTCCCATCTCGGACGATAAAGTATTGGATCTTTTTGGTTCTCTTTACGACATTTATTTTGCTTATGAGACAGACCGCAAAAAAGGAGAAGACCTACTGATTGCATTGACGGCGCTGCTTGTTGCAGCACCTCTAGGTCAAGGCAAGGCAGTCTGGGATAAGCTCAATGAACGCAAGGTAGACATGACCAACTTTGAGTTTAAGGCAGCTGAAGATGCTGATAGGTCTTAGCGGATACGCACAGTCGGGTAAGGATTCAGTAGCCGAGGTTCTCGTAAGAGACTTCGGCTTTATCCGTATTGCCTTTGCCGATAAGATCAAAGAACTCCTCTACGAGATTAACCCCTATTTTGGATACCATCTTAAAGATGCGGTAGACATGGGTGGTGGCTGGGATAAAGTCAAACAATATCCTGAAGTGCGAAGATTATTGCAAACTCTAGGCGTAGGTGCTCGCACTGTCTTTGGTGAAGACTTCTGGGTCAAGCAAGCAATGGCTCAAATGGTTGACCCCCTTAGGTACGACTATGTAATTACAGATGTACGCTTTCCTAACGAGATGGAAGCTATCTGGGCATTGAATGGAAAGATCTGGCGTGTAGAGCGTCCGGGTGTTGGTCCGGTCAACGATCACATCTCAGAGCATGCAAGCAAGGAAATCGAAGAAGACTGCTACATCAGCAATTCAGGTACCTTAAAAACCCTACAAGGAACCGTACGTAATCTCATGCGACAAGTAGGATAAATCTCACAATACGGACATCTGCTGTGTCATACTTCTCACACCGACTAAATGGTCGGTGGAGAGGTAGACCGCATGAAGAAGATCGTAGTACTAAGCGACATCCAATACCCATACCACGACCCTAAAGCGATCAAGACCGTTATTGACTTTGTTAAGCATGAGAAGCCAGATGAACTATGGTGCGTAGGAGATGAGCTTGACGCTCCTCAGCCAAGTCGTTGGAACAAAGGAATGCGTGGAGAATACAATGACACGCTACAAGATGACATAGATGGCTTGCATGACTTAATGCTCGACTTCCGTATCGCCCTTGGTTGGAATAAGAAGTTTGTAATTCAACGCAGCAACCATACGGATCGCATCGAGACGTACATCAACAAGTACGCTCCTGCCCTTAATAGTCTTCGTAGTACTAAAGTCGAAAAGCTTATCGGTTATGATGAGCTTAAGATCCAATACCTTCACGGGTTCAAGGAGCTTCTCCCCGGATGGGTAATGGCACATGGAGATGAAGGTCGCTCCGTCCAGACTCCCGGCAGCACAGCTATGAGCCTTGCGAAGAAACTTGGCAAGAGCGTTGTATGCGGGCACACTCATAAGCTCGGCTTGCAACACGAAACTACCGGACTCAATGGAGATACCAATACTATCTTCGGGCTTGAGGTCGGTCACCTTATGGATATTAAGCAGGCATCCTACCTTACAAGTGGTATCGCTAACTGGCAGCAAGGTATCGGTATCTTGGTTGAACATAACCGAAAGGTTACACCCTATGCAGTACCTATTGTCAAGGGAGAAATCCAACTTCCATGAAGCAAGACGATAGCTGGGTAGAGGAATACTCCGAGATGGTCTCAAAACTGGCTCAGGAGTACAAGAGACGCTATTACGTCTTAGAGATCAATGACATTAAGCAAGAGATGTTTATGTGGTTTGTAAGCCATCCTCGCAAGTTTAAGGAGTGGCAGTCATACCCAGAGAAAGAGCGTGAAAAGCTGATTGCTAAGTCGCTTCGCAACGCTGCGCTCAAGTACTGCGAAAGAGAGAAAGCCAAGATCATCAAATACGACTTATCTGATCTGTACTACTACGACACCTCGGTAGTCGAGGCATTTTTACCAAGCATTATCCAAGAATCCTATGAGATGCCAGCCAAGATCCAAGACCTGAACTCTAAGTTCGGTGGTGGGGGAGAGGTAAGCGATGGCATGAACTGGCTCGTACTACGGGCTGACATTGCCAAGGCGTTCTACGCACTCTCAGAGGCTAAGCAGAACATCCTACGACTTGCCTTTGGCAAGGAGCATGGGGACTGGAAAGCACTATCAGAGACTCTAGCAACGACACCTGACGGTGCTCGCATGAAAGTCCAGCGTTCGCTGGCATCACTTGTACAACACCTAGGAGGATGGAAACCTTACGATGACCAAGACAACCAAGAGCAAGTCGGAGATGAAGCGAGTGGCAGTGCAGAACCAAGACAAGCCGAAGCCGAAGAATAACAACATCATCGTCGCTTGGTGCGACGGTGGCTCGGTAGACGGCAAGTTTGCTGAAGGTCTGGTCTATTCGATCCTAGCTGGCAATGTACCTATTCGATCTGCCATGCGTGTGCAGGGTAATCAGATCGGACGTCAGCGTCAGAACGCCTTTGATTACTGGTATGATTACACAGACTTTGACTGGATCCTCTGGATCGACTCAGACATCGTGGTAACCCCAGAGGTACTACAGAAGCTCTGGAATGAGGCAGATCCTGTAGCACGTCCGGTGATCTCCGGTACCTACTTCATCTCCAAGGAGAACGAGCAGGCACTGATGACGCCATTCCCATCTCTCTTCTCATGGACCGAGGACCCTTACAAGCTTGCCTATGTACATCCACTCCCAGTTAATTCTCTTGTTCGTGTCGGTGCTGCTGGCTTTGGCTTGGTGCTCATGCACCGCAATGCTGCTAAGCAGATGCGAGAGAAACTTGGCGATACGCCGTTCTTCAATGAGACTGGCGTTGGTGACAAGTTCGTATCTGAAGACATCAACTTCTTCCGACTCATGCGAGAAGCAGAAGTGCCACTCTACGCACACACCGGTGCAGTAGTACAGCACATGAAGCGCTTTTCCTTTGACGTTGACTTCTACAAGTTGTTCTGGGACAACGAGGAGCGTAAGAATGCTGATCGACCAGTCGATTGATTTCTCCTTTGATGGAGAGATACCTACCTTTGCCTGTATCTGCGGATCGGCAATGTTCAAAATTACCGTAATGTGGGACGAAGACACTCGTGCAGTGGGCTGGTATGACCTGCTGCAGGAGTGTGCCATGTGCGGTGCTACATCTACCGCACCCACGCCTATAGATGAAGGATTTGATTGTGCCTAACTACGACTTTAAGTGCGAGAAGTGTGGGTCCACCATTGAGGTGTACATGAACTTCGGCGAGTCTACATTGCCGGTTTGTTGCCAAACCTCCATGACCAAAGTATTCTCCGCTGTACCAATCGTGTTCAATGGAACAGGGTTCTACAAGACCGGAGGATGACATGTCATCAGACTTAATGGGCAGTACAGCAGTAATGAACTCAATTCCAACACCAACTGAAAAAGACTACGTTCTCGCCAAGGCTTACCTTGAGAAGCGTGGACATGAAGACATCATCGAAATGCTCGGTCTATGAGCCGTCGAGAGAATCTCTGGAGAGATGAAGCGTCTTGCTATAAAGAGGGAATTGATACCGAGGAATTTTTTCCTGAAGTAGGAGAAACCGTACACAAGACAATCGTCCAGCTCTGCAAGAGCTGTCCGGTTAAAGCAGAATGCTTAGCCTATGCCGTATCTATTCCAGAACTGCACGGTTACTGGGCTGGAACGTACTTCCGGGACAGATACAAACTACGTAAGCAGTTACAGACTGTTAAGTAGCAGAGCAGAAAATCGCCCATCAACATGGGCGATTTTACTGTAGCAGGAAAAAAAATCAAGCCGACACACCGATAAGGAGAAACAAATGCACAACTTTTTAATCTCAGTAGCAGGATCATTCGTAGGAATCGGTCTGTTGCTAGCCTTCACAGTCATCATCAACCTCTTCCTAGAAGAAGGCGAAGATCTCGAAAACGTTGTAGAGATCAACGAGCTATGGCTCGCTGTCATCGAGCTAGAAGAAAAACTAGCCGAACTGCAGAATGATTTCAACGACGCCATTGATGCTGCCGAATAATGCCAGCGATCAACATAGTCGATGAGTCAGGCACACTCGGGACACAGATCGGTCCCATCACGAACGCCATCGCATCATTCACCCAGCAGGTCTGTACAGCGTGGGGTCTCACGGGCTTTAGCGTTACACAGGGACTCGCTAGAGCCACTGCGGATTGGAACGTCTGCTTCGTCAGCAAGTTCCCAAACCTCGCAATGGAATCTACCGCTTACGGATACCACGAAACCGTCAACGGAATCCCAATTGCGTACATTCGAGTCGATGCTTACGGAAAGAGAAGCCCGTTTGGAACGTATGTCAGAGGACTTTCAGTCTTGGGTAAGCAAATCACTAAGCCAAGCTACACACCGGGCATCGCAGCAGTAGCCATGCACGAGATCGCAGAGATGCTGGTTGATCCTCAGATCAACAAGACTGCCAAGGATTCCTTGGGTCGTAACTGGCTCATGGAGATCTGCGATCACACAGTCGGGAACTATCTCATCACAACGCCACTAGGCACAAACGTGATTTGCCCCGACTTCACCCACCCATCCTTCTATAACCTTAAGGGAGTCGCTCCGTACAGCCATCTCAGCGTACCGACCGCCCCATTTACCCTACCTAAGGGCGCCTATGGGTACTACACTGGTACCAATGGCTCAGTTATTGCTCTAGCTGCCGGGGTAGCAGACAGGGCATAGAACGCAAAAAGAAGCCCGGTCCTAGTATTTCTACTAAGGCCGGGCTTTTTAGTGCTTAAAATCGATCCTCGAACCGATTAAGGGTATCCTAGACGGTAGGTGCTGGTGTCTCTGGAAGCGGATTAGCCGCTGCCACAGCCTGTGCTGCTGCTACAGGAGCAGGAGTAACCGCTGTTGCGAACTGCTTGTACGCCTTCATAAAGGCGATAGCGTCCTTGGTGTCCTTGTACTTATTCCAAAATGTTCCGAGGATAGGACCGAAGGTAGCAAGGGCTGCTGCCCATGCAATGTGCTTGGCTTCTGATCCGTGACCGTCAACGATTGCTGCTGTCTCGGCTGGGACGATTGCCATAAGGTAGTGCTTGACTACCGCTTCTATTTTGCTTACGTTGCTCATATTTTTGTTTGTCCTTTTCTAGCGCTATTGGATAACAGTCTGGACAGTAAACCATCCAGAGCCTTAATTGTATCGCTCCGGCTACCCCACATCGGAAGCAGTGGGCGTGTGTCAGGACTTTAGTGGGGTTGGGATTGTACCTTGGCAAGATACTCAATCCATGGGAAGTTAGTTCCCGGATCGGTATGCCCACCAGCAATGTGCTTAGCCAAGGTGATGTCGATGTGACCACAGAAGCCAGACTTGCCAGCAAGGATGTCAGCCGGGGTTAGCTTGACGATAGGAATGCCGTGACGATGAGCGATGTCTGCTGCTAGCTTTGCGCTAAGCGCTAGTTCAGCAAGTGAGTAATGGTCGTGCCAATCTGCTTCGCTTTGTGCTGCTAGTCCTGCGTGTTCGATAGAGATAGATTCTTGGTTAAGCTCAAAATCATCTACTGCCCAAGCTGTGTTTTCCTCGAGAACAGACTGGTAGATCTCTGAGTTGTCTACCATGTAGTGAGCAGATGCTTGCGGGCTAGATGGCCCAGCAAACCATTGTGCTACCTGATAGGCGCGTCCGTTGCTCTCTGGGGTTTCCATTGTGTGAACGACGATGAGGCGTGGGGTCTTGCCACCACGTCCTGCTGTGAAGTGTTTAGCTCCGATAAAAGGATAGGTCACTGGTACACCAGTCTTTCTGCTAGATCACCGGGGGTTGTCAAGTCTGCGTTTTTGTTGCAGAGGTTCTCACCGATTGCTTCGTAGGCTTCAGCTGTTAGTTCAGAGCAGATGTAGCCCTTGGTAGCCTGAGCCCAGCGGTACATAAGTTTGGTCTTAGCGAGAATCTTGAGTCCTAGGATACGAAGTGCAATGTTGCCGATGACGATGAAGTTGTAAGGCTGTCCGATCTTGGACATAGCAAAGTCAGCAATGACATAACGCTCTTTGCTATCTAACTCTTCGTGTTGGTTCCAAGCGATCAGGTTGTACTTAGATACAGGGCTAAGGATTACTCCTTTGGGAGTTGCCTCAACAATGTTCCCATCTCCAACATAGATAAACACATGGTTCCACCGAGAGACAGTTCCGACTTGGATGAGTCGAGCAAAAAGTCCAGTGCTTCTAATGACACCGTAGTCTCCAATTCTTGGTTTGTAATCATTCATGTAGTTCCCCAATCATGTCGATCTCACGCTCTTCGAGCTTGCGGATATATTCAAGGGCTTGCTGGATTTCAGGTAACATCTTGTACATAGCACGGATGATCTGGGCATCACGCTTGGTCTGACCAATCATGGCGATACCGATGACCAGTTCTACGGTTACTGCTAGCCATGAAGCTAGGTTCATCCATTTGATGTAGGCATGGGTGTCGGTGAACCATGTAGGTTGGCACCACCAGACTAAGGTGACAGTTGACCAAAGGATGACGAAGTACCAGTTACGGATAATGCCTTGGATTTTCCATGAAATCTGCTCGCTAAAGGTGAGCACATCTCCAGTAGTCTCGTGGATGTACTTACGCTTGAACGGGTTAGTCATGGTACCTCGCCTTCATTACCTCGACGTCGGTACGGATTACTTGCTGGTTTTCGACCAATGCATCTACCTTGTTAATCAAGCCGGTCTTGCCATCGTTGTATAGGGCGTACTCAATACGGCTAGTACGTCGATCCATCTCATGGATGATGGTGAAAAGTTTTTCGTTCTCTTCCTTGATGGTCTTGGTAAGGTAGTGTCTAAAGAAGACACCGAGGGCAGTGGCAATACCAGCAAAGACGAAAAAGTAGTAGTAGATAGTGCCAGAGAAGTTGACCTGATTGACAAGTGCGTCGCTGGTTGCCTTGAGCATCTGCTATACCGTTCTGATAGTTGCGATCAACAAGCCACCAAAGTTGGTAAGACGTCGATCTGGGGCTTTTACGTTGATGAAGCTAAGAGACTCGATAAGGCATTGCTGAGTTTCTCCTGTGCGGAAGTCTTGGAAGGTGACCACGTCACCGGCATCTTCGATCTGCTCAAGGGCAAAGAGCTTGTCTCGAGCTTGACCTTCATAGCCAAGTTCACCTGAGTACTTATCCTTCTCGATGTCGTAGCACATCAAAGGAATCTTGATGGTACGAGTACGAGGGGTAGCAGGTACAGCCTTAAGTTGGTATCCCTTGAGGATAGGAGACAGCCCGGAATCAGTAGCATCTCGGTTCAACTGGAACCGCAGTCCCATGGCAGCTTGCGCTCCTACTGGCTGAGAGATGGTTGCTTCTGGAGTACCCGTGTTGTTGTCGTAAGTAATAACTGTGTAGTAGTTGCCCATCTCATCAAAGGTCTGGATGGTTACAGAACCCTTGGTAACTCCACCTAGCGTCTCGCTGGTCTGGGTTACGCCTACATCTGCATGTCCAAGGACACGCTTGAAGTTCTTAGGTTCGAGCATGTTGTAGCGGATGTAACCAGTATCCAGCCAACCAGATGGGTAAACCTCTGTTGTAGATTGCACCCATAGTCCAAGATTGCCGATGACTGGGGTAGAGGTTGTGGCATCTGTAGCACCGATGAAGCAGAGCTGATTGGTGGTACCAAAGAATGCGATGTCTGTAACTACGCCATCTTGAAGCGTTTCAGCGTAAGCATCCTGAGCAATGGCGTACATCAGGTTGTCGATCGAGTCTGTAAGATCGATCTTCATAGAACCAGAGTAGGAATCCACGCCGTCAGAAACAGTACCAGCAGCCCAAACAAAGCCATCCTGTGCAGCAAAGCCAGTGACGCGCATTGGCTGGCTGTTAAGGATCTGACCGTAGGTGATGTCACCTGTCGTAGCATCGAGTGTGCCGATGCGTACGCCCTTGTTGGTACCGATACAGATGTAGGTTCCTAGGTGTACATACATAGAGAGCACTTGCTCGCCTGCTGGAAGCTGTGCTGCTACCTGTCCTACGGACAAGACAGGCATAGCGCCAGTGTTATCAAGGACGAACTTGTAGATTGCTGAGTTAGCACCGGCATAACCAGATGCGTAGATCGCTACGCCACCTTCTGAGATGTCAGTCCACTTCCAGTGAGGGTTAGGATGTGCGTAGACAGGGGTAGGCAGGGATGCGCCAGTGCCTGTGATCTGATAAACGTTGTTGTTAATAGCGGCCACTAGACGCTGCTTAGCCCATCCAAGTCTGGATGAGGTAATGCTAGAAGATGCTGGGGCTGGGTAAAGCGCTACAGCAGAGGTAGATAGATCCATGATCTGCTGGTAGATGTGTCCGTTGTCGATGTAGTAGACATTGGTACCATCGTTAGCGATGCTTTGGATTGGGTAGGAAGTAGAGGCAGCGGTAACTAAGGTGGACATGGCAGATGTTGTGCCGTCAGTAACCTTGATGTTGCTGTCCAAGACGAGGAGGCGGTCGTTACCACCGATGACTACCGACTCAAGCTGTATAGCATTGGTCGTAGTCTGAGTCTGGTTCATGCGGTTGAGGATTGTTACCTGACCAAACTCCATGACGTTGAGTCCTAGAGACTCCTTGAAGCGGTACGAGTTAGATGCCAAGGAAACCGAGAATGGGTTGGCAAATGGGTCGTAGAATGTGATGCCATTGCCTGCGTGAAATGAAGACTGGCTACGAAGCCACCAGTTAGTAAGTGACTGCTCACCCGGATCACGCTGAGTGTCATACTGGTTCTTACGGAACTGCGTAGTGTCACGCTCATAAGGATGCTCGGCTGTAGGGTTGACGAGGAATGGAACGCCACCGATAGCTACATCGTAGTCAATGTCCGTGTTCTGCCATGTCTGACCTAGAACTACACCAATGTCTACCGCAATGGACCGTTCGGCGCGTCCTTCGGTGATGTCAAAACCCGACATAGTTCCTCCTCTAAAAGAAAAAGCCCCGCCAGTTAAGCGGGGCTGGTATTACAACCAATCGTTTATCTCAAAAAACTCTACGCCGTCCTCAACGGTACGGCGTAAAGGGATTATCTCATCAAGCATTAAGCAGTTGGAGCCGCAGGATCTGCTGGCAACTCAACAACTTGCCAGTTAAGGTCTGCTTCTACCCATTCATATATTCTTCCATCAGTAGGCATAGGGGTAGGTGCCTCCCAGTGACATGTAGTTTCATTAAGTTTCCATGATGGATAAGGAGATGGGTGAATAAATGCATCCCGCGTTACATCATAAGTCATTCCCGGACCAGCATAATTTTTGCGGAAAGCAACGCCTTCGTCTGGATGCCCGTCTTGACCGTAATGAACTCCACCTTTTGTATTGTAAGAAGTTTGAAGCCAAGTACCGCCAAGACCTAAATCTGTAGCAAGGTAATCTTGCCCTCTGTGTTCATGTTCATCGGGAATAACAAGAACGCGTATTACTGTATTGTTTGAATCTATTTCAGCAAAATGTGCCATTATCATCCTCCTACTTGTGAACGAGTGTATCGAATAATAACTCCGCCAGAGCCGCCATTGCCAGCCACATAACTGCCAGAAGAGCCACCACCAAAACCGTTTGTACCGCCACCAGCGCCGTATGAGCCATTACCCCCATTACCAGCTCCTGTATATCCAGCATTAGAAGTTCCTCCGTAGCCCGAAACAGAACCTCCCGAACTATACCCAGCGCCTGCTCCACCACCAAGAATTGCTCCTAAAGGTAATGTACCCCAAGGATTAGAGCCGGAGCCGCCAGAGCCGCCATGACCAGAGTTTGCTGAAGCAGTAGCAGAACCATCTCCACCAGCACCGCCAGCACCACCACCGCCGCCAGTACCCATTTGACTGTAGTTACCTGCATATTGATAACCGCGACCGCCGTTGTATCCTTGACCTGAGGTACCTGTACCTCCCGATGCATAAGCAGGTGCAGTGCTTGGAACTGAGCCACCACCACCAGAGCCACCGTTATCTACAGATGGCGTTCCGCTGTTGTAATAACCACCAACTCCACCACCAGTAGGGCTTGAGTAACCCGTAGCAAAAGATGAAGAACTTCCATCTGTTCCCTGAGTAGTAATAGTTCCCGTTCCTCCGCCACCAACGGTTATTACATAACTACCAGTAGTTAATGTTTGAGTAGAGTATAAGTAGTAACCACCTGCACCGCCTCCGCCACCCGGTCTAGCATTGTTATTAGAACCACCAGCACCACCACCTGCAAAAATAAATATGTCACCAACAATGGAACCATTAGTAACGCTAATTGTTTGACTGCTTCCATAATAACTGTAGTAATATGTTGCATCAGAATACCTTGTACCTAATGTAATTGATGGCAATGCAATTACTGTTACGCTTCCTGATGAAGTGGAAAGCGGACCAGTACCAGTCGCATTAGCCGCTGCAACTTGAAATGTATAAGAAGCGCCACTAGTTAAACCGTTAACAACAATAGGACTAGTTCCAGATGTATTGCTAAAAGACCCCGGAGTTGAAATTGCTTTGTAATATGCAACTGGTCCACCAGTTGTTGACGAGTTGCCAGTAAAGGCAACACTTACGCCTTGACCAGTTCCATTATCGGTTCCGGTTACAGAAGTTGGAATGTTGTTAGGAATGTCTACGACTTTACCTACGTTAGGATTGACATGTGATGGCATGGGTTAAGCCGCGATTCCGTAGAGAGTTACTGTGCCACCCGCGCTAAATGCTGTACCACCTTGGGTGGTAAAATTTATACTTGTAATTGCAGAAGTATTATTCCAAAATCCGTAAATTGGACCTGCATAAGTGCTAGTTGCAACCTGACCGTATCCATTGACTGTTTTAGGAACGGAAGATAAAACATCATTTATAACAAGATAACCTATATTTGTTTGTCCTGAATAATTATAACTATTTAATATAATTCCATTAGTGGCAGCCAAACTGCCACCAATACCGGTAGAAATTGATGAATAACCGCTTGTTACTCCATTAAATTGAATCAATGGGCTATCTGCCGAAGCGTTGAATACACTATTCCAAACTATCATTAAAGTTTTGTAACCTGATAAACTAGTAATAACTGTATTAGATGTTGTAGCAGTAACGGTTATTGTCGCAATGGTTTGCCAAGGGTTAATAGTGGTTGTGCTGACTGTATTAGCTGCCATTATGATAACTCGCTTCCGAATGCGTTGAATGACAAAGTAGCAGATGATGCATAAATGCTGAGAACATCTGTATTGGCTAAAGTAATACCTAGCGTAAGAGTTGTAGTATCAGATGCTGGTACCGTTGCTCCATACACTATGTAGTGCTTAGCCACTAGGCTTGCGCCTGCTGGTTGAACAGCAATACGATATGTGGCTGCAGAAGATGCTTGATTGCAAATGGTGATAGTTGATACAACTGCACCGCTGGCTGCACCACAAGTGTAAAGTGTGGTCTGTGTTGTGGCTGACGGATTGTTTTGTGCCAGCACCTTGTATGTTGTTGTCATTACTTATGCTCCCATCAGCATGAAGATTTGAGGGTTAGGGTCGGATGACACTGATGCCCATTGTACACCAGTACCAGTAGATTGTAAGACTTGACCACTCGTACCAGAGGTAGAAGAGGCTGTAAAAGTTCCAGTAAGGGTTGAATTGTTTAGAGTTGGTGCAGTAAGAGATCCACCCATTTGAGCAAGATCAGTAGTGCCAAAGCAATACCAAATGCTGCCAGAGTAAACAAACGAGTAGTAAGTATTTACAGGAACTGTGTAAGAAGTTGAAGCAGAGTAAACAGTTCCTGAGATTGAGACTGAGTTAGTTCCACCCTTGATGTTTACTGGATAAGGGGAGATGTTCTTGATTTGATAGATGCTGCCGTTAAGTGCTGTGGCAGGCAGGGTAATGGTTTGGCTAGCAGTACCAGAAGTACCGTAGATTGTAAACTCGCCTGTGCCAGCAGTAGCCGTAGCCGAACGAACAGTAAGGCTAGCTGAGATTTCAGGTACCCATGTACCCGGTGTACCTGCTGTAGTGCAGATCCATAGTGTTCCAGTGTCATCGATAACAAGATCGCCTACTGCAAAGGTGCCCGATGTAGGAGCGCCTGCTGAGGTAGCGCCAACCAAACGAACCGTGTTGGTAGTAGCACCTGTAAGACCAGTAGCAGCGACAGCATTACCTGTTACTGTTCCAGTAGCAGTTAATGATGTACCAGTTGCTGCACCAATGTTAGGTGTTACAAGGGTAGGGCTAATAGAGAATACTGCTGCGCTTGTACCAGTAGCGGTAGAAGAACCATCATAGAACAGGTTCCAAGCACCAGAGGTGTTGGAGCTGGTAGAAAGCACTGTAGCCACAACAGATTGTGATGGGTACAAGGTTGCAAGGTTTGTGCCACCATAAAGGTTGACAGTCACGTTGGCATTGGTGCCAAGGTGCGTGATGTTGGTAAGGTCGAAATACTCACCGACAGCAAGGGTAGCCGTGTTAGGCAAGACTACTGTGTGGCTGCTATTAGAACCGTTGGCACTAAAGTAGATCTGCTGGTTATCTGAAGACGATAGGTTGGTTGTACCGCCAGATACAGATACGTTAGTTAGACCAAAGACTGCATTGCCAATAGTAGGCAAAGTCAAAGTTGGGTTAGTCTGAAGGACATAGTTACCAGTACCTGTGACAGTGCCCGCTGTGACGCTAGTTACACGCCCATAGGCATCCGTTGTCATTGTGCTTGGATGTCCGTAGGTACCGGCTGTACCTGCAGTAGCAAGGTTGATGGTAGGAGCAGAACCACCTGTGCTGGTGATGTTACCTGTTGTACCAAGAACGTTAGTTACCGCAGAGGTAGAAGAAATAGCCGACCATGAGGTTGTGCCAGTGCTGTACACAAACATTGTGTTGTTTGCGCTATTGAAGTATGTAGCACCATTGATAAGGGCATTGCCTTGGTTATCCAAAGTAGGCGCTGAAGCAAACGATCCTAGGTAATAGGTCTTGTACGTGTTGTAAGTAGCAAGGGAACTAGAAGCAGAAGTTGCAGCGTTTGTGGCTGAGTTAGAAGCAGCGGTAGCCGAAGCAGCAGCTGAAGTAGCCGATGTTGCAGCAGCCGTAGCAGATGCAGCAGCGCTAGTCGCTGATGTAGCAGCGGCAGTCTGAGACAGGGATGCTGAGTTAGCAGATGTCAAAGCAGCTGATGCTGAAGTAGCAGAACTGGTAGCGCTAGTAGCAGCAGACGATGCCGATGTAGCTGCAGAACTGGCTGAGGTAGCAGCGTTAGCAGCCTGAGTAGTTGCTGTGCCGGCAGAAGTAGCAGCAGTGGTTGCACTAGCAGCAGCGCTTGTGGCGCTGGTTGCTGCAGCAGTTGCTGAGGCAGCAGCAGATGTTGCTGAAGTTGCAGCAGCAGTTTGGCTAGCAGCAGCAGATGTAGCAGAGGTAGCTGCAGAAGCGGCGCTTGTAGAAGCGGCTGTAGCAGATCCCAAGATGCTATCTACGTAACCCTTGGTAGTAGCATCGGTAGATGCTGAAGGCGTAGCAAGGTTATTAATCTGATGGGTACCCATGTTGATAGCACCGGTCATGGTACCGCCAGCCAAAGGAAGTTTGGTTCCTAGGGCAGTGGTAAGAGTGGTGTTGAAGTTAGGGTCATTGTTGATAGCAGAAGCCAACTCGTTAAGTTGGTTCAGGCTAACTGGAGCACCGTTAACAAGGTTAGTAATCTGAGCGTCTACATAGTTCTTGGTAGCAGCATCTTGTGCAGATGCTGGGTCAGCCATGTTATGGATCTGATAACCACCGGCTGCAAGAGCAGATCCCAAGGTACCAGATGCGATAGTAGCGCTAGTCACAGTGGCAGAACTGACAGTACCGCCATTGATGGTAGGCGATGTCAAAGTTTTGTTGGTCAGAGTCTGGGTACCTGTAAGGGTAACCACAGATGTCGACAATGTATTGGTAGAGCTGGACAGATCCTTGTTGGTAAGTACCTGTGTGTCGCTATCGCCTACTACGTTACCTGTAAGCCCATGAACTCCTGATGTAGCCACCTCGTGGGTATTGGCTTCACGAAGGTCACGACCGATAACCATGTGACGGACAACGGCACCAGCTGAGTGATCCTGTGCTGTAGATCCATCCACTGCACGAGTGATTGTGATGTTATTGCCAGAGACGGCAGTAATATCTACAATTTCTTCAAGTGATGTATCTGGATCAATAACAATGGTAAAGGTTTGACCCGCTGAGATTGTTACTCCACCAAGCAAGGTAGTCGCTGAGTTAACAGAGGCTACCGTAGCTGTATCGATAAGAGTAGATGAAAGAGTGGTCTGTTGGGACCGCGAGGAGTACTTACGAGGTGTCTGGGCTGTCATCGTCTACCTTATCGAGAGTAGTGGGTACGGGTAGGGTAATTAAGCTTCTGCTTCAAGGACTCGTCCTCAAGGCGTTGCTGGTACATCATTTGTAGCTGCTTGGTCACATTGATACCTGTGCCATAAGGACGCTTGGAATCGTATTCATCGGCAGCAGCAGAGGTAATAGACATACGTGCTGGATCGATAAAGGATGACAAGCGGTAAGTAGCACCGTAGATGATGACATCTCGCATAGAAGATGGAAGGGTGGTTACAGCCTCAAAGTTGTCTGTCTCGTTGACAAGGAGCGATGGCTGCTTGGCATAGACGCAGTGAACTGTACGACCCGGAAGGATGTTGTCATAAAGTGAGACAGTCTTGGCATAGCCCGGGGTGAATCCATCAGGGGATTCAACTGACCAAGTAGCCTGATCTGCTAGCGGATCCCAACGCCATTGGCGAATAGGTAGCCATTCCTTTGTAGGACCAACAGTCTGCCATGACATGTGCAAGATCTGGGTTGCCTCTGAAGGGATCTGGTAGGTAGTACGAGATGCCAAGAAGCTGAAGTCTGTAGAGCCAACTCCGAATACCTTTGGGTATACAGCGGAGATGGTGTCGTTGATCGCACGGGTAACTGCTACGCGTGGGAAGGTCGGGGTAACAATAACCTGAGCATTGGCTGAGTGTGCAGCAGCGGTTGTACCGTTGTAGCCACGTCCGAAAGGAGCGATGGTCACGGTGTTAGCCTGACGATCGTAAGCATCTACCCACATCAGTTCGTCATCGATCTCGATGATTCCTGTGCCGATGTTCTGAGTATCGCCTACATAAATGAGTAGGTCTCCAGAGGTGCAAGCCTGAGTCAGGTAAGTAGAGCGATCCTGACGATAGGTGAAGCCTTGGATGTTAAGTTTAGTATCGTTGATGAGGTCAGCAAGAGTTGTCATTAGGAGGCAATAGTCCTTAATGCGGTGACCGCTTCGACGTAAGTTGATGGGGAACCAATGGTTCCAATTCCAGAAATCTCAGCAAGTACTGAGTTCATTTCACGATAATCTTTAGGAGGGCGGGTAGCGCTGACCTTGTAGTTCAGGGAAGCGATTACGCCTGTGCCTGCTGGGGCACCTGTCCAGTTGTTGCAAGCACCTTGGACATCTAGGTATGCAGCGGGACTTGGGTAAGTACCACCATTAGCTAGGCGGTTAAATTCATCTCGGATAGAAGAGCCGGGGAAACCGTAGAGCGTATAGGTTGTGCCGTTATAGACGGCTGTACCATAGGTAGCCATTACTTACCTTTCTTGTTAAGAAGCCCTGCCCCCGAATAGGAAGCAGGGATTCGATTACTTACCTTTTTTAGCAGGAAGAACGTTCTTGAGATTAGGGTTCTTCTTCTTTGCTGCAGGTGATGCCTTACGAGCACCGGCTGCGAGGATCGCGCCAGCATTCTCCATAGGGATTCCTTGCTTCTTAGCGATGGACTTTTGCGCTGCCGCAAAACCCATGCCTTTTTTAGCAGCAGCCATTAACGCTTACCTGCTACATGACCGAAGTCTTTTGTGTTAACTTTCTTGTTGTCCGCGGCTTTAACGCGAACTGTCACTGCAGGAGTACCAGCAGTGCTGAGCATCATTTTGCCCATGTTGCTAGCTTTTGCCATTAGTGTTGGCGTCCTGCTTCAGGCTGTACGTATACGCCTTCTACAACTTCTCCACCCATAACAGAGCCTTTAACTCCATCAAATGGTTGTGCTACTGGTGCTGATGCTGGTGCAACCCCACCTTTGAAGTCTGCTGTGTTAGCTGCAGAGAAATCGCTGTAAGCACTACGTGTGCTTGGGTTCATCATGTCTGCCATGTTATTTTCCTTTTCCGTATGGGGGTGGTACATCGAAACCTTTGATGATTGAAACATCTTGGCCCGGTGCAACTCTGACTGGTGCTGTGATTGTTACTGGTTGCTCACCGCAACCGCATGTCATACACATTTATACTGCTCCTACTTCCTTAAAGACTTCTACTGATTTTTCATTGATGTAAGCTGCTTTAGGCATAGTTTCGCCGTCATAAGGTTTATTGAGAACCTCCGACGCTTGGATAGCCTTCTCGATAGCAGCGGTGCTGGTACCTTCGGGCTTAATACCTTGACGTCTAGCGTCTCGGTATTTATCCAATTCTTTGTCCCACTTCTTTTGAGTGGTGCCAGATTCGATGATGTGACCTGCAGCATCACCTGTGGCTAGTTCAAGTGTCTTGATCTTGCAACCAAAGCATCCATCCACAAAGGACTTATGACCGTCATGCTCGGTAACTTGATCTGGTTCCCTAAAAGGAACCAATGATGTTTCATCGCATTTTGTGCATCCGTAAAGGGATACCTTCTGCTTCATGTCTCCGTCTATAAGGTCGTACTGCCATTTCAAGACCTTGCTAACGTGACTATGAGGTGTAAGGCCATTCGTTGATTGGAATGATGTAGTCCCCGTACCCCGCTGCTGTGAGCTCATTTGCTATCTCCTGATTGATGACGTTCTTATATCCGCCCCAAAGGACGTAATCGGCTGCGCCAGTCTGATCTTCGGTGGGGTAACGAATCTCAGTCCAGACGTTATTCATGCGTAAAAGTGTGATACCGCGGTCTAGGCGAAAGCGGATAAACAAGCGTCCGCCACCGGCTGGACCTTCGGAGGTCGTAGGACCAGTGAAGTAATACTGAGTCATGGCACTCCTTGGTTAATAGTCTGTTAATTAAAAGGCCACAAGGCTGGGGGTTTACCCAGCCCTGCAGTCAATCAATTACTAGTGGTTACACGTAGTCAATGCTTGATGATGATTCGACACGGTAAAGTGACTCTTGACGATAGATCGCCCAGCCGCCTACTCCGTACCAACCAAGTGGACGCTGACGCATCAACTTATCAACGACCGGACCGATCACAACGTGGAATTCTTCGGCTACGGCTTCAGACAGAGCTTGCTGTCCAGCGAAGTAGGTGTTGAATACCTTTGTGATTGGAGTCACGGTAACTGTTGCACCTGATGTGACACCAGCTGATGTAACAGCAGCTGAGAGTGTCCAGATAAGGCCAGTTGAATCGATAGCTGTAACAGTTGTGTTAGCAGCGATACCTGTAGCAGCAACCTGATCTCCGACGTTGATTGACAACGCACCTGAAGTAGCAGATGTTACTGCGATTGTTGTAGCACCTGAAGCAGCAGAAGTTGAAGTTGCTGTTGTCCATGTAGACTGAGCAGCACCTGTCTTAGCTGAGAACATACGAGGTGACTCAATGTAGTACGCACCTTCGTACGAACCAATCTCGCCAGCCCAGATCTCATCTGCAGCTTGGTACTCGTGTGGCTGACGCCAAGATCCGACGCCTGTTTCGGCACGGAGATCAAGAGCAACCTCTGGGTGGATGTACGCAGCGTACATGTTACCCTTGCGAGGAATAGCCTTGTTTGTACGTAGCTTAGCTGTGACCTTACGGGCAGTAGCTGAGTTAAATGTTGAAGAAGAAGTCAATGTAGCAGTTGATGTAACTGTTCCCGGACGAAGTACGTTTGTACCTGCAGAGAGAACGTTCTGAGCAACTGTATCGATCGAGTCTGCCATGTTGAACGCGATGATGTTAGCGATAGCTGGATCTACGTCAGCAAGGCTGAAGAGTTCCAACGCACGTGTTACGAGCACTGCGTTACCATACTCGGCAAGAGTAATGGTTGTGTATGTTGGTGTAGCGAGCGCTACTGCATCCGGATCAACTGTCTCTGTAAGAGAGTTGGTCTGTTGTGTCAAGTCAACGTAACGTTGCAATACAACAGATGAACCCGGGATGCTTTGACGTGCTGGTGTCTTATCCGCGATGTTACGGATAAGAGGTTGAGCACGAAGCTGGAATTCGATAAGGCGATCGTACGCCTTCTGAACTAAACCAGCACTTCCGACTGTACCGCCAAGACTGGTCGAGCCAGTATTTGTATAAGCGTTAGCCATGTTGCACCTCCTATAAGGTTAGAGTTGGGTTGTTATTAAAAGTTTCCGCTGCGAATCATTTCGAGCAGTTCGGACTCGCTAGCATTAGCGACCCTTGCTGCAATATCTTCGTCACGGCCGGGTGTTACTGCACCCTGCGTCGCAATGTCCTGCTGGCGTAATGCCGCACGGTCAATTTGCTGTTGAGGGTCTGCCTGCTTTTGCACAGTCAACCCAAAAAGATCCGCATTATCATCGAGCCAGTTATTGACTGACTCCTCGTTAACGCTGTCTAAATCTTTTAGGATAAGTCGTGCCGCTTTAGGACTGACACCCTGTTGATCAAGGACTTTATGAACGATTTGCTCGCGCTGTACTTTGGATACTGACTCAAAGCGCTCAGCGAGGTCTTTGTTCTCTTTCTCTTTTGCTCGAAGTGCTTTACGCAACTTCTTAACAAGGTCATCACCGCTAGATGAATTGTTGTTATTCAAGCTCTGATCTTCGAGATCAAAGTCATCTTCATCGTCCCAATCGTTTGTTGCCATAGCAACCGTTCTCCCATTCTGTTATGTGTATCGCAGACCGCACGGACCATTCGGGGAAATGACGTGGCTTCTACTACCGGTCTATGTACGCTATCTCTGCCGGTGTGTGAGATAGGATTCTGTTTAGAACTTACCTTGCATTGACTTTCTCAAGGTTTGGACGTTAGGGTTAATGCCTGATTGACCTTGGAAGTTAGCGGTTTCATAGGCGCTAAGCTTTTGTTGGGTTAGGGCTGCCTGTCCGTTGTTCAGTAGGTATTGCTGTTCGGCACTCTGCTGGTTGTAATTCAAGCCAGTCTGATTGCCGTAGATGTTAGAAATGTTGGTAGCTGCAGGAAGCACATTGGCTACTTTGCCAAAGCCTGTCTGGGCTGTGGCTTGGGTAACGCCAGCTCCATAAAGAGCTTGGCTGTTAGCCACTGTGTTAGCCAGTCCTTGACGAGCAGCCTCAGCACCGATCTGTGAAGATCCGACTTGCTCTTGAAGCAAGGTGCTTGAGATCGTAGGATCCAATACATGGGCTACCATCTGCTGTGAGCTGATGCCGTAGTACTGCTGCAAAGCTGCGGTATAGTACGGGTCAGCGTTAGCTACGCTAGCCTGTGCTAGGTTGATACGAGATTGAACCTCAGAGGTGCTAAGGTCAGAACCGATAAGGTTACCGATAGCAGCTTGTGTGTAGTACTGAGGTGGAAGTCCAGCATCCTTCATCATACCTGTGATCTGGTTTTCGTAATCGAGATAATCAGCAGGAGACAAAACGTTAAGTCCAGCTTTAAGACGCTGAGTGTTTCCTGAGAAACGAGTCATGTACGCTTGGCTGGTCTGAAGATCAAGGCTGATAGCATCGGAACTCATGCCACCCATGGCATCGTTCTTAATGATATTTTGCAGGGCAGCTGATGATGAATCAAGCTGACCAGTCACAGGATCTGTTTTGTAGATACCGTAAGAAGTGAAAAGAGCGTTAACCGTGTCGTAGACACTTTGACGCTGTGTCTGCACACCAGCATCTAAGCCTGAAGAAGTAGTGACGTTAGTCGTACCGTTTGAGTATGTAATGGTGGTTACATCTTGTCCTTGAGCGTTAACCGATGTGCTACTGCCAACCACTGTCTTGCCACCTGCAGGAGCAGAAGAACCGCCACCTGTATTAACAGGAACTACTTGGCTTTTGACTCCACTTGAGCTGGTAATCGTTGTAAAAGGGTTAAGCCCTGCTGCAATGTCAGCTTGAACAATGGCTTTAGATGCAGCCGCTTTAGCAGCTGACGCTGCTGCTTTAACTTTGGCTGCTGCTTCTTTAGCAAATGCTGCTTGTAAAGCAGCTGATTGTGTTGCCATCAGGTTGCCACTCCAAAGTCTTTAAGAATGCCATGTGCGATACCAGTAACTGTGTCACGGGCATTGTTCGTGTACTGCCAACGAGGATCAGAACGAAGGTTCTGCTGGAACTGCCACATAGATGTGGGAGTCGCAGTACCGTCTGGTCCGATAGTCGTACCTAAGGCTTTTTGAATTGTTGGATTTTTTGAGAAATCAATAGATGCAGGATCTAATTCAAGGATGCTGCCCATTTGCTGAACATAAGGATCAGCGATCTGCTTCATGGTCATGCCTTTGTCGATCAGCCCAGCGAATCCTGAGTATTGGCTTTTAGCCATATCACGAAGATGTTGCTGATAAGTCTCAATGGTTGCACCAGAGCTAGGATCATTGACCGCATTGGCAGCCGAAGTAACATAATCATCGCCTACATTGACACCCATATCTTGAGCATAGCTACGAAGGCTTTGCTCAGTGGTGATGCCAGCACCAGCAGTAATAGGGATCTTGGAGTTAACTGCAGTCTGAGTGATCTTAGACTGGAGCTTGGTCTGGTAATCAGATGATCCATAGACGCTTGCATCAAAGGCTTGGTACATCGAACCAGTGACAAGATCATTAAGATTCTTGTCATCAGGAAGGGTATAACCTAGCTTGATAGCCTCTGCTTGAATGGCTTGCTTGCGGATTTCAAAGGCAGCTTGATAGTTAGCAGGGTTTGTAAACTGGGCTTCAGCGGCTAGAAGTCCTTGACCACCATTGGCTTTGTACCAGTCGCTAGACTTGAACAGGTTGTCAAAGTTGGTCGGATCAGAAGCCTGAAGGTAGCCCTTGTCAATGGCTGTCTGAAGTACCCAGCCAAGAGATCCTTTAGGAGAATACTTCTTGCCAGTGTTAGGGTCTTTTACATCGTCTTGATGCCAGAAAGAATAAGCTCCAGAATACTGGTTGGATAAGATATTTTGAGTAGCGTTGATGCCTTGAAGTAAACCGCCTACTACATTTTCTGCAGATGTTGAAGCAGAAGTGCTTACTGGTTTTTTATTCTTGTCAACCATTATACTCCTGCCATATTAGATGTGGCTAGCTTCTGCATCATGTCGAATGCAGTACCAGCTGCGGTGTAGGCGTTGTATTCACCTGATTGGCGAATCGAATTCTCTACGAATTGGTTCTCGGTAAGGTCATTGCTTGTTGAGTTGTAGGTCTGACCAGACTTAACACGGGATACTGTTCCGCTAGTTGGGTTAGTAGCCGGGGTATAGCTGGTAGAACCTGTCTCATTCATGGTTGGGTTAGCAGCGGCATACTTGAGGTATGCGTTGCCATAGGCAGCCAGTTCTTGATCACTAGCCTTGCGTCCCATGAACTGAAGGAATAGATCGTTAACCACGTTATTGCTAGCCACGACGTTAGGTTGGTCACGGCTGATACGGCTGTAAGTGCTGTTAGCGAAGTAAGGGCTAGAAGCAATGGAATCTTGCTGTCCCATAAATGCTCTAATGTCTACAGGAGCACCTTGGCTAAGACCAGATGTAGGGTTGCTAGCCTGTTGCATAGCACCTTGAAGGGCTGTTGCATCGGCTGTAGTGAACTTAGAACCTAGCTTGAGTTGGTAGTTCTTAATGCCAGCAGCATCGTAGTAACCGCCAGCTGCTGCGTTCGTACGCAGAGTATCAGCCATGTTCTGGTTAGCTGACAAGAATAAAGAAGCCATGTAGGTAAGACCGTCAACTGTAGATGGCAAAGGCTTACCATCTGATCCAACCATTGTCTTGCCGTTAGGCATCTTGGTTGGGTATTGAGCTGTCTTCCAAGCATTGGTAGCTGAAGTCGTTGTACCTGTGGTGATAACACCACCAGTATCTGCAGCAAGACCTGCAGGAGCAGTGCCTGTTGTAGTTGTCTGGGTGTTTCCTGTGGTAGTGGTTTGGCTACTGCCACCCATAGTACCGGGACCAATACCTAACGCTCCAGCAGCTTTGGTATCTGTAGTAGCTGAACTACGAGCAAATGTTTTAGCCATTACTTCACTTCCTCAATAGGTCCAAAAGTAGATTGATAGAACTTCTTGTAGAAGCCCAAGAAACGCGGATCGGCTTTAGATGTAGGCGTTCCCATGGCAATCGCCACTGCCTTATCACGCATCTTCTGAGTATCAGCAGCCACTGTGTTGATGTCCTTGGTTGTATTGATCTTATTTAGGACTACGGTTGCTTGATCAAAGAATGATTGATAGTTGGCATAGTTCCAGTCGTTAGACTGATCCAAGCGGTTCATTGTCTTGGTAAGAGCATCATTCTTTAGTTCATAAGCAGCTGTGCTTCCGCCAGCTTCATAAGCTGGATAAAGCAAACCAGCGTACTTCTCAATACTTGAAGCATTGATTTTAAGGTTTTCGATTGTACGTGGAATGTAGGTTCCAGCTGGAAGTGCTTGAGCCCATGTCAACTTACGGCTAATAGCCGGAGCCAAGTAAGACTTAGCCAAGGTGACAAAGTCAAGACCTTGCTGAACTTGTCCTAGATCGCTAGTCGTGTTTGAGTAGTTAATAGCACGACGAGGAGGATTCTTGAAGATGTCAGAGTTAACAAAGTTGGCGAAATGCTGTGCTTCGTTAAGGATCTTAAGCCATCCGGCTTGTGCCGTTTCTGGCAAAGTTCCCTGACCCCATACGTTCTGACCAGTCTCTGGGTTGTAACCCACAAGCAAAGCGTTCAACTCTGACCATGCTGGAATCAAGCCCTTAAGGAGCTTGGTAGCCTGTGAAGCGTTATCAGAGGTAATAGCCTGCGGCGCGAACATGTTCAAGATGGTGTTGATGTACTGAGAGTTAATACCACCAAACTGTCCTAGACCAATTCCATGGTCAAGGGCGTTCAGTTGCTTAAGCTCTGTAATCAAAGCAAAGTTCTTATCTAGCCAGTTACCGATAGCGTTGTTCTTATTGAAGGCAAATTCATGCCCATCAATCTTGACGCCATGCTGATATACCTGTAAAGCCTGATTAAGGATTGCTGCTTTACCTGTGTTATCTAGGATGTAACCACCGATGTTGCGGTAGAGAGTCTTGTTAAATGAGAATGGATAAAAGACTGTAGCGATGCTCTTCTCAAAGGCGGTACGATCTCCGTAGCCGTTGATTTTCTCAAGCTTGCCAGCAATCTCTTCGTCGCTAAGACCCATCTCTTTGAGATGTTGGGCTTGCCACATCATGCTGTGCAAAGGATTGTAGAAGTTGAAAATGTCGCTTTTAGCCAATGTGCCGTCAAGCTCACTAGCGCCAGACATCTTGCTACCAAATTCCTCTGGGATCAAGCGCTTGGTAAGATCAAATGCATCCTGCAAGCGACCTGTACGCATCAAAGATAGGTAAGGGTTAGCAGTCGCAGGGATGCCTTCTAAGGCAGCCTTAAGGTTAGTCTTAACCATACGACGAATACCAAATAGTGGATTCAGATCAAAGCGGAACTTATCGCGTAGAGCGATCATGTTCTGTCCTAGACCAGCTGTGGCATCAAAAAGACCCCAACGAGCTGAAGATTCTCCAGCAGGTAGCGCTGTCTTACCCATGAATGACATAGCACCCTTGGCAATACCAGCGGTAGAAGCACGAAGTACATCTTCAACTTTACCTAAGCCTACGTAAGTAGCCTTCATCTTTGCATCAGATGCAAGGATATGGGTGATAACCGCGTTAGCTGTAGCACGATCCATCAAAGGAATTTCGTATCCAAGCTTGCTATCTGGGTTGATAGGCTGCATGAGGATCTTACGCATGCTCGCAGTGCTGAGATTGTTGACAGTAGTCTCAGCGCTTTTAGCAAGCTGAGCCTTAGTGCGCTGTTCTGCACGAGCTGTCTCAATCGCAGTTTCATCGCCAGAAGCGAGAAGCTCTGCATTGGCAGGATCTTCATTAAATATCTTGTCGGTCATAGGTGTAGCGCGGTTGTAAACAACGCTGAGTGCACGCTTAGGAATGGTCATCGCATCTTGGAAGATGTGACCTACTTTACCTAGCTTTGCACCTTCTTTAGCCGCACCTTGTGAGAGCAGGTTCAGTACATCGCGTCCGTTCATATTGAACGGTAGCTTTGTTCCTGTCTTCAAAAGCCATTCATCGATAGCCGCTGCGCGTTGAGCACGGCGTACTTCAAAGACGTTAGTGTCCTTGATAGCATCCATGCCTAGGCCTAAGCCACGGGCTGCATTACGGATAGCGTTGTTGTTGTCTTCGACAACGTGTGGAGGAATGATCGACTTCTCATAGGCATGACCGATGCCGGTACCTAGAGCTGGACGCCATCCATGAGCTTTAACAGCCTCCCAAGCATCATGTGCTTCCTGAGGAGCGTTATCAAGAAGAGATGCCTCTGAAGCCTGTGTTTGTGAACGCTTCCAAAGTGCGTACATCATCTGGATTGGATCTTCTAGAAGAGATACTGTCTTAGGAGACATACCTAGCTTCTCGGCAAGAGCCTGACCTTGTTTCCAGATTTCATGTTCTTTACCACCGATAGGCATAGGTTGCAGAGCATGAGGAGCCACTTCTGGGGCTACGTTATTTCTAGCTTCCATCTCAATAGTTGAGAACATGTTAGCTACTTCTTGGTCGTGACCAAGCTTTGAGTATTTGCTAGCCATCTTGCGTACAGCGTTCTGGATGTCTTGTTGAGTCTGGTATTCCGGACCAACAAATCCAAGCTGTCCACGTCCCACAACGTTATTGTGGAAGATAGTGCTAGGCATAAAGCTATCTTTGGCAAGTGCTGGATCTACGCGTACCTTGACAGCAGTGGCTGCTTCAGGCTTAATAACATGAAGGGTCTTGCCATCCTTGTTCATGTACTTGAAACCAGAGGATTCAGTCTTGCTCATCGCATCGCGTGTTACTGCAGCGATACGCTGATCTACTTGTTGTTTGTTAAGCTTGCCAGCAGCTGTAAGCGCTGTGCGGTAAGCATCAAGAACTTCTTGTCCTGTATAGTTAAAGTCATCTTTGAGAGCCTTACGAAGTTGCTCATAACCTTTGGCAACCTTGCCCGGGATAGCGCCCTTTTCAAGGTAGCGAAGAGTATTGGGAGTATCTCCCGGCTCCATAACACCTAGCTCATCAAGAGCCTTGTTAATGTCACCTGAACGACCCATGTTGCTGCCGATAACTTCTTTGATCGCATCAGCAATGGCATTGCTTTCGCCACGCTTGTTAAGATCTAAGATCTTGGCTGGTGCTCCCGAAGGAGACACATGGGTAAGGTTGTAGGTATTCTTCTTAGAACGGCCTACCCAATTGGTATCATCTGTAGCCTTGATACCAGAACCGTAAGGTCCATTCTCGCTAAGCATCCATGTCTCAGGAGCGTGGTCATCTACCTTGTCATTGAGGTGATAGAGAGCCTTGGTATTAGCAGTGTTATCAAAAGTAGGGTTCTTGTTCATGTCAGCGGCTAAGCGCTCGCTGCGTAGGTCTTCAGCCTTGGTTACAGCGCTGGATCCAAAGACAAACTTCTTGTTCTCTTCTTTGAGGAGAGTCTCAAGATCTGGACGCAAAGCGGCAATCTTCTGACGAGCTGCGATCCACTTCTCTTTACCGGCTTTGCCAGTCTTGAATTCAGGTAGAACTTCGCCAGTAGCCTTTTTGTCAAGGTAGTCGAAGTTTTCCTTCATAAAGTGGGTGATCATGTCATTGGATTGACCAATAAATGAGTTGCGAGCAAAGTTGGCAATGTGAGGTTCTGAGTATGCATCTTCTGCGTACTTCTGACCAGCCTTAAAATAGTCATCTGTGCCTGCTTCAAACTTGCCATCTTTGACATCTTGAGCAAGTCGAGTCTCAGCGTAATGATAAGCAGCGCCTTTATTGAGGTACTCGTTGTAGATGTTGGTAGCTTCGGTCTGACCAAAGGCTTCAGTCATGTCTTTGACAGACAATCCTGTGGCTTGCTTGAAAGCATCGCCTACGCCTGCGGTAGCAAGGCTATCCTTGAGAGGAGTAAGAGCTCCTTCAATAAAGTTACCTGCGTGAACAGAGCCAGCATTGCCCATGAAATGTCCACCAGCAGACATGCTGATTGCATTCAAGGCTTGTCCAAGCATGCCTGAGTAAGGTGCTTGGTGTGCTAGATCATAAGTAGCGGGTGTTCCACCGCTAAGCTTGTCTTCAGCTTCGCTGATAGCAAGGCTTTTGATGCCTGTGCTGAATCCTTGAGATGCCAATGCGTTGGTAACTTGGCGAGCAGGGATACGGCTAAGAGAAGCAATAGTGTTTTTAAGCACTGCATACTTGCTACCTTCGGTAGGCAATTTAGCAATCAAAGGTAATAGGTTGCGAGCACCGGGAACTCCGTTAAGGAGGTTCAATACACCGGAACCTTCAGCGCCTTTAGGAGCATCTGGAGCAGCATTGTAAAGCCACTTAACAAAACCAAAGCGTGGAGTAGCAGCAAACTCTTCAGGCAAGCTACGAGTAATCATAGATTGAGGCTCAGTAGCAGTCTTCTTGACAAGGGCTGCAACTTTTTGAGCAACGTTAGCGTCCTCAGGGACACTTCCCTTAATCATTCCGCCAGCTACGTTCTTGACAACGCCAGAAACGCCAAGTGCACCGTCAATGACGGATGCAAACTGGAACATGTTTCCGATGTCAGCGATAGAACGACGTGTCATTCCTTGCTGCATAACTTGTTCTGTGGTGGTATTGCCACCAAGATCGTTTTCGATACGGGCTACGTTGGCTGCTTGGTTCTCGTCAGGAGAACTTCCGTGGCCTACGCCGAAATCGTTCATAATAGAACCAGCTTGGTCAGCCATAATCTGGCGTCCAGCACGTCCTAGGTTTTCTACCCAACCGACTATCTGAGGCGCTACCTTAGCTAGGCTAGCTTCTCCGAGAAGTGGGGAGATGATCTTCATGGCAGATACGTTGCCAAAGCCGGGAACGTTGAATTGATCGTTCGCTAAACGGCGTAGTTCATTTGTCCATGATGAAGTCCAGTTACCCTTAACCAAAGGTTGTCCTGTATTAGGGTCAATACCGTAACCTTTAAGCTGCATGCTAGCCTGAACATCGTTGATGTTCGAGGTAACTACAGGTGGGTGTGAATACTGGTTATGAGCCCATGATAGAGCCTTCTGAATAGGCGTCTCAACTGCATGAAGCAAAGGATCTGAAAGGAATGTAGAGCCTTCTAAAGGCTTTGTCATCATTGCTAGCTTCATTGTGTCAGCGTTGGTAGCCATGTTCTGAGTGCTACCACCAGCAGGGCTGGCTACGTGAGCAGCAAGAATTGGGTCCATCCACTGTGTGTGACCTAGAGCAGCAAGAGTATTGATACGATCGCCAACAAGATCCGCTGAAGGATTACCTGATGGTGATACCGGAGGCAATGGAGTTACATCAGACATGTGTTACCCCTGTTGTGTCGGTGGTGTTGGCGCTACGTTGCCCGGGATTCCTTGAGAAGCTGATGGTGCTACAGCACTAGCATTGCTCAAGTGAGCCTGCAAAGCGTTGCGGATTGACTTGACTTGGTTTGAAGCATTATTACCAAGTTGGTCAAGAAGATTAAGTGTCTGAATTAAGCCAGCGTTCTGTGCTTGATTCTGTTGCGAGACATAAGGCTGTCCATTAAGACCAGCGTTTACAGGCTCGTTAGGGCGTTGTGTAGGCGCAGATAGCGGAACAGCCTGCGGACCGCTTGTAGGCAATCCTCCGCCCGCTGAAGGCATAGCTGGGACAGGTGTTGGATTACCTGCTAGTGGTGCTGCTTGCTGTGTAGCAAAGGTTGAACGTCCCTGACCTTGTGGTAAACCGGGCATATAACGAGGAGCTTGAGTTGTCATTTGACGGATCACTGGAGAGTTGCCCTTATTACCGTTTCCACCTGAAGCTGAGACGCCAAAGTTGTTCTGAGGAGCAGTTGGACGGTATCCACCTCTAGCCATTGTTCCTCCTACTTGTAATGAGTCTCTGTAATGTAAGGTCCTGCTGTAAATGCTGTAAGTTGTGAAGCAATATCCATGGCTTCTTCTGGTTCAGCACCCGCTGCTAAAGCGCCAAGAGCGTAAGATCCGCCAGATCCAATGCTATAAATGCCATTGAGTTGACGAGTCATACCTAAACTGTCATCAAGTTCAAAGAGATGACCAGCAACGGATACGATAAATCCAAATCGGTTATCGCCAGCGTCTGCTTCGTTAAAGTTGTAACCATTTTCAACCAAACACTTACGCATTGAAGGTACTACTTTGACTACCATGAAGTGCCAAAGGTCTTCTTTGTCTTTTGCAAGCACTCGTGGTGGTTCCCAGATGTGTTGAATGACATCGCATGGGAGGATTTCACCAGCGCCAGCAACGATAAATGCTCCACGCTTGCTGATCTTTACCATATCGGGATGGTGCCAAACTTTACCGCCGTCATCTGTGACGCGGTTGTCTGCCATAATGACTGAACGATCGTGGTATTCAATGCCGATAATCGTTGTCATCGCTTGTCCCTATCGCGCTTGTGTGACTTGTTTTGTACTTACTCCGCCTGTTGGCTGCCCACCAGCTGTTAAGCCAGCAAGTAATGTCTGTAGATCTGGGACTCCGTTTTGCGGTGCGCCTCCCGGAAGAGGAGTGCCTTCTGCTGGAGCGCCGGGAGCAGAGGGGACGGACGGCTGCTCTACCTGTTGTTCAGCCCCAGCAGGAGGATTCTCGGGTGCGAAGATCTCTTCGATAGCGTCTTCGATCTGAATGCCCTTTTGTCGGGCTTGGATCACCGCTGCGATCTTCTTGACTAGATCCGTTGGATCCTGTCCTTGAGTAATCATCTGTGGGATTGCTTGGGTCATGGCAGACAAACTGCCAATGAGAGCTGAACGCAAGTCTTCCGTCTCGATACGTTCTTGCTCTAGAGTTACGTTCACTCCGAATGGAAGTTCACGCATAGCCAAATCCTTGGAGATTAACTTACCGCCAAGTGCTTGAAGCATAAATACTAGGCCTTGTGCTGGGTTAAGACCAGCAAGCATTCCATAACGAACATCGGCTGAGTAATCACCCTTGATGTCCTTGGAAGGTGTGTATGTTACTGAGTAAGGAGATCCGGAATCGATACCACGGATAGTCTTTGTCTCATCGAATAACTTCTCATCTACTTCAAAGCAGAGGGAAAGAACATCACGAAGTGCTGCAGCAAAGATAGTTTGAGCAGACTTCACTTGGGTGTCAAATGCGCCAAGCAGGGCATTGACGCCCTCGCCTGTAACGACGGACGCATTAACATTTCCGGTACGCGATTCAGGGTAACGCGCTCCTACGCGGAGTTCTTCATTCAATAATTGTGACTCATTGAATGCTCCTTGAGGCAGCGTGAGTTCTACGCGACGTACGCCTTGAGGGTTAGCTGTGCGAATGACAGCATCGCCACCCAACTGAAGCTCTTGCACATCGTTGGGCAGTACGATTGGTGATTGAACGGACTTCTCTGCTGCTTCCATAGCAAGCAAAGCAAATCGGTTACGTAGCAACTGAATGCCTAGCACATCGTCGAACTGACCACGAAGTTCACCATCAACGCTTGGTCGCTTAGCGACAATAACCATCATCTTGCCCATAGGGTTTGGAACCTGTGAGAGGACGAAATTGGTGCGTGATGGAAGATACATCATCGACTGATCTTTGTCGTAATAGCGGATCATTTCGATCATGCCATTAAGATCTTGCTTGTACCCGTCCGGTCCAAGGATCTGTCGTTCATAGTCTGGGAATTGAGCGACTAACTCAGAGAGCGTCATTGAATAACGCTTAACAAAGGCTATGCATCGTCCGTAGCGATCAAACTCGGGATATGCCCCTACTGGATTTTCTAGTCGGATGCGTGGTAGCTTTGCCTCTTCATCCAGTTCAATAATGAACGGGAGGAAACCATAGGTGATGTACATGTCTGCGCCATTGAACATCTGTACATCCATTTGAGAATGTGCAAAGTAGTTGCTGGCGATACGTGTACGAGTGTCCGCAAACTTGCGGGCACGGTCTGATGTTTGATTGACAGCAGAACAGTTAACTGCTGGTAGTGGTGCAAAGACTTCTGCAAAGTCGCGTGCCACTACATCGATAAAGTTGGCTACGACGTTTTGGTCGATACCATCTGGAAAGAAGTTAGGGTAAACCTGTGAGATCTTTCCTTGACGTACCATCTGCACATCACCATTACGCATGTCACGAGACGTGCTGCGATAGCGAAGTGCCATCACACGTGAGATGACTTGTTGCTTGGTTAGCATTTAGTAGTCCTTAAAGTTGGTTGAATTATTCGGTTCCGCGTCCCATACCAAAGCCCGGTGTATCAGCGGTGCCTGTAGCTCCACCTTTACCATCTGTGATCATAATGACCTGACCCTTACCGTTCTTGGTGTATGTCAAACCACCCTTGGTAGATGAAGTCTTACCATGTGGCAGAGGATGTGTCTCTGCGTGCCCTGTGTAATCTGGACGTGCATGCTGTCCACCGAGTGAACCCTTTTGAGGAAGCGGTGCGCTATGTCCTTGAGGAGCTGGGGTTGCCATGTTTGTCCTTACTGCTTAGTTACGCCGCGTGTAGCGACGCCGGTTCCGGGTTTTGGAGATGCACTATTAAGAGCTGTACCAGCTTGACGAGGGGCAGGAGTTGTTGCACTTGCAGCAGAAGCATGATGTGTTAATGCATGAGCTACACCGACACCTGCAGCACCAACCACAGCAGTGGCTATTGCGCCTTTAACGGCGCCAGTCTTTTGACCAGCATTGTAAGCATTATTTAATCTTGCGGTTTCATTTGCCTTGCGGGTTTCAGCTGCTCTACCACCGCGCTCAACAGCGCCAAGATCTTTAGTTGCATAAGTGCTAGCAGCTTTAGTCTGGCTATTGATTGCTTTGTTTTGAGACTTAGGAAGATCTGAACTACGCTTAGAAAAAGATTCAACATTATCTCCACCAGCGCTGCGTAAACCACCAGTTAAGCCTTCGAAGTTGTCTCCACCGCCGTCGTGTTGTTCGATTGACATAATGTTTCCTTAGCTGTATTGCTCTTGCCACTGAGAGGCAAAGGCATCTTCGAGGTTGATCGAATGACGAGATTCCATCTGAGCCTTAGTAGCCCAGCGATTGTTCAAGTATGGAGTGACGCGAGTACCATTTTGGATTAACTCACGAGCACGGATGACAGCGAACCAGAGAGCCATCACGCAGTCCGTAGGGGACTTCGTATCAGGCTTCCAAGTAATCAGTTGCTGTACCAGAGCCTTCATGCCTTCCGACCCTTCGGTCGATGGCAGCTCTATAAGATTGTTGTTTAGATGCTTTCCGTCGCGGAGCGTACCAAACAATGGAGACATGGACGCCACACCAAAGTTGGTATCCCATTTATTCTTGCCGGTGAAGTGTGAGGATAACCGCACGCCTCTTCCAGCCAACCATTGTCTAAGTTCGTCATCGAGTTCAAAAGCTTTCTGGAAAGCGTTGATTTCGACACGAAATTCTTGAGGTCTATATTTTTCTGTGAAGACTTTGATGGCTGCGTTGATCTTTTGGTAAGACGCATCTGCCATGTTAAGACAGTCGAGGACATAGATCTTTCCATCTGCTCGGTTGTAAGTAATCGCAACCAGCGCTGTCTTACCAGCGATAGCTGGGTCAAGACCAATAATCGTGTATCCCTCAGCAGACTTAGGATGTCCTACCGCGCCGGGCTTTAGAGATCCGACTCTTCTAGCCCCATTTGTTGATCCCGAAACCACGGCTGGACTGAAGATTGCGTCTTCTTGGATGTCCTCTTGCTGATAGACGAGAGCCCATGTACTAGGCGTAACTTCACTTCGACGCTGGAATAAGGTTGGTCCGTCCCATTTAGGAAAGAGGCCATTCTCGTCCGGAAGCTCATCTTCGTCTCCGTCCCACGGTACATCTGACTTAGGCCAAAGAGTTACCCAGTCTTTAGGATCATCGGCAGCCTCTAGAAGGGCTGGCATAGCAAGGTAGGAGAAAGGTGACTTTCCGCCAGACCAGTGCTCTGGGTTACGGATCTCTCGGTAGAGATCAATAGCCGAAATACGAGTACCTACGATGAGGAGCTTACCGTTCTTACCCAGACGGGTGATAACTTCCTTCTGAAGCCAGTTGAGTTGCTTCTCCCATTCATGGGCGTTGGAAGTGGTAATGCAGTCATCGAGGATGATCAGATCCGCACGGGATCCGTAAATCTGTCCGCCCATACCAAGTGCCTGTATCGTCGGGTCTTTTTCTGATGAGTCACGAGACTCGGTACCCAGATACACAGTGTCAGTACGCCATGTCTCGGCGTCTTCTTTCCAGCCGCCAGCAGGTCCATAGGTGTTCTGCATCTTTAACCACCGAGGATGACTCAGGCGGTTCTTGATGGAGTAGACGAATTCTCTCGCCTTTGTAATTGTCTTGGATACCACAATGATACGAACATTGGGGTCCATGCAAATTCTGTAGGTTGGGTAGTTAACCGTGACCACCGTTGACTTGGCGTGTTCCGGAGGAACGTTAGCCAATAGGCGGTTCTTGTGACCCGGCTCATACGTCATGGCTGGATGCTTGTAGGAAGGCTCTTTACCTTCTAGAAGATCGATCCAGTTCTGGTGATGGGGGAAGACTGTCTGGTTAAGAAAAATTTTTGAAAAGTCAGCAAAGTTGATGTCTTCTTTAGACGTTTGTCCACTCGGCAAATTGATTGCCTCGCCTCGCTCCTTTGCCTCCGCTAAAGCTGCAGCAAACTCGGAGTCACGCGACATCCAGACCCGAAGGGTCTCATGCTTCTTTCCGACTAAATCCATTGCTTGGTGGGTGGTGGCTCCTGAGCCAACAGCCTCAAGCACCTTTGCTTTAGATTCAGCCAGTGCTTTAACCTTGAAGTGGTCTTCGCCCTTTCCGAACCCTTGCCTTGGTGTTGTTGCCATCTACTTTCCCCGCCGTTATCCACAGCTCCCGCCGCCCCCGTCCGGGGCGAGCGTAAAGTCTTTTTGCCTATGCTATCTGCTTTTAGGCAGAAATAGGCTGTCTATAAATACTGTATAGCAGACTGTTCTGTAACTGTATGAGCAGGTTCATAAAAACCTGCGAATAACTGTTTACTGCTACATACAGTATTTAATCCGTTCAAACACCCTAAACGAACGTTTTTTTTGAAAGTATTTTTAAAATCTTTTTATAGATAGGTAGCACAGGCGTCTTTAGGACGCACTGTTACCGTAGCAGGGGCAAAGGTGCTGGTCAGAGGCGTATAACCCAAAAAATTTGTGAGGAGAGAGACACATACAATTTCGTCGTTAATTAAATAACCGTACGGTCAAAGGTAGGTAATTCGTCCTTTTTGTCCGAATTGTTACAGGCTGAGCAAAGGCATGCAGTTACTGGCAGTTTGCAGTCAGTTAGCAGAGGTTATTGACTGCTTTCAGGTACTTCTCAGGTAGTTATCAGGTTATAACTGCGGGTTTATGACGTACGACAGTCTCCACGCCTTACGCCGTGTCCCCTGTCCCCTGCTACTGCTACGAGATAAAGCTCTGATCTGGTGCAGATACCTCGCTGATAGCTCGGTCCTGTCCCCAGCTGATCGGGTCCTGATCTCTTCCAGAGTGTGACGCACAACACACTAAAATTACTTGCTATCTGACTTGCAATAGCTTGCAGAGTGTGCCTATACTTGCCCTGTGCCTATAACGAGGCACTACAACTAAGGAGAGAGACATGCTAAACCAAGTACAGCAAGGACTATCTACAGGCTTCGAGCTTGTCAGTATCCCAGCAGAAGAACGCGACATTTACCGCGTCAGCGCTGAAACCTATGCAGAGACCGCACAAGAGGCGCAGGCTATCGCTGCAGCTCTTCGCGAGCTTACTGCTTCATGGAAGCGAGGCGCGTAACGTGAAGGAGCTAATGAAGCTAATCGGGCAAGAAGGCACGCTGAACGCGTACCCTTTCGACTTCAAGGTAATCGTGACTGACGTAAAGAGCGTCTACGGTACCGACCGCCTAGAGGTCACCCCTGTATCTGGTGGCGGTACCGCTTGGGTGAATGCTGACCGCGTGAAGGTGGGTGCATAATGGCTTACCGCTACGACATATGCGACAAGTGCCAAAAGAATTACAAGCGCACGATCGCCTTCGATGGCAACTTTTTAAGTGAGTGGAATGAATGTCAGACCTGCACAAGTACCCGCAATTGGCTAAAAGGACTGGAGATAGCATAATGGCACGGTACGAGGTGCAGGTTATGGTTCAGACTTGGGCATACGTGGAGATCGAGGCAGATAGCGAGCAGGAGGCGCTAAAAGAGGCTGAAGCTCTGCCTTACTCTGAATGGAAGCATGACACCGACTGGAGCAGCGCAGACTGTCCCGAGGTGCAGCTACTAGAAGCGGGGAGTTACGCATGATCTATTTACTTCTCGCTATCGCTTCGGCTATGATCGCAGGCGTGGCACTTATTACCCTAGAACACACACTAAATCAAGGAGAGAATGAACTATGAGCACACTAAAAGTCGCAGGCAGCACTTGGGAAGTCACGGGATATAAAGAAGAGGATGGCGTTACAGTGACGGCAGTCGGCAAGTGGCGCGGGGAGGCTTCGAGCTTCACCCTAACCATGCTGAACGCAGAGCCAGACAGTATCGCCTATCTTGCCAAGCTAGAAGGTACTTACAACATGCAGGAGATACAGGGCTTTGGGTTCGATGGCACGATGGCGAACTATCAGCGAAGCTCTTTTCTTGGCGCAATAACCGCCCGAGTTTGGAAAAACTTAGACACTGGCGAGGTTAAGGGCTGGAGCGTGTACTCGCGCCACTACTCGGACGGCTGGAGCGAGCCTAAGCGGAAGGCTATTTACGCAATGATCGAGCACGCTCTGAACGAGCTCGACCTGCTTAGCACTGAAGCTATGAATGAAACCGAGCGGGCACTTATTAAGCGCAAGGCTGAAGGTATCCAGTCCAGCGCCAACTATCTACGCTTAGACGCTGCTCGCAAGATCGAAGAAGCAGAGCAAAAAGAAGCCGAGGCGCAGCAACTACTTGCGTCGCTACTAGTAACCGCTTAGCAAGGCAGCTCCCGCAAGAGCCTGAGCGCTGGTGCAATTCCAGCGGGGAGCACGAGGCAGCTAACGGGCTGCTCATAATGAAGGAGAGAATAATGCAAGAATACGTAGTGAAGCGCTACAGTTTCGAGGAACTAGCCCCTGAAGCTCAGGAGAAGGCTATCAAGTGGGCACAAGATCGCCTACTAGAGGATGAATACCTCTGGATGTCTGAGAACTTGCGCGAGTTTGCAGCGCGTGAGCTACGAGGCGGAGAGCTTGGAGATCACTCTCTCCCGCTGCAGCTTGATCTTTACTACTCGCTCAGCTGGTCGCAGGGTGACGGCGTGTGCTTCGCAGGACGCTTGGAGCGCGAGTACGCTCCCCTGCTGACTTGGCCTGAGAAGGCAGTATCTGCCTATCTGAAGCACGTCGGACACTACTACCATGAGAAGTCTTTCACCCTTGAACTAGTCGATGAAGAGGGCGAAGAGATCACCGAGGGAGCAGAGCTACTACTGGAGCAGCTTCGCGGAGTCTGCAGAGAAACCGAGCGCCACGGGTACAAGTGCCTTATGGCTGCAACGACTGAAGCGGAAGCCCGCGAGTACCTGATCAACAACTGCGCCGACGAGCTAACCGAGTTTGGCAGCTATGACCCGCTATACAACTGCGAGAAGGTGAACGCATAATGAGCCACTCACACGCCCCAGCAGGTGCAGCTGATACCTACGCAGCTGCGAAGATCGCCCAGTGCTCGTGCGGGGTTGATCTAGTTTCCTATCTTGCGCCCGAGGGCGCTCGCTACAACTGGGAGGAGTGGCGTCCCACTTCTCTCGGTGACCCCTGCCTGTCGTGCGGGGGTCACGACACTCCTAGCTGCTGCGAGGCGGAGCTATGAGCCGACACCGCCATACTTGGAGAGAGATAGACGCGGGGTGTTACTGGTGTCCCGTCTGCGACGCTGAGAAGTATCACGGCGAAATTGTGAAGTTTGACACCGAGGAGGCGAGTGCATGAAACTCACACGACGCGGGCGCAGGGTGGCAGTTATTGCCTACCTGCTCGCCCTTCTGGGGCTCTGGTACGGAGTGCACGAGTTAAACATTTATACCAAGATCACAACCTGTCACAATGAAGCGGAGGGGTGGGTATGTCAGACGGCTTGGAAGTAGTCGAGGGCACGATCTGCGGGGACTGCCTCTACCCAGTCGGGAAGGGGTGCAACTGCCTAGAAAAGTAATGTCCAATTTATACCATTTAGGGGGATTAGTCCGTTTAGTCCCCCTTTACGGCGTTTGAGCTTGGCTGTCAAGGCTGCCAAGCCGACTACACCCCAATGAATGGCACGACATAAAGAGCCGGCTAGCATGGTTGCTAAGCCGACTTTCTGCTACTATTTAACCCCAACCTAAGGAGAGACTATGAATACCCAAGCAATCGCGCAGGTGCTAGACAAGATCAGCAACCGCATAACTTACGCCGTGAACGTGCAAGATTATGAACTGCTACGCTTTACTGTAGGCGAGCTGGAGGACGTAATGCATAACATAAAGATAGACTTAGAAGAGATTAAACGCGAAGTAATAACCGAGGACCAGATCACCGCACACTTACATTTCATGGGAAAGGCAGACGAGTAACGACATTAAGCCTCTACTAGAAAGACTGGGCAGCCGACATGGTTGCCCTTTCTTTTTTCTCGAAAGGAATACCAATGAGTAATAAGCAAAGACTAATGGCAGTAACAACCAGCCTAATGATGACGTTCCTATCTTTGTTCGGATACCCAACGACAACACATGCAGCTGAACTAGCAGTCAAGATGAAATGCTCACCGGAACTGCCTAATGATCTATGGACACAAGCGATGGCAAAGTCCTATGCAAAGTTTGTTATGTCTAATTATGGATGGAATACCAAGAGCGAGTTTAAGGCGCTGAATAAACTCTGGACCAGCGAATCACACTGGAATCCATTGGCCTATAACACAACCCCGGCAAGCGATGGCTCACACGCTGGCGGTATCCCGCAAGTATTAGGCATGTCGACACGAGTACCGGCACCCTTGCAAATTGACGAGGGGTTGCGCTACATTAAGGAACGCTACGGGAAACCTTCCGCAGCTTGGGCGCACGAGCGCCGACACTACTGGTACTAGGGAGAGATAATGGAGAGAGATCTAGAGGTTCAGTGTCCCGAGTGTGAGTTTGCTTGGGAATCAGCCTTTGAGTTAGATGATAACGGTTACACCGAGAGCATAGAGGTGTGTTCTAAGTGCAACCACGAGTTCAGCTTCAGTTATGATGATGACAACATCTGGGATAGAGCAGATGCAGCCTACGACGCTTTGATGGAGGACTAATGTCATTACTACGTGATGTAGTAGTCAGTGAAACTTACCAATGCGATAGTTGCGATAAGACTTCACAATCAACGTGTGACTGGTGGACTTTGATTTCACCAGAACATGCCAATGTAAGCGACTTCTGCTCAGCAGCTTGCCTATCTCAGTGGGTGAACCAATGAGCGACACAGTACGCAGAACAGTAAGTATCGAAACTAAATGCTATACTTGCGAGTCACCTATCTGGGTCCCGGAATGGGATTACTCAGAGGTGCGTAACTATTGCTATCCTTGTGCGTGTGCAAGGCTAGCGATGTAATACACGGCCGTTACTGTGTGTTACAGTAAGACATGCGGTACAGGTTTTGGCTCTCTCCTATCCTGTACCGCTTTTTACTCTAAAGAGAGAGACTAAAGGAGAGTGCAGTGATAGAAATTGATGGCAGTGAATTGCCAGAACACGTTAGTTACAGCGCCATGACTACATGGCTCAGCTGTGGTTGGAAGTATTACCTTAAGTATGCAAAGAAGATGGCTGAACAGCCTGCTTGGTGGTTCTATGGTGGTAGCGCAGTACACCAAGCTACCGAAAACTACGACCAACTAAACCCATGACCCACGATGAATTG
>Ga0214216_1000058_pt1 | contig 49476 bp, 52 predicted proteins | sample TroBogypolimnion_12_FD_153054 | JGI IMG/M metagenome (GOLD analysis project Ga0214216, IMG submission 153054) | Freshwater microbial communities from Trout Bog Lake, WI - 27JUN2007 hypolimnion | ecosystem: Environmental > Aquatic > Freshwater > Lake > Hypolimnion/Profundal zone | place: Trout... | reverse complement strand
AATTTCAGTAAAACTTTGGCGATGGCCTTGTGTTTTACGATAATGTTTACGACGACGGAATTTAAAAATCATTACCTTATCGCCACGACCATGTGAAAGTACAGTTGCTTTAACAGTTGCACCTTTAATAATAGGTGAGCCGATTGTTGTTTTTGTACCGTCTGAAACCATTAGAATTTGATCAAGCGTAACAGTACCGCCAACTTCAACCTCTAATTTTTCAACTTTTAATCTTTCGCCAGGAATAACGCGATATTGTTTGCCACCAGTTTTGATTACTGCATACATGATTATGCCTTTAACTCATACTTCAGAAGAATCGCGCATTATACGCATATTGTTGTGCAAAGCAAACCATAATCTCGGCTTACCCCCAAAAATTCATGGTGCACTGTTTAAGCTGCAATTATCGCACCTTTTGCTACCTCATACTCATCTTGATTCAAGTGGTGAAAGTCGGTTGTGATAAAATAGGCGCTACTTTTTTAGGTTTATTATCGTGACGCAAAGCACTAGGCCATTAGACAGCATCCAATCCATTATCTTCAACGATATTCAGGCAGTAAATGTCGTTATAGAAGAGTCGCTTCACTCCGAAGTTGCTTTAGTAAATCAAGTGTCGCATTACATTATCAATAGTGGCGGCAAACGTTTGCGCCCTATCTTAGTATTACTTGCCGCGGGTCTATTTGGCAAGGTCACCCCTCAACACCATCAACTCGCTGCAGTTGTTGAGTTAATCCATACCGCTACCTTGTTGCACGATGATGTAGTGGACGAATCTAAAAAGCGTCGCGGTCAAAATACTGCTAACGCACTTTTTGGCAACGCCGCCAGCGTATTGGTTGGTGACTTTGTTTACTCTCGCGCCTTCCAGATGATGGTTGCAGTGCAAAATATGCGGGTAATGGAGGTCCTAAGTAACGCCACTAATGTGATTGCCGAAGGTGAAGTCTTGCAACTGTTAAATGTGCATAACGCGGACATCACTGATGCCGACTATCTGCAAGTAATTCATTACAAAACCGCCAAACTATTTGAGGCTGCAACCCGCCTAGGGGCAATTATAAGCAAAGCTAGCCCTGAAGATGAGGTGGCATTAAGCTTGTACGGTATGCATATTGGCACGGCATTCCAACTCATTGATGATGTGTTAGATTTAAGCGGTAACGCTCTAGCTATCGGTAAAAATCTGGGAGACGATTTAAGCGAAGGCAAGCCTACCCTGCCACTTCTTTACGCGATGCGTAACGGCAACGCTGAAGAATCTCAAACAATTAAACATGCAATTGAACAAGGTGGGCTGGAAGATTTGGCTGGCGTATTGAATGCGGTTGAACGCACTGGAGCGCTAAATCATGTTCGTGGCATTGCCGCAAGTGAATGTGCCTTAGCTAGCGCTGCCATTTCCCACTTTAGCGAATCAGCTTATAAGACCGCACTACTTGCTTTGGCTGAATTTTCAGTTAGCCGAACATATTAAATAAAAAATTTAAAACTCAACTTAATTACAATAGCATTCGGCCTGCAGTTACTTGAGCTGCTAAGCCGCTATGCTTAATTTAGCATTATCTTCTCACCGCTGTCGGCATGGTAATAACTCAGGTGCGCACAGTCACTTGTGCCTGCGGTAAGCGAACCGTCAAATAACGACTGACCTTCAACGTCAACTATTGCATAGCCATTATGGTACAAGGTAACTTCAGCAAGTTTTGGCGCTTGCTTAGAGCCTTGTCGCATGGCAAAACTGACGCAGTTCTCTTCTTCTGCTTCGGCATAAACTTCCCACTCACGACCACCTGCTAATTGAGACAGCCATTGCGGCAGGTCAACCTCAACTCGGCAGATAATTGGCTCATCCCATTGTGGATGGCTAATTTCTATAGTATTTTTTGAACTCGTCATTAGTGTCATATTACATCCTTGTTGCACATTGTTTCATTATATTATTGATCTTGAATACTTAGCGCTATGTTTGTGCTGTACAAGCAACATTTCAAGAGCTTTCATAAAAAATTATGAAAAAATTGCGCCTAAAACTCACCGCATCCTACCCAACTAGCTGTTGCTACAAGCAATTATCGGTGCGATGATGCGTTTAATTGATAGCGGGCTTATTCCCAGCCACAATACAAGGATGTTTATGATAGATGGTCTGATTAAAATCTCAACATTGCTTCAGGAAAATAATGCAGTCTTCATTGGCCTATCAGTCATTTTAGGCCTAGTGATCGGCAGCTTCTTAAATGTAATAACTTACCGTCTACCGAAAATGATGCAGCGCGAATGGCAAAACAACTGCCTAGCACTACAGGGTCAGCCCGTCGCTGATGTTAAGCAATACAGCCTCGTAAAACCTAGATCGGCTTGCCCACACTGCGGGCATATGATTTCTGCTTTAGAGAACATACCTGTCATTAGTTATGTAATATTAAAGGGTCAATGCCGCATCTGCAAAGCACCTATAAACCCCCGCTACCTTTTGATTGAGGCACTCACTGGGATACTTTTTGGCTTCATTAGCTGGAAGTTTGGCTGCACCAATAATGCATTATTTGCAGCTATATTTACTTCCGCACTTATTGCACTTAGTTTTATTGATTTTGACACTCAACTATTACCTGATGACATTACCTTACCATTACTATGGTTAGGTTTAGTGTTTAATCTAAATACTGGCTTTACCGACATTAAATCAGCGATCGTAGGGGCAGTGACAGGCTATTTAGCGCTATGGTTTATTTACTGGCTATTTAAATTTGTGACCGGCAAAGAAGGTATGGGCTATGGGGATTTTAAGTTACTGGCCGCTATCGGCGCATGGTTCGGCTGGCAATTATTGCCAGCTGTTATTTTATTGTCTTCCTTACTAGGCGCAGCCGTTGGCGTAAGCTTAATTTTTCTAATGAAGCGTGGTCGTGAAATTCCCATGCCATTTGGACCATTTTTAGCAATCGGTGGCTTTTTCGCACTATTTTTTGGCACGCAAATCCCTCACTCCTACTGAGTTTAAGTGCGATCAATTCAAATGTCCTTAATACATACTCCAGTGATTGGCCTTACCGGCGGCGTAGGTTCCGGCAAAAGTGAAGCGGCTAAAAAATTTGCCAAGCTTGGCGTGCCTGTAGTTGATACAGATGAAATTTCACGCGCCTTAACCGCTGATAACAGCCCCTTACTGCTTGAAATTCGCAGTATTTTTGGTGCGGAATTTTTCACAAACGAAGGCAAACTAGACCGCACCAAGCTCCGTAACCACATCTTTGGAAATAAAGAAGAACGCTTAAAACTTGAAGCACTCATGCACCCAGCGATATACGATTTGGCTTTGCAGCAACTGTCAATAAATGCAGATCAATTAAACCCGCCTTATCAAATTTTAGTACTGCCTTTACTATTTGAAAATGACCGCTACCAGTCGCTTATTAATCAGAGTATTGCCATTGATTGTGATGAAAATTTACAGGTGGAGCGTGCCATGGTTCGCAGTCAACTAAGCGCACCTGATGTAAGAGCCATGATGGCGGCACAACTATCAAGAATCAATAGAATAAGTCGCGCTGATTTCGTCATTGACAACAACGGCTCTCTGGAAGATTTGGAAGAAAAAATTACTGAAATCCATAAAAAGTTCATTAACTCTTGCATAGTTAGCAAATAAATTTAATAATTGTTCTCAAGTATAAATCTGCTACTAAAATAGTATTTCTTGGTTAACTATGTAATGAATAATGCCTAGCTACGATTACCCCTTTAACGAACGCATACGCACATTACTTCGCGTAGAGGATTTATTCGCCAAAGTTTTGTACAACGTAGAAGCAGGCAATGAGTATCAGCACCACTGTGCCTTGCTAACTCTATTGCAAATCTTAGATGTCGTTGATAGAGCCGAACTCAAACTTGACCTATTACAAGAACTTGATCGGCAAAGAACGGCAATGACGGCCCTTCGCGGCAACCCAGACATTTCAGCAAAAACCCTAGAAACCATATTGGCAGACATTGATATTACTGCTGAAGCCTTGCGTGCTGAAACCACTAAGCTGGGTCAAACCCTGCGATCCAATGAGTGGCTAATGAGCATCAAACAACGGGCAGGAATTCCGGGGGGCGTGTGTGAGTTTGATTTACCCTCTTACCATTACTGGCTAGGCCTTGGCGAAACTCGGCGCAGACAGGATTTTGACTCATGGCTCAAACCCTTATTACCGATGCACAAAGCGATTGGCATTATCTTACATATCTTGCGCGGCAGTGGCGCTACCACCCACTTAATCGCGAGCAATGGTTCTTATCAACAAATGCTAGGTGGCGCCAAACCAGCACAAATGTTGCGTGTTGTCTTAGCAGACAACATCGCCTGTTTTCCAGAAGTAAGCGCCAATAAATATGCGATTAACATACGCTTTAGTACACTTGAAAGTGCTCAGAAACCGCAAAAACATGAAATAGATGTTAAATTTAGCTTAACTTTATGTAACCTATAGTTTTGCACAGAAGTTAAGCAATACCCCTAGTAAATTACGTTTAAGACTCACGGACATGACCACAATTACAAAGCGTTTAGTTGCCTGCCCTAAGTGTGGCAATTTATCAGAGTTTTCACCATCCAATGCATTTAGACCTTTTTGTAGCGAACGCTGCAAACTGATTGATTTAGGACTATGGGCAAGCGAACAGTATGCTATTCCTGAAGCAATTAAGATGGATGAAATGTACGACGACATTTCAGATGAAAGTTTTAAGCCATAAACTCATTCGTATTTTCATTACATTCCCGTTTAGCCCTCTCACCTAGGAATTAACATGGCCAATTTACTTCAAAATTCTCGCATCAGCTTTATCATAGTGTCCACTATTTTTTTAGCTTACTTTTCTAATGCTTATGCGTTGGATTCCGACATTAGCACTACTCAGAACGCAATCAGCATAAAAGACGCATGGGTACGTCCAAGTCACCCTGGTCAGGATGTAGGTGCTGCTTATATGACGTTAACTAGCATTCAAGATATCACCCTAGTTCGTGTCGAAAGTGATGTGAGCGATAGTGTAGAAATTCACAGTATGACGATGCAAAACGGCGTGATGAAAATGCGCATGCTTGATAATCTATCATTAGTTGCGGGGAAACCTTATAAGCTTGAACCTGGCGGTTTTCATTTCATGTTATTTGATTTGAAAAAGACACTCGCTGTAGGTGAATCAGTCAATTTTGTGCTTTATTTCAAAGCTAAGAACAAGACTGAATTTAAGCAAAATATTAAAGCCCTAGTGCGCGCTGAAAAAGAGCAGCAACACTAACCCATTATTGTAATAGTTGAGCCTTGACCCAAATTGATCGCTGCATAGCCACACCATGCGCTCCATGCATTCTGGCCTGATGTAAATTCGAAGTTTGCATTCCACCAAGCGCATATACCGGCAAAGCATAGTTTTCAATGAGTTCAGTAAATGCCTCCCATCCTAGGGGTAGGACATCGTCGTGACTGCGAGTTGCCATCACTGGTGACAGCGTCACATAATCTAATCCCAGCTTAGCGGCATGAACCAACTGATGGGCACCATGACATGAAGCGCCACATAACATGTTGGCAGGCCTCTGCTGTAACTGCATCAAATCTTCACTAGTAAAATGCACGCCACTCGCGTTAAGTTGGGATACTAAATTTAAATCAGCTTTCACACAGTGTGAGTTCAAGAAAACTTTAGCTTGGTAGGGAAGCGCCAATGCAATCACACGCTGTGCAAATTTCTGATAAGCTTCAACTGACAGTTGTTTTTCGCGCACTTGTATCATCATTAAACCGTTTTGTAAGGCATGCGCTAAGTATTCAAAAAACAGCGCTTCTCCCAGCTCACTTAAATTAGTAATGGCATAAAGAGGCGCTAATCCCAAACCGCCGAAAATAGGTGCATTTGCTGGCAAAATAGGTTGAACGCTTATCTTTTTTGGATTTTGCCAACTTAAGACTTGATGTTCCAAGCCCTTCGGCTCACCCTGCCAATCCACCACCACAAAAAAATGTAGCTTAACGGTTTTAGCTGGAGATTCTAAGTTGCCACTAGCGTCATATTTTGCAGGGTAGTCAAAAGTTCGGGTTAGCCACGGATAGCAAACAGTGACTGTGATTCCTAACTCCTCTTGCAACTCCCTTTTGAGCGCCAACTCAGGTGTTTCATTTACCTCAACTTTACCACCGGGAAACTCCCAGTATCCAGCCCAAGGTTTTCCCGTTGGGCGTTCCGCTAATAGCACTAAGCCATTTTTATCCTGAATGACGCCGACAGCAGCATCAATAACATTAGAAGTTGTCACTAAGCTAGAGGCTACGAAAGCGATCAAGATGACAAAACTGCTTATGCAGGTTTAGATTAAGAGCGATAGTCTGCATTGATTCTGACGTAGTCATATGAAAAGTCGCAAGTCCAAACTGTGCAACTCGCATTACCGCGCGCCAAGTCTACGCGCACTAGAATTTCTGGTTGCTGCATCACGGCAACGCCCTGTGACTCTTCGTACGCCAAGGCACGACCACCCTTTTCTGCCACCAACACATCGCCCAAATACAGCTTCAGCGCATTGATATCCAACTGCTCAACTCCAGCATAGCCTATGGCGGCTAAAATGCGTCCCAAATTAGGATCTGAGGCAAAGAAAGCAGTTTTAATTAAAGGTGAATGGGCAATGGCATAAGCGACTTTTCGGCACTCAGCATCGTCACGGCCACCTTCAATAGTGACCGTCATAAATTTAGTAGCGCCTTCACCATCACGAACAATGGCTTGCGCCAACTCAATAGCCACATCGGTTAAGGCATCACGTAATACAGTAAATTCTGCACTATTTTCAGTAACTTCAACATTACCCGCTTGATTGCTGGCAATCATAATCAAGCTATCATTGGTCGAAGTGTCCCCATCGACAGTAATGCAATTAAACGACTTGTTAACCGCGAAACGAATAATACTATCCAAGGCTGAAGAACTAATTACAGCATCGGTTGCAATATAGCCCAACATAGTCGCCATATTGGGATGAATCATGCCAGACCCTTTACTGATACCAGTAATGGTCACCGACTTGCCACCCAAGACAATACGACGAGATGTGCCTTTGGCCACGATATCCGTGGTCATAATTGCTTCCGCAGCATTAAGCCAATTGTCTTGCTTTAAGTTAGCAATGGCCGCTGGTAATCCAGCAATCACCTTATCTGCTGGCAGTGTCTCTAAAATCACCCCCGTAGAAAATGGCAACACTTGTTGTGGATGAATATTCAAAGCTATAGCTAAAGCCTCCGTGGTTAATTTTGCACGGTACAAGCCATCATCACCAGTACCGGCATTTGCACAACCGGTATTCACAAGTAACGCACGTATCGGTTGGTCGCCGGCCAAGTGAGTTTTACAGAGCAATACCGGTGCGGCACAGAATTGGTTTTGCGTAAAAACACCAGATACATGACTACCTTCTGCAAGCAAGATCACCAATAAGTCTTTACGATTAGCTTTTCGTATATGTGCTTCGGCAAAACCAAGCGTGACTCCATTGATGGGCAATAAGCTGCTAGCTGCAGGAGTATTCAAATTAACAGGCATGCGAGTTCCTTTTACAGGCTTTAATATGGGTAGATATTACAAAAATTTATTAGGCTTGCTGCTAAACACGTCGCCATGTTGTTCCCTGTGGGGAGTCTTCCAATACGATACCGGCTTCGGCCAAGGTTTTGCGTATGCTATCGGCTTCGGTAAAGTTTTTGGATTGCTTGGCATGGTTGCGCTTAACAATCAAAGCATCCACATCCAATGACTGACCAACTTGCTCAAGCTCACCTTGTAAGAAAGTATCTGGATCTCGTTGAAGTAAGCCAACGACTGCTGCCAAGTTTTTAAGCAATGATCCTGTGACTGCAGATTTGGTTTTATTCAGCTCACTGGCTAAATCAAACAATACGGCAAATGCTAACGGTGTATTAAAGTCATCATCCATGGCGGTTTTAAAATTTGCCGCTGGCGCTAATTGCCAATCAACAGCCTCATCGGTAGTTTCTACGCCACGTAAAGCCGTGTATAGGCGAGTTAGCGCCAACTTAGCATCGTCTAAATGCTGATCAGAATAGTTAAGTGGACTACGATAATGAGCGCGCAATATAAAGAAACGCACCACCTCAGCATCATATTGCTCTAGCACCGTCCGAATCGTAAAGAAATTGCCCAAAGATTTAGACATTTTTTCATCATCGACGCGAACAAAACCATTATGCATCCAATAGTTAACCATCTGACATAGCTCACCATCATGGCTATGCGCCGCTTCAGATTGTGCAATTTCATTTTCATGATGCGGAAACTGCAAATCCTGTCCGCCACCATGTATATCAAAATGTTGCCCTAAATAGTGGGCACTCATGGCAGAACATTCAATATGCCAGCCTGGACGACCCTTGCCCCAAGGAGAATCCCAACTCGGCTCACCCGGCTTAGCTGATTTCCACAAGACAAAATCCATAGCATCTTTTTTATGTAAATCAACTTCAATACGTTCACCGGCACGCAAATCCACTAAGGATTTCCCGGATAACTTTCCATAATCTGCAAAATTATTCACCGCATAGAAAACATCCCCATTACTTGCGGGATAAGCATAACCTTTATCAATTAAAAGGCTAATCATGGTAATCATGCCGTCAACAAATTCAGTTGCTCTTGGCTCTAGTGTTGGACGCACCACACCTAGCTTTGCAGAATCTTCATCCATGGCATCAATAAAACGCTGCGTTAATTGCGCAATGGTTTCATTATTTTCTTGCGCGCGTTTAATTATTTTGTCATCGATATCAGTAATATTGCGCACATAAGTAACTTCATATCCTGATGTACGTAACCAACGATTCACCATATCAAATGCCACCATTACCCTTGCATGGCCTAAATGGCAGTAGTCATATACAGTCATGCCGCAGACATACATACTGACTTTGCCAGCAATAATTGGCGTAAATACTTGTTTTTCACGCGCCAGGGTATTGTAAATTTTTAACATAATATAATTTATGGTTGATTTTGAAGTGGTGGTTATATCCAAGCCAGTATAAATAAGCCTGTAATTGAGCGTTCACGCGAAATATATAGCCTGAAACCGAAATGATTTGTTGGAGGTTACCTAGGCTATTGATAGAATTACGTATTCGATGCAATAATCCAAAAAGTATAGCACAATGAATAATTTTTATTGCGTTGCTCACTGCCATTCGGACGAGACTAGCCTTGATTTTAACAGTATTGCGCCAGCTAATAATGCAAATATGACAGCATTGGATACTAGAAAATAGTTTACACAGTCGCCACATACAAATAGCAACTAATTAAAACTGGAATTAACTAAGGAAAAATATGCGTCAAGTTTATGCTTTTTTAACATGCTTACTTTTAAGTAGCACTTTACTATTTAGCAACACAGCATTTGCGGCCAACCCGCAGCTAGTATTTGAAACAAATCGCGGTGATTTTGTGGTTGAGCTGTATCCAGAAAAGGCGCCTAAAACTGTTGCCAACTTTATTAGCTATGTTAATGCAGGCTTTTATAAAGACACCATATTCCATCGCGTAATTAATCGTTTTATGATTCAAGGTGGTGGCTTTACTGCAGACATGGTTGAAAAAGAAACGCGTGCGCCTATTATCAATGAGGCAGGTAATGGCTTGCTCAATGATGTGGGCACCTTAGCAATGGCAAGAACTGCAAATCCTAACTCTGCTACGGCGCAATTCTTTATTAACTTAGAAAATAACCAATTTTTGAATTACCAGAGCCCTGACCCAGAACTAATCGGTTACTGCGTATTTGGTCGAGTCCTTAAAGGAATGGATGTAGTACGTGAAATTGCATCTGCTCCTACTGGGAACTCAGGGCCATATACTGATGTACCTAAGTCAAAAATTGTGATCCAACAAGTTAGACTGGTCGGCAAGGCCAATTAAATAAAAGATACGTTTTACTTATTACCAATTATTTTCACTCTTTATTAAGGATTCACTGTGGTTAAATTACTTACCAATTTCGGCGAAATTACAATAGAACTCAATGCAGAAAAAGCGCCAATTACTGCGGCTAATTTTCTGCAATATGTAGACAATGGATTTTTTAACGGTACAATTTTTCACCGTGTCATTGATGGCTTTATGATTCAGGGTGGTGGCTTTGACATCAATATGAATCAAAAAGAATCACTGGCTGAAATCAAAAATGAAGCTGACAACGGCTTAGCTAATGATATTTATACAGTAGCTATGGCACGCACTTCAGCTCCGCACTCAGCTAGCAGCCAGTTTTTTATCAATGTTGGCAATAACGACTTTCTTAACCATAGCGGACCTACATCCAGCGGTTGGGGCTACTGTGTTTTCGGCAAAGTGACAGCCGGAATGGATGTCGTGGATAAAATTCGTAAAGTAGCGACTGGTAGCAAAAAAGGTCATCAAGACGTACCCGTTGAAAATGTAGTGATTGAAACTGCAACACGCAGCTAATAACTACTAAAGACAGTCTCAACATCGTCACGATTTATGCAAAATAACGAGAATAAATCAGGATCAAACCCAGTTCGCCCTGATTTATTTATCTCGGATCTGCATTTATGTGTAAGTCGCCCTGAGATTACACAAGCTTTCTTAGATTTTCTAAGCAAAACCGCCACACATGCTAACTCGCTCTATATTTTGGGCGATTTATTTGAGTATTGGGCTGGTGATGATGACTTAGAGCAGCATCAAGTTTTGATTGCTGCTTTTAAAGCTTTAGCAAGTTGCGGTGTAAAGCTTTATTTCATGCATGGCAATCGCGACTTCTTAATTGGCGCTCGCTTTTGTAACGCAACCAACATCCAATTACTTGCGGATCCCTCTTTAATTACCATACAGGGTAAACGCGTGCTTTTAAGTCATGGAGACGCTCTGTGCACGGATGATGTTGACTATCAGCACTTTAGATACCAAGTCAGGGAATCGCAATGGCAACAAGATTTTCTAATGCAGCCATTAGCCGACCGCAAGCAACAGATTGAAGCGATTAGATTACGCAGTGAGCAGGAAAAATCGCAAAAATTAGCGCAGATTATGGACGTAAATCAAGACGCCGTAGCCGCTTTATTTAGCGCCTATAATTACCCAGAACTATTGATTCATGGCCACACGCACCGACCTAATCAGCATAGGTTGCAAATAGATGGTCATCTGGTGACGAGATGGGTGTTAGGTGATTGGTATGAACAAGGGAGCTATTTAGCCTGCGACCAGAATGGTTGCAAGGCCGAGGCCTTGCCAAGCCCTTAAACTTTAGCGCTTCTAACCTCATTAACGCGCACGTCAGCTGCCAGCTTATCAAGTACGCCATTAATGTATTTATGACCATCAACACCGCCATAAATCTTAGCTAACTCAACACCTTCGTTGATCACTACGCGATAAGGAATACTCAAATCAAACATCAATTCACAGCCTGAAATGCGTAAGATTGCATGTTCAACAGGACTTAACTCGGCAACTGGGCGATCAATAAAGTCGGCTAGTTTAATATCCAGCGCCTCTGCATGCGTAACTACCGCTTCTAGCAACTGTTTGAAATAAGCCTCATCTGCCTTGTTGTAGTCTGGATCTTCCACCATATCACGAAAAATAGGTGCTAATTCAGATTGATTTAACATGCCTCGATATACTGCTTTTAGAACTAGCTCACGTGATTTTCTTCGGTTTTGACCTGAACTTTTTTTAGTAAAACTTTTTTTTGCTGGTTTTGCATGATTGCCAACAACTTGTTCTACAGCTTTTTCTGCCACTAAAGTGGTTAACGCTAAATGCTCAGCCTCTGACTTCTCTACCTCAATCATAACGCTCTGACCAAATTAAACATTTCCACCGCCACTTGTGCAGCTTCAGTACCTTTGATATGCATACGAGCAAGCGCCTGATCGTCATCCTCAGTTGTCAAAACGGCATTGGCAACGGGTACGCCTGTATTTAACTGCACTTCAGATATGCCACGTGCCGACTCGTTCGCTACGATTTCAAAATGATAAGTCTCGCCACGTACAATAGCGCCTAATGCAATGAGGGCATCAAATTTTTCACTTAATGCCATATGTTGCAAAATTAATGGGACTTCTAGTGCTCCAGGGACTGTTGCTACCGTAATGGCATTATCACTCACGCCCAGTTTAAGCAATTCCTCTTTACAGGCGCTAAGCAAACCATCGCCAATATCACTATTAAATCTTGACATTACAATACCTACTTGCATGTCAGCCCCATTAAGACTTTTCTCTATTTCTCTCACTTTTGTCTACCCTTGTTCATTGCTTAAATTGCATAAGCTGGCATTTTACCGCATTTGACATACTCTCCCACCTAAAAGAAGGAGATTCCAACACCTCACGATGTTGATTTCTGCCCTGAATGTTCTTACAGCAACATTCATATCTGACAGACTTTCGGGTTTAACCCAATTTCCGCAAGCCCTGCGGTATTGATATTGATTGCAGCGTTAATGTCGCGGTCATGTTCAGCGCCACATTTAGCGCATAACCATGATCTAACGTTTAACGCCTTCTTCTCTCCATAGTGACCGCAAGCTGAACAAAGTTGGCTAGAGGGGTAGTAGCGATTAATACTCACTAGGTTTCTACCATACCACCCTGCTTTATATTCCAGCATTCGAGTGAACTCACTCCAACTGGCATCACTGATCGATTTTGCTAAATGATGATTCTTAACCATTCCAGCAACATTCAAGTCTTCAACCGATATCGTTTGGTTTTCACGAATTATTTTGGTTGAAAGCTTATGTAAAAAATCTTTCCTGCTATCTGCTATAACAGCATGTAACCTTGCTACTGCAATTCTTGCTTTATTTCTATTAATGCTACCTTTGACTTTACGCGAATGAGAGCGCTGCAACCTTGCTAACTTAAACGCTTGTTTTCGATAGAATTTGGGATTCTCCACTTTGTCACCATCACTAGTAATGACAAAGTGTGTGAGGCCAACATCTAATCCAATGGATTTAGTTAACTCAGGCAGAGGCAACTTCTCAGCTTCACCCTGCAGCGAAATAAAATATCGACCAGATGCATCCAAGCTAATGGTCGCACTATTTAGATTATTAGGCAGTGGGCGAGAAAGTGATAGCACTAATGGTACATTCGACTTTGCAATGTACAGTTCCCCATCTTTAATCCTAAATCCACTATTCGTTAATCTAAAAGATTGCTTACCATGCTTGCTCTTAAACTTTGGGTATTGCGCTCTTTTAGCAAAGAAATTACTAAAAGCTACATCTTGAGCCCGTAAAGACTGCTGCAATGCCACATTGCTAACTTCTTGCAACCATACAAGTTCAGGTATCTGTTTAATTGCCGTTAAACGTTTTGCAGAGGCGACGTAGTTGATTTTGGTCGCATTCAAAGAGTACTCTTTTGAACGCCAGTCAAGAATGTTGTTCCAGACAACCCGAACACAACCAAACGTCTTTGCTAGCAAAACCTTTTGTTCAGCGTTTGGATAAACTCTGTACTTATGTGCTAGTTGTGACATTAGTCTATTTTACAAAATATAGCATGTTTTGTCAACAATAGCAACGCTACGCGTTACGCACTATCCTTCCCTGTCATTAATGACAGTGTTTGTCGTGCAATCTAATCAACAGCTTGTTTAGCCTATATATCAATGAAATAAAACTGAGGCTTTCTGTATAGTGCTCCAAATTCCATAACCAATTGGAATCAACACCAAAGCCCATGCCACACTAGTAAGCAATGGATGGCTTGCTGAGCCGGCCACATTAGTGATATCAGCTTTACCCTTACTAATCACCAAAGATTTATCATGGGCAAGTTTATGCTCTTCAGCCAACTCTTTATCTGTCATAAAGTATTTTTCATCAACAGGTTTCACTAAGGCGTTAGCAATAAAGCCAACCACCAACATGCCTGCTAACACTAAAAAAATAGGCGCGTAGATATGATCGTAAGCAACCCCAGCTTCTAATCGGGTGTCATGCATATAGTTAACAATCACAGGCCCTAAAATCCCAGCAGTTGACCATGCCGTAAGCAGTCGACCATGAATAGCGCCCACAAATTGGGTGCCAAATAGATCCGCCAAATAAGCGGGGATGGTGGCAAAGCCACCACCATACATGGAAGCAATCACGCAGAAACTAGCAACGAACAATGCGAGTGACTTGAGTCCTGCCATATAGGTCATACTGCAATACATAGCCGCGCCTAAAATAAAGAAAATATAGTAGGTACGTTGGCGCCCTAGTTTATCTGATGATGTCGCCCAAGCAAATCTGCCTAAAATATTAAAAATTGAGATTAAACCCACAAATCCGGCAGCCACTGAAGCTGCGGCAGCGGTTAGTACCAAATCTTTCTTAATCTCTGCAAAACCAACACCAGCCTGCCCTATTAGAGCGCCACTAAAAGTTTCCTGTAGCATAGGTGCTGCTGCACCAATAATACCGATACCGGCCGATACATTCATACACAGCACTAACCATAACAACCAAAACTGCGGAGTTTTATGCGCATTATTTAAATGCACATGTCGTGAGGCAATCATGGTATTTTTCTTAACTGGTGGTGGAGTCCAATTGGCTGGTAGCCAACCTACAGGGGGAACGCGATACCCCAAGGATCCACCTAGCATAAAGACAAAGTAGATTGCCGCTAATGCCACAAAAGTTTGCCAAACACCGACGCTAGTAGCCGTTGCAAAATAGGTCATCAGTTTAGTTGCTAGCGGTGAACCTATCATCGCCCCACCGCCAAAACCCATAATAGCCATCCCTGTAGCCATGCCACGGCGATCAGGAAACCACTTAATTAGCGTAGATACTGGTGAAATATATCCTAGACCCAGCCCGATTCCGCCGATTACGCCAGAGCCTAGCCACATCATCCACAATTGGTGACTATGTACACCGTAAGCTGAGATTAATAAACCGCCACACCAACAGAGCATAGACACCAAACCTGCCTTGCGGGGCCCAGCGCGCTCAAGCCACCCACCCCAGAGCGCGGCAGAACAACCTAATAACACAAAAAACAGGGTATACATCCAGCCTAAATCAAATTGCGTCCAGTTGCAGTCGGTGGCAAATAACGCTCTAGCAGTACCAGATAATTTCTCTGCAAAAGTTGTTGCTCCCGCAGCACAGGCTAAGAGTGGTTTCCCATCTGCATCCATTAAGGCGTTTCCAAGAGGCTTCCAGAATACGCTGAAGCCATAAGCCATGCCTATTGATAGATGCACAGCCAAGGCTGCGGGGGGGACCAACCAGCGATTAAAATTAGCGTTGGCGGTAATATGCTCTTTTGAAAAAAAATCTGCCATTTCTTCCCTCTCATGCTGCAATTGAAATTTTAGTAACGCACCATTGAAAATGTTGCAATTTGTATATGGTGTTACAAAATGAAACAAATGGCAAATGACTTATTTGTGAAATTTATCCTCAGTGGATTAAAAATTTGTCATTAAATCGTAACAATAGAGTCATAAACTATTTATAGTGGTCAAACTAAGTGTAAGTAGCGATAAGGAAAATACATGCCAGCCAATATATTAGTAGTTGAAGATGAACCTGCAATTCAAGAATTGCTTGCCCTTAACATTACTCAAGCTGGCCATAATGCCATGCGCGCACTAAGTGCTGAGCATGCCCAAGAATTACTCCGAGAAGCCATGCCAGATTTAATTTTATTGGACTGGATGTTGCCAGGCATGAATGGCTTGGAGTTTGCTCGTAAGTTAAAATCGGACACGCTAACCAAATCTATCCCTATTATCATGCTCACCGCTCGTGGTGATGAATATGACAAAGTACGTGGCCTTGAAGTGGGTGCTGACGACTATGTAACTAAACCATTTAGCCCACGTGAACTGAATGCGCGCATTAAAGCTGTGTTGCGCCGTCGCGCACCACAAATGACAGACGACCCCATTGAAGTAAGTGGTTTGCGCCTAGACCCCACCACGCACAGGGTAACCGGTAAAGATAAAATAATTGACCTTGGACCTACTGAGTTTAGATTGCTACACTTTTTTATGTCAAATGCTGAGCGCGTGCATACGCGGAGTCAATTGTTAGATAAGGTGTGGGGCGATCGCGTTTTTGTTGAAGATCGTACGGTGGATGTCCATATACGCCGTTTACGCAATGCACTTTCTATTTCGGGCCATGAAGATTTAATTCAAACCGTTCGTGGCGCTGGTTATCGGTTATCAGTTCAGTGAGATGGCATCAATCGCGCAGGCATGCCTGCGCGACAAAGTTAAATCTATCTAGACTTGTAATTAATATCAAATTTATACCCGCTTAAATCTTATGTCAGCAAAAACCTAGTTATAATAAGTCAGCTTTTTTGAGAGAGGTTTGCAAGTGCAAGATATACGCTGGAATGCCTTTTGGCTAGGCTTAACACTCATTATCATTTGCCTAATCACTTGGGCCAGCAGCAGCGCAACGAACGCTCTTTTAGTCTTTTCTGTAGTTATTACGGCCTATCTTATCGGCCATCTATACTGGCTACATCAACTCAACTTATGGCTAAAAAAACCAGTACTTAACCATATTCCCGACGGCTCAGGCGCTTGGGAGGATGTATTCGGGGCCCTTTACCAAGAATACCGCCGCCACTCGCGCAATCAAACCCAATTAAGCTCTGCTTTAGGGCGCTTTCGTCATGCCGCAAGCGCCTTGCCGGATGGTGTAGTCGTTCTCAATGCAGCCAATGAAATTGAATGGTGCAACCCACCAGCTGAAGTTAAATTGGGTCTGGATTTGAAGAAAGATGAGAATCAACCTATCAACTATTTAGTCCGCCATGGCGACTTTGTGAGTTACTTACAAGAACAAGACTATTCTGAACCTATTAAACTCAAATCATGGCGCAACTTAGACGTGACCCTTGAAATTCAACTAATCCCTTATGGCTCTAAACAGAAACTCCTGATTTGTCGGGATGTTACACAGCTAGAGAAAATTGAAACGATGCGTCGCGACTTTATAGCCAACGTATCGCATGAGCTACGTACGCCACTTACTGTCGTAGGCGGATTTGTGGAAACCTTATTGGACATGGAAGGTGCCGTGCCAGAAAGCACACGTAGCTATTTTAATATGATGCAAGAACAAACCATGCGCATGCGTTTGTTGATAGACGATTTGCTTACGCTATCCCATATAGAAAGCAACGTGCAGGCCCCTGAAAACATAGAAATAGACATGCCATCGATGCTAAATATGATTATCAATGATGCAAAGGCGCTTAGCCAAGGCAAACATCAAATTATTGCCAATATAGACCCACAACTAAATTTATTAGGCGCAGCCGGTGAGTTACAAAGCGCCATGAGCAATTTAATTAGCAATGCGATCCGCTACACACCAACTGGAGGTGAAATTAAGGTTAACTGGGAGCTCAGTAATAACCAAGCCGTATTCAGTGTCAGCGACAATGGTATTGGTATTGAGCAAAAGCATATCGACAGGCTAACCGAGCGCTTTTATAGGGTTGACCGCAGTCGTAGTCGCGAAACTGGCGGCACCGGGCTAGGCCTATCCATCGTAAAACACATTCTAACTCGCCATCAGGCCAAGCTTGAAATCAATAGCGAACTGGGTGTAGGTAGCACTTTTAGCGAAGTATTTCCCAAAGCACGTATTATCCAAAAACAGGTGGCTTTGTTCTAAAAGTGATACTATTTTAGCAATGAGAACCTTAGCGATTATTACTATAACGCCGCTGATTTTAATCTTAGCTGCTTGCGCCAATACACCAATTAATGCCAAGTCTGGAAAGACTCCAGAAAAAACTATTCCCGTGCAAGGCGATCGTAGCACGATTAATCAACTGGCAAAATCTGATTTTGATCGCATGGCAGATGTAGAAATACACGAGAACACTGAAAGTCTGCGCTTACTGATGTTAAAACTGTATAAGCGCAATCCGCACGAATTACAAAAGAGCACTTCGGATGTCGCTGAGAAAATGGTTAACTGGGTATTTAATGGCGAAACCCAGCATCATTACAAGTTTGAGACGATGAATAATGCGCAGGACACTGAAGCTATTTTTCTAGCCTTTAACCCAGAATATACGGGTGATCGCGTACTCGCGCTTATTGTGGGACTTCACACCATGTTGCTGAAAGCTCATGATGGAAAAACAGACTTTTACTTTACTGACACCATTGACCCGCAACACATCTATAACGCTGCCAGAAATTTTGAAATTGCAGCTTGGAAAATCTCAAACGCTAGAGATGAACAAGGTACTTTATTTTTGTTAAGCAATGAGATTAGCGCCACAGAGCGTAATTTATCGTTTGAACGTGAGTTTGGAAAAATCATAGGTCGTACCGATTTATTCGCGGTGGCTTTGGCGGAAAAGTCGCAACGCTTTATATCACGCGTGATGCAAAATCTTGCTACTGCGGTCTTCCTGCCTTTTTAGTGAAACAAACGTATAGGGTGATAATCCCTATGCTCGCTTGAATTTTTCCTCATAAGAAAAGGGGCCAAAGCCCCTTTTCTTATCCTTGAAAGCCAGAATAACTACAGCAATACCTTCTCGATACCACCTTTATTAACACGCTCAACATATTCCTGCATCCAATTTTCACCTAAAAGGTGTTTGGCCATTTCAACCACGATATAGTCGGCTTCTATCCCAGTATCTTCGCCATATCGAGACAACCCTTGGAGACAACTAGGGCATGAAGTGAGAATTTTTACTTTTTCCTCGGGTGCACCTACTGTTAAACCCATCTTAGTCATGCCTTTTTCCAATTCTTCCTGTTTACGCATTTTGACTTGAGTGGCAATATCTGGACGGTCAACAGCAAACGTACCACTCTCACCGCAACAACGATCATTCAACTGTACTTCGGTACCCATTAGCTTATTAGTGACCTCCATAGACTTGTAGGTTTTCATCGGGCTATGGCATGGCTCGTGGTACATATAACGCGTTCCGGATACGCCTTGCAAGCGCACATCTTTCTCCATCAAATACTCATGAATATCAAGCAAGCGACAACCAGGGAATATCTTCTCAAATTGATACTTCTGCAATTGGTCCATGCAAGTACCGCAAGAAACAATAACAGTTTTAATATCCAAATAATTCAGCGTGTTGGCAACTCGATGGAATAGTACGCGATTATCCGCTGTAATTTGCTGGCCTTTATCATGGTTTCCACTCGCGGTTTGTGGGTAGCCGCAACATAGGTATCCTGGCGGCAATACCGTAATGGCACCCACCTCGTATAACATGGCTTGCGTGGCTAAGCCAACATTAGAGAATAGCCTCTCAGAGCCACATCCAGGAAAGTAAAATACCGCTTCTGAATCTTCAGTCACTTTCTGAGGATTACGAATCACCGGAATCATGCTGTCATCTTCTACACCCAACAATGCGCGTGAAGTTTTAGTTGGCATTGCTTTTGGCATTGGTCGATTAATAAAATGCACTACTTGTGCTTTGATTTCCGGCTTACCAACAGTGGCTGGCGGCCGAATTTTATCTCTAAGTAACCCAAACTTTTTAGCTAGGCCATGAACAAAACTTTGTGCTCGATAACCGATAGTGATCATAAATAAATGTAGAAATTTAATGGTCGCTGGGTCTTTAGCATTTAAAAAGGCCATGCCCGCTGCTGTCACTGGGTTAAATCTTTTTTTGCCTTGTTCACGTAAAAAATTACGCATAGAAATAGATACATCACCAAAGTCAATATCTACTGGGCATGGATTTAAGCACTTATGACAGACCGTGCAATGGTCAGCAACATCATTAAACTCATCAAAATGCTTGAGTGAAATACCTCGGCGCGTTTGCTCCTCGTATAAAAACGCCTCAATCAAGAGTGATGTGGCTAAAATCTTATTACGCGGGGAATACAAAAGATTGGCACGTGGTACATGAGTCGTGCACACCGGCTTACATTTTCCACAGCGCAAACAATCACTAATAGAGTCAGCAATTTCGCCTATAGCAGATTGCTCCATAATAATAGACTCTTGTTCCAACAAGCCAAAACTTGGCGTATAGGCATTTTCAAGGCCAGAACCTGCCAACAGCTTACCTTTATTAAAGTGCCCATTAGGGTCAACTTTATTTTTGTAAGCAGTAAAACTATCAATCACAGACTGATCCAAGAACTCCATTTTGGTAATGCCAATGCCATGCTCACCTGAAATAACCCCATCAAGGCCAGTAGCCAAGGCCATCACACGCGCCACTGCGGCATGAGCGGCTTGCATCATTTCATAGTCATCAGAATTCACTGGGATATTGGTATGCACATTACCGTCACCGGCATGCATGTGTAAGGCAATGAAAACTCTGCTTTTCAGAACCTTTTTGTGAATCTCGTCACATCGATCTAATATCTTTTGATATTCACGTCCGGCAAAAATATCTGCCATAGGTCGTTTTAATTCGCGCTTCCATGAAATTCGCAAGTCATAGGACTGTACCGCACGGAATATATTTTCGTATTGACTGAGCGATTCTCCAGCGTTGCCAAGGACAGAAACTGGCGCATCTAAGCTATTAAGAATCAAACTCCAACGCTGGCGAAGCTCAGCTATCAACTGCAACGCCATCACTTGCTTGCTTTTCACCATCTCGGCATCAGCATTGCCGTCTTCATCTGCCTGCAGGGGCAACTCGCCTTGCATAAAGACTTCCAAGGCATCCACCAGCTTAAGTTTATTATGAATCGACAATTCAATGTTGATGCGTTCTATGCCGTCTGAATATTCACCCAATCGCGGCAATGGAATAACTACGTCTTCGTTAATCTTAAAAGCATTGGTATGCTTGGCAATTGCCGCGGTACGCGCACGATCCAACCAAAACTTTTTACGTGATTCTGCAGAAACTGCGATAAAACCCTCGCCATCACGCGCATTACATAAACGCACAATATGAGAAGCGGCTTCACCCACTGCATTTTCATCATCGGAAGCAATATCTGCGATTAACACCATTTTAGGACGTTGTTGTCGCGCCGCTTTTGTGGCATAACCAACCGCTTTAATATAGCGCTCATCCATATGCTCTAGACCTGCCATCAGAACGATAGGATCTTTTTTTGCGGTAGCATCTAGATAATCTTTAATTTCAACAATCGCCGGCACAGCATGTGACACATTGCCAAAAAATTCTAATGCCACCGTGCGCACATGCTTAGGCATACGATGCAAGATAAAAGTCGCTGAAGTGATTAAACCATCACAGCCTTCTTTTTGTATGCCTGGTAAGCCTGATAAGAATTTATCTGTAACGTCTTTACCCAAGCCTACTTTACGGAAACTAGGGCCAGGAATTTCTAAAACCGTAGGCTCAGCTAGTAGAGTTTTCATATCTTCGGCATACCGACTTACTTTAAAGCGAGCCAGCGGTATATCATGAATTTTGCCTAGGTTATGGTCTAAGCGTTCTACCTCTAGCCATTCAGCATCTGGTGTCACCATGCGCCATGAGGCTAGATTATCTAACGCCGTACCCCATAGCACAGCTTTTTTACCGCCCGCATTCATGGCGACATTACCGCCAATACAAGAAGCATCAGCAGAAGTCGGATCACAAGCAAACTCTAAACCAGCTTCACTTGCTGCTTCCATCGCGCGACGCGTAACCACACCAGCACCGCATTCAATCGTAGCGACCTGCCGAGAGACGCCTGCCAAAGTGCGCATTTGCACACCGCTATGCTGATCTAGTTTTTCAGTATTGATGACGGCTGACATTGCCGTTAGTGGAATCGCTCCCCCGGTATAGCCTGTACCACCACCTCGTGGAATAATAGTTAACCCTAACTCAATACAGGCACGTACCAAGGCTGCAATTTCTTTTTCAGTATCGGGGTTCAAAACTACAAACGGATATTCAACACGCCAGTCAGTAGCGTCTGTCACGTGTGACACGCGCGCCAAACCATCAAATTGGATATTATCTTTACGTGTAATTTTAGTCAGTTTCGACAGGGCTTTTTTGCGCAAACTGGCCACTTGTTTAAAGCCAAGCTCAAATTCAGTAACAGCATGGCGCGCCGCAACAACTAGCTTCAGTACTTTTTCATTGCCGGCACTACGTTCATCAATCGCATTAATTCTATGATGCAAGGCATCCACTAGGGCTTTGCGACGTTTAGGATTTTCAAGAAGATCATCTTGCAAATAGGGGTTACGTGTCACTACCCACAAATCACCTAACACTTCAAACAACATACGCGCAGAACGACCCGTTTTACGCTCACCACGTAGTTCGTTTAAAATACTCCAAATCTCCTCTCCTAAAAACCTGATGACAATTTCACGGTCTGAAAAAGAGGTATAGTTGTAAGGTATTTCGCGCAAGCGCTGTGCTGGCTTGGCTTCTGCATGCAGAATATTGCTAGATAAAGGTGCGTTCATTTAGATTTTGATAAATAGCTTTGCTATTAAAGATGCGATTATATCATGGTGCCGACGCGCAAATAAGCGTAACAGTTGCATGGTTATTGGCACACCACTCCGTTTCATTAATAGAAAAAATTGAATTAAAACTAATTGCCAGCGTCAGAATTTAGTCGCCAAAGGCGCGCTAAAAAATTAATTATCAGTTGAAGAAAACGATACACTAGCAATATGAATCATTTATTAAAAAAAACATTATTGCCACTAATCATTTTAGGCTTACTTATATTCCTAGGCCTCCAACTAAACAATAAAAAAAGTGCGCCCAATGTAGTCTTCACAACTATCGATGGCACTAAAATCTCTATGGATAGCCTTAAAGGAAAAGTAGTCTTAATCAACTTTTGGGCCACTAATTGCACAGCCTGCATTAAAGAAATGCCACAATTGATCAGTACTTATAATCAATTTAACAAACAAGGGTTTGCACTCATCGCAGTGGCTATGTCTGATGACCCACCATCGCAGGTACTTAATTACACACAACAACAAAATTTGCCATTTCCAGTAATGCATGACGGCTTATCTGAAATCAGCAGTCAATTTGGTGATGTAAGCGAAACGCCAACGGCATTTCTCTTTGATCAACAAGGTCATCAGTTGCAACGAACCATAGGTGAACTAGATTTCAAGGCCTTACATCAACTACTCAACAATAAGCTTAACTACAAAAAGGATGGCGCCTAATGCTTTGGATTAAGGCTTTTCATATTATATTTGTCACCAGTTGGTTTGCTGGTTTGTTTTATTTGCCAAGGCTATTTGTCAACCATGCCATGGTCAGTGATGACGCCACTTTAGAACGCCTAAAACTCATGGAGCATAAACTGTATCGCTTTATGCTACCTTTAGCTATTTTAGCGATTAGCTTTGGTTTATGGCTATGGATTGGATACGGTTTTAATGGTGGCTGGTTACACGCCAAAGTACTTTTGGTCTTGGTGTTAGTGGCTTATCACCTTTTCTGCGGCAAGCTTGTGCGCGACTTTAAGGTAGGCAAAAATCGGCATAACCATGTATGGTATCGATGGTTTAATGAGTTGCCAGTTATCGTGCTGTGTTTTATAGTGATCTTAGTTGAAGTGAAACCATTTTAATGCTCGCCTAGTTAGATTTCTGGAGTCAATTTTAAGGTAATGAATATTTTAAATTCCATGTGGTTAATTAAAATGCTGTCCAAAGCAAACGCCACACCACAAGGGCGCATGCTAAGTCTTTTTGACATTTTAGATGACTGGCTAAACGCACCTCAGTTGAACTCAGCCATTGCGCAACAAAACCTACTATCCAATAATGAAGGCAAATCAATCCTGATTGCCTACCTGACTGAACAGGCAATAGCATGCGGCGCGTCTAATCCAGCCATACTCGCTGAGCATTTAGTGCTAATTGCTCGCAATGCAGCCCAGCAATCCATCCATCATCCGAACTGTGGCAGTTTAGCGCACGGCAAGAAAGCGGCGGCGGCGCTAATCTTGGCGCAGACACCGATTACTTGGTCGCCACTAAGTTTGTTAAATAAACCACGAAACTATGGAATAGCCGCCAGCTTAATAGTACTCGTTGGCGCCACAACCCTTCTTTCCCAAACCCTTATAAACAACCATCAACATCAATTCAACATTTCTAAAATTACTCATCCCCAACTAGCAAAGCCGATGACGGCAGACTACAAACCAAAAACCTCATTAACAGCAGATGACGCGGCTGCAATCTATGCCAAATATGAACAGATGCGTAATGGTACTTGCCAGTTTCCGGAAGCTCTACAAATTCCAGACAAAGATAAAGCGATTTATTTGGATAACGTGGTGGGAGGTAAACTACCCAGCGATGTCGGCGATTTAGCAATTGCGAAATTTTACTTAGAAAAAGTACGCTGCAACTACACCCCTATGTTGATGGCGCATTCAAAATAACTTCTTTTTGGTATCAAAATTTCATTAAATGATTGCCATCAGGCTATACAGGTTAGTATAATCAGGCCATGTCACCGCTACGCGAAAAAATTCTCAGCACAGCAAGTCACTTATTCCAAACTCAAGGTATCAACTCGACTGGCGTAGACACTATTGTTGCTGCAGCGGGAACCACTAAAATGACTTTGTACAAATACTTTCGAAGCAAAGAGAATTTAATTCTTGAAGTGCTTGAAGAAGGCTATAAAGATTTTCAAGCTTGGTTAAGCGAAAAGCTCAACAACAACACCAGTCAACCGAGTGAAAAGTTACAAAAACTATTTGATTTTATTGAAGAATGGGTCACTTCACCCAACTTCCGTGGAATGGGCTTTATCAAGGCTTCTGCTGAGTTTCCAAGCGAAGATAGCCCTGTGCACCAATTATCTTCCGAGCAATCACGTCAATTTAAGCAATACATTAGCAGCCTAGCCCATGAAGCTAATATTCAAGATGCAGAGGGATTGGCGCTGCAACTTTCTTTGCTGTTTGAAGGTGCGGTGCAGGCCGAACAAATGATACGCGGCTCTGGGGCAATGACTTATGCAAAAAAAGCCGCTAAAATTTTAATTAACGGCGCTGCGACCCATTAATTAAACCTTGGATTAGGCTTGCTTGCATTAGGGCTTAGCCACGATAATAGTCGCTTATTCATAAATTGCCTCTTCCATGCAAACTCTTATCTGCGGCTCACTCGCTTTTGACACTATTATGGTGTTTCAAGATCAATTCAAAAATCATATTTTGCCAGACAAAATTCATGCGCTTAGCGTAGCTTTTTATGTACCAGAAATGCGTCGTGAATTTGGTGGCACCGCTGGGAATATTGCCTACAATCTACAATTATTAGAAGGCAGCCCGCTGATTATGGCTACCGTAGGTGAAGATTTTGCTAGCTATCATCATTGGTTAGAACAGAACAAACTCAATGTAACGCATGTCAAAACCATTCCTAATAGCTTTACTGCTCAAGCTTTCATTACGACTGATATTGATGATAACCAAATTACCGCCTTCCATCCTGGCGCGATGATTGATTCACATCAAAATAGCGTGCTCGATGCCACCAATGTCTCACTAGCAATCATTGCTCCAGATGGACGTGACGGGATGTTTTTACATGCGCGTGAATGTTATGAAGCAAAAATTCCATTCTTATTTGATCCAGGCCAGGGATTGCCAATGTTCAGCGGAGAAGAGCTGTTACAGTTTATTGAAATGGCAGACTACCTAGCGGTCAACGATTATGAGTCACAAATTATTCAAGACAAAACTGGGCTGTCTCTGGCTCAATTGGCACTTAAAGTAAAAGCACTAATTGTTACACTAGGCGGTTCAGGCTCACATATTTATGCTGATGATCAACGGTTTGACATTCCATGCGTTAAGGCTGATCAAATAGTAGACCCTACTGGCTGTGGTGATGCTTACCGCGCTGGTTTGGTGTATGGTATTGCTCAAGGTTGGGATTGGCTTACTTGCGGAAGATTAGCTTCAACCATGGGGGCCATTAAAATTGCTAGCCGTGGTGGACAAAATCATTCACCAAGCCGTGCTGATATTGAAGCTATTTATACACAAGCATTAGTAAATGAAACTGGAATGACTGAACCATCATTGGTTGAAAACAGTCTGAGTTAGGATTAATTATTTTTCAAAGGAGAACCAACATGCGAATTATCCAAATATTAGTAGCTACACTGTTAACCCTATTATTAGGCGCATGCGCCAGTTCAAATTCAGGCTCGGTCTACAGTCGTGATGATGCCCGTAAAACACAAACGGTTAGAACCGGTATCGTAGAAAGCGTACGCCAAGTAAAGCTTGAAGGAACCAAATCTCCAATAGGCACTGTTGCTGGCGCCGCAGTTGGTGGCATTGCTGGCAGCAGCATAGGTCAAGGCAAAGGCAGCACAATAGGCGCAGTTATCGGGGCTGTAGTAGGCGGTCTAGGCGGTTCTGCTGCAGAAGAAATGATGACACGTAAGGACGCTTTAGAAATCACAGTGAAGCTCGATGGTGGCGGCTTAACTGCAGTAGTGCAAGAGGCTGATGAACCATTCAAAGCTGGTGATAAAGTACGTTTAATTGAAAGTGGTGGTAACACACGCGTTTCACACTAAAACTTAGCCCACCTAAAACGCTTCATTTTTTCATAATTCAATAATAGATTGCAATGATGCGCTACTTGCGCGTCGTTGCAATCCTTTTCAGATAAAGACTGTCAATAAACGGTCATATTTTGTTCACATACTCTTAATCTTCTCTCGCTAAACTCTCTACATCAAAAAAGGGAGTGATGTCATGGCGAGAAAAAGTACTTTACTAGAAAATTCAGCAGAGGCTATCTACACCAATACCGAGTTGCAAGCAGTTACGCAAAGAAGACTTTATGTCAGCCTAGCACGCACACAAGCTGAAATTGAAGAAGCGCAACGCTTACGCTATAAGGTTTTTGCCGAAGAAATGGGCGCCCAACTATCAGGCACAGGCGGTCTGGATATTGATGGATTTGACCAGTTTTGCGACCATCTAATTGTGCGCGACAGTGGCACCCACCAAGTAATCGGCACCTACAGAATTTTAAGCCCAGAAAAAGCCAACGCTGCGGGAGGCTATTATTCTGCTGGTGAATTTGATTTAAGTCGATTAACCCATTTATTTGACCGTACTGTAGAAATCGGCCGCGCCTGCGTACATCAGAACTACCGTAATGGCGGCACCATTACAATGCTATGGGCTGGCCTCGCTAAGTATATGAAAATTAACAATTATGAATACATGATTGGTTGCGGAAGTGTCAGCATGTCCGACGGCGGTCATGCTGCAGCAAGTTTATTTCACAAGTTAAAGGATGAGTACTTATCACCCCTTGAATATCGCGTATTTGCCCGCAACCCTCTACCTATCGAGGCATTGCGTACAGATATGCAAGTAGCCTGCCCGCCTTTAATTAAAGGTTACTTACGTTTGGGTGCCTATATTTGCGGTGAACCCGCTTGGGATCCCTATTTCAATACTGCGGATATGCTGGTAATGTTACCCTTATCTAGAATGAACCCAAGATATGCTGCACATTTTCTAAAATAGTTTCTTAGGATTTGTAGCATCAATCAATAAAACTTTGAACACATCTCCTCACAATCCCATTTTGAATGGGATTAAAAGCACCAATAGAATTACGCGCTACTATAGAATCAGCCGCATCTCCACGCACACAATTGCTGGGGTGTTGCTGGTAGCTTTAGTATTGCCACTTTCTAACAAAAACATTAAATCACTTATTATCAAGTGGTGGTGTAAGCGGCTACTTGCCACCTTTAATATACGCGTTCTTTGTACGGGGCACGTACCACTTAAACATGCGCCTTTTAAGAAAACCATGATTGTGGCTAATCATATTTCTTGGACCGATATTCATGCCCTTAATAGCCTGGTGGCACTGCGCTTTGTTGCAAAAGACGACATTAAAAACTGGCCCGTGTTTGGTTTTCTAATGCGTGGGGCCAACACCCTATTTATAGAACGTGGCAAAAGGCAGGATGCAGGTCGCATCGTAAATACTGCTGCTTTAAGTTTGATGTCCGGTGACAATCTGTGTTTTTTTCCTGAAGGAACGACTACTGATGGTAGTGAAATAAAACCGTTTAAGAGCAGTTTAATGCAAGCGGCTATAGACGCGAATGCCTCCATACAACCTGTGGCGATAAGATATCCAGGTTTTAATGGCAGCATCAATACTGATATCGCCTACGCAGGCGAAACTACTATGCTCGAATCGATGCAGCAATTATTGCTACAGAAAAACCCTCTAGTAGAGTTGCACTTCTTCTCCCCAATTCACATTGAAGAACTGTCCGAAGATAATAAAGATCGACGCGCATTAACCCTAAAAATTCAACAACAGATTCAACAAAAACTGGACTTATAGATTTTTAATTCAATTGAGGTTTTAATGGTTGATCTAATGGATGCGACTGCACTTGGCTAATCTCTTTGGTTTGTAAATTCATAGCGCTTAATTGACCACCCCATAAGCAACCCGTGTCCAAAGCATAGACGTTTTCACGCTGCTGTAGGCCTAACGCTGACCAGTGCCCGAAGATAACAGCTACATCCTGAGTAGCACGTGTCGGCACGTCAAACCATGGCATAAAACCTTCTGGTATGTCTTTTAGCTCGCCTTTGAATGTGAATTGCATCTCACCCTCTGCGCTACACACCCTTAAGCGTGTCATCGCATTGGTGATGACACGTAGCCTATCTGCACCCGTTAAAGACTCACCCCACCGATTGGGCTCATTGCCATACATACTGCTCAGAAATTCTAAGTAATCTGCTCCCTGCAATGCAGCCTCCACCTCGGCAGCATAGCTCAGTGCTTGAGTAACCGTCCATTCTGGTAATAGGCCCGCATGAACCATAAGGTAATGATCCTGCTGGACAATAAGTGGTTGGTGACGCAACCAATTAAGGAGAAGGTCACAGTCATCAGCCTTGAACAATGGGTCAAAAGTATCGCCTCTATGCGCACGTACTATACCATTCGCGACAACGAGCGCATGCAAGTCATGATTGCCCAGCACTACTTTCAAGCTTTCTTGGTGCTGATAGCACCAACGCAACACCTCAAGTGAGCCACTACCACGATTAATTAAATCACCCACAAGCCAAAGCTGATCAAGTTTAGGGTCGAAATTAATACGCTTCAGTAAAGCCTGAAAGGCATGATAACAACCCTGAATATCCCCTACAGCATAAGTCGCCATCAACAAGCTCCCAAAACAAAAAAGCCACTCAAAACTTTAAGTGGCTCTCTTAATAGCATTTTAAAATGGCCAAAAAACAGATTATTTAAAAGCGGCTCCTCCAGCATTAGCCATATAAACAACTGCATTTGAAACTTCATTGTCAGACAAGCTTGAATTGCCACCTTTAGCTGGCATGCTGCGAATACCATTAGTTGCATGACTAATCAAAGTTGCTTGACCTTGTGCAATGCGAGGTTTCCATGCATCTTTATCACCAATCTTAGGTGCATTCATCAGGCCAGCAGCATGACACATAGAACAAACTGCCTTAACGACCTCTTCACCTGTTTTATCAACATGCGGACCTGCATCTGCAGCGGCAACCACCACCGTAGCTACTGGCTTAATATTTTCTAAGACTGCTGCAGAAGTATCTGCAGCAACTTGAGCTGGTGCAGACGTAGCGGCTGGACTAGCTGACTTAGCAATTAATGCAATAATCAATGTCAATGCTAAGATAGCGCCAGGAATAACTAACATTAATTGCACGAAGGTAGAAGCTTTATATTCAGTATTGTTATCGCTCATTACAGTTCATTCCTATGGTTAGTTTTAATTTTCGCTATTATACCTGTACATAGCCGCAGGTAAAAGTCCATGAAATCCAGCGCTTTGCTATAATGCTGCTTTCACAAGCGCCCGTAGCTCAGCTGGATAGAGTGTTGGTTTCCGAAGCCAAAGGTCGCGCGTTCGAATCGCGCCGGGCGCACCATAAGCTACTCGCTTTCAGCGATAGCACTTACTAACATTTATTTCCCGTGCCTTGTTTGTGCCCATTTCGTGCCCAAACCGTGCCACATAAATTCTAGAATAAACTTAATTGACTCTAAACTGACTGTTAGTGTCTGCGCCTAAAGTAAAGGTCCCGCGTTCGAATCGTGGCAGGGGCACCAAACTCTTAGTCTTTAAAACCTAAAGACTTATTGCAAGCAGCAGTTTTGCCCAAGCAAAGCCTTTAGACTAGAAGCGCCAGTAGTGATCTACCAATAACGCGGCAAATAACAATGTTAAGTAAAGTATTGAATACTTGAAAGTACTTTTCGCCAAATCATCCGAGTAATTTCTATACAAGCCAATCACGTAAGCCAAAAATATGGCGTCCAGAATAAAGGCTGCAAGCAGGTAGATCAAACCGCTCATCCCCATACCATAAGGCATCAGAGATACTGCAATTAAAATGATGGTGTAGAGCAAAATATGCAACAAGGTAAAAGCCTCACCATGGGTCACGGGCAACATAGGCATGCCAACCTTTGCGTACTCTTCTCGTCTGTATAAAGCTAGCGCCCAAAAATGCGGTGGAGTCCAAGCAAAAATAATTAAAAACATAATGAGTGCCTCAGGTGACACAGTATTGGTCACCGCTGCCCAGCCTAGTATAGGAGGCATGGCCCCTGAAGCCCCACCAATCACAATATTCATCGGTGTGGCTGGCTTTAGAAATACAGTATAAATGACGGCGTAACCGACAAATGTGCCCAAGGTTAGCCACATGGTGAGTTCATTTACGTAAAAATACAAAATAGCCAAGCCACTTCCACCTAGTAGGGTGGCAAATACCATGGTTTGTTTTGAAGACACATTTCCTGTAGGAATAGCACGCCCACGAGTTCGCGCCATAATCGCATCAATTTTATGTTCAATCAGGCAGTTAAAAGCTGCAGCCGCTCCTGATGCAAAGGCAATGCCAACTGTGGTGGCTAACAATATCTGGAGCGGAACCATTCCAGGCGTAGCTAGAAACATACCTATCATTGCTGTAAAAACAATAAGCGAGGTAACTCTTGGTTTGCATAATGAGAAAAAGCTCTTAAGACTTAAACCCATGCTGCTCTTAGTTGTTGTTGCTGCAATACTCATAAATCTCTCACACTTTTAATCAATTAGGGCTACGACTTAATAGTTTAGAACCATAGCCATTAGTAACAGGGATAATTATCGATACAACTTAGTAATTTTAGAGTTCAACACGACTAAAATAATAACTAATAGCCCTGCTGTAAAATTGTGTGCTACCGCCAAAACTAATGGCAGATGTAATACAAGATTGGCAATACCTAATCCTATTTGGGTGAAAAGCACTGCTAATAGTGCAAATCCTAGTTGTTTTAACTGCCAGTATTTTAATACATTTAATCCAATAAACCCCAAATAAATCAATGTGATCAGCGCCCCTAGTCTATGTGTCCACTGTATAGCCGTTATAGAAGCTAGGCTTAGTGCACCACCACTTGAGCTTTGCCCTAAATCTCGCACCATATGGAATGCATCCTTGAAATCCATCTCAGGAAACCACAAACCATGACAGGTTGGAAAGTCGGTGCAAGCAAGTGCGGCATAATTAGTACTAGTCCAACCACCCAAGAAAATCTGCATAAAGATAATCAACAACGCAAAGCGAATTGCAGTTTTCAAGCGATCTGATTTGACTATACTTGTAGAGGAATTACCCCAATGCCTATGCGCTAACCAAGTCATCATAGCCAATGTTGTCATTCCTCCCAGTAAATGTGCGCTAACGATTACTGGCTTAAGCAACAAGGTTACTGTCCACATACCAAGCATGGCTTGAAACCCTATTAGCAATACTAAGAAAGTTGGCAACCAGGCAGAAACTTTAATTTCTCGTCTGGCCCGCCAAGCGAGCGTACCTAGAGCCAACACGATCAAACCTAGCGTACCTGCCAAATAACGATGCGCCATTTCTCGCCAAGCTTTTCCAACAAGAACCGTACTATGTGGGTATATAGTTTGTGCGTTCTGAATGGCAGTTTCACTTTGGGGCACGGTTAAGGTTCCGTAACAACCTGGCCAGTCTGGACAACCTAAGCCCGCATCAGTCAAGCGAACATATGCGCCTAGGACAACGACACATAGTGCCAAAATTGCACCCACAAGGACTAGGGCTCTAAATAAACGGAAACTGCTGCTTTGAAATTGCATAGATTGACTCATCTTAGCCTGCCCAAGAGTATCTTAATAATCGAATTAGGTCTTTACGTACATCGGCAAGAGGCACTGCAGATTGGTAACTCATCATTAAGTGTCCTAGTGGGTCCACTATATACAGACGATTACTAGCCATTACGCTTTCATCTTTAAGCTGAAACTGTTTTGACAAATTGACGACCTCTGCCACGGGCTGATTAATAATAAACAGGTCTGGGAAATCATTTTTAATAACAGTAACATCTTGCATTGAAGTAATTAATACACGCTGTGCACGTGGCATATCTTTATATAAGGATACATGTAATTGGCGCATATCATGTAGCTTATCTAAACATAGCTTCTGGCAATCTGCTGTTACGTATACAATACTCCATCGCTCTTTCCAAAAAAGGGGCATGAGCAATGTAGCATCATTAGTTTTAAGCTCCGTAGATTGACTTAATAAACGTGGTGGCGTTACCAACTCTCCTAAACTATCACCATTAGGCTTCCAATTAAGCTGATACATCATGACCACAACAATAATGGGCACTATGAAAAATATAAGCATGTAAACAAATACCATACGGCCTTTTCTTTGCATTTCTTGCTCTGATATATGAATGTCGTTTTGCATCTTTTACTCTTTCAATAAAGTGATATCTGTTATTAAAAACAGCTTATATTCAAAATCTAAATTTCTTTTTTAGGCTTTACTATTGTTATGCTCATATAGAGATAGATAAGTAAAGTTGCCAAAGAAAATCCATACCATTGGTAAGCATAGCCTATATGTGTTGCAATTCTTTCTGCCGGCACTTGCCAGTTACGAACAAATCCGCCCGCATCACTATTTTTATCTAACTTTATGGCCATAGGTGACACTTTAAAGGGCGCAGTTCGCCTATAGAGATCCATATCCATGTTCTGCCAAACTGATGCTATTGAAGAGCTCTTATTAGCGGGATCTTTACTTTCTAGCGTAAAAATCTTTTTACTAGGCACCCAAACTTGACCTGTCAATGTTTGCTGCGATGTAGGCGTATTAAATTCGGGTAATTCATTATGCGTATCTTTACCGAGAATCCAACCACGATTAACGAGAACATATTGTGAACTTTGATTGATTTTTAGTGGCGTAATAACATTGAAACCGACACGATTCCCTTCAACCTGATTATCTAAAAGGAACTGATACTTTGGTTCATAAACGCCAGTTACCTTAATTTTTTTATAATTCCAGGCCTCAACATCTAGAACGTGTAACGGGAAATCAAGAGCAGAACCGACTTCAGCCTGATTATAAGCAGCTTGTATCGAAAGTTTTAGTTGCGCTTTATTGTATTGCCATAGCCCAAATTTAATAAAAAGTGGGATGCAGACTATCGTCAGTATTGTTCCGAGTAGTGTAGGCTTGAAACTAAAGTGGTACTGTTTAAATTGAGTTTTGTTCATAATTGCAATTGTTTAACACTCGTCTCATAATGTGCATTCAAAATACAACTTGGACAGCATCATGTTAATAAAAGTTATCATCGTTTTAACTTTAATTGTAATTGTAGGTAGTTTGTTTTCTGCATTATTCTTTTTAGTTAAAGATAAAAGTGGTGCAGAAAGAACCGTTAAAGCACTAACAATAAGAATTGGACTTTCAATTTCACTCTTTATACTGTTAATGCTTGGTTATTATTTTGGCATAATTGGTCATACGCATATATAAGCAGGTTTAATAATTTGAGCTAATCGTTATATGTGTTTATAAAATAAAAAGGGCGATGCTAATGCATCGCCCTTTTTATTAAATTACATTATAGCCAATAAACAAATATAAATAGGCCTAACCATACAACATCCACAAAGTGCCAATACCAAGCCACACCTTCAAAACCAAAGTGATGCTCAGGCGTAAAATGCCCCTTCATGCAACGAATTAGAATAACAATCAACATGATCGTACCTAAGGTCACATGGAAACCATGGAAACCAGTCAACATAAAGAAAGTAGCTCCATAAGCACCACTGCCTAAAGTCAAACCCATTTCAGTATAAGCTTCATGATATTCAAACGACTGACAAACTAAAAAGGCAATACCGAGAAGCACTGTTAGCGTCATCCCTGCAATCAATTGATTTCGATTATTTTTAATTAATGCCCAGTGCGCCCAAGTAATGGTAGCGCCAGAAGTTAATAAAAGCATCGTATTAATGGCTGGCAAACCCCATGCAGCCATAGGATGCAATGTTCCTGGGTGGTATTCAACTCCAAGTACGGTTCCGCCAGGACCTGATGAAGGCCATGCGCCTAGAAAATCTTTATAAGGCGTAAACAATGGATCAAAAGCTGCTAAGTCGGGCACTGATAATATTCTCATATAGAATAACGCACCAAAAAAAGCCGCGAAGAATGCTACTTCTGAACAGATAAATACGATCATACCGATACGGAAAGATTTATCTTCCCAATGCTTAAATTGGCCGGTAATGCTCTCCGTAATAATCGTGCCCATCCACTTAAACACCATACCGATGATAATCGCGGCGCCTATGTACATCATCCATTTACCTGGGGCTTGGAGATAAGCTAAGTCCTTACTTTTATCGGTCGCAACCGTAAAAATAAAACCAGAAGCTAGCGTTAGCAAGCCTGCAGATATAACCGCTGGATATACACTACCGTGAGGTACGTAATAATGATTGTTTGAATGTGTCGCCATGCATTGACTCCCGTGCATTTTTTATAATTCTATTAAATTTACAATGGCTAATTAACGCCATTACCTCGCCTTAAACTACTATCTTTTTGCAACATGAAACTACTTATCTAGCTTAACTGCCGGAAAAAAGGCATATGACAATGTCATCTCAGAAACATCTTTAGGCAATTCAGGACTCACAAAAAACCTTAAAGGCATTTCCTTCTCTTCACCTGGCTTTAATGACTGTCTGACAAAACAAAAACACTCAATTTTCTTAAGATTAGAGGCTGCAATACCAGGTGTTACACTCGGTACCGCTTGCCCAACTACAACTTCATTAGTTGTATTTTTTGCAACAAAAATTACAGTTTCTATCTGCCCTGGATGCAATCTAACACTTGTTTGCTTAGGATAAAAATTCCAGCCCAAGCCTGGCATGACATTTGTTGTAAATTGAACATCTACCCAGCGAGTATTATCAATTTTTGTATTTGCTGACTCAGCCGCTGTAGTATTTGTTTTTCCGTTTAAACCGGAGACGGTGCATAAAACGTTGTATAAGGGAACCAATGCAAAAGCGAACAATATGGCTCCAAGAACTAACCATGTTAACTTAACTACCAGCTTCTTATTCTTTGCATCTAGTTCCTGCTTAGCTGTAGGCGCTTTATCTTCGTCTAATGATGCCATATTGTAAACATCGATACGACATACCAAATTAAAGCAACACCACCTAATATATATGCAATTTTCTTGCTACTGCCTTTTGCACCTGTTTCTTTATTGTCCATATTTTTCCAAACAAAACCCAACCTAACTTTACTTAAAAGTAAGGCTAGGATTTTATATTTTATTTAACTGTCGGTTGTTCTGTGAAGCTATGGTATGGCGGTGGTGATGGCAGCGTCCATTCCAATCCCTTCGCGCCTTCCCACACTTGATCAGTCGCTTTTTTTCCACCTCTAGCGCAACTGACAATGTTATAAACGAATAACAATTGTGAGAAGCCAAGTACAAAGGCTGCAATTGATGAAATCATATTAAATTCAGCGAACTGCAAAGCGTAGTCAGGAATACGACGTGGCATCCCAGCCAGACCTAAGAAGAACTGAGGAATAAAGGTTAAGTTGAAAGATATAGCAGTCAACCAGAAATGTAATTTACCTAATTTCTCACTATACATATGACCAGTCATTTTAGGTAACCAGTAATAAGTACCTGCCATGATACCCATGATGCCACCCGCAAACAGTGTGTAATGAAAATGCGCCACTACAAAATAACTGTTGTGATATTGCGCATCTGCAGCAACGTCAGCAAGCACTAAACCAGTTAATCCACCGATACCGAACAAGATAATCCAACCCACTGCGAATAGCATTGGCGTTTCAAAGCTCATAGAGCCTTTCCACATAGTCTTAATCCAGCAGAAGAATAGTACGGCTAAGGGCAAGGAAATTGCCATTGTGCTGTACATGAAGTATAGCAACGCTGGTACTGGCATGCCTGCTGTGAAGAAGTGATGTGCCCACACAACAACAGCTAATGCACCAATTGCCCACAATGAATAAACTTGTGCTTTGTAGCCGTACATCGGCTTACGTGAGAATGTTTCAAGAATTTGTGGAATGAAACCCCATACTGGCAGCAACAAAATATAAACTTCTGGGTGACCAAAGAACCAAAATAAATGCTGAAACATAATTGGGTCGCCGCCGCCAGCTGCGTCAAAGAAGTGTGTGCCAAAATGACGATCTGTTAACAACATAGTTACCGCACCAGCTAATACAGGAATAGTAGCGATAAGTAAGAATGCTGTAATTAACCAACCCCATGCAAACATAGGCATTTTCATTAATGTCATGCCAGGTGCGCGCATATTGAATAAAGTCACAATAATGTTGATAGACCCCAACACGGAAGAGATACCCAGTAAATGCACTGCAAAAATAGCAAAGTCAACTCCAATGCCTCCTTGCACTGACAATGGTGGGTAGAAAGTCCAACCCGTAGCTAAGGCGCCATCGCCAATACCGAATAACGCTAACGTGAACGGTAAAGTTAAAAGAATGGCAGAAGGTGGAAGTAACCAGAACCCCCAGTTATTCAAACGCGGTAAAGCCATATCTGGAGCACCAATTTGCAGTGGAATCATCCAGTTAGCAAAACCAGTAGCTGCCGGCATTAATGCTGCAAAAATCATCACTAGCGCATGTACGCCAATCAACTGATTAAAAAACTCAGGATTTAATAGCTGCAATCCCGGTTGAAATAATTCAGCACGAATCGCTAAAATCATGCTGCCGCCCACAAAAAACATGATCAGCGAAAAAGTTAGGTACATCGTACCAATGTCTTTATGGTTAGTCGTTGTTAGCCAACGCATAATTCCCGCAGGATGATCATGATGCTCTTCATGATGTGCTACCGTTGTTGTACTCACTGCCTTCTCCTAATTACGCAAACAAAATAATTACTATCTATTAAACATTGCCATCTAACGATGCGACCTTGGCATTTATTAAACTATCGCTTACTGTCGTGCCGCCTTAACTTGTGCTGGTTGCAATACATCACCAACACTATTACCTAAAGCATTACGCTCGTAGGTAATAACGGCTGCAATTTCAGTGTCATTTAGTAACGCTTTCCATGAAGGCATTACACGCACACCGTTTAGGACGCGATCTAAATGACTATCTTTAAGATATTTACCATCCGCACCAAATATTGGACCGTTAGCAATTTTACTTCCAGTTAGTGCAGGGAATGCAGGCGGTAAACCAGCGCCAGATACTTGATGACATACCGCACAGTTTTTCTCGTAAACGCCCTTACCCGTTGTTACTAGGTCTTCTTTCGTCCACTCTTTATCTGCTCCTGCTGAGGCTTTGGCTAATTCTTCTTTCTTAGCTGCAACCCAAACTTTAAATTGCTCCATAGGAACTGCATCAACCACTATAGGCATATAGCCATGGCCCTTACCACACAATTCCTTACATTGACCACGATAGGTTCCAGCCCTATCCACTTGCACCCAAGTTTCACGCAAGAATCCAGGCACAGCAACACGTGAAGAACCAAATTGCGGCACCCACCAGTTATGCAACACGTCCGTTGCAGTCATTAGAACTCGTACTTTTTCACCCACTGGCAACACTAGACGATTATCAACTTCAAGCAGGTAGTCAGCATCTTTTACGCCCTGAAAACCTTTTGCCGTTTGTTCTTTTGGTGTTGATAAATTACTGACGAATTTAATGCCTTTAGCATCACCGTCCATATACTCATACTGCCAACGCCATTGCGAACCAGTAATCTTAATCACCATTGTGGCTTTATCTCTAGTGTCTTCCATCATAATTACACTGTGATAGGCTGGTATACCCATAATCACAAAGTCAATCAATAAAAGTATGGCAAAAGGAATCAGTGTCCAGAAAATCTCTACTGCAGTGGAAGGTGCCTTATCTGCCACTGGTTTGTATGATTTGCTTTTTCTATGGGAAAATATTGAATAAATCATGATCGCTAGAACGACAAGGAAAATAACCCCTGTAATCGTCATAAATTTATTATGCACATGTAACGTATCCAGCGCCATCGGGGTCGCAGGTAAAGGGAAATTCCATGAGTAATCCGCATACGCATTAAGCGAAGCAAGCATTGCTAAAACACCTAAGCCAATTTTTCTAAAACCTTGCATAACACTTGCTCCAAAACTAATTAATAAATATTTCTTAATTTTTCTCTGAGCTCACGCGCAAACATTGTGCGTTGCCCATCATTTATAAAATACTTTCCAAACTCAACTTCTTTACCATGAGAGCTAATGAATAGCCCCCTTTTACTACCTTTACCTGAACCCTGCATAACGTCGCGCACGCTTATCTGTGCCCAATAACGTTGAAATATCATCATCGTAAGATCTTTATCATTCTTTTTCTCTACGATGACTTCATCACCAACTATCGTAATGCTTTCATAATCATTTGAGTGTAAATACACGCTGTAAAACGCATAAGCCAATGCCACGATTTCTATACCTGCAAATGGCAACACCAACCAAGCGCCAATAAGCGAGAAACCAATAGAAACCAATAAAACAATCACAAATAATGCCATTACCACTTTCACTGTACCTTCAGGTGAAAGCGAATTATTTGGCTTTAAAATTATTTTATTAACGTGATCTAACGCTTCCACACACTACCTTTGAGTTAACAAATTTAAACTTAACATGTGCTTGGTATCTGATGCGACATTTTGCCGCATCAGAAAAATATCACAAAACCGAGCTTCACTCAAGCTAATTGTTACAATATTGTAACAATTTATCTTTAATATGAGTGTGATTAATGACCGTAGTTCCATTCACTTTAAGTGTAGATTAAACTGACTGTTCACCATACGCATCTGTGTTGCCAATTCGCAAGGTTTAATCTGCATTGTCATAATATTGCTGACAACCTTAGATCTTATTTAGGTATAGGAAATGTAACCAGAAAAAATATAAATAATTAAATATCTACCGTGTTTAAATTCATAAAATAAATAGAATTGCGAATATATGGAAAAAAAAATGACTTACTTTTACGTAAGTCATTGATTTTATTGGTGCCGGGAGGGGGAATCGAACCCCCACGCTGTTGCCAGCGCGGGATTTTGAGTCCCGTGCGTCTACCAATTCCGCCATCCCGGCTTTTGGAATATACATTGTCTGTATAATTGCAATACGGCCATTATAGCAAGCTCTTAGACTTATGCGAACACAAGATTTCGATTTTTATTTACCCACACAATTAATTGCACAACACCCAACCTCAGACAGAGCAGCTAGCCGCATGCTGCATCTTAATGGTGAGGATGGCAGTTTAATGGATGAAGCGTTTCTTGATTTACCAAATTTTCTGCAATCAGGAGACCTAGTTGTATTCAATGACACCCGAGTTATTAAAGCTAGGTTGCATGGTCAAAAACATAGTGGCGGAAATGTTGAAGTGCTTATAGAAAGAGTCATCGACAAACATACTGCATATGCTCATATTCGCGCCTCACGCGCACCAAAAGTAGGTGGCCAACTGAGATTGTCGGATGCGTTTGATGTGGAAGTTACCGCACGCCATGATGACTTATTTGAGATACTTTTTTTAAGTGAATCGTCGGTATTGGATTTACTAGAGCAACACGGGGCATTGCCTTTACCACCCTACATCACACATGAAGCCACCATTGATGATGAGGAGCGTTACCAAACTGTTTTTAGTAAAAATTTGGGTGCGGTAGCTGCCCCAACTGCAGGGCTGCATTTTAATGAACATCTATTAAATCATTTAAAAGATAAAGGTATTACTATTGCGTACATTACTCTTCATGTCGGCGCAGGCACTTTTCAGCCGGTACGTGTAGACAATATTAATGAGCATAAGATGCATAGTGAGCTTTACAACATCCCACAAATTACGATTGATATGATTGCAACAACCAAAGCCAATGGCGGCAAGGTTACCGCTATCGGAACTACTGCGCTTCGCGCTCTTGAAAGCGCCGCACAGCATGGGGCATTAAAAGCAGGGCCGAGTGAAACCAGCATTTTCATTACGCCGGGATATCACTTTAATGTAGTGGATCGTTTATTTACGAACTTTCATCTACCTAAAAGTACACTACTCATGTTAGTGTCTGCCTTTGGTGGCACAAGCAACATTAAGCGCGCCTACGAGCATGCCATTGAACGGCAATATCGTTTTTTTAGTTATGGTGATGCTATGCTTATAGAAAAACAACATTCTCAATGAACACAGTTGAACCAACCCTCTACATGTTTTGACTAATTCAAGCATTATTAAAAATGTTCCCAAGAAAGAAATTTATGACAATCCCAAAAATTTTATGCTCTATAGTTTTAGTTACCGCGCTTCAACCGGCATATGCAGCAATTTTTGCCGAGGCTGAAGTAGGCATTAAAATCCCATTAGCTAAGAAACCTAGCACGCGTCCGATGACTGTCGCTTACATTCCAGGTTTCAAGCGTTATTACATTGCAGATGGTGGTTTAGCGCCTATGGCCACAGAGTTTGAGTCAGCGAGCTCTAAATCACTTATTCATACCTATGACGACTTAGGTAAATATTTAAGTTCTGCTAAACCTGGGTATGATAATCGCTCTATTTATTACAACACCAACAGTAGCAAACTTGAAACCATCACCTACAATGTTTCTAGTGATGTTGGTTTTTCTCCAAACACTGGGATTTATTCCTTAGACTTAGCAGAGAACGGCGAGCTTAAAGACACATCAAATGAAGTGATGCAGTTTAATCCTGCATTTGGCGATGCGGCTACAATGCCGAGCTATAGTGCCGAAACCAATCAATATTACGCCAAACAAGAGCACAGCAATAAAGTATGGGTAGTCGATTTAAAGTCCCGAGAAAAAGTGCGAGAAATTGCTTTAGACTTTGTAGCAGCAGGTGTTGCACACGATGATGTTAGCGACCACTTTATTGCTTGTAGTGGGATTAAAGGCGAGGAACTTGTATTACTTGATGTGGACCACAAAGCAGTACTAATATTTGATTTAGATGGCCATTATGTGGGTAAGAGTGAATTACCTAAAGAAATGAAGCTACGTTCGCAAAATCACTTCAATGGAACGGGGTATAGCAATAATATGTTATTTGTATACCATGAGCCTGAAGGTGAGTTTGGCACCTACTATGGCTTCAAAGTATTGAAAGCTAATTAACTTAATCATCTAAATACATGAGCAATAAAAAAACCGCCTTTAGGGCGGTTTTTTTATTACTTAAAAGATTCTAAATATTAGAATTATTTGCCTAGTATGCCTGCTAACTTGCCTGAAAGCATACCGAAAATAGCACCTAATACCACTGAAAGTGAAACCAACAGCACTGGATTGCTTAAATCTGTTGCAGTTACACTACCAGCACCAGTTGTTTGCAATGCGTATCCAGCCGTAGCTGCATAACCATATACATTTGCCGGTACTACTGACAATAGATTTTGTCCTGCCACGATCACTAAGAAGAACACAGTTACAGCAATGTAAACTGCTGGACCTGCTGCACCGGCTAAACCTAATGGATTTGCACCCACTAAAGCTAAAGCAACACCAGCCAATACCGCACCGTAAACCATACCAGCGATAGTTTTTTGCAATGCAGCGTTATCACCGCCTGTATGGAAATAGCTACCCCACGCGATAAATCCAACCCAAACCAACACTGATCCTGCAAGTGGCCCTAAAGCCAAGAATGCCCATACTCCACCTAAAATAGCGATACTTAGTGCTAATGCAGTTAATTTCGACATACTTAATCTCCTAATTATTATATTTGAGTGCAAGATACTTCGAACAGCAGTGTGATATGTCGGGTGGTTTTAATAATGTTTTGTGACACCCAAGCACATAACGCTAGGGGCATACTGAATGATTTTTACAAAAATGTAAACTTTTTTGTAAAATTTTGTAACAACTCTTATAACTTACGTACAGGAAAAGTGGCAGAAAGCCCTGTAGATAGGGGCTTTTAGGTACATATATTTATTTTATATATTTAAGTCTAGCCCCAACATTAGTCTCAAAAAAGCAAATTTTGGTACTGAAATAATTCTAAAATACCGTCATGTTGACCAAAAAAACGTTATAAATCACCATTTTTTACTGCCAAATGATGCCTTAAAGTCATGGAATAGGAAACCAAATCCGGATTCAGCAATGTCATTAAAAGTAAACCATAAAACACCATTATGGAAATTTAAAGATTGAAACATACGTTTCCATCCCTAAGATTGCAGCAATATAACTAAGCTAAACTCCGCATAAATTCAACCACATTATTCAGGGAAATTGACTCTGCATCCACTGATGTGCGGGCTTTATACTCAACTAAGCCCTCAGCTAAACCACGCTCTCCAATGACCAACCTATGTGGGATACCCATTAAATCAGCCTCAGCAAACATAACGCCTGGACGCTCGCCACGATCATCTAACAACACATCAACTCCAGCGGCCAATAAGTCATCGTGCAGGTTGTTGGCTGCCTGCTTAACCTCGGCTGATTTATCATAGCCGATGGCACAAATAGCCACTGAAAATGGTGCCATGCTCGCCGGAAAAATAATGCCCCTATCATCGTTGCCCTGCTCAATCGCTGCCCCGACAATACGTGAAACCCCGATACCATAACAACCCATTTCCATTACTTGAGTTTGCCCATTTTCATCCAAATAAGTAGCGTTCATGGCTTCTGAGTATTTACTGCGTAGTTGGAAAATATGACCCACTTCAATACCGCGGCAAAGCGACAATTTACCTTTCCCATCCGGGCTTATATCCCCTTCAATCACATTGCGAATGTCCGCGACTAGGATTGGCTCTGGTAAATCACGGCCAAAATTTACCCCGCTTAAATGATATTTCGGCTTATTGGCACCACATACAAAATCGCTCATTAGCGCAACGGTTTTATCCGCAATCACTTTTACCTGTGCACCTACACCAACTGGCCCAATAAAGCCTGGTGGGCAGAGTAAATTAGTGCGGATTTCCTCTTCAGTTGCCATCCTAAATTCAGACAAACCAGACAACTTAGCTAGTTTAACTTCATTTAAATTATGGTCGCCTCGTAATAAAGCTAAATAAAACTGGCTTTCGCCTTCAATACTATTCGCTATTAATGCAATCGCTTTTACCGTTTGCTCTATATTTATATTTAGTAACTTAGCTACATCAGCACAAGTGGTTTGCTTAGGAGTATCTACTTCTTGCATTGGGACACTAGCATCAGCGCGAATATTAGTGGGTTGCAACGCCTCAGCCAGTTCCACATTAGCCGCATAATCAGAGGTCTCACAATATGCCAAACCATCTTCACCCGAATCGGCTAACACATGAAATTCATGCGAACCATCACCACCAATAGCACCACTATCCGCCTTGACCGCCCTGAACTTAAGGCCTAAGCGGGTAAATACGTTGCTATAAGACTGATACATGGTTTGATAGGTTTTCTCTAACGAGGCAAAATCAGTATGAAAAGAATAGGCATCTTTCATCATAAATTCGCGCGCACGCATCACGCCAAAACGAGGGCGAATCTCATCTCTAAACTTAGTTTGAATTTGATAAAAATTGAGTGGCAGTTGTTTGTAGCTTCGGATTTCTGAACGTGCAATATCTGTAATCACTTCTTCATGAGTAGGGCCAAAACAGAATTCACGACTGTGTCTATCGGTAATTTTAAGCATTTGTGGACCAAATACAGCCCAACGACCCGTCTCTTCCCACAACTCTCTAGGCTGAACAGCTGGCATTAATAGCTCCAACGCACCCGCTTTATTCATTTCATCGCGCACAATCGCTTCCACTTTGCGCATTACGCGCAAACCTAATGGCATCCAACTATAAAGACCTGATCCCAAACGCTTGATGAGCCCTGCACGCACCATAAGAATATGGCTTTGCAATTCAGCATCGTTAGGGGCTTCTTTTTGTGTATTAAAGAAAAATTGTGAGGCGCGCATAGTAGAATCAAATCAAGGCTAAAACGTCAATTTTACAGAGTATCGGCAGGTATGTCGCGTGTTTTACAGCCTAAGTGGTGTTCGATAACGCCAGCGCTAGCAATCTTTCTGCATCATGCTGAGTCGATATTAGTTATATATTTTGTAGCGACTGCCTTGCCAAGCACAAGTCTTCCCATGCTTTGGCCTTCTCCTGCCAGTGCTGTAGCAGATGCGTCAAATCATAGGTGGCGATCAGCGATATGCCCGCGCTGTCATGAACAACGCCGCGGAGGTCGGCTAAAGACCGACTAGTCTGCAATAAATGTTGTGCAATACTTTCCCCCAAAGCCACAACAATTTTCGAGTGGAAGTTCCGAGCTTCTTCAAGGCTTTTAATCGGTGCCGCCGTCACTTTAATCCCCATTGCCATGAATATATTACGCAAGAGTAGCGCCTCATCTGCTCCCACACTTTCAGCAAGCGCAAATAAGTAATCGTTATCTTCACTGCGTAAATACTGCCAAACTGGACCATCTACAGTGGGCAAGGCTATCGATTCAGCAACTGGTGTATGCGCTAATTCAACAGGCAATTCGCTAACAGGCAGTACCAATAAAGTCGGCAATGGGTTGCGTAAGGACCATAGCGGCATCAACTCTAGCTCACGCAATATATCTTCACGCGTTGTCATGGTTTTAATGTCACTACTAAGTTAAGGATCATAGTGCCAACCCCATTAAAATTGCATCTTCACGACCGTTCGTTGCTGGGTAATAGTTGCGACGCACCGCCATTTCATTAAAACCCATATTCTCATATAGCGCTAAAGCAGAAACATTACTAGCACGTACTTCTAGAAACATATTTGCAGCCTGATGTTTTTTAGAAATTGCTAGCATATGCTCTAATAAAAATCGCCCTAAGCCTTGCTTTTGATAAGACTTTGCAATACTTAAATTAAGCAAATGCGCTTCATCAAGCACAATCATCAACAAGGCATAGCCGATGATTTTGTTATCTTGCATTAATACCCATGCACTATGTCCAGCGCTTAATGAGTCACTAAAATTTCCACGCGTCCAAGGATGTGAGTAAATGTGAGGCTCAATCGCCATCACAGTATCCAAATCCTCCATCTGCATAGGCCTAAATTGGAATTCGGCAAACGACTTATTTAAAATCACACTCATAAACGCATACCTAGCTCGCGCTCAGCTGTTTTAAGCGCAACTCGATTGCGTATGTAAATAGGTAGTGCTGCACTTGCTAGCAACGGATCGCCACTAGAAAATCTTGGTAGTGCCAAGCGCAATATTGCACTTGCTGTTGGCAATAGAGCGCCTTCTACGTCCAGCAATTGGTCGTCGTAAATTATATTTAATTGTGGCCCATAGGATTGCCATCCGCTACCGACTCCTACCCAATCTTTACCCTGCAGAACAGGCGCAGCTTCTGGTTTATATAACCCTGGGGCTATAACAGCCTGCCATTGCGTTTCAACTTTTTCATACGCGGCGTGGTAAACCTCACCCATACGCGCATCTAAGCAGGCAATCACTTTAGAAGCGCCGCTCTCCTCGGCTAGGGCTAGCAAGGTACATACACCCGCTACTGGCAAATTTGCGCCAAAACCCAGTCCTTGAGCTACGCCGGCCGCAATACGTACACCAGTAAAAGACCCTGGACCTGCTCCAAAAGCCAGTCCATCTAAATTAGCCAACCGTAAATTTGCCGCACTGAGCAAGGCTTGAATCTGGGGCAAAATTAGCTGCGAATGCGTTTGCCCCGCGTTGACTTCGAAAGTCAACGTTTTACCACCCACCATTAAGGCGAGTGATAGGTGCTCGGTAGAAGTATCTAGGGCTAATAAATTCATGATTGCTTGTTAATTGGATTCAGACGCTATTTTGCCACGCATCTGCTTAATATGGCCACGCTGCATTTTAGTTTCTAATCGACGTTTTTGTGAGCCACGGGTAGGACGCGTGGCATAACGGGGAGATTGAATCTGGTTTGCTGCATTAATAATTTCATGTAAACGTTTAATCGCATCTTTCTTATTCGCTTCTTGGGTGCGATATTGCTGCGCTTTCAATACCAACACACCTTCGTCAGTAATACGACTGTCTCTCAACTGCATTACACGCTGCTTCAGCCAATCGCTTAATGAAGACGCAAGAATGTCAAAGCGAAGATGGATCGCCGATGACACTTTATTCACATTCTGCCCGCCTGCTCCCTGCGCGCGGATGGCAGTTAGTTCATATTCAGCTTCAGGGATAGTAATCATATTCTCTTTAAAGCTAATCTAGGCTCCATTAAGTTTTAATCAGTTTTTATGAAAAAAATTCTTGCACATCAGCCAACACTCGCGTCCTTTTAAATGGTGGCAAACTTTGCCATATCTTTTTTCCATAAGACTTTGAAATTAAACGAGGATCACAAATCACCAGCACGCCCCGGTCGCTTTCATCACGAATCAGCCGCCCCGCACCTTGCTTTAAGGTAATCACCGAATAAGGTAACTGATATTCCATAAAAGCATTTTTGCCTTCTGCATTTAATTTATCTACCCGGGCTGACAGAACTGGGTCATCAGGTGGTGCAAACGGAAGCTTGTCAATAATCACCACGCTTAAGGCTTCTCCGCGTACATCAACGCCTTCCCAGAAGCTTTGAGAGCCGACTAATACCGCATTGCCTAATTGGCGAAAACGATCTAATAACTCGGTCCGCGAGCTCTCGCCTTGCAATAACAATTGGCTTTCTATGCCATTCTCAGCAAAAGCCTCTTTTAACAAAGCGTGTATTTCGCGCATCGCCCGCAGACTGGTTGATAACACAAAGGCGCGGCCACCACTGGCCTGCAACACAGAAAGCGCTACCGCTGCCACACTTGCGCTATAACTTGGGTTGTTGGGATCGGGCATATCAGGTGGTACATAGAGCAATGCTTGCTCCTGATAATTAAACGGACTTTCCCAAAAGCCAGTCTTGGCATCCTGCAAACCCATTTGCCCGATATAGTGGCTAAAATCACTCTTGACCGCTAAGGTAGCTGAAGTAAATATCCATGCTCTCGGCTGCGCATTGAGTTGCTTACCAAAGCCTTCTGCCACGCTTAAGGGCGTGGCGTGCAGCTGGACCGAATGCATAAAAACCTCTACCCAGCGCACTAGATTAGAGTTTTCTGCTGTGTGCCAGCGACTAAATAATTCATACAAAGCCATGCTTCGTTGCCAGCATTTTTCCAGCAAAGGATCTCTAGCAGCCTGGGTTTCCAGCACAATAGACAAAGATTTTAGTTGGCTTTGCATGTGTGAATATGCCTCAGCAAACCCTTTAAGTACAAGCGCTTTTTGTACAGGCATCCGCGTACCTTCGTATGCAAACACCAACCTAAAGTCCTTAACGGATTTTTCTAATAGTGGAATCACTTTCCCCAACTCTATACAGTCTTTAGCAAGGGTTAGATGAGCAGCCATGCAATCTTGTGCCAACTCATGCAGTTGACCGGTAGAAACATCCTCCCCAAAAAATAGGCCCGCCACTTCTGGTAATTGATGCGCTTCATCAAAAATAACCGTGTTTGCACTAGGCAATAGTTCAGCGACACCTTCATCACGTAACATTACATCAGCAAAAAAGAGATGATGATTTACTACCACCACATCGGCGGCCAAGGCATTTTTGCGCGCATCCATTACAAAACATTCTTTATAATAGCTACAATCTGAGCCCAAGCAGTTATCGCGTGTTGAGGTCACACTAGTCCAAATCGTAGCATTCTCTGGCACTGAGTTAAGTTCGCTTTTGTCGCCAGTCTTGCTGTTTTCGGCAAAAGTCTTAATCACGTGCAAATACTTAACATCTTCACGTGAGGCAAACCTTCCCTCACTTTCTGCTCGCTCTAAATGGTAATGACAAACGTAATTGGCACGCCCCTTGAGCATAGCCACCGTCACCGGCACCTTAAGGGCATCACGAATGTTCGGCAAATCACGGCTAAATAATTGATCCTGCAAGTTTTTTGTACCCGTTGATATAATCACTTTGCCGCCGGCAAGCAAGGCCGGCACTAAATAAGCAAAGGTTTTACCAGTACCGGTGCCCGCTTCAGCAATCAACTGAGTGTTGTGTTCAATTGCATCACCTATCGCTAACGCCATTTCCAATTGCTGAGAGCGCGCACTGTAGCCTGCGATGTGCGTGGCGAGTATGCCATTTTCTTCAAATACTTGACGGATAGTATGCGCGCTCATAGGGCTCGGATTATCCCACGACTTAAGGTAATTACAGTTAATTAGGATGACTTAGCCTAAGATTTTTATCACTAAACTCTAATATTAGTATTTTGAGTTTAGACCTTAAGTTCTTATAATCCGTATGTGCATAAATTTGTAAAAATTCCCTATTTGCTTTGCCTGCTGTTGGTAGCCTTTACGACCTCATGCGCGGCAGTTGAACCTATGCCTGTACCCATCAATTCTGCTGAGATGAGCAGCACGGATGACAATCAAGAGAAATGGACAGGGCGCGCACGTGAAGTACTTGTCAATGCACTAAGTCTAACTGGTACGCACTACCAATACGGAGGCAACTCCCCACAATCTGGCTTTGATTGCAGCGGCTTTGTAAGTTACGTCTTTAAACAAGCTACCAGCTTAACATTGCCACATAGTGCATTGGCTATTAGTCAGCTTGGCGTCAGTGTGCCTAAAAGTGAATTAAAACCGGGTGATTTGGTATTTTTTAATACGCTTAAAGCAACCTTCTCTCATGTAGGCATCTACATGGGCAATAACCGCTTTATTCACTCACCAAGTAACGGTGGTGGAGTGCGCGTAGACAATATGCAAGATAGTTATTGGATCAAACGCTTTAACGGTGCCCAACGCATAGATCAATTAAGTCATTGACATTCCCCCTGTCCTAAAGGGCAGGGATTCATACTGATCTAGGCAGCTAAAAGCTGCCTAGTATCTTCTGTAGATTCCTGGGCCGACGCTCTTACTT
>Ga0214216_1000046_pt1 | contig 53712 bp, 50 predicted proteins | sample TroBogypolimnion_12_FD_153054 | JGI IMG/M metagenome (GOLD analysis project Ga0214216, IMG submission 153054) | Freshwater microbial communities from Trout Bog Lake, WI - 27JUN2007 hypolimnion | ecosystem: Environmental > Aquatic > Freshwater > Lake > Hypolimnion/Profundal zone | place: Trout... | reverse complement strand
CCCGCCTCCGGGCACTGGTCAAGCCATGACGGATTCGATGGTATCTCTCAGTTCCGTTATATCGAAGGGCTTGGCGATGGCTGCGCAGAATCCGTATTCATCGTAATCGACCATGACCGGGTCGTGATTGTAGCCGCTGGAAACGATGATCCGGGCCTCGGGGTTGATATCGTAAATTGCTCCGGCTGTCTCTTTGCCACCCATACCGCCTGGAATGGTTAGGTCGACTATTACTCCGTCAACGGGGGTTCCTGTTTTCCAGAGATGCTTGTAGATTTCGATCGCCTCAATGGAGTTTTTCACACAGATGCATTCATGTCCGAGATGGATAAGCATGCGCCTGGCGATATTAAGCAGCATTTCTTCGCCGTCCACGACCATGATTCGGTAGCGGCGATCTGATGCTGTCTCTGTTCTCTCCTCTTTTTTCAGGTGTTGATCCAGCGATGCCGGGAGAAAGAGGGTAAAGGTCGTCCCCTGGCCGGGCTCGGATTGAACGGCGATGTGACCGTCATGTTTCTGGAGAATGGAGTAGACAATAGCAAGGCCCAGACCGCTGCCGTTGTCCTTGGTCGTAAAGTAGGGGTCGAATATCTTTGGCAGATCCCTTTCGGAGATGCCGCAACCATTGTCTCTGATCTGCAGCCTGACAAAATTTCCGATGGCCTGCGCAGGAAAGACCGGGAGATCGATATTGGTTTCATTGCTGCACGAAATTTCAATGGTTCCGGAACCGGATACCGCTTCTTTGCTGTTGATGATCAGGTTTTGGACCACTTGCCCAATCTGTCCGGCGTCGATATCCACCAGCCAGAGATCCTCCGGGGTGTTGATGGAACACGAGATCGTTGAACCATGCAGGGCGAACTCCACGGAATCTTTGATAAGAGGGGCTATAGATGTGGTCTTCCTGACTGGATTTCCGCTCTTGGAAAAGATCAACAGCTGCTGACTGAGGGCCTTTGCCCGTATTGCAGCCTTGTCGGCACTCTTGAGCAGGTCGTAATTTTCATCGGCAGGGTCAGTGAAGTGGCAGGCAAGATTGATGTTACCGATAATTGCTGTCAGAAGATTGTTGAAATCATGGGCGATACCGCTTGCCAGGGCGCCAAGGGACTCAAACTTCTGCGCCTGCAGGACCTCCTTCTCCATTTTTTTTCGCGTCGATATATCCCGTATTATTCCGACAGTATGCCACTGCTCACCGCTCTTGAAGGCAGAAAATGAGACTTCAACAGGGAACTCTGTTCCGTCCTTTTTATACCCGAAAAGCTCGATGATCTTCGAGCCCTTGCTATCTTTGTCCGGTAAGTTGAATTTTTTTGAGATCTTGGTAAATGTTGACTGATGTTTCGGCGGGGCGATGATGGCCGTGATCGGTTTATCCATGGCCTCTTCGGGGGTGTACTGGAAGAGCTTTTCCGCTGCGGGATTCCAGTGCAGGACCCTCCTGTTGCTGTCCATTACGATGATGGCATTTGCAGCGGCCGAGTTGATTGCCCGAAGCTGCTCGTCCCTCTCCCGCACGGCTTCCTCTGCAGTCTTTCTTCTCATGCTGGTGCGTGCCAGAAGAAAAGAGCAGATCGCGATGATGACCAGGCAGACGGCATAAAGAAGAAATATGCGATTGAGGATTTTGATCGGCCTGATACTCAGCGTTTTGGCCGGCACATAGGATGCTATCTTCCAGGTGGATTCCTTCTGCTGTGCCTGGAGGATGGTGACGCCGCCTCCCGATCCCGACTGCAGGCCGTCCAGCAGGGGATAGATGGTTCTAAAGGTTAACAGGCCCTCCTCTGTCTGGAATTGCCCGGATTCCTGCAAGGTAATAGGATTCCATGCCGCTGGGAGATGTCTTTTTATGCCTGCCGGGTTCTCTTCAGGAGACCGGATATTCCAGTTCTTATCCTGATACGGGCTGGTCAGATAATAGCTGTCTGCATGGACGAGTACCGTTGAGCCTGGAGAACTGACCGAAGCCTTTTTCAACTCATCGATCAGCAATGTGCCAAGATAGTTCAGTATGAGAATTCCTCGTTTTTTCCCTGTCTTGTCGAAAACAGGAACGCCAACCCGGATGATGGGTTCCGGAGATTGCCGGTCGTTTTCATTTTCGGCGCTCAGGTCAAAGGGCGAAACATAGACTGCGTCACCGGAAAGTCCGATGGTCTTTTGGAAATAGTCTTTCTCAAAGACGTTGACTGGCGCAGAAGAAATGATCGACCGCTTTCCATCCCTGTCGCGGCTGACGCTCAGGATCTCTATGCCGTTTTCGTCGATATATCGGATCTTATAATAAAACGATTTTATGGTGCAGAGCGAGAGCCATTCCTCGGCAAGCAGGTGGAGATATTCAGTGTCCGCATTTTGAAGAAAACCCATCAACTCGTTTTGAGCCGCCTGGAATTTCAGATCCATGCTGATGGCATTAAAGACGGCGGCTACGATTTCCACCTGGGTCTGAATGTTGATGGCCTCATTGTTTTCGATGGTCTCCCGCTCGGTTTTAACGTCTTTCAAATAAAGGAAGAAAGTTAAGCTCCCGAAAAAAATGGCTAATGGAAGGAAAATAAGTAAAAAGCGTCTGATGATATCTTCCGGTTTGACGCGGTTGGATATTTCCTGCGGGATCTTCATGTGATTTCCGGTTTGTACACAGTACAGTTGCGAATTTGTACGGGAGAAGCTCCTGACCCGTACCGGGAAAGTCTGAAAAGGGCGCATATCTCCCCGGTAACCTTCAGAGCATTAGCAAGTTCGTCGGCAATTGGCAAGGGTATTTTCAGTAATCGGGAGCTCGGGGGCCGGATAGCTTCAAACCCTTGCCCCGATCCTTCCCGTATTGATGGTGATTGCAGATATATGAATCCTTCACCCCAATGTCATGCTGAGCATGTTACAGAGAGACAGCGGCAGCCATTCTATTTGTTGTCTCATAGACCTGCTGCAGAAAAAATGTCGCTGAAGTTTCGCCAATCAATACACATAATAGACAGGCAAGTCAATTGGAAAAATTCTTTTACCGGCTCTCCCTGTTCGCATCGGGGCAGATTTCGGGATTCCCTGTTTTCAGGCTAAGCGATATTCTTCCCCTGGCTGTATCCACATCGAGGACAGTGACCATGAGCTGTTGGTGGAGCGTGACGACCTCGCCCGGATCCCTGACATAGCGGTCGGCAAGCTGACTGATGTGGATGAGTCCGTCCTGATGAACCCCGATATCCACAAAGGCCCCGAATCGAGTGATGTTTGAGACGATACCCGGAAGCTTCATGCCGGGGTGCAGATCGTCGACGGTCTGTATGTCCTTCGCAAAAGAGAAGGGGGAAAAACTTTTTCTCGGATCCCTGCCGGGTTTCGCCAGCTCCGTCATGATATCGGTGAGTGTCGGCAAGCCGATTGTTCCCGACAGGTATCTGGTGATATCAATCTTTTTCCGGGCGGTCTCGGAATGGATGAGGCTCTCCACGGTACACCCTGTATCGCGGGCCATGGTCTCTACTGTCCGGTACATTTCGGGATGGATGCCGCTGCAGTCCAGAGGATTGGCGCTGCCTTGAATCCTCAGGAACCCGGCGCATTGTTCAAACGCCTTAGCCCCCAGGCGTGGCACCTGCAGAAATTCCCGCCGGCTGGAAAAGGCCCCCTTTTCGTCGCGGGCGGCGATGATGTTTCTCGCCAGTACAGGGCTCAGGCCGGAAATGTGGGTCAGGAGTTCCAGGCTGGCGCTGTTCACCTCCACGCCGACGCTGTTGACACAGCTGGCCACAGCATCATCCAGGCTCTTCTTCAGTTCCTTCTGGTCTACGTCGTGCTGATATTGGCCTACGCCGATAGATTTCGGATCGATCTTCACCAGTTCCGCCAGCGGGTCCTGCAGACGTCTGCCGATGGAAATTGCCCCCTTGACGGTCAGGTCCAGATCGGGGAATTCGGTTCTTGCCGATTCGGAGGCGGAATAAATAGAGGCGCCGTCCTCATTGACCAAAGTCACCAGGATATCCGCGCCCAGTTCGAGAGAGCGGATGAAGGTCTCGGTTTCCCGGCCTGCCGTGCCATCGCCGATAGCTATGGCCTTGATGCTGAATTTTTGGACTAACCTGGTCACAATCCGGGCGGCTGCCGCCAGTTTTTCTCCGCCATGTGTCGGAAAGATGGTCTCATGATGGAGCAGTCTTCCCGTTTCATCCAGGCATGCGAGTTTGGCGCCGGTGCGAAAACCGGGATCAAGGGCCAATACGCATTTTCTCCCCAAGGGCGGGGAAAGCAGCAGGGTCCGGATATTGGCTGCAAAGACGCCGATGGCCTCCTTATCCGCGGCCTGTTTCAGTTCCCGGCGCAGTTCGTTTTCAAGCGATGGGGCCAGAAGTCTGCGATAGCAGTCGGCGGCAGCCAGGGACATCTGACCGGCATTCCGGGCGTTGACGACGTAGAGTTTGTGCAGATAGCAGAGCGGTTCTTCTTCCGGAGGACGGATCGAAAGGGTCAGGAATTTTTCGTTTTCTCCTCGAAACAGAGCCAGAAGCCTGTGGCCGGGAGTTTTTCCGGCAAGCTCCTGCCAGTCGAAATAATCACGGAATTTTTCAGCTTCCGCCTCTTTTTTCTTCACTACTTTTGAGGTGATACGAGCGCCCGCGGTAAATATCGAACGTAATCCGGACCGGGTCGGCGGATCTTCGTTGATCCATTCGGCGATTATATCCCGGGCGCCAGCCAGGGCATCGTCCGCCGACGCGACATCCCGCCCGGAATCGATAAAAAGCTCCGGATGGACGGATTTTCCTGAAAAAAGGGCCTGAGCCAGGGGACGCAGTCCCTTTTCCTCAGCGATCATCCCCCGTGTCCGCCGTTTGGGACGAAAGGGCAGATAGATATCCTCCAGGACGGCAAGGCTTACGGCTGACGCCAGCCGCGCCTGCAGATCCTCGGTCAAGAGCTCGCGTTTTGTAAGCGAATCGACAATGGCAAAACGCCGTTTCTCAAGCTCGGCCAGGCTTTCCAATTCATCCCGGATCCGGGTGACGGCGACCTCGTCCAGCGAGCCCGTGATCTCCTTTCTGTAGCGGGCGATAAAAGGGACTGTGGCGCCTTCCGCCAGAAGGGCAGCGGTTTTTTCAACCTGTCTGTGCGTCAGGGACAGATCGGCGGCAATGCGAGAGCAGTGGCTGTGTTGATCATGCATCGTATGGCCTGTGCGGAGGCAAAATGGCGTAGAGCGGCGGACAGATTGTCCCTTATGGAGCCTTGCTGATTGCGTCGGCGATGAGGAGAGCCTGCCTGGTTGCCGCCACGTCATGGACACGGATAATGGATACGCCTTGGTTCACCGCCAGGGCGGAGACCACAGCGGTGGGAAGATCGCAGTCGACAGCCTCAAGGCCGGTCAGTGTCCGTAAAAACCGCTTGCGCGAGTGTCCCAGCAGGACCGGCAGCTCAAGCTCTGAAAAACGGTCCAAATGCTTAACGATGGACAGGTTATGCTCCAGGGTCTTGCCAAAACCGATGCCGGGATCGATGATCAGCCGTCTCCGGTTGATGCCCTTTCCCTCCAGCCAGGATATCCGTTCCCGGAAAAATGTCAGGATATCTTCAACCACATTATCATAGTGCGGGTTGACCTGCATGGTTTCGGGGGTTCCCTGCATATGCATGATGATGATGGGCGCTTCGGTTGTACGGGCCAGCGCCGGCATATCCGCATCCTTATCCAGCGCCGATATATCGTTTATGATGTCCGCGCCGGCGTTCAGCGCTTCTCTGGCTACCGCTGCCTTGGTCGTATCGATGGAGATGGCAGTCGCATGCGACTTTCGGATTTCCCGGATGAGGGGGATGACTCGGCGCAGTTCCTCTTGGGTGGATACCGGATCAGAAAAGGGTCTGGTGGATTCCCCGCCGATATCGATGATATCAACGCCTTCGGCAATCATCCGCTCAGCCTGGGCCATGGCAGCAGGCAGGGAAAAGTGTCTGCCGCCATCGGAGAATGAATCAGGAGTCGTATTCAGGATGCCCATGATCCTGATTGCAGCAGTCGGCATGATGTGCTCCTTAAACCGGAAAGGGAGGGCGAGTGCCCTCCCTTTCCGGTCTGGATAGTGTTGATCGTGAACGTTTAACTCACGGGGTTTCGGTGGAAGTTCCCCTCTGCGCATTTGGGAGGGCGCCTGGCAGGATAACCTCAACTTCGGCCTCCAGAGGCTTTTGATGCAGATCTGAAGCGGCAGGCTGAGAGGTCTCAACCGGTTCTTTCAGCGGAAATCTCTCGGGGTGCAACTCGGTCATTATGGTTTCGATATCAGTCAGTACAATGGTCTCTCTTTCCAGCAGTTCTTCGGCCATCCTGGCGAGGATATCCTTGTTTTCTTCTAAAAGCTTGAGTGCTGTGTCCTTGGCCTGATAGATGATCTTTTTTACGGCGATGTCTATCTGTCTGGCTGTCTCTTCGCTGAAATCCCGGTGCTGGGCGATTTCGCGGCCCAGGAAGATCTGCTCTTCTTTCTTCCCGTAGGTGAGCGGCCCAAGCTCATCGCTCATACCCCACTCGCAGACCATTCTTCGCGCCAGATCGGTTGCCCGTTCCAGATCATTGCCCGCGCCGGTCGTTATCTCTCCGAAAATGATCTGCTCGGCTATCCGGCCGCCAAAGAGGATAGAGATAGTATTTTCCAGGAACTTCTTGGAATGGGTGTACTTCTCGTCAATAGGCAGCTGCATCGTAAGGCCCAGGGCTCGACCGCGAGGAATGATGGTAACCTTATGGATGGGATCGGTATCGGGTAAGAGCCTTGCCACCAGGGCATGGCCGGCCTCGTGATAGGCCGTCACCTCTTTTTCCTTCTCGGTAATGATCATGGAACGGCGTTCTGCTCCCATCATGATCTTGTCCTTGGCCTTCTCCAGAAGTTCCAGCGTGATCTCAACGGCTCCGGTGCGCGCGGCCATCAGAGCCGCCTCGTTAACCAGATTTTCCAGGTCGGCGCCGGAGAATCCGGGGGTGCCGCGGGCGAGGACCTCCATATCGACCTGCTGGTCCATCTTCGTTTTTTTGCCATAGATTTCGAGTATCTTTTTACGTCCTCCCACATCAGGGACCGGCACCACCACCTGGCGGTCGAAGCGGCCGGGACGAAGGAGGGCGGGGTCAAGGACGTCGGGTCTGTTGGTGGCGGCAACGATTATGACACCCTCGGTGGATTCGAAGCCGTCCATCTCCACCAGAAGCTGGTTCAGTGTCTGTTCCCGCTCATCGTGACCGCCGCCGAGTCCCGCGCCGCGGTGTCTGCCTACGGCATCGATTTCGTCAATGAAGATGATGCAGGGGGCATTTTTCTTGCCCTGCGTGAAGAGATCCCGGACCCGTGAGGCGCCAACGCCCACGAACATCTCGACAAAGTCCGAGCCGGAGATGGTGAAGAAGGGAACATCGGCTTCACCGGCGATAGCCTTGGCCAGAAGCGTCTTGCCTGTGCCCGGAGAGCCAGCCAGCAGTACGCCCTTCGGTATGCGGCCGCCCAGTTTTGTGAATTTTTGCGGATCCTTGAGAAAATCAATAATTTCTTCCAGCTCTTCCTTGGCCTCGTCAATGCCTGCCACATCCTCAAAGGTCACCTTGTTTTTGCCGCGTTCCATCAGGCGGGCACGGTTTTTCCCGAAGGAGAGGGCTCCTCCCTTGCCGCCACCCTGCATCTGACGCATGAAAAAGATCCAGACCCCGATCAGGAGCAGCATGGGGAACCAGGAGACGAAAATGGTCATCAGCCAGCTCTCTTTTTGATTCTCCTGGACAGTGATATCGACCTCCGCTTTCCTGAGAACGGGGATGAGTTCGCTGTCGTTGGCCGGATAGATGGTTTTGAAGGGCTTTCCGTCTTTGAGGGTGCCGGTGATTGCGTCGCCGTTTATGTTGACCCGGCCTATGGACTTGCTTTCCACGCTGGCCATGAACTGCGAGTAGGTCAATGTGCTGGTATTGGATTGTTGTTTGTTGAAGATATTGAAGAGCAGGATCATGGTTAGACCAATCACCAGCCACATGCTAAGATTTTTATAAAATGTATTCAACGAGTCCTCCGGTGGCTCCTGCAAATTGTCAAGGTACTGCGCTCTCTGCACATTACAGGGTGCAGACGCCGGCCGATACTGCCCCTACCCTGGATAGATTTCATAATTGTAAAGCATTATTGCTGAAAGTCGAGATGGAATGTCAGTTTTTTTCTACCTGTCCGTTTTTGTGAAATATTGGACAGGATTGACCCCTATGCTGGTTTCCCGCATTTCCTGTAAGGCCATAACCAGGGCGGCAGCGCCAGTGGCTGTAGTCGTGTAGGGAACATGAAAGTCCAGAGCAGCCCGCCGGATGGTATAGGAATCCTCGGTGGTCCGTTTCCCAAGCGAGGTGTTGACAATCCAGGAGATCTCATTGTCCTGAATCCGGTCCAGGATGTGGGGACGTCCCTGCGATATCTTGTTGACCTTGGTGCAGCTGACATCGTTACGTTTCAGATAATTTGCCGTCCCGTCGGTCGCCAGCACGATGAATCCCAGATCGACCAGGCTCTTAGCCACTGGAACCAGGGCCTTCTTGTCGCTGTCGCGGACGCTGATAAAGACATTGCCCGAGACGGGGAGCCTGGACCCTGCGGCCAGATAGGATTTGGCGATGGCCAGTCCCAGGTTGTCGTCGATGCCCATGACCTCGCCGGTGGATTTCATTTCCGGGCCGAGCAGGGTGTCGACTTTGGGGAAACGGTCGAAGGGGAAGACCGCCTCCTTCACCGCCCAGTGGCTGATTGCGACCTCCTGCGTCAGGCCCAATTCGGGCAAGGTGGCGCCCAGCATGATCTTGGTGGCCAGCTTGGCCAGCGGCACGCCGGTAGCCTTGCTGACGAAGGGAACGGTGCGTGAGGCCCGGGGATTGACCTCCAATACATAGAGATCATTGTCTTTTATGGCATACTGGACATTCATCAGGCCGATGACGCCCAACTCTTCGGCCATGGCCTTGCTGGCCACTTTGATCTCCTCGATCATTGCAGACGAGAGGGTATGGGGAGGCAGGACGCAGGAGGAGTCGCCGGAGTGGATGCCAGCCTCCTCGATATGTTCCATGATCCCGCCAATTACCGTCATGGTGCCGTCGCTGATGGCGTCCACGTCTACCTCGATGGCATCCTGCAGAAATTTATCGATCAGCACCGGATGATCCTGGATCGTCCCGCCGATGGCCTGCATGAAGTCCCTGATACCCTGATCCGTGTAGACGATGCGCATATCGCGGCCGCCCAGGACATAAGAGGGACGGACCACCACCGGATAGCCGATCCGGCGGGCGGCTGCCAGGGCCTCCTCCAGGGTGTGGGCCGTGTCGTTTTCCGGCTGACGGAGGTTCAGCTTCTGCAGGAACTGCTGGAAGCGCTTACGGTCCTCAGCCCTGTCGATGGCATCGGGCGAGGTGCCGATGATCGTGACTCCCGCCTGCTCCAGCGCAACGGCCAGGTTGAGCGGGGTCTGTCCCCCGAATTGAACGATGACGCCGTCGGGTTTTTCCAGGTCGAGGATGTTCAGCACATCCTCCAGGGTCAGGGGCTCGAAATAGAGTTTGTCCGAGGTATCGTAGTCGGTGGAGACCGTTTCCGGATTGGAGTTGATCATGATGGATTCGACGCCGATTTCTCTCAGGGCGAAGGCTGCATGCACGCAACAGTAATCGAATTCGATTCCCTGGCCGATGCGGTTGGGGCCGCCGCCCAGAATGACAATTTTCTTGCGGTCGGAAACGACGGCCTCGTTTTCGGCCTCGTAGGTCGAATAGCAGTAGGGCGTATAGGATTCAAACTCCGCCGCGCAGGTATCCACCAGCTTGTAGACTGGAATCACACCCATTTTTTTGCGGAGGCTGCGGATGTCGTCTATCGAGGTTCCGGTGAGATGGGAGAGTTGCCGGTCTGAAAAGCCTTCCGCCTTGCATTTGCGCAGAAAATCGGCTTCAAGCCCCTTAAAGCCCTTCTGCCGAATGAGTCCTTCGGTCTTGACGATCTGCTGCAGGTTGCGCAGGAACCAGGGGTCGATGCTGGTCAATTCGTAGAGGCGTTCGATGGACATCCCCCGCGTCAGCGCTTCATGAATAGAGGCCACACGCTTTGAGTTGGGAACGCGCAATCCCTTTTCCAGGTCCTCGGACTCCAGGTGGCCGAGCACGTCTTTTCCGTCGCCGCCGAAACCGAATCGCCCGGTCTCAAGAGAGCGCATGCCCTTCTGAAAGGCCTCCTTGAAGGTCCGGCCGATGGCCATGGTCTCGCCCACGGACTTCATCGCCGTGGTCAGGACATCGTCGGCCTCGGGGAATTTTTCGAAGGTCCAGCGGGGAATCTTGACCACGCAGTAGTCGATGGAGGGCTCGAAGGAGGCGTAGGTCTCCCTGGTGATATCGTTTTTTATCTCATCCAGCGTGTAGCCGACGGCCAGCTTGGCCGCGATCTTGGCTATCGGGAAGCCGGTGGCCTTAGAGGCCAGCGCCGAGCTTCTGGAAACCCTGGGATTCATCTCGATGACCATCAGTTCGCCGTCGGCAGGGTTCACCGCAAACTGGACATTGGAGCCGCCGGTCTCGACCCCGATCTCGCGGATGATGGCGATGGCCGCATCCCGCATCTCCTGGTATTCACGGTCGCTCAGGGTCTGGGCCGGGGCCACCGTGATTGAATCGCCGGTGTGGACGCCCATAGCATCCATATTTTCAATGGAGCAGATGATGACGACGTTGTCGTTTTTGTCCCGCATGACCTCCAGCTCAAACTCTTTCCAGCCCAGCAGGCTTCGCTCCAGCATGATCTCGCTGGTCATGGACAGGTCCAGCCCCGAGGCGCAGAGCTGTTCCAGCTCCTGGCGGTTATAGGCGACACCGCCGCCGGTTCCTCCCAGCGTGAAGCTCGGCCTGACGATAACCGGAAAACCGATTGCGTCGGCGGCCTCCATGGCTTCAGCCTTGGTGTGCACGATGGCGGATTCCGGCACCTTGAGGCCGATGGCGTGCATGGCGTTTCTGAACTCTTCTCTGCCTTCGGCCTTCTTGATGACATCGATGTTGGCGGCCAGAAGCTCCACATGATACTTCTCCAGCGCGCCGGTTTCGGCCACCTTGATGGCGGTGTTCAGCGCGGTCTGTCCGCCCAGGGTGGGCAGCAGCGCATCGGGGCGTTCCTTTTCAATGACCTTGATGACCATCTCGGGGGTGATCGGCTCGATATAGGTGCTGTCCGCGAGCTCGGGATCGGTCATGATGGTGGCCGGATTGGAGTTGATCAGGACAATCTCATATCCCTCTTCCTTGAGCGCCTTGACGGCCTGGGCTCCGGAGTAATCGAATTCGCAGGCCTGACTGATGATAATCGGCCCGGAGCCGATGATGAGAATTTTGTGGATATCGGTTCGTTTCGGCATGGTGTGCTTTCAGGTCAAAGATGGGGTCAGAGGTTTCACTGTGGACGGACAATGGTTCTGCATGGCGGTTTTTATCCCCTGATCATGGCGATGAATCGATCAAAAAGATAAAGAGCGTCGTGGGGGCCCGGTGCATGCTCGGGATGGTACTGGACTGAAAAGGCCGGGAATTTTTTATGCCGCATGCCTTCGACACTGCCGTCGTTGAGATTGATATGGGTGATCTCGACTTCCTCCGGATCCAGGCTTGTCTGATCCACACAGAAACCGTGATTCTGGGCGGTGATCTCCACATGGCCGGTGGTCAGATCCTTGACCGGCTGATTGCCGCCGCGATGACCGAACTTCAGCTTGTAGGTCGTGCCGCCAAAGGCCAGTCCCATCATCTGGTGGCCGAGGCAGATCCCGAAGATCGGCACCTTTCCCAGAAGTGTCCGGACCGTTTCCACCACCCCCCGGACGCCTGCAGGATCCCCCGGTCCGTTGGAGAGAAAGACGCCGTCGGGATGCATGGCCAGGACTGTTGCGGCATCGGTCGTGGCGGGCACAACCTGCACCTGGCAACCCTTGTCGGTCAGAATCCGGAGCTGGTTGAATTTGATGCCGAAATCGAAGGCCACAATCTTAAGCGGATCTGCCACCTTGCTCTGGGCTGTCGAAAAACCGGTGCCGGGGGCGGGGCCCCTGTCCGTCCAGCCAAAGGGGGCGGCGCAGGTCACCCGTTCCACCATATCCACTCCGAGAAGACCGGTCCAGGCCCGGGCGCGCTCGACCAGAGAATCCCGGTCTGGATCCAGGGTGGAGACAATTCCCTTCAAGGCGCCTTTGGTGCGGATGTGCCGGACCAAGGCGCGGGTATCGAATCCCTCAACGCCTAGCACGCCGTATTTTTTTAAGAAATCGGCCAGAGACATGGTGGATCTGAAATTGGACGGAATGCGGTTGTATTCTTTCACCAGAAAGGCCATGGGGTGAACGGCTGCCGATTCCATATCGTCCATGTTGATACCGTAATTCCCGATGAGGGGATAGGTCATGGTCACGATCTGGCCGGTGTAGGAGGGGTCGGTGAGAACTTCCTGATATCCGGTCATGGAGGTGTTGAAGACGATCTCTCCTACTGCCTCTCCAGGCCCGGTGAACGATTGCCCTTCAAAGATTGTTCCGTCTTCCAGGGCGATGAGTGCTTTCATACGCGGTTCCTTGGGTTGTGCCCGTATCTGTCCAGCCGGCTTCCGCGGGACTGGGGATGCCCTGCAGACAGGTGGTTTTACTTTGATCTGCGCTATGCTGCCGGACCGGCGGGGGTGAGAAAGACGGTTCGCTGATGATCTGCACGTCGTGGGGCAGCCGGACTGCCTCCATTTTCCACTATTCAAGTCGAGCAGGCAAAATCGTAGTATTTAACCTGGAAAATCGACTTTCGTCAATAGGAATAAGGGGCCAATGCCGGGAAAATGCGTGTCTGGAATCACCGCGCCGCAACGGGGAGATGCGCCGTGCTGCGTGCCTGGATTGAGAAGGGACGAACTCCTCAATCAGGGTGGGGCCATGGGCTGTCCTTCAGTTCTTCCGCGAAGTAGCAGAAACGGTCCCAGGTGAACTCCCGGTGAGAGAGGGGACAGCGCAGAGTGACTTTCCGGTCGGTGATTGCTGCCACCTCCCAGTCTCCATGCCTGGGGCCATCTTGAATGTAAATCTTCTGCCCGACTTGAAACGGGTATGATTGAAAGGTAATGACAGTATGATTTTCGGTGCTCACAGTCCACTCCCGGCAGATGTCTTTGATGAATATCCCAACCCTGGATTTCATCAAACATTTCCATCGGGCATTTGTCAAGTTGTGATATCCATTGGAAAAAGAAAATGTCCAGGGATGCGAGAGCAGCGGAAAATTTTTCTTTGTTTCCGTGCCCGGCACTTGTATATTACAGGGGGGCATGCGGATCAGGCCAAACGAACTGCACAGCTTTTCCGCTTTTTTTTCCGATGACGAACGCCTTGTGATTTCCTTTAATACTGCACTATTATTGAGGAATAGTCCTGTCCTGCGTCGGTCCCTGTCTATCTGCAAGGAGATTTTTATCTATGCCTGTTTCCGGAGCCATGAAAAAATGGGCCATTGCATTTTTACCGATGGTGGTGTTTTTTTTCGCAGGAATCCGGGATATTGCGGCCCAGACCGTCAGGCTTCCCATAACCGTTGATTATAGTCTTCTGCGGAACCTGATCATCCGTAACGCCTTTACCGAGGCCGATCAATCCGTGACCCTGCTGAACAAGGGCAACGGGTGTCTGTTCCTCTCCCTGTCAAAGCCTGCGGTATCGGAAACCGGAGGTTTTGTCCGATTTGAAACCCAGGTGACCGTTCATGCCGGAACCCCGGTTGCCGATCAATGTCTTGTCCCGGTGGAATGGCAAGGAATTCTGGTTCTCTACCAGCGTCCGGTGATTGACGGGAATACCTGGAAGCTCTCCTTTGTCACTGCAAGTTCATCACTGCTGACCAACACCAGGCAACCTGCCAAGATCGCCGCAGTGCTCTGGGATCTGATCAAATCCAGAGTCTTTACCTATCTTGAAAGCATCCGGATCGATCTGGCGCCTCCTGTCAATGATGTGAAAAACTCTCTGTTGCCGATGTTTCCGCAGAAGGTGCAGGAACAGACCAAGGCCATGCTGAGAACGCTGCGGACCGGGGAGACCCGGGTTACTCCTCGGGCTGTCGTAGTCGATATCCTGGCCGACGTCAAAGAGGTGTACAAACCGGGTGAAGCCCCTCAGGCGGAGGTGCTGTCCGGCAAGGCTCTGGAGGATACGGTCGGAGTATGGGAACAGTGGGATGCCCTTCTCAGCTTTCTGGTCTCAACCCTTTCCAGAAACGTGCTGACAGAGGATGAGCAGCAAACGCTCAGGGATGTCTTGCTGGAGACGCGCTATGCCTTTGTCGAGGGCTTGAACAGCCAGAATCTGACCCATGATTTTGTCCGTGAGCAATTCGTGAAGGCCTGGAGACGGCTGTCTCCTCTCTTCAGAAATCATCTCGGGCAGAATCCCGACGAGCAGACGCTGGGCTATCTGTCTTTTTTCTCTGCAGCCGATGCACTTTCGGTTCTTGATGGACTGGGACCGACCTTCGGGGTGGAGGTGAGCCGTGACGGTCTCATCCGGATGGCGCGGATGCTGACAACGGATCCGTCCGTCCTGACCTATGGATCGGCAGTCAATCCTGATCTGCAGAAACTCTTTCAGCTCATGCCGATGTTGCAGACGGACAAACAGGAGGCGCCTGCTGATGCGGGAGAGCGCCCGGAGTCCAGTGAGGGCCGGAGCAATGAGCAGCTTCAACCCGGACCAGGCGCGGAGGGAGGCCAGGGTGGCGGCGGACGGCAGCAGCCTCCGCCTGCGGATCGGAGCAATGGCGGAACTCCGGTTTCTCCGGATCAAAAACGGGGCACTGGCCCGGACAGGGATTACCAGGGCGCTCCCGTCAAGCCCATTGAACAGCATGATCTTGATATTGACCGCGCGCCTGTGCCTCAGGACAGGAAAACCGCCGATGAGGCAGGGGCCGGAAAGACGCAGGAAGGGCAGCAGCCGTCCTCTCCCAAGGTTCGGGACGATCAGGGGAATTCCGAAGGCAGCCGGAGTCAGGCCGTTCCCGGGAAACCCCTCGATCAGGATACCGACGTCGATCGTGCCTTTGCTTTGCCGGACAAGGCCGTTCCCCCGGAGAAGCCGGCCGGTCAAGGCGGTGAGAAGAATAAGGACAGCCAGCCGTCTGCTCCGCCAGCCCGGACCGATCCTCCCGACCAGCCGTCGAAGGGGCAAACCAACCCCCGGGAGAATCCGCAGGATCAGGGAAGCGGAGCGGTTACGCCTGAGAACGGGCAGGGCGAGGTCCTGCAAGCCTCGCAGTGGATACTTGCGGTTATCGGGGATTTTTTTCTTGCGCCGGCCTCCGCTGCAGACCTGAGCAAATATGATATTCAGAGCTGGAGGGTGCCGGACGGCGGGGAAGAACAGTATTTCAAAAATGTTGTAGAGGTGTTGAACAGAGCAACGCAGTCGCTGTTCAGCAAGGGTGAGCTTCCCGCCTCCATGCGGGGAATGTATCGTTCGTTGATGATTGCCATGGCCTGGCAGGAGAGCTGTTTTCACCAGTTTGTTGAAAAAGACCGGCAGATGACCTATCTCCTGTCCTATAATAATACTTCGGTTGGCCTGATGCAGGTCAACGAGAGGGTCTGGAGGGGTATATACGATCAGGAACGCCTGCGCTGGGATATTGAATACAATGCTGTCGCGGGAGGGGAAATAGCAGGGCTCTATCTCCAGAAATACGCCCTTCGCGATAAAAGTATGGCGAAAAGGCTGGATGACGCTACCCTGGCACGCCTGGTCTATGCCATGTATAATGGCGGGCCGGCCCAATATCGAGAATTTCTGGACCGCCAGAAAAAGGGAAAAATGCTGTCCTATGACACTCTGTTCCTGGAGAAATATTCCGCGGTGACAGCGGGAAGATGGGACAAGGCGATCCAGTGTTTGTCAGGGAACTGAAGACGTGTTTCTCTGCCTCATTGCGGACGGAAATGCCACGTCTCAGAAAGCAGCCTGAAGTTGTACGTCGGGGGGGGCTCTCTTGGGCAATCATACAGTGAAGCGGGGAGGGCTCTCTATAATGCATACAATGCAACATGGAGTTAAATTATGAGTATTGTCAAAGAATTCAAAACATTTGCACTGCGTGGAAACGTTGTCGATCTGGCTGTCGGTATCATCATCGGAGGTGCTTTCGGAAAAATAGTTTCCTCTGTGGTTGCGGATGTGATCATGCCGCCTATCGGTCTTCTGGTGGGTGGGGTTAATTTCACCAGTCTGGCGATTACCTTGAAGGAGGCCTCGGGCAAGACCCCTGCGGTGACGATGAATTATGGAAATTTCCTGCAGACGGTCTTTGATTTTCTGATTGTCGCCTTCTCCGTATTTATGCTTGTCAAGGCCATGAATGCCCTGCAGTCAAAAGAAAAAGAAGTCCCTCCCCCTCCTAAACAGGAGATCCTCCTGGGGGAAATCAGAGACATCCTGCGTCAGAAATAGGTTGGATTCTGCCGCATTTCAACAGCAATACAACAGCAATACATATCGGGAATACCATGATGAATCCATACTGGAGTCCGGTCGTCGGGAGGCTGTCGCCATACATCCCCGGCGAGCAGCCGAAAATTACCGGCTTGATCAAGCTCAATACCAATGAAAATCCGTACGGTCCATCCCCCAGCGTTCTGCGGGTCTTGAAGGACGAGGTCGCGGAGACCTTGCGCCTTTACCCTGATCCGAACTCGGACAGGCTCAGGGAGGCAGTGGCCGGGTATTACCATCTGAAACCTGCGCAGGTTTTTGTCGGCAACGGTTCGGATGAGGTCCTGGCCCATGCCTTTCAGGCCTTGCTGAACCATGAGCAGCCGCTGCTATTTCCCGATATCAGCTATAGCTTTTATCCGGTCTACTGCGGACTCTACCAGATAAATTTCCGGACCATTCCCCTGACCGGGACGTACCGGATTGATCTGGATGACTACGATCAGCCCAATGGAGGTGTGATCTTTGCCAATCCCAATGCCCCGACGGGGTGCGCCTTGCCGCTTGCCGACATCGAGCGATTTCTTACGCGCAATACCGGATCGGCTGTCGTGATCGATGAGGCCTATGTGGATTTCGGAGCCCAGACCGCCATCGGCCTTATTGATCGTTTTCCCAACCTGCTGATCATCCAGACCCTGTCCAAATCCCGGTCGCTGGCCGGGCTGAGGGTAGGGCTGGCGATGGGGAATGCAGGCCTGATCGAGGCTCTGGACCGGGTCAAGAACAGTTTTAACTCCTACCCGCTGGATCGGTTGGCCATCAGTGGGGCGGTGGCGGCCTTCGAGGATGATGACTATTTTCAGAAGACCAGGCGGAAGATCATAGAGACCAGGGACCGGCTTGTCGCAGATCTGCAGAGGCTGGATTTCGAGGTCCTGCCCTCGCAGTGCAACTTCATTTTTGCCCGCCATCCCGGTGCTGATGCCGCGGGGCTTGCCCTCTCGCTTCGCGGCAAGTCCATCCTGGTCCGGCATTTCCGGCAGAAGCGCATCGAGCAGTTTCTGCGGATCACCGTGGGCACTGACAACGAATGCGCAAGGCTGGTTGAGGCCCTGACCGGGATCCTTTCCAGCCGGTAAGAGCCGGGCCTTCGATCAGGCAGGCATTGAAAAAGGAGACAGGGGGAGATTCCCGGAACTGCCCTCTGGCCTGAACGCCTGCACACCGGGGTGCGCCTGGCGGGTCAGTGGAAGTTCCCGCAGCGGGGAGGCCTGTGCCGGGGCATCGGCCTGGATCGGATCAACGGCCATATCGCCTTGATCCTGCAGGGTAAACAGCAGGGGAGGGTTCTGGTCAGCCTGGGGCTGAAATACGGGAGCGCCAGGTCAGACAAGCCCCGGATGATCGCCGATTTCCTGATCGATCTGATCAGGATCCGGGGCGTTATACCGGATGATGTTGCGGAGATGGAACAGGCTGTCCGGGGCAATCCCGGTGAACCTGATCCCGGTTTTCCCCTGCTCTGAGTGGACGATGACTCCTGCCACCAGAATCTTTTCAGCGGTTCCATCCAGCAGAATTGTCAACTGGCAGGGTGTATCCCTGGGGAATTCCTGCGAAGTCTCGAACAGGCACCCGCCGATACTGAGATTTTCCAGCTGCGCTGTCTTCAATGTTGCATCGTACACTGTGAGTTCTGCAGCCACCTGAAAACCAATGCGGCTGAACCGTCTTTTTTCTTCAGCCATGATCGTCACCTGTTCCTGGTCTGAAAGGAAGGCCTCATGTTCTCGCTGATCGGAGAAAATCGGCATGCAAAATCAAGTCTGGAAAACATTTTCTATGCCGGAGGCCGTGGCGCGATGCAGTCCGGGACACGGCCTCTGCTTTTCCATAAAGAGAGCTGCTTTATGCAAATGAATCGGCAAAGAGCTTTTCAATTGCCTCTCTGCCAGCATCATTGAGATAGCGGGTTCCGGAGCCGACAAACGTGTCGTACTCTATCTTGGGAGAATCCTCTTTCCAGCCGTCCTTCCAGGTGAACCACTGTTTGTTGGGCTGATCGAAGACATGGAGGGGACGATTGAACATTTTGGCCAGTTCAACGGCCCAGCCGGTCCCGCCCTTAACCGAGCCATCAACTTGAATCGAGCCGATGACGAAGATCTGGTGGCCGCTGTTGACCATGTGGAAGATGGTCTGCAGGACTTTTCTGATCTTATCTGTCTCATAGTAGGTACGGTTCAGCATTCTGGAAGCCAGTTCCATGCTGATATCTCCGCGCTCCAGTTCATCCTGGCTGAGAATGACGGCATTTTTATCCCGGCAGAGCTTATGGCCTTCAAAGGTATAGATAACCTCTTTGATCTTCATCTTTTCGGCTGCCTCACCGAAGGTTGCCTCGGCGCCTTTCAGGCCGCCGCTGAACAGTGTGCATTTCGTGTGGTCCATTGAATATGGCTCCTTGTGGGTTGCAAATAAATAGTGATAAATTTTTGCAATTGTATACCATAGTCTTCGGTAAAGGCAACTCTTAGCATTATTTTTTGTTAAGAACCGGGAAATATTTGCGAACCTGAGGACCCGGGAGCAGATGCAAAATGAGAGAATGCAGGCCTGAAAAGCGGCTGAGAAAATGAGATCGTGAGGTCTCGGATACACGTTCATTCCCTGCCCGTCATGTCGGGATGAGGGGATCCAAAGGAGGTCGGCAGTGTCTGATTCGAGACAGAAGAACGATCCTGACGCCCAGGACAGGAAACGCACCATTGCCATGGCCCACCTCGCCGATCTGGATGCCGGGGTCCCGGCTACCCCCGAGGAGCGCGGTCTTGCAGCCTGCCCGTGTCCCGGGAATTGCATCCTGCACGGCCAGTGCCTGCTGTGCACTGCCTTTCATGGACGCAAGGGCAGGCTCCCGATGTGCATGAAAAAAACCGTTGACGGCAATAGACCAGCCAAGTGATCTTTCAGTTTTTCCGGCCGACGAGAAAGACCCTGTGCGGAGCCGGGTAGCCCTCCACCGTCAGGGCCGGATTATCGGGGGCAAGAAAATCGCTGTAAGACTCGAAGACCATCCAGTCGGTCCGGCGCTGTTCGGCTTCAGACATGGGGTGGCTGCAGAAAATCTCCACGCCGGTAAACCCGGTCCTTTCCATCCAGTTGCTCAGACAGATCCCGGTGGGGACGAAATAGGTTCCCGGAACCTTGGCGTAAGTCTTCCGGGGAAATAACGCCACGGGCTCTGCTCCGGGTATGGCCTGGGATTCCAGAATCAGGGTGCCCCCGGGCCGCAGAGCCGCATAGACATCCCGCAGGACGTCGACGGGGGATGGCCGGTGATAGATGATTCCCATCAGGAAGATCACATCGAAGCAGGCGGGAAAAAGCGGCAGATGTTCAACGCCCAGGAGGTCGATATGCAGATTGGCCAATCCGGCCATACCGTTTAAGGCGTTGAAACAGGTGTAATGCTGGATCGTCGGCTCCAGGCCAAGGACCAGTTTGGGCCTGAGGGGCGCCATCCGGAACATGTAGTAGCCGTTGTTGCAGCCGATATCGGCTACGATTTTATCCTTCAGGTCCGGAAGCACCGGCAGGAGCCGCCTCCATTTCCGCTCGCTCCGCCACTCGGCATCGACATCGATCCCGAAGACCGAAAAAGGCCCCTTCCGCCAGGGCATGAAGGCCCTGAGATCGTTCTTGATGGCTTCCCTTTCTTTTTCGGTTCTCTCGCCCACGGCGCCTATGGTTACAATATCGCCTTCACAGTCCACATGCCTGGCCGTGAAGGACGCCAGGCGCTCGGCAGGCTTCCGGTAACGCAGGAATCCCTTTTTATCCTGGCCGGCCCAATCCAGACGTTTCTGCCGGATGGTCCGGATGCTTTCGGCTTGCGCCGTCTCCGGCAGTAACGAGATATAATCCATGGAGATCAAAGACCTTTGACTGCTATAAAGGAGGAAAAATTGAACCACTGGAAAAAGGTCTCGACGGAGACGAAACCGACCCGTTTCAAGAGGGCTTTGTTCTCGTCAATGGTGAAGGGAATGAGAACATTTTCAAGAGCCTCACGCTTTTTGGCGATTTCAAGTTCGGAATAGCCCCGGTCACGTTTAAACTGATGGTAGATTTCAATGAACTCCCTGTTCAACCGGATGTCCTGATTGATGGTCTTTTCGCTGATGATCAGGATGCCTCCCGGGCGCAGATCGGCGTGCAGACGCCGGAGAAGGCTTTCGCGCAGCAGGGGACGGATGAACTGCAGGGTATAATTGACAATGAAGGCGCCGGTTCCAGGGGAGTGCAGACGGGTGATATCCTCTTCAAAAAAGGTAAGGATACCCTGTTTCGAGAAGAGTTCGGCCTTCATCCTGGCCTTATCCAGCATGGCTGCGGAATTATCGACGCCGACAAACTGCAGCCCGGCCTCCGGCAGGAGTCTGCTCAGCTCAAGCAGGGTTGTTCCGGTGGAGCAGCCCAGATCAACAACCCGGTCCCCGGGGGCCAGGGAGGTTTGCAGAAGGCTTGCTGTGGCCCGGATAACTTCCCGGTAGAAAGGGACTGAGCGGTCCAGCATGTCGTCGAAGACCTCGACGACACGTTCCGAAAAAACAAAATCCTCAGGGACAGATCCGACCTTGAACAGGGTATCTTTGAGGGGGGATGATTCTGGCATGGTTTGCTGACTGTGGATTCAATCGAAAAATTTCCGGCTCTGCCCAATCGGTTGTAGGGAATGCCGGGGAGGAGGCGGGCGGCCTTGATGCGGCGTTTCCCGGTCCGCTGGCGGTCACTATACCATCTCCTGCTCACAGGGAAAACAGAAAAGAACCATCGGAAGGGGAACGCCTCAGGGCTACCCTGATGTGCATGAAATCAACGACCAGATGCAGGTCATACATCAAGGTTTCATCGCGAATAACGGTTTGGCCCCCGCCGCTCCTTGCTGTGGTTCGGTATTCATCGGCTCAATGAAGAATTAATCCTTGCGACCAACGCTTCCGCCTCTTGTTTGCTGAAGCCACCACCGATGTTCGCTTTACCGCCGGAAATCTCCACCATGATTCTGGGGGCGGAAAAAAGCTGGCCGTCAATGACAATCGCCAGACGCTTGCCAATATTCTGCCGGGTCAATTCCGCGAATTGCTTCCCTCCATACTCAGTGAGCGTGACGGCAATCTGAGGATTGCCCAAATTGTCCTCTTGCACTTTGGCAGACTTCAGTGCGGTCTGGTCGAGCAAAACTGCATTCTGGACATAAAGGACTTCCTTGCGAGCTGTGCTTTCCCTCTTGTGAACAACTCTCATCCGTGTCGAATCGTTTGAAGGCGCGTCCAGAACCAGACGCATCTGGAACGTGGCCGGATGCGAAGCCGCTGCGCAGGTATGCCGTGCAGCAGCGCAGTCAGTGAAGGCGACCCAGGCAGCGACTGCAAGCAGAAGACTCAATACATTGTGTTTCATATATTCCCAATATGGTGGTGTGTTGTCAAATAATGCCGAATGGCAAGGTATACTATCGTCATTTCTGGTTGCGTCAACTTTTTTCCAGCCCGGAGATACCATCTGTTATAACCAGGTTTACACGTTCAGCCGAGTAGAATAGACTTGCCATGGGAATGGTATCTCAGTAGAATTATACACTCCGTGGCGTCCTTAGATGCCGGGAGATGGTGATGTGATTCTCCTGATTGCGCGAATCAGCAAAAAAGGTGATGATAGGAACGGAAAATTTCGAAATGTTGCGTTATCGGATTGTTATTACCTGTGCAGGCTGTCAGAATGGCGAATGAAATAGACTTTGACGAGATTTTCAAAAAGTACAGATCGGATCCGTATGAGTATATCGATATCCGTGCGATCCACACCGGGCTTGTCCGTTGTCTGGTGGCGGAGGGTGCAGAGGTGGCAGCCCCCGCCGGTGAGTGGATGCATCTGCCGGGAACCGGCCTCTATGAGATAACCAGGGAACGGAATTCAAAGATCGTGACCTCTCAGATTAACGGCGCGGTGGCCGGCATCAATACAGGCCTTAACGGGAAATTCGTCGAGGCTGGAGAGACGCTCATGACCATCCGCCATCCGTTGAAGAAAAAGGAAATCGTTGAAAATATTTTACAAGAGATTCTTTTTCTCTTTCCTGCTCCTGAAAAAGCCAAGTATTTCTTTTCACTGGATATCCAGTCCCGTATCGAAAAGAAGGGCGCTCGGGCAATAACCATCAATCCGGGGGATGAGATTATAACCATGTCCCTGATGAAACGTGATACTCCTGTGTATTATGAAGGGGAACCGGGCGTAATCTATTCGATCTATTTCAAGCCGGGAGTTTCAGTGGCTCAAGGGGATCCCCTGATCGGGGTCTGCGGGCCGGAGAAACTGCCTCTGATCCAGAAAATCGTCACGAAAGTCAAAGCCGACTGGGATACGGAATAGAGCAATAAACACGGGATCCCGATGAGGAAAATTATGGCGGGTCCGGCGATTGAGAACGGCCAGTCCGGGGAATTGCGGAGATTTATACAGGACCGCGAACTCCCCTTGCGGAGACACGCCCATGGCGGCATGGCATCGGCTGTCCTGCGATACGGGGCCTTTGTCGGGTCTGCAATCCAACACCATCCTGCCCTGACGCGGGCCATGGATCACGCCCTCGCCCACATTATCGCCATGGAAGAGTCCGACAGGTCTGTGGCCAGCGGCACAACCATTGTGGCCGACAGCCTCAGCTGTTCGAGGGGCCGTTTTAGCCGTCAGTGGCATGCTCCGCCCGGCGGGCTCTGGGGCTGCCTGATCCATGTCAATACGCTGCTGCCGGCATCAAGGCCGCTTCTGTCTCTGGCCGTGGGCGTTGCCTGCTGCGAGGCTATCCGCCAGGAAGGGGGCGCCAACGCCTGTCTGCGCTGGGTTAATGACGTCCTCATCGGCGGGAAAAAGGTTGCGGGTTTTCTCATTCAGGGCTTTTCCGGGCCGCGCCATTGTGAAGAGTACGACTTGGTCGGCTTTGGGATCAATCTCAACAATCGGAGATTTCCCGAAGAACTGCAGAGCAGTGCCGTCTCCCTGGCTGAAGTGCTGGGCCATCCTGTTGATCTTCCTCATTTTCAATTGACCTTTCTGGCCAAGCTGACATGGAATCTGGGCCTGCTTTATTTTGAGGAGGCCAATACCCTGCGCGAAAACGGCTTTTCCGGAGACGGCGGTGAGCATATGCTGCTCCGGCGCTGGAAGGAACTGTCCGATACACTCGGCAGAAGGGTGGTCTTCGGCCGCAATATTTTCGAAAATCCTCTCTACGAGGCGACAGTTACCGGATTGCAGGACGATGGGGCGCTGATGCTGAGGCTCTCCGACGGGTCATCCATCGTCGAATCGTGCGGAGAGATACGGTACAGGGGGGAGACCGCGGAGGCTGCGCAGAAGAAGAGACCGGGAGCCGGAGGATGACAGCCTGCAGCTTCCGCAAGCATTGTTTCAGGGGAGGAAGTTTCTGCCCTTCCGGTATGGAGTCTCCGGTCCTGGGGCCTCCGGATCTAAAAGGGCGTTCCAGGAATGGATATCCCGTTGAAGAAGCTGGCGTCCGAAATGGTGCAGCATATTCAGGGATTCCGCCTGAGCCCGAGAGGAAAACTGCAGGCGATGCAGGCGTTCCAGTGGCTGATTCTGGGCATTGGCCAGGAGCTTGATCGTTCCCAGCGACAGGGGGACGGTGGTCTGGAGGCTGTGGAGCGAACAGCCCTCGCAGATCAGGCAGCCCGTCATATAGTTGAATTCCGAGGTCCGCTCCGTGGCTGTGGACCGCCCGCAATGGTGACAGTGGAGGAGATCCGGTCTGTAACCGATATACTCGAAAAAGCGGAGGAGAAAAAGGATTACGACCGTATGGCTGGGGTGTTTTTTGTCCAGAGAGTGCAGTGCCCAGAGGAGGATCTCAAAGGCCTTCTCGTTGCGCTCCTTCTCGCTGGTTCCGGCAAGGATGAATTCCCGGACCACAGTAGCAGCGTTATAGAGCCCTATATGCTTGCGCAGGTTGAGAAAACTGCATTGAAGCTCGGCTGCTGCGATAAAGGCCAGGTCGCCGTGGCGAGGAAGGGAATAGGTAAGGTGGAGCAGGGAGAAGAGTTCCAGCTTGTTGACAAAACGCTGCTTGCTTCGTTTTGCCCCCTTGGCGATGCCGGAGAGACGGCCTGCCTCCGGGCATAAAAAAGTAACGATCTTGTCAGACTCGCCATGGTCGCGGCAATCAAGGACAATGGCAGAGGTCTCCATTTCGGGAGGGGACATGCGACCTTTTGAAGAGATGAGGGTTAAGGGTGGCGCCTGCGGTTTTCCGCTGCAATACACCTGTGCTTGGTGCGGAAGGAGAGTCTCCCTTCCTGTAAGACCTGCATGCGGGTCATTTCGGAGGAGAACCGGGGATTACAACGGTGATGAATCCGTCGATAGGCGCAGGCAGGCTTAGGACTGCCCCATTCAGGCTCAAGCGTGTCTTGGTCTGGGCGGGAAGGATCATGGTAATGGCGTGTGTCGCGTGCCAGGTTTCGGTTTGACCCGCTGAAAAGGTGACCTCCATCGGCCATTGATCATCGACGGTGACCGTCAGTTTGGTCGGATCCTGAAATTCCGCCAGGAGGGTGTAGTTTGCGGAAGACGGGATGGCGGCAATCTGACTTGTTTCGGTATGTCCCGGAGTGGTGCCGGCCTGCGATGAGGGGGTGCCTGCAGAGGGGGCTGCCGAAGAGCTGTTGCCGTCCGTTTTTTGTTCAACGGCGGGCTGCTTTCCGAAGCTTCGGAGTTTCTCGCTCAGGAAATTCGCAGGATTCCAGGAAAAAAACCAACTGAAGCCGACGACAAGCAAAATAAGAACAACCAGACTGCACGCCAGCATGGAGAAAGGCGTGATCAAGGGCCGTTCCGCCATTGGGCTGGCAGTCTTACCCAGTATCGACGGGGCCTTGAGGATATTTTTCTGGTTATTCAGCGATATATTGCGCTCTCTGGCATATCGTTCGAGCACTTCCACGGTGTCCAGGCCGAGGAAGCGGGCGTATATCGTATAAAAGCCGCGGGCAAAGGGGTTGGCCGGCAGGCTGGCATAATCGCCTCTTTCCATCGCCTCAAGCGTGCTCAGTGGAATTCGTGTTTCTTCTGCAACCTGAAAGAGATCGACAGCCTTTTCTGTTCTCCGCCTCTGGAGAAACTGGCCCAGGGATTCAATATCAGATGAGGACGTTTCATTAACCGTCTGTTGGGTCATGGTGGATTAAAAAGGGGTTGAGTGTTAGAGGTCGGCTCTGAGTCGCGGCCTTTGATTACGATCGGCAGCCAGGGGATTGCAGGTCCCGGAGTGCAAAAAGGTCGAATCGCGGAAAATATCTGGTTATAATTTGTGTATGTATGCTTCCTCTTTCAGGTTTTTTACCCACGCATCAAACATTTTCATAAGCTCTTGTTTGTACAGTGTTTCCCTGATCGTCTCTTTGGACGTCTCGTAGGAGCTTTGTGTATCCACACCTTCCTTGCTGCCAAGAAGTTTAAAAAACTGGTATCCGGCAGGTGTTTTGATGATGGAGCTGATTTCGCCTGGTTTGAGGTGGACTACTGCCTCCCGCATATCCCCGGCTATCTCGTCATCCTGGAAAACTCCGATGTCGCCTCCATCCGAAGCGGACGGCAAGTTGGAATATTTTCTGGCAAGCTCACTGAAGTCCTGTCCTTCTTTGGCCAGGCTGAGGACGCGTTCTGCAGCCTTCTGGGCCGTTGCTTCATCGGCATATTCCGGGGCTGATTTTGGAGCGCCAGCTGATTTTTCCCAGGAAAATCCTATCTGGAGGAGGGCATACCCGCCTTTGGCGGGTTTTTCGGGCACCATCCCGTGATGCTCGTCATAATAGGCTTTGATCATGGTGTCGGTGATGACAACCTTTGACCGGACCTCAATATTGAGGAGCTTATCCTGAAGGACCTGCTGGTGGAGATTAAAAATATATTTATCCTTTGAAAGCCCTGCTTCTTTCAATTTTTCAATGAATGCATCCTCTGACAGCCCGCTGCGTTTCACCATCTGTTCATAGGCTTTCTTGACCTCCTCGTCGGAGACCGTAACGTTATCCTTTTTGGCCTTCTGGACAATGAGGCTTTTTTCGATCAGGCTCTCGATGACCTGGTTTCGGGCCTTTCCAAGGGCCTCTTCGCGGGATGCTTCAGGCGTCTGCGCCCTCACCTGCTCAAAAAACGTCTTGCCCGTGCTTTCGACATCGGAGAGGAGAATGACATCATCGTTAACTACCGCCACAACACGGTCAACGACCTTGGCCATGGAATTTCCAGCAACAAGAAGCGAGAAAACGAGGGAGAAAAGAAAAACGGATCTTTTCAGCGGCAGTCGTGAAATATGGGATCGAAAAATCGTCATAGAGAGTTCCTTGCAAGCTTTAATATCGTGGATAAACCGTAAACGGAGCACAGTCTAGCATGTTTTGCAATTTATTACACCCATCTCTCTCCCTTTTTTTGCTCAATTCCTGGGAGGATGAAAATGAGACTGAACGGTTTCGCGGATATCTATGACCTGCGGGGAGGGCGAGAGTTCACGCGGCCGCAGGTTTTTAAACAGGTTGCGGAAAATTGAAGAATGACGAAAAATGAGGAATATTTTATCGGAGAAGTGTATCATGCCTGATTGGTTTTCGAAATTACTTGTGGAGCTCAACGATGAAAAATACCCCCTTCTGCGTCCTTTCTCTCGCAGCTGTTTTTTTTGCGGTATTGGTGTTCTCTCCGGGTGGAGCGCTGTATGCATCAACAGATATGCCGGCCTTTGCCTTGCCCGATGTAACGGAAGGAAAGACCGTTGATTCCCGCCAATACAGCGGTAAGGTTCTCCTTGTGGTTTTCTTTGCCACCTGGTGCCCTCCGTGTATGGAAGAGGTCCCCGGTCTGATCGATCTGCAAAAGGAGTTTGCCAGGGAGGGGTTTTCGGTGATCGGCCTGTCTGTGGATGAGAATGGCCCCCTGATTGTCAATACAATGGTGAAAAGAAAGGGAATAAATTACCCTGTCGTCATGGCGGACAGTAAGACGATCAGAGGATTCGGCGGCGTCTATGGTATCCCGACGTCCTTTCTTGTCAGCCGGAAGGGTGTCATCGTAAAAAAATACTCCGGGCTTGTTCCGCATGGAGTTCTGGCTAATGATATCAAGGACGTGATGAAGTGATAACGGTCGTGCGGCGCCAGGACTGTCGAGCTCTTGCGATCAATTAATTTTTTGTACACGACATCTCTGGATTCCGGTCCGTAAAGAGAGTGTTTGGTGTGGAGCGTCGGGCTGCTGTGGCCCTTATTTTATGGATATACGAAATTTACCGGAACATGAACGCCGGATCTATAACCGGATCAGAGAAAAATATGCACTCACCTTCGATAAGCTGAAGGTTGGGGAAAAGACGGTCCGGATTCTGAAGGCTGCCGATCTGGAGGAGGTCCTCGACGGCAGGGATCCCTTTGCCGATGTCTCGGAATTCCCCTTCTGGATAAGACTTTGGGAGGCGGCTCTGGTGCTCTCCTATGTGCTGTGTTCGCAGCCTGTCAGGCAAGGACGGACGCTTCTTGAACTGGGGGCGGGCCTCGGCGCCCCCGGTCTCACCGCTGCCGCTGCCGGTTTTGAGGTAACTCTCAGCGATTATGAGGATATCATCCTTGATTTCCAGAGGGTGAGTTGTGCCGCTTCGGGGCTGTCCGGGGTCCGGTCCATCCTTCTTGACTGGCTTGCCCCTCCCGCCGACTTGCCGCTCTTCGATGTGATCGCCGGAGCAGAAATCCTTTTCAGGAAGGAGTTCCTGCATCCCATCTATTCTCTCATAAAAACCTATCTGAAACCCGGCGGGCTTGTGTATCTCGCCCATGATGCCCGCAGGAAATGTCTGCCGCAGTTTCTGGAGATAGCCAAGGAGGATTTTGATATCGCCGTGGGACGGCAGTCACTCAAGACACCTAGAGGGGAGGTCTCCATTCTTGTCAACTGTCTTAAACGAAAACATTGATCATGCTGTGCTGACTCATGCCCTTTTATCCTGTTAATCTCAATATCCACGGGCGTTTTTGCCTGATTGTCGGAGGCGGAGGGGTTGCCGCCAGAAAGGTGGGGCCGATTCTGGACTGTGGTGCGCGAATCAGGGTGATCAGTCCGGTTGCCTGCGCCCGGATTATGGAACTCGCCGCCGGGGGAAGGATTGAATGGCTGCGGAGGAAATACCGCCCCGGTGATCTGCGGGGCGCTTTTCTGGCCTTTGCGGCAACGGATGATTCTGATGTCCAGCGGCAGGTGGCCGACGAGGCGAGAGAGTGTAATATCCTGATTAACATTGCGGATAAATCGGAAGAATGTTCCTTCCAGCTACCGGCGACGGTGCGGCAGGGCGATCTGCTCCTCACCATATCCACCAGCGGCGGCAGCCCCGCTCTGTCCGCGTGGATAAGAAGAAGGATGGAACGGGAATTCGGCTGTGAATACGGACAATTGGTTATGCTGTTTTCCTCAATCAGGAGTGTGGTGGTCGGTGACGGCGCATCCTCTTCGCTGCATCAGCTTCTTTTTGAGAAAATTCTGGAGATGGATCTGTTGCCCTTACTCCGCGATAAGGACTGGACGGCGATACGGGAAAGACTCTCCATTGTCCTGCCTGCAACAATCGACGTGGCCGGGCTGGTTGCCGGTATCGCTTCATCCGGAGGTCCCGAAAAGGGGAGCGGAACCGGTTCGCCGGATGATCGCTATAACCGATAAACGACGTAAATCCATGCCTTGAAGACTATGATGACCCAAATCAGTTATCTGCTTTTTCAGACAGTTCTTGCCGTGACCTTCCTGTCCTGCGCCGCCTATGTCGTTTTTTTCATCAGCAGGAAAAAAGAGGTCCGTACTATTGCCCGGAGGGTCCTGATTTTCTCCGGAATCCTGCAGACTGCCTATATCGTATCCCGTTACTGGCTGACGGGATACGCACCGGTGACCTCCCAGCATGAGGCCATCGCCTTTTTTGCCTGGGCCACGACCTGGGCCTATCTTTCCTTCAGATGGCGATACACTGTGAAGAATTTTGGCACCTTTGTCTCCCTGCTGATTTTCTTCCTCCTGGTTATTGCCGCTTCAGTCTCTCGCGAAACCGCTCCTCTTGTGCCGGCGCTGCAGAGCCTCTGGCTGCCGGTCCACGCAGGCGTCTCGCTTGTCGCCTACGGTTTTCTGGCTTTGGGCTTCTGCGGCGGGCTGATGTATCTCCTTCAGGAAAAAGAGTTGAAGAGCAAGCGCTTCGGTTATTTTTTCTCCAGGCTTCCTTCGCTTGAGGCCCTGGATCAGCTCAACAGTCATTGCCTGACTGCGGGTTTTCTCTTTCTGACACTGGGCATCGTCACAGGGACCATGTGGGCGCATCAGGCCTGGGGAACCTACTGGCAGTGGGATCCGAAGGAGACATGGTCCCTTATTACCTGGTTTATTTATCTGATTCAGGTCCATCAGCGCATCACTGTGGGCTGGCGTGGAAAACGGGCCGCTGTCATGGCGATTCTGGGGTTTTGCGCGGTCCTCTTCACCCTCTGGGGCGTGACCTTCCTGCTTGGAGGAGCGCATAGTTATGCCCGCTGAAAGAATTCTCCTGATCGGGGTCAATCACAAATCGACACCCCTTGAGGTCCGCGAACAGCTTGCGTTGACCGGCGGGTATGAAGAGGCGCTGAAACGCCTTTCGGGGATACAGGGCTGTAAGGAATACTATCTGCTCTCCACCTGCAACCGTGTAGAGATCCTCCTTCTTGCCGAAGCCTGTCCTTCCCTGGAAGATGATCTGGTCCGGTTTTTGTTCGAAGGGAGGATTTTAACTGAAAAATGCCGTGAATATACCTATATATACTATGATGAAAAGGCGGTGAGCCATCTGTTCATGGTGGCGGCAAGTCTTGATTCGATGATCATCGGCGAGGCCCAGATACTGGGGCAGTTGAAGGAGGCTTATCGCCATGCCTCAAGGCAGCAATGCACCGGGCCGCTTCTCAACAGGCTGCTGCATAAATCCTTCTCGGTGGCCAAACGGGTCCGAAGCGAGACCGGTATCGGCTCGTCGGCGGTGTCCATCAGCTATGCTGCGGTGCAACTGGCCAAGAAGATCTTCGGCAGTCTGCAGGACAAAAAGGTGCTGTTGGTCGGTGCAGGCGAGATGGCTGAACTCGCCGCCGAGCATCTGGTCGGCCAGGGCGTAGGGGAGGTGGTTGTTGCCAACCGGACCCTGGCCAGAGCTGTGGATCTGGCAGAGAGGTTCAACGGCAAGGCGGTGTCGCTGGGTGAACTTGTTCAGCAACTGGAGCGGGTTGATATTATGATCAGCTCAACCGGGGCATCGGGCATAATCCTGAAGAAGGATGAAGTCCGGCCGCTCATGCGGCTCAGAAGGAATAAGCCCCTCTTTCTTATCGACATAGCCGTTCCCCGCGATCTTGATCCGGAGCTGAATGATTTGGAGAATGTATTTGTCTACGATATCGACGATCTGACCACAGTGGTTGAGCTGAATAAGACGGAACGGGAAAGGGAGGCAGTCAAGGCAGCCCGGATTGTGGATGAGGAGGTTTTGAAATTTCAGCGCTGGTTTAAAGGAATGGCGGTAACGCCGACTATTGCCGCGCTCCAGAAAAAGGCCCAGGAAATCTGCAGGCTTGAACTGGAAAAGACCTTGCCCAGGCTTCAGGGGCTTTCCGGGAAGGAGCAGCAGGCCGTCGAGAAGATGGCAGGCGCTATCATCTCCAAGATGCTCTATGATCCTCTGCTCTTTTTGAAAAAGGATTCCTGCAAACAGGACAGCAATGCCAAGGCCGACTTGCTGCGGACTATTTTCGGGCTTGCAGAAGATGACAACCAGCAGTAAGCGCGAAGAATTACTGGATAATGAATGGCATTTGGTCCGCGATTCAGGTGAGCTTCCCGAAGTGGCCTACCATTCCTCCATCTACTATCTGACCCAAGACAATGATGGCCCGCATCTGGAGTTGACCGAGGCGGAGAGGGGGCGTTTGCTGGACGCTGCGAAAATGCGTTACCGCGATATCATTCTCCGCGATATGCTGCCGGAAAACCGGGGAAAGTCGTTCTATCGCGGCCTGAAGCGGTCCATGGAAAACTGGAAGCGATTCAAAGTGTTCCATGAACGCAATCAGGTGGATCCGGTCTCTCTGCTGCAGGAGGCCGCGGCCGCGCTGCAGGCCTTTCTGGCCGTCGAGGTTCAGGACGGCGTTTTTCCGGCGGCAGGCCTTAACTGCTCATTGCAGGAATTGCTGTCTTTTGCCCGCGACCTGGGGCTTGTTCACCGCCAGCTTCCGGAGGATATAGAAAAATATTGCCTTCAGATCGAAAGGAGGCATCTTTGATGCTGGCGCTGTTCTTCCGGAGGCGGCATTTTTTTTTCACCCCCATTTTTCGATGGTATTTGTATGATGCTTTTGTTATGTCTTTCAGGCAGTCTCCTTTCGGCCGTATCTCCTGCGTTCAAGCCGGTTTTATTCACAATGGAATGTTTATGAAAAAATTACTTCAACGTTGTCTGGCGGGTTTTGTTGTTCTCATTCTATGCACTGCCGGTTCCGGAAATGCGAAAGAAGACACCCAGGGGCTTGACCAGAAAAGGAACCAGCTGATCGGCTATATGCTGGATAAACAGCTTCCTGCCATTCATTTCAGCGATAAGAAAATGGATGGAGATTTGTGTCAGGCTGCCTTCAGCCTTTATCTGAAACAGATGGATTATCAGAAGCGGTTCCTGCTGAAAGATGACGTGGAGCAATTGCGCACCTTTGTTCCCTCCATAGCGGACAGCCTGGAGCATGGCACTCTTGTCCTGCCGCAGGCCGGCTATGATATCATCAAGGAGCGCATAGGCCAGGTCGAGAAGATGGTGGATCAGATACTTGTCGCAGGCTTTGATGTGAACAGCGAAGAAACCATGGAGACCGATCCGGAAAAACTTGCCTATGCCGATAATCTCGACGGCCTGCATGAAAGATGGCGGAAAATCGTGAAAGCCCAGGTTATCTCACGTTATCTTGACCTGGTCGAGGACCAGAAAAATAACCCTGATCCAAAGGGTAAAACCACCGAAGCCGCGTTGTGGAAGGAGGCTGTCAACAAGGTGGCCAAGGTCAATAAGGATTTTTTCCTCCGCCTCAATCAGGAGACCCCGCAGGATCAGTATGATCTCTTTTTCAACTCCGTCGCCAGGGCCTTCGACCCGCATACAGATTACCTTCCCCCTGATAAGAAAGAGGATTTTGATATCCAGATGCGCGGCAGTCTGGACGGAATCGGAGCCCTGCTCCGCGAAGAGGGAGGATTGATAAAGGTCGTCAGCATAATTCCCGGCAGTCCTTCAGCCAAACAAGGGCTGCTTCAGGCAGAGGATACCATTCTCCAGGTGGCGGAAAAGGGGGCGGATCCTGTGGAAATTACCGATATGCGCCTCACTGATGCCGTTCGGCTGATCCGGGGACCCAAGGGTACCGAGGTCCGTCTGACAGTGAAAAAACCCGACGGGACGAAGGTCGTTATTCCGATTATAAGGGATGTGGTCCAGATAGAGGAAACCTTTGTCAAGGACACGGTGCTGGACTCTCCCGATGGCGGTAAGATCGGCTACATCCTGATCCCTAGCTTTTACAGGGACTTCGATAAAACAAAAAACGGTGATGATGCCAGGAATGTGACTGATGATACCCGAAAAGCGATCCAGGATCTGGAGAAGACCAAGCTGGAAGGCCTCATCCTTGACCTGCGCGATAACGGAGGCGGTTCGCTGGTCGATGCGGTGGATGTGACCGGGTTGTTTGTCGGGGCGGGGCCTGTTGTTCAGGTCAAGAACAGCTACGGTACGACCAAGGTGCTGAGTGACGACGAGCCAAAAATCGATTATGACGGGCCGCTTATCGTGCTGGTCAACCAGTTTTCGGCGTCGGCCTCGGAGATTGTCGCGGCGGCCCTGCAGGACTATAAACGGGCTGTCATCGTCGGTGGAGCCCATACCCATGGGAAGGGCACAGTGCAGACCGTCCTGAATCTCAATGATAATATGCCCGTGCTTCAGATAAAAAAAATGGGTGATCTCGGTGCATTGAAGGTGACGATACAGAAATTTTACCGTGTTACGGGAGGATCCACCCAGTATAAGGGGGTTGAGCCCGATATTGTCCTGCCGAGTTTGTTCCAGAATCTGAAGTCGGGTGAAAAATATCTTGATTATTCCCTCCCCTGGGACCAGGTCGGGCCTGTATCTTTCACGCAGTACAGCGGCAAACCCATCGATCTTGATGCACTCAGAAAGGCCAGTATGCTGAGGGTTGAGCATGACGAAGGACTGCAGGTCATTGCTCAGGAAGCGAAAAAGAGTGATGATCGCAGTAAACAGACTGCCATTTCTTTGAAACTTGCAGATATGAAGCAGAAGATGGAGGAGTCCCGCGAGGAGAGGAAAAAGATCGGCGCCCAGTACCGGAAATACCAGAAGGCTATTGATGATGAGGAGCAGACTGAATCCGGTAAGAAGCCGCCGAAAAAAAATGAGGCTCTCGAGTGGAAGGAAGACGTGAAACAGGATCCCTATGTGGGTGAGGCGAAGAACATCATCCTTGATATGAATCGATAAGGGGATGGAGTTTCCTTCTGAATCTGCAGCGCGGTTTGTACCGATTTTCCGCCCTCTTCGAAAAAGAATGTGCTTGAAAAAGGGCGGGAAAGATGCTAAAAATGCTCCTTTGTGAATGGTCATTCATTATATTATGAGTTGTAATTTTGCATGATTATACTGAGAAATCAACTGAGCAAGGCGGGTTGCTGATGGATCTTGGCGAGGTGCTGAAGAACAAGAGGGAGGAGATTGTTGGCAGGTGGGTGGAGTATACTCTGTCCACATATCAGTCATCTGCCTTTTTTTTGAAAGAAAAGGATGCATTTGCAAATCCTGTCGGCGGTAATATCCGTCAGGCCCTTAAAAAACTGTTTATTCTCCTGGCGGAAAACGCCAAGCCTCAGGAATTCCTCGCTCCGCTGGAGCAGATTATGCTGATTCGATCCGTGCAGGAGTTCACTCCGTCCCAGGCCCTGGCTCCCATCAATGCGGTGAAGCATATAACCCGTGAGGTCCTTGCTGCGGATAAGCAGGTCAGCGGGCTGGCGGGTGATCTGTATGATTTCGAATTTGCCGTTGATCTGGCCCTGCTTTCCGCATTCGATGTGTATATGCAATGCCGGGAACGCCTTTATCAGGTCAGGATCAGAGAGGTCAAAACCGGTTCTCATATTCTTACAGACAGTCAGTGCCCAACGGCATTGCTGAATAATATCAGGAAGGAAAATTCCGAAACGGTCAAGAGTATTTAACTGGTTTCCGGGCCGTGTGAGTGTCGTACCTCACCGGTGCGGTCACCAAAAATTCAGTTTAATTTGAAGCGAGGTAAGAAATGAAGTACGCCTTCTCATTCCTGGTGGTCATTGCATTGATCGTAGTTGCCGGGCTCGGATCCCAGATACAGGGCATGCAATACGTGTTTGGCGTTGCGTTGCCGTATCTGGCCATTTTGGTCTTTGCGGGTGGCTTTATCTACAGGGTCGTGCAATGGGCGAAGTCTCCTGTGCCCTTCCCTATCCAGACAACCTGCGGACAGGCTGCATCCCTGGATTTCATCAAACAGAATAAGCTTGAGTGCCCCCACACCACCTCCGAGGTTGTGGCCAGAATGATTCTTGAGATTGTCACCTTCAGATCCCTGTTCAGAAACACCAAATCGGAGATTCATGAAGGTCCCCATCTGACCTACGAATCTTCGAAGTGGCTCTGGGTCTTTTCGTTGATGTTTCACTATTCGTTTTTGCTTATTATCATCCGGCATATGCGGTTGTTTCTCGATCCGGCCCCGTTCTGGATGAGCTGGCTTGAGTTTGCAGACGGCATTTTCCAGGTCGGTGCGCCCAATGCATATATCACCGATGCAACCATTCTGATGGCGCTGGTCTATCTCTTCGGCAGACGTATCATTAACCGTCATGTGAAATACATTTCCCTCGTCAACGACTTCTTTCCGCTGGTCCTGATCTTCACTATTGCCTGTACTGGCATCCTGATGCGCTATTTCCTGCGGACCGATGTCGATATCCTTACCATAAAGCGGCTGGCTGTCGGTCTGGTCACCTTCTCTCCCGTGATCGGGGCCAAACTCGGAGCGATCTTTTACATCCATCTTTTCCTTGTCTCGACACTCCTTATCTATTTCCCCTTCAGCAAGCTCATGCATCTCGGCGGCGTTTTCCTGAGTCCCACCAGAAACATGAAGAACAACAGCCGGGCTGTTCGGTATATTAATCCCTGGAATCCGGAAATCAAGCCCCACTCCTACGCCGGATATGAGGATGAATTCAGAGAGTTCATGGTAGAGGCCGGTATCCCGGTTGAGAAAGAGTTGCCAGTTGAAAAGGGATGAAATCACTTACTGTTGACCCAATACTAGCTTATGAGGATTAAAAAACGATGGCAGTTCCAAAATTAGAACAATTATCGAAAAGCGTAGTGCAGGGACCATCCTTGGCAACTGGAGCGATACCAACCAGGGACTGGATGGATATTCCTGTCGTCTTTAAAGAGGGGAACTATGCGTACCCCGCCAAAAAAGAGAAGGTCGAATACCTGAACAGTCAGAACGGCCTGCACTTTCCCAACGCCCGAGACTGGTCGCCGGAGGCTGACGACTGGAAACTTCCGGAGAACTGGAAGGAGATCATCCTTGCCGGATTGAAGGAAAGGCTTGAAAAGTTCCGTTCCCTGAAAATCTTCATGGATTGCTGTGTCCGTTGCGGAGCCTGTGCTGACAAGTGTCATTTTTTCCTGGGAACCGGCGATCCGAAGAATATGCCGGTCCTGCGGGCCGAGCTGCTGCGCTCGGTCTACCGCAATGATTTTACCCTTGCCGGTAAGATTATGGGCAGGATGGCCGGCGCGCGCGAGATGACTGTGGGCGTTCTGAAGGAGTGGTTCATGTACTCCTACCAGTGTACAGAATGCCGCAGATGTTCGGTTTTCTGCCCCTATGGCATCGACACCGCCGAGGTGACGATGATGGTGCGCGAGCTGCTGCATCTGGTCGGCATTGGTATAAACTGGATCCTTGAGCCTGCTTCGAATTCCAACCGGACAGGCAATCACATGGGCCTTCAGCCTCATACTTTCAAGGATAACGTTGATTTTCTTGCCGATGATATTGAAAATCTCACGGGCATCAGGGTCAATCACAGTTTTAACCGAAAGGGTGCCGAGGTCCTCTTTATTACGCCTTCGGCTGACGTTTTTGCTGAGCCCGGTCTGTATACGGCCATGGGCTATCTCCTGCTCTTCGAGGCCATCGGACTCGACTATACCTGGTCCACCTATGCCTCTGAAGGCGGCAACTTCGGTCTGTTCACCAACAACGAGCTGATGAAGAAGCTCAATGCCAAGATGTACGCCGAGGCCAAAAGGCTCGGAGTCAAATATATCATCGGCGGAGAATGCGGCCATATGTGGCGTGTCCTCCATCAATATATGGATACAATGAACGGGCCGGCAGATTTTCTGGAGACCCCGGTGTCGTCCATCACCGGCACCACGTTTACCAATGCCGCTTCAACGAAGATGGTTCATATAAGCGAGTTCACTGCTGACCTGATCAAACACGGGAAGATTAAGCTGGATAAAAGCCGGAACAGTCACGTCAAGGCGACCTATCATGACTCCTGTAATCCTGCAAGGGCGATGGGACTTATGGATGAACCCCGTTATATCCTTGATCATGTGGTTGATTGGGTCGAGATGCCTGAAAACACTATTCGAGAGCAGACTTTCTGCTGCGGGTCGGGCACGGGCCTGAACACCGACGAGATCATGGAGCTCAGGATGCGTGCGGGTCTGCCGAGGGCCAATGCGGTCAAACATGTCCATGAAAAGAAAGGCGTCAATATGCTGTCCTGCGTCTGTGCCATAGACCGTGCGACGCTGACCTCTTTGATGAACTATTGGAATCCTGATGTCAGGGTCTGCGGTGTAACTGAACTTGTCGGCAATGCTCTGGTGATCGATGGCGAAACGCGAGGCGATCTTGATGACGGCCTTCGAACTATGCTTTAATTCTGACCGGGAATAGAGGAGTAGCGATAATGTATAACAAAGGAACTATAATACCGGGACTGATACTCTTTGTCCTTATTGTGATGTCTCCTGTCTTATATAACGGACTGAAGGCAGGTGTCGTTCCGACGCCGGAACCGCCCCCTGGCGGCCAGAAACAGTGTGTTTTGCCAGCCAAGGAGATGAAGGATACGCATATGCAGTTGCTCAATGAGTGGCGGGATGAGGTGCTTCGCCATGATGATCGCGTCATGGTGGAGGTCGACGGAAAAAAATATCGAAAAGGGCTGCAGACGACATGTATGCAGTGTCATACAAGTAAAGAAAAGTTCTGCGATAGTTGCCACGAATACGCATCCGTAAAGCCCTATTGCTGGGATTGTCATCTGACTCCTGCGCAGGCAGCATCGAAGAAGGAGACGCACTAATGGATAACGAGAGAAGAAAATTCCTGAAGATTGCCGGTATATCCGCATTAGCCGGCATCGGCGCCCCTGCCATTGCCAAGTTGACGACCACCGCTGCTTATGCGGCACCACAGCATGAAGAGGCCGCAAAGGCAGCTGAGGCTGGAGCCGAAGAGGATGCTGTCAGCGGAAAACAGTATGGAATGGTTATCGATATGCGCAAATTTATCGAGCAGCCAGAACTTCTGGATCAGGCCATAGCAGCCTGCGCGCTGGCTCATAATGTTCCGGAGTTCCCGCCGGACAAGCAGAAAAGCGAGATTAAATGGATCTGGAAAACGCCTTTCGAGAATGCCTTTACGGAAGAGAGTTTCACTCATCTTGCCAAGAATATCGAAGAGGCTGAATTTCCTGTACTGTGTAACCATTGCGCGCACCCTTCCTGCGTAAGGGTCTGCCCGACTAAGGCGACATTCAAGCAGAAGGATAACGGAATCGTTGCGATGGACTATCATCGCTGCATCGGTTGCCGGTTCTGTATGGCGGCATGCCCCTACGGAGCCCGGAGTTTCAACTGGGAGGATCCTCGGCCCTATGTCAAGACGTATAACCCCAATTTTCCCACCCGGATGCGCGGTGTTGTAGAAAAATGCAATTTCTGCGGAGAGCGGCTTGCCCTCGGGCAGCAGCCTGCGTGCGTTGAAGCCTGTAAGGGAAGCGGGGCGATGGTATTTGGTGATATCAATGATGAAAAATCAGAGGTGAGGCAGGTTCTTGCAAAAGAATTTACTATCCAGCGGAAACCTTCCGCAGGGACAAAACCATCAGTCTTTTACATAGTGTGAGGTCGTCATGATTGAAAAAATACTTAAAGGCAAATCGGCCTATTGGATTTGGCTTGCCTTTCTTGTCGTATTTATTGCCATTGGAGCTGCCTGTTATGTCAGACAGTATCTCTTTGGCCTGGCGTTGACCGGTATGAGCCGGAATGTTTCCTGGGGTTTGTATATCTCTCAGTTTACCTTTCTGGTCGGTGTTGCTGCGGGAGGTTTGATGCTGGTTCTTCCGTACTATATTCACGACTATAAGGCCTTTGGCAAGTTGACCATCCTTGGAGAGTTTCTGGCCATTGCGGCCATCATCATGTGTCTGATGTTCATCATGGCCGATCTTGGCCAGCCTCTGCGCGGGCTGAATATGATTATTCATCCGACGCCCAATTCCATGCTCTTCTGGGATATGGTAGTTCTGCTTGGATACCTTTCCCTGAATGTCCTTTGCGGCTGGGTTATCCTGACTGCTGAGAGAAAGGAAGTGTCGCCGCCGAAATGGATCTATTTCTTTGTTTATACCTCGATTCCCTTCGCTGTTTCCATTCATACTGTTACCGCCATGCTGTATTGCGGCCTGCCAGGACGGCATTCCTGGCTGTCGGCGATTATTGCCCCGCGCTTTCTGGCCTCCGCTTTCGCAGCAGGACCTGCCCTGATTGTGCTGGCCTGTCTTGTCATGAAACGGGTCGCCCATTTTGATGCGGGCAAAAAGGCTCTGGATAAACTGTCAACCATCATCATGTATGCGGCTATCATCAACACATTCTTTGTAATACTTGAATTCTTCGTCGGGTATTATTCAAATGTACCCGGTGAGGTTCATACGCTGCAGTATCTCTTTTTCGGTCTGACGGAGCACGGTCATGTGTATAATAACCTGGTTCCCTTTATGTGGACATCCGTATTCCTGAATTTTGCAGGTCTTGGGCTCTTTGCCTATCTGAAATTCAAGGAAGGGACGGACGTGATGCTGGGGGCAGCCTGTATCATGATCTTCCTCGCTCTTTGGATTGACAAGGGCCTTGGTTTTGTTCTTGGCGGTTTCGTACCGACAATGCTTGGTGATGTGGTTGAATATTATCCGACCGCCAACGAGATCGGCATTACTGTGGGAATTTGGGCTACCGGCTTCTTCCTGGTCACCATCCTTTACAAAATTGCAGTCGGTGTGGAGCATGAGATAGAGTAAACTCTTTTTTCAATCAAGATCAGGAGCGAAGGCAAGCGGGCATGAAGCTGTACGTAAAAGTTCGGCGAGGTGTTGTGCGGCGCAGCCAGTAAAGCGTGCTTTTCTGAATTTGAACAGCAGTTGTTTTCTGATAGGAAAAAAGCCCTCGAATAATCGAGGGCTTTTTTTTTATCGTGTACTGCTGTATAGTGCGAGATCCGGGTGATGTCTGTCTTTTAAAAAAAAAAACAGAGAAAATGTCGTGAATAGACAGCGAGTTCTTATAGTTTTCTTTTCATTCAGCAGTCAGACCCGAAACCTTTTGCACGGATTAAGCAAAGGGCTGGAGGAGTATGATATCCAGGTCGAATGGCAGCAACTGAAGACGCAACAGGCCTTACAGTTCCCGCCGGGGTCCTATTTTGCCACTGTTAAAATGATGATTTCGACCTTCTTTCGCAAACGCCTGTCCATTGAAGAATTGAGCCCGGCATGTTTTCAACCATGGGATCTTATTATCCTTGCAGGGCCGACATGGTCCTATCATCCCAGCGGTCCTGTCCTGTCTCTGCTTGACCGCGACGGTGAGCGGTTGGTAAAAGGGCAAAAAGTCCTGCCTTTCATTTCGTGCCGCGGATATTGGCGCATGCACCAATGGGGGCTGAAACGTCTTCTGAAAAGGAAAGGAGCAAGTGTCTTACGTCCCGTGGTCTTCACGCACCCAGTTGCTGAACCATGGCGTACAATTGGTGTATTCCTGAAACTTGCGGGTAAAGTTCCGGAGTCGGGAAGATCTTGGTTTCATAGATTTTATCCCAAATACGGCCATAGCAGCAGGCAGTTGAATGACGCCAAAGCAATCGGTCTTATTATCGGAAAGTACTTACAGAAGGGAAGGGCCTTGGAAGAACTGAGCTTTCCCGCTCCGGTTCCGCTGGACTGAAACCACTGAAGGTCCCTTGAGGGTGAATGCAGCAAACTCAGAGGTAATAGGTCTGGAACAGATGAAAGATGGTCTCTCTGAAGAACAGATACACTAGAGCGGAGCAGGAGAGAAAAGGTCCAAACGGAATCCGGGTATTGGCGCTCTTATTTTTTAATGCCATGGCCAGCAAACCGGTACAGCTGCCGGTGATGGAACTCATCAGTAAGACAAAGGGCAGCGATTGCCAGCCAAGAAAAGCGCCGATAACGGCCAGGAGTTTGATATCTCCGCCTCCCATTCCTTCCTGTTTTCTTAACAGGAGATAGAGGAGAGCTACAGCGTAGAGGACGCCTCCTCCTGCCAGCAACCCTATCAGTGAGTCCTGCCAACTGATGAAAGAGTTGAAGAAGGAGAAGACAAATCCGAGGGCGATGCCGGGAAGACTGATCGCATCCGGTATGATCTGGTGATGGATGTCTATCCAGATGATAACGATGAGCGCTGTGCTGAATACAAAGTAGCCTGCGCTGGTGATTGTCAGTCCGAACCGGTAAACAAGGGCTGCCGTGAGTATGGCTGTCAGCGCCTCGACCATGGGGTATTGCAGGGAGATCGGCGCCCGGCAATGGCGGCAGCGGCCGCGCAGGAAAAGGTAACTGATCAGAGGGATATTTTCCATCCAGGACAAGGGCGTTTTGCAGCGCGGGCAATGGGATGCCGGGAAAACGATAGAACCGTTATCCAGCGGCAGGCGCAGGATAACAACGTTGAGGAAACTGCCGACTGTTGCGCCCAATACCAGGGCGAATGCAAGGATAAGAGGATCGTGATTCATTGGACTCTTCAATGGACTGAATGATGTTTATTAAAATTGTTCCGATTACGTGTACACTATGTCTCAATACCAGGAAAATGCAACAATTATTCGATTTGAGCAGCTGACGGACTCCAATGTCCGCCTGACACTGCAGACCGAGGAAGTGGCCCAGGCTGCCAAGCCGGGACAATTTGTGATGATCCGGGCCGGAAAGAGCAAGGATCCGCTGCTGCGCCGTCCATTTTCAATCCATCAGACAAGCAGTAATGGCCGGATGCAGATCCTCTTCAAGGTTACAGGCCGCGGCACCGGGCTTCTTGCGCATTGCAAAGAGGGAGAAACGCTCTCCGTCTTCGGTCCCCTTGGCCGTGGATTTCGCATCGATCCTGCCAGGCCTGCTTGTCTGATCGGCGGCGGGATGGGGATCGCTCCGCTGCTTTTCCTGGCTAAAAGGATATGCCAGATCAAAAACAATACCGACTCCGACATGATCATCCTGGGAGGACGGAGCAAGGGAGAGATCGAACCTCTGGTCGATGATTTTCAATTTTTGAATATCGGGCTCATGTGTTCAACCGATGACGGCTCATTCGGCCTGCACGGTCTGGTCACCGATGTCATGAGGACTCTCAGCCTTTCGAATGACTGTATCGTTTATTCCTGCGGTCCCGAGCCGATGATGAAGTCGGTGGCTGCGTATTGCCGGGAACTGGGTATTGAATGCCAGGTCTCGGTGGAAAGCGTCATGGCCTGCGGGATGGGGGCCTGTCTCGGCTGCACCATAAAGGCAAAAGACGACAGGTATGTCCATGTCTGTTCGGACGGCCCGGTTTTTAACGCGGAGGATCTGGGATGGAATTTATAGATGATCATGATTCATTCCCGGACCTGCGGGTAAAGATCGGTACGCTTGAGTTGCAGAACCCGGTGATGACGGCTTCGGGGACATTTGGTTATGCCCGGGAATTCGTCAATCTTGTCAATTTGCACCGCTTAGGCGGGGTTGTGGTCAAAGGTATATCGCTTTTTCCCAGGCAGGGAAATCCTCCCCCGCGGATAGTCGAGACCTCCTGCGGGATGCTGAACGCCATCGGGCTTGAAAACGTGGGCGTCGATCGTTTCATCGAAGAGAAGATGCCGTATCTCCAAGGAATCAAGACCCCGGTAATTGTTAATATTCTTGGGGATTCCCTGGACGAATACAGGCATATAACGGAAAAACTCTCGCAGGTGTCCGGCGTTGCTGCGATCGAGGTCAATATCTCCTGTCCCAACGTCAAAAAAGGGGGAGTAGCCTTCGGCAGCGATCCCGATATGGCCGCTGCCGTTACGCGGGTGGTCAAGCAGAACACCTCTTTGCCGGTGATTGTGAAGCTTTCTCCCAACGTAACCGATATAACCCAGATCGCCAGTGCCGTGGAGCAGGCGGGGGCCGATGCCGTTTCCCTGATCAACACCCTTATCGGGATGGCCATAGACTTGCGGACTAAACGGCCTCGTCTGGCCAATGTAATAGGGGGGCTGTCCGGACCTGCCATCAAGCCCGTTGCCCTGCGCATGGTCTATCTGGTGTCCGGATGCGTTTCCATTCCGGTGATCGGGATCGGCGGGATTGAATCGGCGGAAGATGCCCTGGAATTCATGCTGGCCGGGGCATCCGCCGTGCAGATAGGGACCGCAAGCTTTATTAACCCCAGAGCCAGCGAAGAGGTGGTCGAAGGTATCGGCGACTATGTGGTTCGGGAAAAGCTGCATTCCGTTCGGGATATAATCGGTGCATTGGAAACGGACTGAAGAAATCTATGATGCCTATGATGCGTAAGCTCAGGGAGGAGAATATTTCGTGACGGATCGGATTTGCGCAGCGGTGGCCCGTGCCTCGATTTCTGAGGCTCTTGAGGCGGCGGAGCAAGAGACTTCAATGGCTGATGTCATTGAAATACGGCTTGATTATCTTCGGGAAATTGCTGTTTCCCCTTTTCTGGCCGCTATCGGCAAACCTCTGCTGTTTACCAACAGGCCCGTCTGGGAGGGAGGCCGGTTCGCAGGCGTCGAAGAGGCCCGGCTTGCTCCCCTCGTAGAGGCTGTGGCGCAGAATGCCGGCTATGTGGATCTTGAGCTCCGATCACCCGATGAATCGCTCGCGCGCCTTCAGCGGCACATCGCGCAATCCTCCACTCGCCTGATTCTCTCGTGGCACGATTTTCAGAAGACGCCCGCGAGGGAAGGGCTTATGGCCACCCTGCACGCCATGCAGGATAAAGGTGCCCATATCGGAAAAATCGTCACCATGGCCTCTGATTTCCATGATGTGCTGCGGGTCCTGCAGTTGCAGGAGGAGGCGTCCCGGCTGCAGTTTCCGCTGATTGCCTTCTGCATGGGGCCTCCAGGGGTTATCAGCCGGCTGGCAACCCTGGAATTGGGAGGCTTTATGACCTATTGTTCGGCTGGCGACGGCGCGGCGACGGCGCCGGGGCAACTGTCTGTCGGCACTCTGCGCGGGATTCTCGCCCGGATACGCGGATAACGGGTTCATGCGCCGCCTGCGCGCGAAGGGGGCAAGGAAGGAGTATGCCAATGGTGAATGGAAAGACAAAGATATACGGCATCATAGGGAATCCTGTCAGCCATTCTCTGAGTCCGGCGATGCACAATGCCGCCTTTGAAGCCCTGAAAGAGAATCGCATTTATCTGCCCTTCCCCGTGGAGGATGTGCAGGCGGCCCTGATGGGCTTGAAGGCCCTGGATATCCGCGGGGTCAGCGTCACCATTCCCCATAAGCAATCTGTAATGCCCTTCCTTGACAGGATCGATCCGGTGGCCATAAAGATCGGGGCTGTCAATACCATAGATATACAGACTGAAGGTGCAACACGGCTCCTCTGCGGTTCTAATACCGATTGGATTGGAGCTAACCGCGCCTTGGAGAGCCGGGTCAGGCTGCCGCAGGCCCAGGTGGTTCTGCTGGGTGCCGGAGGTTCGGCGCGGGCCATCGGTTTCGGACTCAGGGAGGCTGGCGCCGGGATTCTTCTGTGCAGCCGGTCGGAGCCAAAGGGAAAGATGCTTGCGGGGGAGCTTGATTGTCCTTGGTTTCCGATGACCGCGTTAACGTCTTTGCGCGGCGAGGTGCTGGTCAATGCAACCCCGGTGGGGATGAGCCCCAGAGCGGAGGCCTCACCTGTGCCTGCCGCCATCCTCCCCTCGTTCCAGGTCGTCATGGATATTGTCTATGCCCCCCTCAAGACAAGGCTGCTGCGTGAGGCTGAACTGGCTGGCTGCCGAACCATCAACGGGCTGGAGATGCTCCTCTACCAGGGGGTGGCGCAGTTCGAATTATGGACCGGACTTGCTGCGCCAGTGGACGTTATGCGGGAGGCATTACTGGATTGGGCGGGCATTGAGAGGGGATGATGAGACGGAGAGGACGACGATGCTCGGGCGGTGTCGGCAAGGCGTCAGGCGGCCGCCTTCTTTTGTAATTCAGGGTACAACTCAGGATAGAGCTGCCCAACGCATTCAGGACAGATGCCGTGCGACAGCTGCAGATCGGAGTGATCGCTGATGTACTGCTCGATTTCATTCCAATATCCCTCATCATCGCGGATCTTCTTGCAGGAACAGCAGATGGGGAGAAGGCCGCTCAGGGTTTTGACCTCGCTCAGAGTCTTTTCAAGCTCGATATTTCGTAATCGAAGCTGTTCTTCCGTTTTTTGTAATTTGACAAACATTGAAAGGATGAGCCACGCCGGGGGAGGGACGAGCAGGGACGGTGCGGAAATGGAAACGCCAATGGTCAAGGCATCGACATAGCCTTGAAACTCCTTGACAGCTATTGAAGAAAACACGACGGACAGGGCGACAAGGATCGCCGTGATGATCAGCACCATGGTGTTCACACCGTATTGCCGCAGCAGTTTTTCAGTGATGCTGCTGATACGGGTATCCCTGAAGATTGATGGTGATGTTGTTGAAATTACAGGTGTAACTGTTTCCATAACATAAAATATACCATGATCTTCATCGGTATGCACAATAATTCAAGTGAAGGGTACAGATCCTTCACTCTCTGCTGTAATCGTGATCCTGCCTCCAATCCGGCCACCAAGGGCAAGGGCTGCATTACCGCCCGCAATGGCTATCTCAAGATGATCTCTGCTGTCGAAAAGGGCGATGGCCTGTCCGGGTCCGGCATCGCTGTAGGTTGTGCTGAGTCCATCGACGACAACCCCGCTGCACAAGATTTTCAGCCTTGCGCCTGCGGGCATCCGGGCAATATCTTCCCGTTTGACACTGGTGCGCAGGTTGCCGAAATGATCGATATGCACAATCTCACCGGTAATTGTCCGATGGGTGGCTGTGGCTGCCGGAAGGGGGATCAGCAGACAATCCGCTCTGGACAGCCGTTGACCCGCCAGGGAGATATCCATGCCGCACGCGAGCCTGGCCGCTACCGGAGCCATGATGTCCCGGCCATGGAAGGTCTTGCTGACGGTTCCGGCAAACAGTTCCTGATTCGTGACGTGGAAGGCTTCCTGAAAGTAGCCCTCTGCCAGAAGAGGAGTCAGCACACCGTTGTCGGGAGCGACAAAGCGATGATTTCGGGCCTTGACGGCCAGGATCCGGCGATGCGAACCAACTCCCGGGTCGACAATAACCAGATGCACCGTGCCCTCGGGAAAGAAGCGAAAGCTGTGGCCAATAGACATGGCTGCTGCGGCAATATCCTGCGGTGCTATGGCGTGGGTCAGGTCAATGATGTTTGCCTGCCTGCAATGGCTGAGGATGACTCCTTTTACGATTCCTGCATACTCGTCAAGCAGGCCGAAATCCGTGGTCAGGGTGATAATGGCTTTGCCGGATTGGGTTGTCATGAAGTTATGGACGCCTCTTGACCAGGAAGTACAGCTGGCCCTTTTCCTTCATCTGGCCAGCCATCGCCTCTTCATCGTTTCCGTGTCCCCAGAAGAAATCAACACGGCCAGTTCCTTTGATTGCCGTCCCCGAATCCTGGGGGAGCACGAATCGGCGCAGCGGTTCCCATCCGACAACCGTCCCGTTTTTATCAACAACAGGGCGCCTGGTGACAAGGTAGCCGATGACTGCCGTCGGCAGGGCGTCCCGGTCAATGGCGATGGATCTACCCGGAGTCAGCCCCTCTCCGATGCTTCCAATCGGCCCCGACTTTTCCCATCTGAAAAAGATGAACCGAGGGTTATAGTGCAACACGCGGCGGATCTCTGCCGGATGCTCGTGCAGGTAGCGTTTGATGGCCTGCATGGATGCCGCAGCGCCCGGCATCTTGTTCTCGTCCACCAGGAGCTTGCCGATGCTTTTGAATTCGCGTCCGTTTGATGCACTGACATGTACCAGACGGATAGAGCCGTCCCGAAGTCTGATCCGGCCTGATCCCTGGATCTGCAGGAAAAAGGCATCGACGGGATCCTTTACATAGACGAGTTCATTGCCGGCCAGGAGGTTTTTGTCTTCCATCTCCGCCCTGGTCCAATAGGGAACCAGGTTCCCGCCGGCATCAAAACGGCCGATGAGGGGCTTTCCCGTCGAAAGGTCGTTACGTATGCAGAGGGAGTCGGGTTTTGTGTAGAGCGGGTGGACAAAGGGCGGTTTTTTGACAAGGCTTCCCTCAAGAAAAGGCTCATAATAGCCGGTAATTATCATTTCTCCTGCAGGCGCTTCCGTTCTGCCGGGGGCCTGGTAGATGGTAAACTCCTTCCGGAGAATACCATCGAGCTCTTCAGGAGCCGGATTCTTGTTGATGATATCCAGGAACAATCGCAGGGATTCTGCCAGCCAGGCGGTGGTATAGGTGTCTCCCTGTATCGTAACCGTCGAGCCGGGCGGAAGCCTTCTGAGATAACTGAGTTGATGCTCCGTGGCCCTGATCAGCGAAGGGCGGTCTGCATCGTCGATCAGGGGGGGAATATTCTGGGGGCCTGTCGTGGTGACGGGCGGCGTTACGGCACATCCTGTAAGCAAGAGGATGACCAGACAGAGAAATGCCTCTGCGCATTGACGAGCGGCAGGCAGAAAAGCCTCAGGCGGATGGCTATGAGCTGCTGTATCCGAAATCAATCAATTGGAACTCTGTTTGAGCGCCTCCGCCAGTTCGGATACGACCATTGCATATCTGGTGGAGTGGTTCCACTCGGTAATTGCCTGAAAATTCTGGTATCCGGCTATATAGCGAAAGCCTCCTCCCTCGTCCGGGCTGGCCTCAAGCCCGACAACTATCAATCCCGAATTGCCGGGGGCAGGCGGGAGTTTGATGTCCTGTGACTGACAGACGGTCCGCCATTCCACCTTGGCTGTCCTCCCCTTGGCGCTGGCGCTGACAAGCTCCTGTGACTTCAACTCGCGGCCGATATCGGCGTAGACGGGGGCATTCAGGACCCAGTGGAAACGATGCAGATAGTTGGCGATGGAACCCAGGATATCATCAACCGAGGTAAAGACATCGATACGACTGTCGCCGTTGAAACTTATGGCATAAGAACGGAAGCTTGAAGGGATGAATTGTGTCTGGCCGAAGGCGCCGGCGTAGGATCCCTTCACGCCGAGAGGATCAATCTGGTTGTCCCGGCAGAGCAGAAGAAACTGGATCAACTCGTTGCGAAAGAAGGCCGAACGGCGCGGATAGGCGTCGAAGAGGGTGTTCAGTGTGGTGAAGACCGGGTAACGCCCCTGATGGGAACCGAAGCGGGATTCTATCCCCCAGATGGCGACGACTGTTTCGCGGTCAACCCCCAGCGTGCTTTCGATCCTGTCTAGCAAGGGTTTGTATTCCTGCAATTTTTCTTTTCCCTGCGCGATGACGGCCGGAGTGATGAAGAGCGGACGGTAGTCGTAGTAGGGTTTGGCCTCCCATTGCTTGTCCATGAGTTCCAGAACCTTTCTGTCAATGCTGACGTCATTGAAGAGCTGGTTCAGGTCGTCCTGGGTGAAATGGTACGTATCCCGAAGTTCCTTAAAGAGTTCCTGATATTTTTCCTGACGGAGGTCTATCTTTTGTCCGTCGGTGACCAGATCGGCAGCCTTCTGCTCATCATCCGCCGCATCGACATAGGCATAGGTGACCAGGGAAAAAAAACAGAGGATAAGCAGTATCAGGTTTATTGTTGAGGAGTGCTCGTTATTAATGGCTGGACCTCTTTAATTTGAGAAAGCGTTATAATAACATCGGAATAATTCCTTGGCAATTGTCTTTTCAAGGATAGATTGTGTTAAATGCCGACAGGAATTTGTCGAGCATGCCGGCGGGTAGACGATTGATGCCGCCTGCCGCCGCCCGGCCGCCGCCTGTCGGAAAGGTCCGGCAGAGTGCATCGGCGTTGCGTCGATCAGTCAGCGGCGCCCTGACGCTGACCTGGAAGGTGGCGTCGGCGTTGTCGATGAGAATCGCATGGGCCATGCCAGCCTGTTCCCGTGCTTTCAGGTTTGAGAAGAGGCCTGCTATTCTTCGCGACCAGGGAGCCGCCGGGAAGAAAAACACCCGGTTCCCGCCGCCGCTTGCCGTTTCCTTCAGGGCGAGGGCTTGCGACATATCTTCCTGAAAGCCATCCCGCAGGGCGGGGAGCATTTCTGATTCGGCATGGAAATCCAAAGGGTCCTCGAATTCTTCCAGGGAATGGTAGAGGCGGGCGGGGTGGAAATGCAGATCCTCAATGGTGGCGCCGTATCCGTTATAGTTGAGCAACTCTCCAACTTCGCGGAGCTTAACCATATCATCCGGGGAAAGGCGGAGAGAGGAGCCGATTTCTCTGGCCGCATCGTGGAGATTGTCTCCGAATGCTCCGCATATTCCCCATGTACTGAACCGGCCCTTGAGAAGGGTGTTGACGATGAGGGAGGTGCAGCGGTCCGGCGAAGAGTCGATGCGGGCCGTGAGATGGGCGGATTCCGGGATGGCGCCGGCGTAATGATGGTCGATGTAGAGGATTTTGTTGCCGGCCTGTAAAAGCTGCTCAAGGGCAGAACGGTTGCTGTCAAGAGAGATATCCAGGACCGTTATTAAGCAGGCTGCAAGTCCTGTTATCTTCGAGAGCAGGGCTATGTCGCGTTTGACTCCGGTAACCAGAACGGCTTCGGGTGCAGGTTCTGCCAGACGGAGCTGGTGGAGTGCGCAGATTCCGTCTGCATCGCCGTTGAAAACATCGTATTGCATGATTTTCTTAAATCCTACAAGGATATTGGCAGGCCTGTGCCCATGTTGGCAAGATTAAAGATCAGCATGATGCTGCTGTCCGTCGGGGTATAAATTGATCGTATCTGCACAGACCAGCAGTCGGCCTGATAGATGAGCGCAATATTTTCAGTGTTGGTCTGCGATTGGCTTAACGACCGGGAGAACATCAATTCGCCGCGTATATGGGAGAACAGGTGCGCCTGGGTCTGAACGTTTATCTGATTGACATCCAGAAGGGCGTTATAACTGTAGTCCAGAGCGAAGGTGTCGCCTGCGCTGTCTCTGTATGAGCCGCCCAGGGAGTGGATGAGAAATCCGTGGCCGTAGACATCGAAATCATCACCGTAGATGATATCGAGGTTCGGGGTGAGTTTCCAGCCGAATTTCGTATCGAGAGGAGAGAGGGGCTTGTTGGTCTCATCGGCTGGCAGGAGGTTGTTGTTGCTGTCATAGAGAATGTTTTGCCGTACTCCCCCCAGATAATAGCTTTGCTTCATCTTGATATATGTGAGTTCGCTGTTTGAACTGAAGTCTCGATTTGTGGCGCTTTTGAAGAGGTCGAAAAAGTTGTCGACTCCGTAGGTTATGGTATTGGCCGGCTGAATGCGGTCGATAGCGTCAAAATCAGGCAAGGCGGTTTGGCCTACGTTAGGGAGATAGTCATACTGGACATAGGGACGGATCTTGTGGTCGAGCACATGGAAGTCTCCTGCCTGAATAGCGTAATCCCTGGCCAGTGTAGTGCCGATGTCCGTATGGAAATCATACAGCGTGCGACTTGGACTGTCTCCCTGGTCCCAGGTGCTGTCCCCGTGGGACTGGACATCGTAAAAGGTCTGCCGTGCTCCGACCTCGGCCCGTGATTCGAGATAATCTCCCAGCGGCAGCGGTGTGCTGATCCTGGGATAGAGATCCAGCCGCTGGCCTCCGATACCGTCCTGCCTCCAGTAGTCGACATAGCTGGCATCCCAGCTGAAATTGAATTTGGAATTCCGGATCGGGGTCACTCCGGAAAAATCCATTCCGGGAAGTTGCCAGAGCGGTGTGGGGCCGGGGGTGGGAACCCGGACGTCGTTAATGGCCACAGCCTCAGTGACAAGAGACATCCCTGTCCAGGTCTTCAGTACGCCGAGGGTGTTTTCTCGCTGGTCCTGGGTTGCATCTTGAAACCCGCGGCCATAGGCCTGGAGAAACCGGTTGTTCGCTTCATTAAAGCCCGTGTATTGGCCTGCGTTGAATTCTGTCAGATAATCCCGGTCGGAGACAGCATCGATATCCAGGCGGACAATGACATCATCGCCCAAGGTGGTGTCCATTTTACCCCGAATCCAGTACCTGTCAGAGTTGGTATGGGTGAACAGGGTGTTGTTGTAATAGGCAGTCTGGTCGGCATTCCTGTCTCCCGCCGGAGCTGACAGGCTGTCGTTTAAGAAACTGGCGGCAAAGGTCCCCTTCTCGTCATCCCTGATGACATATCTGAATTCCGCTCCCGGCATAAATCCGCGATTCTGATAATATTCGGAAAAAAAGGTTGCATCGGACGAATCGGAAATGTTGTAGAAAAAGGGAAGGTTGAATCCGTAGCCGTTATTGGTTGAATGCGTCATTTCGGGAAAGAGGAATCCCGACTGCCTGGTGTCCTTTGCCGGAATCACCATATAGGGCGTGTAGAAGACAGGGATGCCTCGAATGTTGAATGTCGTGTTTTTCATCAGGGCGTAGCCCCCCTGCGTGACGGTGGCGTCGCTGCTGGAGAAACTCCAGGGCGGCGTTTCTCCTTTATCCACTTTACAGGTGATGGCCCAGCCGTCAACAATGTGGTACGTAAAAACCCCTGTCTTTTCAACAGTTTTTCCCTCAAGATGGAGGGCGTTCCTGCTGAGGGTTACCGTGGCGTCAGAAAAGGTTCCCGTATCCTGGGTGAGATCCACCACGCCGTGCTCAGCTATCAGTTTCTCTTCCCCGGAGGTTATATCGACGTGGCCCCGGAGTTTCATGGTCCCCTGAGCGACATCGTAGGCCATCCAGTCAGCCTTGATGGTGGATTTGGTCTCAAAGCGTTCCTGCTCTTTTGGTGCAGCGTCCGCAGGGGGTGATGGAGCCGTCTGAGGCGCGCCCTTCAGAAGATCAGACGTGCCGGTGCTGCTGCCTGCCTTTGGCGGTGGAGGTGGCGGCGGATGGATCTTCTCCCGTTTTATTAACACTATATTCCCTTCGGCAACGACACTTTCCGGATTGTCGAACCTGATGATCCGGTCAGCGGTAATCTGCCATTCTTCCGTGTTGACGTTTTCAGCAAAGGCGCTAGCCGTGCAGGCCAGGGGAATAAAGGCAATGCATGCGGTAAGGGAACATTTGAATATGGTGGATTGTGGCAAGAGCATTGTCACAAGGAAACTCCTTTATAAGGAAAACGTCTTGTTCTTCTTTCTGCGATATCCTGCATGGCAAGGATACGGGAACATCTGATCCGGCTGAACAAATATACCACGCAGCAGCCAACCTTCCCCGGATTTTCTGAAATCTGGCAAGCAGTGGGAATTTGACAGCGTTCTGCAATCCTGCACAATCCCGACTGAGACAAAAATGTGCCTTTCCGGTTACCTGGAACCACCTGTCCGGTTGTGGATGGAGGTTGGTAATAAGAAGGAATTGTTTTATTTTCTGTCTAACTTACTGCTTCTCGCAGAGAATGAAAATGTTTTTCTTGTCAATTTTCCCGCTACCCCCGCAAGGGTGTATTCTCTTGGAAATAATTTCTTTATGGTGTGTAAGTTTGCAATATGGTAAGGTAATAGCATCCGTTTATCGGGAAGGAAGTTTGCGAGTTGAAAAATAATTTCCCCTGTAACGCAGGAAATTGCAAAGGGTGCTTCCATCTTGGAATAATACTGCTCGGCAAGTGAATACATAAAGCTGCGGGTACCTGGTTGAGAATTGGAGGCGTTTTCATTGAAGGAAGATTATTCGGGGTATTGCTCCCCGGGTTCATTTTTTTCTCAGAGTCTTTTGTGAAGACGCCGTGTCTGACGGTTTGACAGCAGAGTCTGTCGGAATCGTTGAAAAGTTTTGAATGATCGGACAGTTTGAAAAACTCGGTCTGATCGTTTACAGTGTGCCGGGGAAAAATTTTTGAGTTTCCCTTAATAATGAACCCGGCCAGAAAGGGTGCAAATGGTAGAAAACAAAACACGTACGAAAAAGACAGCTGCTGCTGTAAAATCCGGAGACGAAAAAAAAGAAGGGAAGGCCACGACAGGGGCCTGGTGGAAGAGTGCGGGTTCTCAGGATGTATCTGAAGCTCCGGATGGAGTTGTTAGTGTGAACGCTGGCGCGAGTGCAGATGGCGCGGCAGTTCAGGAAGAGCCTGTGAAGGCGCCGCGAAAGCGGGCCAGTAGAAAACGTCCCTCCCCGCCTCAAAAGGTGGAATCCGAAGAAAAGGACGTTGAGGCCGCCATTCAGGAGCCTGAGAAAAAACCACGGAAAAGGCCTCCCCGGAAAAGATCAGTAAAGAAGGACGAGACTGTATCTCCACAAGATTCTGGAGAAAATTTCCCCTCGATAAACATCAGCGAGGGAGGGGAAACAGGAACGGTTGAAGCAACTGCCTCCGTATCTGTGCCCGATACGAGTGAGATGCCG